>WNFE01001426.1_pt1 | contig 17233 bp, 12 predicted proteins | sample 5400451 | NCBI WGS metagenome assembly WNFE01 (sample SAMN13153344, study PRJNA577476) | soil metagenome | isolation source: 200 cm saprolite under Douglas fir tree site 2 hole 2 | place: USA:California | collected 2015-04-18
ATGGACGCCACTCAACTGGGCAGCGCCAATCTTGCCATTGACAAAGCACGCTCCGCAGCGCGCTTCAAGCGCCCCACCAAGGCGTTTCAGGATACTTTGGCAGCGGGTGGCGTCGGTTTAAGAATTCTCGGTGTTGAAGGTGCAGTGCCGGTCGAGGGCGGGGTGCCGCTGGTGATAGATGGCAAGATCGTGGGCGCCATCGGCGCCTCGGGAGATACCCCCGACCATGATGGCCAATGCGCTCAGGCGGGCGCGGCCCTCTTGAAATAGCAATCAGCCGATGCTCACGCCATGCCATCGGCTTTAAACATGTGTTTAATGCCGCGAATCGCCTGGCGCGTTCTTTCTTCGTTTTCAATCAGGGAAAAGCGTACGTGGTCGTCGCCGTATTCACCGAAACCGATACCTGGGCTTACCGCCACCTTGGCATCGGTCAGCAGTTTTTTCGAAAACTCCAGCGAGCCCAGTTTGCGATAGCTCTCAGGAATCGGCGCCCACACGAACATGGTGGCCTTAGGCAGTTCAACGTGCCAGTTGAGCTTGTTCAGGCCCTGCACCAGGACGTCGCGGCGTTTGCGATAGTTTTCGCAAATTTGTTGTACGCAATCCTGCGGCCCATCCAGCGCCAGGATGGCCGCGACCTGAATGGGCGTAAATGTTCCGTAATCGAAATAACTTTTGAGGCGGCTGAGCGCCGCCACCAATTTGGGATTCCCCGTCATGAATCCCACCCGCCAGCCCGGCATGTTGTAGCTTTTCGATAAAGTAAAAAACTCTACCGCAATCTCCTTGGCGTTCGGTACTTCCAGGATCGAAGGCGCGCGATAGCCGTCGAATACGATGTCGGCATAGGCCAGGTCGTGCACCACATACAGCTTGTATTCCTGGCAGAGCGCGACCACACGCTCGAGAAACGTCAGGTCCACGCACTGTGTAGTGGGATTGGAAGGGAAGTTCAGAATCAGAAGCTTGGGCCGCGGATACATCAGGCGCAGCGCCTGCTCCAGCTCGGCCAGGAAATCAACCCCGGCCTTCATGGGTACACTGCGGATATCCGCGCCGGCAATCACCGGACCATAAACATGAATGGGATAACTGGGGTTCGGCACCAGCACCGTATCTCCCCGATCGAGTGTCGCCAGGCAGAGGTGGGCGATGCCTTCCTTGGAGCCGATGGTTACAATCGCTTCCGTCTGCGGGTCGAGATCTACGTTGTAACGCCTCTTGTACCAGTCGCAGATAGCCTTGCGCAGACGGGGAATCCCGCGCGAGACCGAGTAACGGTGCGTGGCCGGGCGCTGCACCGCTTCAATCAGCTTGTCCACAATGGCCTTCGGCGTCGGGCCGTCTGGATTACCCATGCCGAAATCAATGATGTCTTCTCCGCGTTTGCGCGCGGCGTTCTTCAGCTCCGTGGTGATGTTGAACACATACGGCGGCAGGCGTTTGATTCTTGAAAAATCTTCCATGGTCGTCCGAAAAAAGTTGGTCTGAAAATCCTTGCAGCACAATTTTAGGTGCTAGACAGGGTGTTTGTGCAGTGACATGTAATGGAACCGCAGCTTTTTAGGATAACAGAGGCAGACGGAAGGAATTTCCCAGAGCCTTACCTTTTAGGGTAAGCAACCCTAAAAATACTTTAGCCGCAGATCACCGCAGAGGCTGCGCGGAAGTAAATCGTACACGTTCTGCGGGCGAGCAGGCCCACAAGATCTTGTCTGGACGACTGTCTTTTCCTGACAACTGAGTACTTTTTTCTTCTCTGTTCCCTCCGTCTCTCCGTGGTAAAAAAGCTTTTGCTCTTGAAACTCGAAACCCGAAACTTGAAACTGCTTCTAAGTACTGTTCTTCAGAGTTTGCTCACAGTGCTGCTGTTGCCGTTCGCTACCCAGATGTTGGCCCCGTCAAACGCTATTCCCTGGGGGCTGACACCGACGGTAAAGGTGCCCAACACCGCGCCGTCGCTGGCCCGCAGCTTGCTCACAGTGTTGCTGGTGAAGTTCGTCACCCAGATGTTGGCCCCGTCAAAGGCTACTCCATAGGGGAAGGTGCCGACGACAAAGGTGCCCAACAGCGCGCCATCGCTGGCCCGCAGCTTGCTCACAGTGTTGCTGCCATTGTTCGTCACCCAGATGTTGGCCCCGTCAAAGGCCACTCCATAGGGGCCGGTGCCGACGGTAACGGTGCCCAGAACCGTACCATCGCTGGCCCGCAGCTTGCTCACAGTGTTGCTGCTGAAGTTCGCTACCCAGATGTTGGCTCCGTCAAAGGCTACTCCACCGGGATTGGTGCCGACGGTAAAGGCGCCCAGCGCCGCGCCATCGCTGGCCCGCAGCTTGCTCACAGTGTTGCTGCTGAAGTTCGCTACCCAGATGTTGGCTCCGTCAAAGGCTACTCCACTGGGGCCGGTGCCGACGGTAAAGGTGCCCAACGGCGCGCCATCGCTGGCCCGCAGCTTGCTCACATTGTTGCTGATGCCGTTCGTCACCCAGATGTTGGCTCCGTCAAAGGCTACTCCACTACTGGGACCGGCGCCGACGGCAAAGGTGCCCAGCACCGCGCCATCGCTGGCCCGCAGCTTGCTCACATTGTTGCTGCTGAAGTTCGCTACCCAGATGTTGGCCCCGTCAAAGGCTACTCCATTGGGAGCGGCGCCGACGGCAAAGCTCGTGGTCTGGTTGGCGGCATACCACTTCAGCAGCGCGATCTGCTCCCGGTTGATGCCGCCGTCCACGAGCTGGCTGCTGCTCAGGTTGGTGAGTCCCGAGCCGTCGCCGCTGAACGCCCCGCTGGCCGAAACCGAGGCCACTGCCGTGCCTCCATTATTTCTCCACTCTTGCAGGTTGGCAGTCTGCGCGCCCGCGCCCTGCACCACCAGTCCCACCGTACCCGCCGCTCCGGTCTGGATGGCTTGCGTGCCGATGTTGAAGGTATTGCTTAAGTCGGTGCGGGCATAGGTCGAGACGCCATTGAGCTGCAACGCATTGCTGGCGGTCGCCACCGCTCCCGTGACCTGGGCTCCGTTCAGATTGGTCAGCCCTGATCCGTTGCCCGCGAAGGTTTGACTGCCGGCAAAGCTGATAACGCCGGAGCTGCCGTTAATAGAAAGTCCGCCAATGGCCACGTTGCCTCCGCCCACCGTGATGGGCGAGTTGATAAGGTGCCGAGGATTGCTGTCGAACACCGGCACCGTGCCCGGAGTTCCGCTGGCGTTGAGCAGAAGCTGATACAACACCGGGCCATCGGGTTTCTGCGACGTGGGCGAGATCCGCTGCCAGCGCAGTTGCGGGTCAGGATGCAAGCTGACCATCTGCATCGGCTGCTGTTGTTGGGCTTGTATGGAAATGATGGTGAGCAGTAAAAACACGAGTAGAAGCAAGTTGCGAACGACTGAGCGCATAAGACGTTCTCCAGTGAACGGTTAGATTGGCTTCCTAAGGGAGGCTGGATTGTATCATCGGCTTCGCATGCTTTTCACCGCGGAGACGCCCTTCGGCCTTGCTTAGGGCAGGCTCCGGCGCGGACAAAAGCAAAATCAAGAGCCTAAAGCGTCTTCAGGGTTAATGTAGACTTTTCTAGCGCTCCTCCCGCTTTGCGGGATGCGCGCATGCCTGCGGCAGCGAGCGAAGTGTGATTTTCCAGCAACTTTACGGCACCGCTGAAAGCCGTGCTCTTCCACAGTAGTTCGTACATCCATCGCGGCACCGAGAAAGAGTGTGCCTCTGACAAACGCAAAGCAGAGAGTTTCGGCACAAAAGGGATTCCTCCGCTACGCGTCGGAATGACAAGAAAACAGAGTTTTTCCGCAACCTGTAAACTCGTGCCCTGACACAACCCTTTTTTGAAACACGCTCCAGGTATACTTCTGGATAACCAGTAGTACGTGTCCTTTTTCCTGCTTGTAATACCCGCTATAGTTGCCTCAATATTAGTTGCTCCAGCATTCTCCTCCCTCACACTAACGAAAAATTGAACAGTCTTAAAGGAGCGGTGTTTGAGCATGAGAACGTCATTGTGCCGGGATATTTTAGATTTATTCGTGCAGTGCAGAACCCATGCACTCATACTTTTGCTGGCATTCGCCTTTGGCGGGGCCTCACTAAGCTTCGCCGACACCCGGATTGTTGATATAGGTCCGGGCAGCACGCATTCCTTCCAAGACACCGTCAGCGGCACCAGTACGACCGTCATCCGCAAGGGTGACACCGTGCAATGGACCTGGATATCGGGGTTTCACTCAACCACCTCGGGCACATGCTCCGGCGCCTGTACCTCGAGCGGGATATGGGACTCAACCGCGAAATCTTCCGGTACCTTTAGCTTCACATTCAATCAGGTGGGAACCTTTCCTTACTACTGCAGTGTGCACCTGGCGTCGATGACAGGAGTAGTGATCGTTCGGCCAGCCCCGGGGCCGTTTGCCTTGCAAGTTGCGCCTTCAGGTTTCTCCCTGGTGCCTACGAAGACTCTGCAATTCAGCGCCTCACGTGTGTTCTTCCGTGGCGCCGCGTCACAATCAGCATTTAGCGAAAACATCACCAACCAGGTGCAATGGAGCTCTTCCAACACCAGCATTGCCACGGTTAATCCATCCAGCGGATTGGTTACTGCGGGCAGTACTCAGGGACCTGTTACCATCACCGCCTCAAAAGGGCCGCTGTCGGCTTCAGTTCAGCTTACCGTCTCGAGTACCGTGGTGCTGAATTCGATTACAGTGACTCCGGGAAACCAGCATAAGCTTTTGGGCTCAGGTACAGTCACATACACAGCGACTGGTAATTTTTCTGACGGCAGCACACAAGACCTTACTGGGACGGTTACATGGGCGTCATCTGTTCCCGGGGTAGCGACTATGACGAATAACGTAGCGACGCTCGTGGCTGCTGGGACCACGGCCATTTCCGCGACTTCAACCGCCGGCCCGACTGTGACTGGTTCTACAAGCCTTCAAGTGATTGTGCTGAGTTCGATTACGGTGACCCCGGCGAGCCAGGCTGTGGTTGTGAATGCAGGTCCGGTTACTTATACGGCGACCGGCAATTATTCTGATGGCAGCACCCAGAACTTTACCGGCAGTGCTACCTGGTCCTCATCGAATACCGGCGTAGCCACCATGACAAATAACGTGGCGACGCTCACAGGCACTGGGAGCACCACGATTTCAGCGACCCAGGGGTTAACCGGCTCTACGGGTCTTCAGGTTGTTCCGGTGCTGACAGTTTCGCCGTCAACCATCACCATTTCTGTATTGCAGACCCAGCCGTTTACCGCCAACCTGTCTGTCTCCTGGTCCATTGATGGAGTGGGCTCAGGAAACAACGTCAGCGGCTTCATCTCCAACAGCGGCATATATACACCCACGATCATGAGCGTAGGACCGGTGCACACCATTACTGCAACCACGCTTTCTCCGCCTGTGCAGACCAAAACAGTTTCAATCCAGGTGAACGCTCCCTATGGTGGAACGCTCACCTACCACAACGACAATGGCCGCACCGGCTTAAATTCAAATGAGGCCATACTCACTCCAGCCAATGTAAAGGTGGCGACTTTCCGCAACCTGTTCGTAATCCCGGTGGATGGGAAGGTTGATGCGCAAACCCTTTACGTGCCCGCGGTAGACATTCCCAACCAGGGAATTCATAATGTTCTGTTTGTGGCCACCGAGCACGATAGTGTCTATGCCTTCGATGCCGATACCGGCATGCAGTACTGGCAGGTTTCAATGCTGAAGGCAGGAGAATCACCCTCCGATGATCATGGCTGTGGCCAGGTCACGCCCGAGATTGGGGTCACGTCCACGCCGGTGATTGATCTCACCAAGGGACCCAATGGCATCATCTATGTTGTCGCCATGAGCAAAAATGGAGCAGGGACTTACTTTCAACGCGTGCATGCCCTGGATTTGACCACGGGTGCTGACATGCTGGGTGGCCCAGTGGATGTGCATGCCACTTTCCCCAAAATCAGCGGCACAGTTACCTTTAATCCCGGTCTGTACAAAGAAAGGCCAGGGCTGCTGCTGTTGAACGGAAAGATCTATACCGCCTGGTCGTCTCATTGCGATGGCGGCCCGTATACTTCGTGGATTATGGCCTACGACGAGAACACACTTGCGCAAACCAACGTGATCAACCTGACACCCAACGGAAGTGAAGGCGCGCTGTGGAACGCAGGGGCTGGGCTTGCCGCCGACAGTGGCGGATTTGTCTATGGAATGTTGGGAAATGGCACGTTTGATCCTATGCTCGATGGTAATGGCTTCCCGAACAAAGGCGACTACGGCAACGCCATTGTGAAACTTTCCACTGCAAGTGGTTTGAGCGTTGCAGATTATTTCACGATGTCGAATACGGTCCAGGAGAGCAATGCCGACGAAGACCTTGGATCAGGTGGCCTGATGCTTTTGCCGGATATCACTGACAACCTAAATCACACCTGGCATCTGGCAGTGGGCGCGGGTAAGGATGGCCATATTTATCTGGCGGACCGCGACAACCTGGGAAAATTTAATACCAACAGCCCCAACACGAACAGCAACCCTAACCTTTATCAGGACTTGGGGGCTGTTTTGGGCAGCGTCTTCTCCATGCCGGCGTATTTTAACGGGAACGTTTATTATGCGTCAGTCGGCACGCAGCTACGCGCCTTCCAGTTCAGCAATGCGCGCTTGGGTCTTTCGCCGGCATCCCACTCCGCCCATAGTTTTCCGTTTCCGGGAGCAACTCCCAGTATTTCCTCTAACGGTGTTACGAATGGCATTGTGTGGGCGGCAGATTCAAATGAGAGTGGTTCCACGGTGTTACATGCCTATGACGCTGCCAACCTCGCTACCGAACTCTATAACAGCAACCAAGCGCCCGGCGGTAGAGACAGTAATTTTGGAGCCGGCAATAAATTCATTACTCCTACCATCGCTAATGGAAAGGTTTATGTGGGAACCCACGACAGTGTCGGCGTCTTCGGCCTGTTCTGAAGAGGAAAATGGCTTTGGTTTGCCAATAGAGGAGGTTCCCAGTTAACGCTCGGAATTCCTCTCTGCGGCTTAGACGTCGGGAAAACAGCTACTTGCCTATTGCCAGAAAGGTTCCACCAGTATTTAATGATACGGGCAATTTTGCCCACCAGGGAGAAACACAATGAAAAAGCTACTCACACTCATGTTTGCCTTAGCACTGTGCGCCAGCCTTGCGGTCGCGCAAGCTACAAGTGGCTCAACCGGCGCAACCACCGGCAGCTCGAGTACCAACACCACCACAAACGCCGGCACTGGCAAGAAGCATCATCATCAACACAAAGGTGACAAGGGCGAGCACCACAGTGGCAAGAAGGGCAAGAAAGGCTCAACCGACACCACCACTACGCCGCCCCCGAAATAGTTCCGGCTATAACCAGAAAGTTCCCCACTGGCAGTGAGCGTGTACATCTCATTGCTAGCCTTCCAAAGCTAAATTAGTTTGGCATCTAGATCTTGCAGGCCGCTTGCGCCAGCGGCCTGTAGCCAAACTTGCGTTCATCCCACATCTGCAATCCCGCGATCGCAGCACCTCGCAATCGCAGCGCCTACGGTTAGGTGAATTCCAGAAGTTGGAAGTACACTCTGATTGAGGGATCTAACCCCGGTTCAGGATGCAGTCCAATCTACATCTCGAGTGGGCCGATTGGAAAGAGGAACTCGCGAGCAGCGTGACCCACGGCATTGGACTCGTCTTGAGCATTGCCGGCCTCTCCCTGCTGGTGACGTTCGCTGCGATTCGCGGCACCGCGTGGCACGTAGTGAGTTGTGCTATTTACGGGGCGACGCTGGTGCTTCTTTATGCTGCCTCGACTTTTTATCACAGCTTCCGAAAAGCCGGGGTAAGACGCGTCTTTCGAATCCTGGACCACTGTTGCATCTACCTCCTGATTGCCGGCACGTATACGCCCTTTCTTCTGGTCAGCCTGCGTGGTGCAGGCAACTGGATCTGGGCGGTGTTTGTGCTGATGTGGGGGCTGGCCCTAGCCGGAATTTTGCTCAAAGCGTTTTTTACCGGACACTTTGCTTTTATTTCGACCCTTTTTTATATCGGCATGGGATGGATTGCCATATTCATCCTGAAACCCATGCTGGACCATCTGCCGCTGCGCGCAATTTTTTGGCTGGTTGCCGGCGGCCTGTGCTATACCTTTGGGACCCTGTTTTTCGGATGGATCAGGGTACGCCTGAGCCATACCATCTGGCACGTTTTTGTGATGTTGGGCAGTGCCTGCCACTTTGCGGCTGTGTATTTTTATGTTCTGCCGCGCTAAACTTTCATGAAATTATCCATCTTGACTTACCCTCCCACTCTTATATAATGACGCACCGTGCCGCATAGTAAGACAAATAGTGACGCCCGGTCGCCCTACCAGATTCAAGTCCTTGATCGCGCCTTGGCCATTCTCGAGGCGCTCTCTCAAGATGGTCCTGATCTGTCCCTGGGCCAGATCTCCGAATCCCTGGGCCTGCATAAGAGCACAGCGCACCGTCTGATTATGGTCCTCGAACGCCACAAGCTGGTGGAAAAGAACTCCCAGACGGGCAAATACCGGTTGGGGTTAAAACTCTTCGAGCTCGGGACAAGGGCGGTATCGCAGCTCGATCTTCGCGAGCGGGCCCGGCCCTTTTTGGAGCGAGCAGTCTTGGAAACCGGCGAGACCGTGCACTTGTGCATCTATGACGATGGTGAAGTGGTTTATCTCGATAAAGTCGAACCCGGGCGCAGCGTGCGTCTGGCTTCGAGCGTAGGACGCAGAAATCCCGCATACTGTACCGCCGTGGGCAAAGCCATCATGGCATATCTGCCTGAAAATCAAGTGGAAATCGCCGTACAGAAGCATGGTTTACGTTCCCTCACACGAAAAACGATCAGCACCATGATGGAACTCAAAGCCGAGCTGACGAAGGTGCAGGAGCTCGGTTACGCCGTTGATAATGAGGAAAATGAAGAGGGCGTGTGCTGTGTCGGAACGGTGGTCCGTGATTTTTCCGGAGACCCGGTAGCGGCCATCAGTGTTTCCGGGCCGACCTTTCGTGTGGGCTCTGAGAAAATTCCCTTTCTCGCCAAATCGGTTATCTCTGCGGCTGAAGCATTATCCAAGGAGCTGGGTTTTCATGCCATGCCGGACGTAAAAAACGGCAAAAGAAATGATAAGCGAAACGACAAGGTTGCGCGTGCCCGGATCGTGAACGTGTAGTCGTCACAGTTGCAGCTTTGGCAAAAAAGTTTGTCTTCGAAGCCAGAATCAATTCTAAGACCGTATATCACATCGTGATATATTGGAAAGCTGGCAGGAGACTTGAATAATTTGGGCTGGAACTGCTATGCGTGTCGGCAACTGGAATGCCGGCCCAAGAATGGAATTTCAATTTGGGCAAGAGGCTCTCCAAACTTTCGGCGTTTCACCACGTGAACTTTGAGATTGAAGCAACGCTAATTAAGTTAATATTTTGATGGAGTCGGCGATGCGCCATAGAGATGAGAATGATCTTCATCCAGCGTCTGTCGCTCGCTAAACCAGGGTCGTACATGTTAAGACCAGCGGAGATATATAAATTATGAGCACGCAAACACTGCCTGCAATCGATCGGATGGTTTTTCGCCATACCAATGCGAAGACAGGCCGCAACATTTCGGTTTCACCCAACAACAGCACCAACAAGCACCTGACCTATGGACGCATCATTCTAAACGCTTCCACGCCATCGGTTTCCTTCAAGAACGGCGATCACGAGACCAGTTTGATCAACCTCTCGGGTGAGGCGACTGTCAAAGTCGGCAAAGAAGAATTTCATCTTAAGCAATACGATGCTATTTACATTCCCCGTGACAGCGAAATAACCGTAAGCACCAACGGACAAGTTGATATCGCCGAGTTTTCCGCGGAAGTGAAGAACCGTTATCCTTTGCAATTCGTGCCGTACTCGGAGGTAGAAAAAAATCCCTCGCTGAAGTTCAGCACCGGGACACCCGGTCAGCAGCGCCATCTCAACATCCTGGTAGGTAAGAATGTTGAAGCCGGGCGGCTGCTCGCTGGTTTTACCTTCTCCGAACCGGGTAATTGGACCAGTTGGCCCCCGCACGAGCACGCGGTCATGTTGGAAGAGATGTACGTCTATTTTGATATGCCCAAGCCCGCCTTTGGTATTCAGCTTGTTTACAATGACACCGAATATCCTGAGCTGGTGACGGTTGTGCGCGATGGAGACGCGGTGCTGATGCCCAGCGGCTACCATCCCAACGTTTCGATCCCCAACCATCGCATTGGTTTTCTGTGGGCCATGGCTGCACACCGCGAGCAGGAAGATCGGCAGTTCGGCGTGGTGAATGTGCAACCTGCGTTCAGCCAGGGCGGTTCGGGACTCGAAGCCAGCAGAAAATAAAAAATTGATTCTTGATCAGTCATCCTGGAGACCCTGGTGCGGTCCTCGCAGACCGTCTGCGTACGGGCCGGGCCGGCCAAGATCAAATAAAGTGAGCACGTATACATGATTCTCAAGACATTCAGTCTGGAAGGCAAAAACACGCTTGTAACCGGTTCTCAACAGGGGCTGGGTGCAGCCATTGCTAATGCGTTCGCTGAGGCTGGCGCCAACGTGGCTTGCCACGGATTGTTCCCCGAACCCAACGATATTTGCGATAAGGTCCGCGCTCTCGGGCGGAAGTCGTTTTTCGTCAAGGGCGACGTTTCTGACCCGGCGGTTTGCACGGAGCTGGTGGAACGGACCGTCAAGGATTTCGGTTCCATTGACGTGGTGGTTAACAACGCCGGAACCATCAAGCGGGCCCCGGCCGCCGAATTCTCGCAGGAGTTCTGGGACCAGGTGATTGCGGTGAACCTTTCCGCCGTGTTCCGCATTTCGCAGCTTGCCGGCCGTCACATGCTGAAGCAGGGCCGGGGCAAGATCGTGAACATTGCATCGCTGTTGTCGTTTCAAGGTGGTATTTTCGTGCCTTCGTATACGGCGGCAAAATCGGGGGTAGCTGGCATCACCAAGGCCCTGGCCAATGAATGGGCGTCGAAGGGAATCAACGTCAATGCTATTGCCCCGGGCTATATGGCGACCGACAACACGGCGGCGTTGCGTGCCGATGCCGATCGCTCGCGACAGATCATGGAACGCATTCCAGCGGGCCGCTGGGGACAGCCTGAGGACCTGTGTGGAGCTGCGGTATTTCTCGCTTCACCAGCAAGCGATTATGTTAACGGGCATATTTTGGTCGTGGACGGCGGGTGGATGGGCCGTTAGCAGTGTAGCGATAAGGTCATTATGGGAACCTTGAAAGTTAAATCTGAAGAAAGCTGCCATTGGGATCTCGTAAGTCTGGGAGAGGTGATGCTCCGGCTCGATCCCGGAGATGAACGCATCACCACCGCCCGTAATTTTCGCGCCTGGGAGGGTGGCGGAGAATACAATGTCGCGCGCGGATTGAAGCGCTGCTTCGGACTGCGCACTGCGGTCGTGACCGCGCTGGCCGATAATCCAGTGGGCCGTCTGGTGGAAGATCTGATGTACCAGGGCGGCGTGGATCAGCGCCATGTGCGCTGGGTGAAATACGACGGCGTAGGACGTACGGTGCGCAACGGGCTCAACTTTACCGAGCGCGGTTTCGGTGTTCGCGCCGCCGTGGGTTGTTCCGATCGCGGCCACACTGCCACGGCGCAGCTCAAGCCCGGTGAAATTGATTGGAAGAAGATCTTTAAAGAAGAAGGCGCGCGCTGGCTGCATACCGGCGGAATTTTTTGCGCACTCTCCGAGACCACTCCCTTAGTAGCTGAAGAGGCAATGAAAGCCGCCAAAGAGAGTGGAACTCTCATTTCCTATGATTTGAATTATCGTGATTCATTGTGGCGCAGCATTGGTGGCCAGAAGCAGGCACAGGCGGTGAACCGGAAACTCGCGCCCTATGTGGACGTGATGCTCGGCAACGAAGAAGACTTCAGCGCCGCTCTCGGCTTTCGGGTTCCCGGACTCGATGCCAACCACTCGAATCTGGACCCGGCTGGGTTCAAAGCGATGATCGAGCAGGTGGTACGGGAGTTTCCTAACTTTGCAGTGGTCGCCACGACCCTGCGCAACGCTAAGACCGCCACAATCAATGATTGGGGCGCAATTTGCTACCACGATGGCAAGTTTTATCAGGCTTCGAACCGTGAGAACCTCGAAATCTATGACCGTGTCGGCGGCGGAGATTCCTTTGCCTCCGGCCTGATCTACGGGTTCCTTACCGGAGAGGATGTGCAATGGTCTGTCGAATGTGGAGCAGCCCATGGTGCGCTTGCGATGACTACCCCGGGCGACACAACCATGGCGACACTCAGCGAAGTCTTGCAAGTAATGAAAGGTAAAAGCGCACGCATAGCGCGCTGAGGATATAATCATGGGCTTGCAATCCAACCCCAGTTCAATCAGCAGTGCAGGCAGTTCTGTCCAGGCATCAACGGAAGCGGCCGCCACCCCGCGAACTTGGAGTCATTGCCGCTGGACGATTTGCGCGCTGCTGTTCTTTGCCACCACCATCAACTACCTCGACCGGCAGGTTCTGAGTATGCTTGCCAAGACGCTGGAGACCAGTATCGGCTGGACCAGCATCCAGTATGGCTACATTACCGGCGTTTTCCAGGCGACCTATGCGATCGGGCTGCTTGGCGCGGGCTACATCATGGATAGGTTCGGCACGCGGAAGGGATACTCCGTTGCCGTCACGCTTTGGAGTCTGGCCGGTGTCGCAACCGCCGCAGCGCATTCCGCGTTCACCTTCGGCGTCGCGAGAGCATTTCTTGGATTTGGGGAGTCGGCCAACTTTCCTGCCTGCATCAAAACCGTCGCAGAGTGGTTCCCAAAAAAGGAACGGGCGCTGGCTACCGGCGTCTTCAATGCCGGCACCAACATCGGTGCCGTGGTCGCGCCCCTCACCGTGCCCTGGCTCGCATTGACCTACGGCTGGCAGGCGGCATTCATTGCCACGGGCGCATTGGGATTTGTGTGGCTGGTTTTCTGGCTGCTGTTCTATCACAAACCGGAAGAACATCCGCGCATCTCGAAGGCGGAACTGGAATATATTCAAAGTGATCCGCCCGACCGCATCGAAACTGTCAGATGGGGCCGGCTTTTGCCGCATAAGGAAACCTGGGCCTTTACCCTCGGCAAGTTCCTCACTGATCCGGTCTGGTGGTTCTACCTGTTCTGGTTTCCCAAGTATCTGCAAGAGAGTTTTAACCTGGGACTTAAGCAGATCATCCTTCCCACGATAATCGTCTATAACGCGGCCACCGTAGGCAGTATCTTGGGCGGCTGGCTCCCCTTGCACCTGATTAAACGCGGATGGAGCATCAACGCCGCTCGCAAGACTGCCATGCTGATATTTGCTTTGTGCGTTGTGCCCGTCATCTACGCGCCCTTTTCGAAGAACCTATGGCTTGTGGTTGCGCTGATCAGCCTGGCAACTTCGTCGCACCAGGGATGGTCGGCGAATCTGTTCACCACTGCATCAGACATGTTCCCCCGCAAGGCTATTGGCAGCATAGTCGGCATCGGTGCTACAGGTGGTGCCATTGGCGGTGTATTGATACAGGTGATAACCGGTTACGTCGTGCAGTTGACCCACAGCTACCTGCCGATCTTTATTTTTGGCGGATCGGCATACGTGTTAGCACTGTTGATTGTTCAGCGGCTGGCGCCGAAGCTGAATCCCGTGGAGCTGGACTATTCTCGGTAGTAGGGACTGAATCATGACCAAAGAGCAAGTTAAACAACGGGTGATTGAAGTTGGAATTGTGCCGGTAATACGGGCGTCATCCGTGCGCAAGGCCATCGCCGCCAGTGAAGCTGTGTATGCCGGTGGCATTTCGATTTTAGAAGTCACCATGACAGTCCCCGGGGCTTTCGAGGCAATCACAGAATTAAATAAGACCTTGGGTCGTGAAGTTATGATTGGCGCGGGTACAGTTCTCGATGCCTATACCGCCAACCGTTGCCTGGAGGCAGGCGCAACCTTTCTGGTGACGCCCGGTTTCAAGCAGGAAACTGTTAAGTTTGCCAACGATCACGGAATGCTCATTCTGGCTGGGGCTCTTACCCCCACCGAAGTGATCACCGCTTGGGAAGCCGGCGCTGATTTCATAAAGGTTTTTCCCTGTAGCGCAATGGGCGGGGCCAGCTACATCAAGGCGCTCAAAGCCCCCTTGCCGCAGATTCCTCTGGTTCCAACCGGTGGCGTGAACCTCCATACGGCTGCGGATTTCATCCGTAGCGGTTCGGCCGCGCTCGGCATCGGAGGAGAGTTGGTTTTGGCCTCGGCCCTGAAATCAGGAAATATGGCAGAGATTACCGAGTTGGCAAAAAAATACGTCGCGATCGTGCAGCAGGCACGCCAGCCCGAGCCCGCCGCTATCGCAGGAAAGTGATTTGAGGTCCAATCATGGAACCTACCGTGAAGCATGAATTTCCCGATGTTGTGGTTGTGGCCGCTGCCAAGGCCAGGCAGAGCACGCCTGAACCCGGGCTTACCCGCGTAGTCGGCTCCTATAACGACAAGTTATTTCTGGCAGAGCACCGCATGGAAAAAGGCTGGGTCGGAGTGCGACATAGCCACCCTCACGACCAGCTCGTCTATGTGGTGGCTGGCCATTTGAAGGTCACCTGTGGTGACCAGACCTTCGAAGTGCGTGGCGGCGATAGCTTCGTCGTTCGCGGAGGTATTGAACATCAGGCCGCTGCTATTGAGAAATCGCATGTCATTGACGTGTTTACCCCCTGCCGCCAAGACTATGTCTAGAGCATATTTGGCTCTGTTGACATTCTTCTTGGAGACGACGATTTTCCCCCCGTGCGACAACACAGCCCCGAAGGGGCGGCATTTAGTAGCCCAGGGCGTGAGCCCTGGGTGTTGGTAGAAAATGACCGTAGCCCCGCTAGGGGCGACATATCACTTGAATGACGCTACTGAATTTGTAGGAGTGAATGAATGGGCAACATGAAATGGATTCTTGCCTCTCTGCTGCTGGTTGGGACCGCGCTGGCCGAGCCGCATTTGTCGAGCATCAAGGTTGCAGTCACCAATCCAACCGATCTGGACCGTCCTGCCGAGAACATTGTTCTATCGCTGCCGGAACTGCGTAAGATTGCTCCCGACTTGCACGCCGGTACGTTGATTGTTACCGCCAGCGATGCAGCCACGTTGTCGGAAGACGCCACTGCCTTGCAAACCACCGAGCTGCCTTCGCAGGTGGATGACCTCGATGGCGACAACAAAGCCGACGAACTGGCTTTCCAGATTGATCTTAAGCCGCACCAGACCCGAATTGTTTCCATCACATATGGCGACGCTGACAGAATCTTCCGGCTTCGTGATGACTATCCCAAACAAACGGATGCCTTGTTCGCCACCAAGATCCAGGGACCCGGCTGGGAGTCGGAGTTCAATGCATGGCGCATCTACTTTGATCCGCGCAATGCCATTGATCTGTACGGCAAGCGCCGTCTCACGCTACAACTCGAAAGATTCGCCACGCCGGAGTATCCCTACCACGATGAATCACCCGACGGGCGCGATATCTATGACATCGGTAATGCGCTCGGCATTGGCTCAGTCGGTGCCTGGGTAGACGGCAAACTCGTGAAGGTTGCCGATGTTGATAAGCGTAGCTGGCGCGTGATTTCCGCCGGCCCGGTCCGCGCCATGGTTGAGCTGACCTACGAAGGGTGGAAGGTCGGGGGGAAATCGGTCACACTGCATTCGCGTTTCACACAGTGGGCAGGGGACCGCGGTTTCATTCATACCATCACCGCTACAGGCGCCGACGACCTGGTTTTTGCTACTGGCGTGCCGCTGAAGCAGAGTGCGCCCGCAGTCCACTCTGACAAGGGCAGCAGCACCGCATGGCTGGCAACTTGGGGTGAACAGGTTGTAGCGCCAGGAGCGAAGGCCACCGAAGAACTAAAGGATACGAACCTCGGCTTGGTTATCGTGGTTGCTCCAACCGTCTCGGCGACACCGAACGAAGATAGCAGCAACCATCTGCTGACCTTCACGCTGCAAGGTGGCGCCGCCAGTTGGTACACGGCTGCAGCCTGGGACCAGGAGGCCAGCAACAACCGGGTTGGCGCGGGCAATCAGAAGGAAATGCGTCAAAATGCCTCCCGCATCCTGCCCAGCACAGCTCTTACCAGCCAACAGCAATTCCTGGATTTCGTGAAAGAAAGAGCGTCGCGCATGAGCGCACCTGCACTCGTGAAGATCCTTTCTACTAAAGCCGGAATACAGCCCGCCCCGGCAGACACGCTCTCTCCTGCCGCCTCCAAGACTTACAAGCAAGCCATCGAGTTGATACGCGAAGCAGTTGACCGTACGGCAACAAAATGGGAGCCGGTTATCTCTGCCGCAGACCCCAAGGACTTTGACCACAGCAATGGGATCGGTTTTTTCACAGACGGTGACAACCAAACCGGCGAATGGGAAAAACGTAAGGGTTTTTTCTGGACGGGAGGGTTTTGGACAGGAGAGCTCTGGAAGCTGAACGCCTATACAAAGGATGACAAATATCGCCGCTGGGCCGAACTTTGGACCTCGCGTCTGATGGGAAAAGAGTCGAAGGTAAATCACGATGCGGGTTTTTTGTATCTGTACTCCTCTGTGTTTGGTTACGAACAAACTCATGACCCCAAGTACCGCGAAAGCGCTTTGCGTGCGGCGGATCGGCTCGCCGAACACTTTAATCCCACCACACAATTGATTGCAGCCTGGCAGCCCGGCGGAGACGATACCATCATTGACACTATGATGAACCTCCAGCTTCTCTGGTGGGCAAGCCGCGAGACCGGTGATCCCAAATGGCGCGACATTGGATTGAAACATGCTGTGCGGACATCGGAGTGGCTGGTTCGTCCCGATGGCGCGGTGATTCAGTCAGTGCATTACAACCCGGGCGACAGTCCGCAGCAGCTTGTGTTACGGGGCGGATCTCCCGATATGCAAATGGATATTCCCAATCATGTGCCACCAGGCGACCCACTGTTCTTTCACACCCACCAGGGATTCGCCGCCGACACGACCTGGGCCCGCGGTGCTTCCTGGGCGTTGTATGGTTTTACGGTTGCCTACCGGGAAACTCACGATCCGCGAATGCTCGCGACCGCAGAGAAGGTTGCGGCGCATGTCTTGAAAGATCTTCCCGAGGACGGCGTAGCCTGGTACGACATGAATGACGAAGG
>WNFE01002719.1_pt1 | contig 17224 bp, 13 predicted proteins | sample 5400451 | NCBI WGS metagenome assembly WNFE01 (sample SAMN13153344, study PRJNA577476) | soil metagenome | isolation source: 200 cm saprolite under Douglas fir tree site 2 hole 2 | place: USA:California | collected 2015-04-18
CCGGTGCCCGCAGGGATCAGGCGCCCCACGATGACGTTCTCCTTGAGGCCGCGCAGCTCATCCGTCTTGCCGGAGATCGCCGCCTCGGTGAGGACGCGCGTCGTCTCCTGGAACGAGGCGGCCGAGATGAAGCTGTCGGTCGACAGCGACGCCTTGGTGATGCCGAGGAGCACGGGCTTGGCCGTGGCGGGCCGCTTGCCCTGAGCGATGATCCGCTCGTTCTCCTCCTGAAACGCGAACTTGTCCACGAGCTCGCCCACGACGAACTCCGTGTCTCCGACCTCCTCGATCCGGACGCGCCGGAGCATCTGCCGGACGATGATCTCGATGTGCTTGTCGTTGATCGTGACGCCCTGCAGGCGGTAGACCTCCTGCACCTCGTTCACCAGGTAGCGCTGCAGCTCACGGTCGCCGAGCACCGCCAGGTAGTCGTGTGGGTTGGGCGACCCGTCCATGAGCGCCTCGCCGGCCTTCACCCGGTCGCCCTCGTGGACGATGATGTGCTTGCCGCGCGGGATCAGGTACTCGCGCGTCTCGCCGTTGTCGGCGCGGATGACGATCTTGCGCATGCCCTTCACGAAGATGCCCATCTCGACGCGGCCGTCGATCTCGGTGATGACCGCCTGCTCCTTCGGCTTGCGCGCCTCGAAGAGCTCCGCCACGCGCGGCAGCCCGCCGGTGATGTCCTTTGTCCGCGTCGCTTCCCGCACGATCTTCGCGATCACGTCACCGACGAATACATCGCCGCCGTCGGCGACCGCGAGGTTCGCGCCCACCGGCAGCGGGTACCGGTGGCGCTCACCGGAGGCGTTCCCGGCGTCCGTCGACCGGATGACGATGCCCGGCTGGAGCTTGCCCTCCGGATCCTCGATGACGACCTTGCGCGCGAGGCCCGTGACCTCGTCGAACTCCTCCCGCACGGTCACACCCTCGACGATCTCCTGGTACTCGGTCCGGCCAGTGAACTCGGTGAGGATCGGGTTGGTGAACGGGTCCCACTCGACGAGGACCGTGCGCGGCTTGATCCGCTGCTCCGGCTTCACCTTGATCTTGGCGCCGTAGGCGACCGGATAGCGCTCGCGCTCCCGGCCGCGCTCGTCGGCCACGCCAACTTCGCCATTCCGATTTGTCGCAATCAGATCGCCATCGCGGTTCACAACCGTTCGGACATTGTGGAACTTCACGATGCCCGGTGCCTTTGATTCGTGCTTGCCCTCGGCGACCCGCTGAGCGGTGCCGCCGATGTGGAAGGTCCGCATCGTGAGCTGGGTGCCCGGCTCGCCGATGGACTGCGCGGCGATGATGCCCACCGCCTCCCCCAGCTCGGCCAGGCGCCCCGAGCCCAGGTTGCGGCCGTAGCACATCACGCATATGCCGCGCTTGGTGTCGCAGGTAAGCCCGGAGCGGATGCGCACGCGCTCCAGGCCCGAGTCCTCGATCTTCTGTGCCAGCTCCTCGGTGATCTCGCTGTTGACCTGCACGATGATCTCGTTCGAGACCGGATCGCGCACGTCCTCCGCCGCGACACGACCCAGGATCCGGTCGCGGAGCGACTGGATGATGTCGCCGCCCTCGACCAGCGGCGTCGCCTCGATGTACTTCACCGTGCCGCAGTCGTACTCGCTCACGATGACGTCCTGCGAGACGTCGACCAACCGCCGCGTGAGATACCCTGAGTCCGCGGTCTTCAGCGCTGTGTCGGCGAGGCCCTTCCGGGCCCCGTGGGTCGACGTGAAGTACTCGAGGACGGTGAGCCCCTCGCGGAAGTTCGAGGTGATCGGCGTCTCGATGATCTCGCCCGACGGCTTCGCCATGAGGCCGCGCATGCCGGCCAGCTGGCGGATCTGCTGCTTCGAGCCGCGCGCGCCGGAATCGGCCATCATGTAGATCGGGTTGAACTCGCCGCCCTGCTCGCCCGCCTCGAGCTCGCGGAACATCTCCTCCGAGATCTGCTCGGTGACATGCGCCCAGATGTCGACGACCTTGTTGTAGCGCTCGCCGTTGGTGATGACGCCGTCCTGGTACTGCTGCTCGACCTCGTTGACCTGCTCGCGGGCCGAGGCGATGTGCCGCTCCTTGGACGACGGGATGTGCATGTCGTCGATGCCGATGGACAGCCCCGACAGCGTCGCATAGCGGAAGCCGACGTCCTTCAACTCGTCGAGGAACCCGACCGTCACCTCGTTGCCGAGCAGGTTGTAGCAGCGGCCGACAAGCGACGTGACCTCCTTCTTCTTGAGCTCCTGGTTCACGAACCGAAGCGGCTCGGGGACGATGCTGTTGAAGAGCGTCCGCCCCACGGTCGTCTCGATGACCTCGCCGTTCCAGCGCAGGCGGATCCGCGCCTGGAGGTCGACGTCCTCGTTGTCGTAGGCAATCCGGACCTCCTCGGAGTCGGCGAAGAGGCGCCCCTCGCCCCGCACCGGGCGCTCCGGCGTGCCCAGGCGCTCCTTGGTGAGGTAGTAGATGCCGAGGACCATGTCCTGTGTCGGCACCGCGAGCGGGGCGCCGTTCGCCGGCGAGAGGATGTTGTTCGAGGACAGCATGAGCACCTGGGCCTCGAGCTGCGCCTCCATCGAGAGCGGCACGTGGACCGCCATCTGGTCGCCGTCGAAGTCGGCGTTGAACGCGGTGCAGACGAGCGGGTGGATCTCGATCGCCTTGCCCTCGACCAGGATGGGTTCGAAGGCCTGAATTCCGAGACGATGGAGAGTCGGAGCACGATTGAGGAGGACCGGGTGCTCCTTGATGACATCTTCAAGGATGTCCCAGACTTCGGGCCGCTCCTTCTCGACGAACTTCTTCGCGGCCTTGATCGAGGACGCGATCCCCCGCTCCTCGAGCTTGCGGAGGATGAAGGGCTTGAAAAGCTCGAGCGCCATCTTCTTGGGAAGACCACACTGATGAAGTTTCAGATAGGGGCCGACAACGATCACAGACCGACCGGAATAATCGACCCGCTTCCCAAGGAGGTTCTGGCGGAAGCGCCCTTGTTTACCCTTCAGCGTGTCCGACAGCGACTTGAGCGGGCGGTTGTTCGGACCCGTAATCACGCGCCCACGACGACCGTTGTCGAACAGCGCGTCCACGGCCTCCTGGAGCATGCGCTTCTCGTTCCGGATGATGATCTCCGGCGCCTTGAGGTCCATGAGCCGCTTCAGCCGATTGTTCCGGTTGATGACGCGGCGGTACAGATCGTTCAGGTCCGAAGTCGCGAACCTCCCGCCGTCGAGCGGCACCAGCGGGCGCAGCTCGGGCGGGATGACCGGGATGACCTCGAGGATCATCCACTCCGGCTGGTTGCCCGACTTCAGAAAGGCCTCGATGACCTTCAGCCGCTTGACGATCTTCTTCCGCTTCTGGATGGACGTCTCGCCGAGCATCTGGGCGCGGAGGTCTCGCGCCAGCGAGTCGAGGTCCATGTCGCGCAGCAGCTCGCGGATCGCCTCGGCGCCCATGCCGAGCTTGAGCGCGTCGGGGCCGTGCTCCTCATGGAGCTTGCGCGCCTTGTCGACCGCGAGCAGGTCCTTCTTCTTCGCGCCGGGGATCCTCGACTCGAGGACGACGTATTCCTCGAAGTAGAGGATCTTCTCCAGCTCGCGCAGCGACGTGTCCAGGAGCTGACCGATGCGACTCGGGAGCCCCTTGAAGAACCAGACGTGCGAGACCGGCGAGGCGAGCTCGATGTGCCCCATCCGCTCGCGGCGCACGCGGGCGCGGGTCACCTCGACGCCGCACTTGTCGCACACGACACCCGCGAACTTCATGCGCTTGTACTTGCCGCAGGCGCACTCGTAGTCCTTCGTCGGGCCGAAGATCCGCGCGCAGAACAGGCCGTCGCGCTCGGGCTTGAACGTTCGGTAGTTGATGGTCTCGGGCTTCTTCACCTCACCGTGCGACCAGTCACGGATCTTCTGGGGCGCGGCGAGCTTGATCCGGATCGCGTCAAACGTGATGGGCTTCGCATGCCGATCGAGGATGCCCCACAGATCCTTCGTTGGCTTGTCCTCTCTGATCAGGCTGCCGAAAGGCCGATCCGTCAGCATTCAGTCTTCTCCTCTCAGGAGGCTTTCTTGCCGTCCTTCATGATCAGCTCGACGTCGAGCGCCAGGCTCTGGAGCTCCTTCACCAGCACGTTGAAGGACTCCGGCGTCCCGGGCTCGAGGAAGTTCTCGCCCTTCACGATCGCCTCGTAGATGCGGTTGCGTCCCTCCACGTCGTCGGACTTGACGGTGAGCATCTCCTGGAGCGTGTGGGCGGCGCCGTAGGCCTCGAGCGCCCACACCTCCATCTCGCCGAACCGCTGGCCGCCGAACTGCGCCTTGCCGGTGCATCTTGTCGTCCACGAGGTGCGCCAACTTTAAGATGTAAATCTGCCCTACCGTCACCTCCTGGTGGAAGCGCTTGCCGGTCCGCCCGTCGTAGAGCACGGTCTTGCCGGAGGTCGGCAGGCCCGCCTGCCGCAGGTGCTCCTTGATCTCCTCCTCGGTCGCGCCGTCGAAGACAGGGCTCGCCACCCACAGGCCGAGCGCCCGCGCGGCCCACCCCAGGTGCGTTTCGAGGATCTGGCCGACGTTCATCCGGGACGGGACGCCGAGCGGGTTCAGCACGATCTCGGCGGACGTGCCGTCGGGCAGGTAGGGCATGTCCTCCTCGGGCAGGATCTTGGAGACGACACCCTTGTTGCCGTGGCGGCCCGCCATCTTGTCGCCGACGGAGAGCTTGCGCTTAACCGCCACGTAGACCTTCACCATCTTGATCACGCCGGGCGGCAGGTCGTCGCCGCGCCGCAGTCGGCCGATGCGCTCCTCGAGCATCGAGTCGTAGATCGCGATCTGTTCCTCGGCCAGCTCCTCGATGCGCTTGATCGTCTGAGCGAGGCCCTCGTCCTCCTTGATCCTGATCTTCTTCAGCTCGTTCCAGGAGAAGTTCTCGAGGTCCTCCCGCGCGATCCGGTCGCCCTTCTTCCCGAGGCGGTTCGTCTTGTTGGTGGGATCGAACAGCTCCTGAACGAGCGTCTTGCCCACGAGAAGGTTCTTCAGCTTTTGATCGCGCTCCATCTCGACCATCGCGATCTCGTCCTGGTAGTCCTTCTCCAGGTGCGCGACCTCCTCCTCCTCGATCGACTTGGCTCGCTCGTCCTTGTCCACGCCCCGCCGTGAGAACACCTTGACGTCCACCACGGTGCCCTCGATGCCCGGCGGGACGGTGAGCGAGGTGTCGCGGACGTCGCCGGCCTTCTCGCCGAAGATCGCCCGCAGCAGCTTCTCCTCGGGGGTGAGCTGGGTCTCGCCCTTGGGCGTGATCTTGCCTACCAGGATGTCGCCCGGCTTCACCTTGGCGCCGATCCGCACGATGCCCGACTCGTCGAGGTCCTTGAGCGCCTCCTCCGCGACGTTCGGGATGTCGCGGGTGACCTCCTCCTTGCCGAGCTTCGTGTCGCGCGCCTGGATCTCGAATTCCTCGATGTGGATCGACGTGAACCGCTCGCCCTTGACGAGGCGCTCGGACACGAGGATCGCGTCCTCGAAGTTGTAGCCGCCCCACGGCATGAACGCGACGAGCACGTTCCGCCCCAGCGCGAGCTCGCCCTGGTCGGTCCCCGGGCCGTCGGCGATCACGTCGCCCGCCGCCACGCGCTGGCCCTTACGGACGATCGGCTTCTGGTTGATGCAGGTGTTCTGGTTCGACCGCCGGTACTTCGTCAGGTTGTAGATGTCGAGCGGGAGGTCCTGCACCGGATCGGTCTTCTTCGACCGGCTCTCGGCGCGCACCACCACGCGGTCGGCCGACACGTACTCGACCACGCCCGGCCGCTTGGCCACGACGACCGCGCCCGAGTCGCGCGCGACCACGTGCTCCATCCCGGTGCCCACCAGCGGCGACTCGGGTTGCAGGAGCGGCACCGCCTGGCGCTGCATGTTCGAGCCCATGAGCGCGCGGTTCGCGTCGTCGTTCTCGAGGAACGGGATCAGCGACGCGGCCACCGAGACGAGCTGCTTCGGCGACACGTCCATGTAGTGCAGCTCCTCGGGCGGGACCATGCGAAACTCGCCGCCCTTGCGCGCCGAGACCCGTTCCTGGACGAAGCGGCCGTTCCGGTCGATCTCGGCGTTGGCCTGGGCGATGACGAACTGCTCCTCCTCGAGCGCCGTCAGGAACACGATCTCGTCCGTGACGCGCCCATGCAGGACCTTCCGGTACGGCGTCTCGATGAAGCCGAACTCGTTCGTTCGCGCGTAGGTCGAGAGCGACGAGATCAGGCCGATGTTCGGGCCTTCGGGCGTCTCGATCGGGCAGATCCGGCCGTAGTGCGTCGGATGGACGTCGCGCACCTCGAACCCGGCGCGTTCGCGGGAGAGGCCTCGCGGACCCAGCGCCGAGAGGCGGCGCTTGTGGGTCAGCTCTGCCAGCGGGTTCGTCTGGTCCATGAACTGCGAGAGCTGCGACGAGCCGAAAAACTCCTTCACGACCGCCGAGACCGGCTTCGCGTTGATGAGGTCGTGCGGCATCAGGTTCGTGATGTCCGAGATGGACATCCGCTCCTTCACCGCGCGCTCCATCCGCGTCAGGCCCACGCGGAACTGGTTCTCGAGCAGCTCGCCGACGGACCGGACACGGCGATTGCCGAGGTGGTCGATGTCGTCGGTCGCCCGGGACCCGAGCTTGACCATGAGGAGGTGGCGGATCACCGCCACGATGTCCTCGCTGCGCAGCGTCTTGACGGAGAGCGGCGCCTCAATCTGCAGCTTCTTGTTGATCATGAACCGCCCGACGCGTGCCAGGTCGTAGCGCCGCGGGTCCATGAACATGCCCCGGAACAGGGCGCGGGCGGATTCCACGGTGGGCGGATCGCCCGGCCGGAGCCGCCGGTAAATCTCGACGAGCGCCTCGTCGGGGTTCTTGAAGTGGTCACGCGCCAGCGTCTCGTACATCGCCTGGTCGGTCTTGCCCTGGGTGATCACGAGCAGCTTGAACGGTGCCACCCGCCGGCCCATGATCTGCGAGAGCATCTGGGAGTTGAGCTCGGTGTTCGTCTGGACGAGCACCTCGCCGCTCTCGGTGTCCACGATGCGCGTGGCGGTGCGCCGTCCCACCAGGGACTCGGCGCGGAGGGGGATCTTCTCGACGTTCGCCTCGACGAGCTTCTCGATCAGCTTCGCGTTGAGCGTCTTGCCCGCCGCGACGAGGGGCTCGCGGTGGCGCGGGGGCTTCACGTCCTCGGCGACCCGCGCGCCGAGGTGCGCCTCGGGGTGGAGCTTCACCCAGGCGTTGCCCTCTTCGAACCCGAGGACCTCCTCGCTCTCGTAGAAGTGGGCCAGGATCTCCTCGTCCGAGAGAATCACGTTGTTCTTCTCGAGGAACCAGAACGCGCGCAGGAACGCGGTGGCAAGCATCTTCCGCCGCCTGTCCACGCGCACGTGGAGGATGTCGTTGGCGTCGAAGTCGAACTCGACCCACGAGCCCCGATAGGGGATCACGCGCGCCGAATACAGGGGTTTCCCGGACGCGAGCGTCTTGCCTTTGTCGTCGTCGAAGAAGACGCCGGCGGAGCGCTGGAGCTGGCTGACGACGACCCGTTCGGTGCCGTTGATGATGAACGTCCCCTTGTCGGTCATGAGCGGGAGCTCGCCCAGGTACACCTCCTGGCCGCGCTGCTCCCGGATCGTGCGCGTCTTCGCCTCCTTGTCGTGGTCGAAGACGACGAGGCGGAGCGTGACCTTCAGCGGGATCGCGAAGGTCATGCCGCGGTCATGGCATTCCTCGACCGTGTACTTCGGATCGCCGAAGTGGAACGAGTCGAACTCCAGCAGCGCGTTGTCGTTGTAGTCGGCGATCGGGAACACCGACTTGAAGACAGCCTGGAGCCCGATGTCCTCCCGGCGGTCCGGGGGGGCGTCCTGCTGCAGAAACGTCTCGTACGAGCGCTTCTGCACCTCAATGAGGTTCGGAATCTCGACGATCGACGGGATCTTGCCGAAGTCCTTACGGCTGCGGCGCCCGCACTGGATCACTCCTGCCATATGTTCTCCCGGAGGACGGTCACGTCGTCCTCGACGCGTCCTGCACCTCGGTTAGCCCCGCAGGGGGGTTCGCCCCCTACTTCACCTGGACGCTCGCTCCCTGCTCCTCGAGCTTCTTCTTCATCTCCTCCGCCTCGGCCTTAGTGACCTTCTCCTTCACCGCCTTCGGCGCGCCGTCGACGAGGTCCTTCGCTTCCTTGAGCCCGAGCGCGGTCAGCTCGCGCACGACCTTGATGACCTGGATCTTCTTCTCGCCCGCAGCAGTGAGGATGACATCGAACTCCGTCTTCTCCTCGGTCGCGGCGCCGCCCCCTGCCGGCGCCCCCGCGGCGCCCGGCATGGCGGCCACCGCCATCGGCGCGGCGGCAGACACGCCCCACTTCTCCTGGAGCAGCTTGGAGAGCTGGGCGGCCTCGAGCAGCGTCAGCTTGTCGAGTTGTTCGGCGATCTGCTCAACCGTGGACATCGATCAGTCTCCTTTGATTACTCGGCGGCGTTCTTGCCGCGCTGTTGCAGGACGTACACGAGCTCCCGCTGCGGCGCCGTGAGCACGCCGACGAGCTGTGCCAGAATCCCCTGGATCGCGCCGATCAACTGGGCGCGCAGCTGCTCCCGCGACGGGAGGTCGGCGAGCGCCTTGAGCGCCGCCGGCGCCAGCATCTGGCCCTCGACGTACCCCGTCCTGATCGCGAGCGCCTGGTTCGCCTTCGCGAACGTGTGGAGCGCCTTGGCGACGGCGACCGGGTCCGCTTTCGAGAAGACCACGCCCGTGGGACCCGTGAGGTGCGGACCCAGCGCCTCGAGCCCGGACGACTTGATCGCCAGCCGCGCGAGCCGGTTCTTGACGACCCTGTAGTCCGCCGACACCGCGCGGAGCTGCTTGCGGAGGTCGGAGAGCTGCTGCACGGTCAGGCCGCGGTACTCCGTGAGCACCACGGTCTTCACCCCGTCGAGCCGCGACTTCAGCTCCGCGACCGCTTCGACCTTCTCTTGCGTCGGCACCGTCGGGCCCTCCGCCCTATACCGCTTTCTTGAACAGGTTCGCGACCGCCTGCGCGTCCATCGGCACGCCCGGCCCCATCGTCGTCGAGACGGTGAGCGACCGGAGGTAGGTCCCCTTCGCCGCCGCGGGCTTCGCCCGCACGATCGCCTCGATCACGGCCAGCGCGTTCGCCACCAGGTGCTCGGCGGGGAACGAGTGCTTGCCGATCGGCGTGTGCACGTTGCCGGCCTTGTCCACCCGAAACTCGACCTTGCCCGCCTTCGCCTCGCGCACCGCGCGAGCGATGTCGAAGGTCACGGTGCCGAGCTTCGGGTTCGGCATGAGGCCGCGCGGACCGAGCACCTTGCCGAGCCGGCCGACCTGACCCATGAGGTCGGGCGTCGCGATGGCCGTGTCGAACTCCATCCAGCCGCCCTGGACGCGCTCGACGAGGTCTTCGGCGCCCACGATGTCGGCACCCGCCTCGCGCGCCTCGCGCTCCTTGTCACCCTTCGCGAAGACCGCGACACGCACCACCTTGCCAATGCCGTGCGGCAGCACCACCGCACCCCGCACCATCTGGTCGGCATGCTTGGGATCGACGCCCAGCCGGAACGACAAGTCGACAGACTGGTCGAACTTCGTCGGCGGCATGCTCTTGATGATCGCGATCGCCTCGTCCACTGAGTACTGCTTGCCCGGCGCGATCTTCGCTGCCGCCGCGTCGTAACGCTTGCTCACCACCGTCGCCATGTCGGTCTCTCCTCGGAGTAACCGCCGTTCGAGCGCGGGCTTCGCCCGCGCAACCCCTCCCTTGGGGGTGGCTCGGAGGGGGCCGTCGAGGCCCCCTCCGATGACCTACACCACGTCGATGCCCATGCTGCGCGCCGTGCCCTCGACGATCCGCATCGCAGCCTCGATCGAGGCCGTATTGAGATCGGGCAGCTTCGTCTGCGCGATCTCCCGCACCTGCTGCCGGGTCACCTTGCCGATCTTGTCCTTGTGCGGCACCGCCGAGGCCTTGGCGATCCCCGCCGCGCGCTTCAGGAGCACGGCCGCGGGCGGCGTCTTCACGATGAACGTGAACGAGCGGTCCTGGTAGATCGTCACCACCACCGGCAGGATCAGCCCCTCCTGGCTCGCCGTCTGCGCGTTGAACCCTTTGCAGAACTCCATGATGTTGACGCCGTGCTGGCCGAGCGCGGGCCCCACCGGCGGCGAGGGATTCGCCTTGCCCGCCGGAATCTGGAGCTTGACCACCGCCTGGACTTTTTTCACTTGGAAGCACCCATCAACGCGCCACTCATCAGAGTCGCTCCACCTGGTAGTACTCGAGCTCGACCGAGGTCGGCCGGCCGAAGACCGGCACGGCGACCTTCATCCGGCCGCGCTCGGGATTCATGTCCTCGACGACGCCCTGGAAGTTGACGAACGGCCCGTCGACGACCCGCACCTTGTCGCCGCGCTGGAACACCGACTTCGGCTTGGGCTTCTCGGCCCCGGCTTCCATCTGCCGCATGATGTCGTCGACCTGCTCCTGCGAGAGCGGGACGGGCTTCGAGCCCGAGCCGACGAACCCGGTGACCTTGGGCGTCGAGCGCACCAGGTGCCACGTGTCGTCGGTCAGCTCCATCTCGACGAGGACGTACCCGGGGAAGAACTTCTGCTCGGTCTCGCGCTTCTGCTTGTTCCGGACCTCGACGACCTTCTCCGTCGGCACCAGGACGCGGGTGATCTTGTCCGTCATGCCGAAGATCTTCGCGCGGGACTCGATGGCCTCCTTCACCTTGTTCTCGAATCCCGAGTACGTGTGGACGACGAACCACTGCTTGTTCGTCGCCGCCGCCGTCGCTTCTCCGCTCATCGCAGGATCCTCTCCACGACCCGCGCCAGCACGATGTCCACGCCGCCCAGGAAAAAGGCGACCACGACCGTGACGGCGATCACCACGACCGTGGAGTTGATCAGCTCCTGCCGGCTGGGCCAGGTCACCTTGCGGAACTCCGCGAGGACCTCGCCAACGAACTCGTTCGCGCGCTTCAGATACCCCATTTCGTCCCGACCCTCTCCGGCAATGAGTGGCAGGGGTGGAGGGATTCGAACCCCCATCCCCCGGATTTGGAGTCCGGTGCTCTAGCCGTTAGAGCTACACCCCTAATGCAATCGTGAGGGGGGCTGCCCCCCCTTTCCGTCTCCCCCTCTGGGGGAGGCGGCGGCCAAGCCGCCGCTCGAACCAGGCTCAACCTACGCAGCGTGATGCGGCTCGCAGTGCTGCAGGCGCGCTCGCAGCGTGCCTGCGACCGATCCAATGTCGAACAACTCGTCCTCGGTCATGGTCACGCCGTTCTCGAGGAGCCGAGCCACTTCGTTGGCCATCGCTCGAAGCTCGACGATCTCTTGCCTCACCCGTGAGCCTCCCCGCTGACTACTTGGTCTCTTTGTGCGGCGTGTGCTTGCGGCACCACCGACAGAACTTCTTGAGCTCGAGCCGGTCGGGATGCGTGCGCTTGTTCTTCGTGGTCGAGTAGTTCCGCCGCTGGCACGTGGTGCACGCGAGGGCGATGATCTCCCGCACCGCCTACTCCGTGATCTCCGTGACGACGCCGGCCCCCACCGTCCGCCCCCCCTCCCGGATCGCAAACCGCAGCTCCTTCTCCATCGCCACCGGCGTGATCAGCTCGATCGCCATCGTCACGTTGTCCCCCGGCATCACCATCTCCACCCCCGCCGGCAACGTCACCACCCCCGTCACGTCCGTCGTCCGAAGATAAAATTGCGGCCGGTACCCGTTGAAAAACGGCGTGTGCCGCCCCCCCTCCTCCTTCGTCAGCACGTACACCTCCGCCTTGCACCGCTTGTGAGGAGTGATGGACCCCGGCTTCGCCAGCACTTGCCCGCGCTCGACTTCCTCTTTGTCGACGCCCCGCAGCAGACAGCCCACATTATCCCCCGCCTGCCCCTCGTCCAGCAGCTTCCGAAACATCTCCACCCCCGTCACCACCGTCTTGCGCGTCTCCCGAAACCCCACGATCTCCACCTCTTCCCCCACCTTCACCACCCCCCGCTCCACCCGCCCCGTCACCACCGTCCCCCGCCCCGTGATCGAAAAAATGTCCTCGATCGGCATCAAAAACGGCTTGTCGATCGCCCGCACCGGCATCGGGATGTAGCTGTCCACCGCCGCCATCAGCTCCCAGATGCACCCGCTCGCCTTCGGGTCCTCCGGCCTCTCCATCGCCCCCAGCGCCGACCCCCGGATCACCGGAATCGCGTCCCCCGGAAACTGGTACTTCTTCAACAGCTCCCGCACCTCCAGCTCCACCAGGTCCAGCAGCTCCGGGTCGTCCACCATGTCCACCTTGTTCATGAACACCACCAGGTACGGCACGTTCACCTGCCGCGCCAGCAGCACATGCTCCCGCGTCTGGGGCATCGGGCCATCATTGGCCGCCACCACCAGAATCGCCCCATCCATCTGCGCCGCCCCCGTGATCATGTTCTTGATGTAGTCCGCGTGCCCCGGACAATCGATGTGCGCGTAGTGCCGCTTCGCCGTCTCGTACTCCACGTGCGCCACCGCAATCGTGATCCCCCGCTCCCGCTCCTCCGGCGCGTTGTCGATCGACCCAAACTCCCGCACCGCCACCGCACTGATCTTCGTGTGCAACACCTTCGTGATCGCCGAGGTCAGCGTCGTCTTGCCGTGGTCGATGTGCCCGATCGTCCCCACGTTCACGTGCGGCTTCGTCCGCTCGTACTTCGCCTTCGCCATCCCTCACTTCCTCCCGTTGGCGGTCACGATTGCGACAGTCGAAGTGGAGCCCATGTCCGGGATTGAACCGGAGACCTCGTCCTTACCAAGGACGCGCTCTGCCGACTGAGCTACATGGGCGAACGAAAAACTCGCGAGCCCAAAATTCCTGGAGCGGGAAACGGGATTCGAACCCGCGACCCCCAGCTTGGAAGGCTGGCGCTCTGCCGCTGAGCTATTCCCGCCCCTCCGAGTCACGTGTGCGTCAACCGAGATGGTGGGGAGGGGAGGATTTGAACCCCCGAAGGCGTACGCCAGCAGATTTACAGTCTGCCCCCTTTGGCCACTTGGGTACCTCCCCGAATCCGCCGGCACGCGATGAGAACCCCTCGAATCTCGAGTGCATGGCTCGGCTCGCCTTGCGGCTGCGCCTCGCACTGCCATGGCGCTGGCGGGAGGATTTGAACCCCCGACCCACTGCTTACAAGGCAGTTGCTCTGCCCCTGAGCTACGCCAGCACAGACAAAATTTCACTTTAATTGCGAAGCTCCGTTGAGTCAAGGAGTTTCGGCCTTTGGCCGCCTCTGACGGGCCACCTCGTAGCACAGGACTGCCGCCGCAGCGGCGACGTTGAGCGAACCGATCGTCCCCGTCATCGGAATCGTGAGCAGGACGTCGCAGGTGCGCGCCACCAGGGGTCTCACGCCCTCCCCCTCGCTCCCCAGCACGAGGCACAAGGGGCCGGTGAGATCCGCAGCCCAAGGGGAGACCCCATTCGAGACAGAGCTCCCATAGATCCAAATCCCTGATTTTTTCATGGCTTCCAGGGCACCCACGAGGTTCGTCTCGCGAGCGACCGGGACGTACTCCAGGGCCCCCATCGCCACCCGAGCCGCAGCGCCCGTAAGGCCGACTTGGTGGTGCTTGCCGACGATCACGCCGTGGGCGCCGAAGGCCCCGGCCGTTCTCAGGATCGCCCCGAAGTTCCGGGGGTCCTGGATCCGGTCGAGCGCCAGGAAAAAGGGCGGCTCGCCGCGCTCGCCGGAGATCCCGAGGAGCGCATCGAGCTCGACGTACTCGCCCGACGCCACCCGCGCCACGACGCCCTGGTGGCGGTCCGTGCCGGCAATCGCCGTCAGCTGCTCGCGCGTGCGGTAGGAGACCTTGACGCCGGCGCGGCGCGCCAGCGCGACCACCTCGGCGAGCGGGCCCCGCCCGCCCGCGAGCACCGCGATCTCGTCCACGCGCCACCCGCCGCGGCGGAGCAGCTCGAGGACCGGGTTCCGCCCCCAGACGCGGTCTTCCGTCACGCGCTCCTCCGTCACACGCTCCTCCGGGTGACGCGCGGCCCGCTCGGGGTGTCCTCAACACTGAAACCGCGCCCCTGGATTTCGTCGCGGAGCTGGTCGGCACGCTTCCAGTCGTGGCGCGCGCGCGCCTGCCCTCGCTCCTGCACGAGCCGCTCGATCTCAGGCGGGGCGCCAGAGGGCTCGTCACCGCGCTCGAGGAACCCAAGCACGCGCATCAGGTTCGTCATCTCCTGAACACCCACAACGACGGCGGCGCGTGCGCCGGCGTCGACGGACGCGCGCTCGGCATACTCGTACAGCACGTGGCTCAGCTCGAAGAGCACCCCGAGGGCCTGGGGCGTATTGAAGTCGTCGTCCAGCGCCGCCACGAACCGCGTGCGGAACGTACGGAGCTCGTCGGGCAGCGTCGAATCGCCCCCCGCGCCCGACCAGAACGTCTGAACGTCGTGGATCAACCGGGTGAGCCGCTCGACGGCGCGTGCCGACTCCTGCACACGCTCTTCCGACCACTCGATCGGGTGGCGGTAATGCGTGCCGAGCACGAAGAGCCTAAAGGCGTCGGGGTCGTGACGCTTGACGAACTCCCGAATGGAGAGGATGTTGCCCAGCGACTTCGACATCTTCTCGGCCCGGAAGGTCACCATCCCGTTGTGGAGCCAGTAGCGTGCCAGCGGGCGCCCGGTGTCGGCCTCGGACTGGGCGATCTCGCACTCGTGGTGGGGGAAGATCAAGTCCTCGCCGCCGCCGTGGATGTCGAAGGATTCCCCGAGGTACTTCATCGCCATCGCGGAGCACTCGATGTGCCAGCCGGGGCGGCCGGGTCCCCACGGGCTCGGCCAGGCCGGCTCCCCGGGCTTCGACGATTTCCAGAGGGCGAAGTCGCGGGGATCGCGCTTGCGCTCGTCGACCTCCACCCGGGCGCCGGCGAGGAGCTCGTCGAGGTTCTTGCCCGAGAGCCGTCCGTACGGTGGGAAGCGCCGGATCTCGAAGTACACGTCGCCGTCCACCGTGTAAGCGAACCCTTTGGTGACGAGGCGCTCGATCAGCGCGACCATTTCGGGGATGTGCTCGGTGGCCTTCGGCTCGACGTCGGCTGGCGCGACCCCGATCGCCGCCATGTCCTCGCGAAAGGTCTGGACGTAGCGCTCGGAGAGCTCGGCGGCCGGAACGCCCTCGGCGTTGGCCCGCCGGATGATCTTGTCCTCGACGTCGGTGAAGTTCCGGACGAACGTGACGCGGTAGCCCTTGAAGCGGAAGTAGCGCTGGATGACGTCGAAGACCATCGCGCTGCGCGCGTGGCCCACGTGGGAGAGGTCGTACACCGTCACGCCGCACGCGTAAATGCGCACGTGGCCGGGGGTGAGGGGAACGAACTCCTCCTTCTTCCGCGTCAGCGTGTTGTAGACCCTCACGCTCACGCGGCGACTTCCACGCTCGCGACCGCCATCGCGGCGATGCCCTCGCGCCGTCCGAGGAGCCCGAGGCCCTCGGGGCTCTTGGCCTTCACGCTCACACGGTCCGCGTCGAGCCCCAGCGTCTCGGCCAGCCGCTTGGCCATCTCGTCGAGGTGCGGCGCGAGCCGCGGCGCCTCGGCGAGCACCGTCGCGTCCACGTTGACGAGCCGCCCGCCGCGCGACGTCACGAACGCGACGACGTGCTGGAGCAGCGCCAGGCTCGAGATCCCGCGGTAGCGGGAGTCGCTGTCGGGAAAGTGGCGGCCGAGGTCGCCAAGCGCGAGCGCCCCCAGGAGCGCCTCCGCGATCGCGTGCGCCAGCACGTCGGCGTCGGAATGGCCGCCGAGGCCCCGAGCGCTCGGCACCGTCACACCGCCGAGGACGAGCGGTCGGCCGTCCACGAGCGGATGGAGATCGAACCCCAGGCCGACGCGCGTCACCGGCCCGCCAGGGCGCGCGCCCGGCGGAGATCCTCGGGCGTGGTGATTTTGACGTTCTCCGCGAGCCCGAGCACCACCCGTACCGGGTGGCCGAGGCGCTCGACGAGCATCGCGTCGTCGGTGCCGACGACGCCGTCGCGCCGCGCCTTCTCGTGCGCCTCGCGCAGGAGGTCGACGCGGAACGCCTGCGGCGTCTGCACCGCCCAGAGCTCCGAGCGGTCGAGCGTCGCCTCCACCCGCTCGGCACGCACCCGCTTGACCGTCTCCGTGATCGGCAGCGCGCAGATCGCCGCGCCCTCCTCGATGGCAGCGCGCACGGCGGCGTCGATGAGGCGCCGCGTGATCAGCGGGCGGACCGCGTCGTGCACCACGATGATCTCCACGTCCTCGGGCGCGGCCTGCAGCGCAAGCCACACCGAGTCCTGGCGCGTGCGCCCGCCGACGACGACGGTGAGGCGCGTGTGCTTCGCCACGGGCCCGAGGATCCGCCGCGCGCGCGCCACCCAGGGCTCGGGCGCGGCGACGACGACGGCGCGCACCGCCGGGTGGTGCGCGAAGTGGTGCACGGTCGCGGCCAGGATCGGCATCGTCCCCAGGCGCAGGAACTGCTTGGGCGTACGGGCGCCGAAGCGCGTGCCGACACCGCCCGCGGGGACGAGCGCGGCCACCTTAGGCATCGCCGCGCTCCCGGGCCGCGGCGGCCGACGGCGCGTCGTCGCGCGTGCGCGTGAAGATCATCCGGCCCGACGGCGTCTGCAACACGCTCGTCACGACCACCTCGAGCGCCTGGCCGATGGAGCGCTTGCCCTGCTCGATGACGACCATCGTGCCGTCGTCGAGGTACGCGACGCCCTGACCCGGCTCCTTCCCCTCCCGCAGCACCTGGACGGTCATCGCCTCGCCGGGGATCACCATCGGCTTCACCGCGTTCGCCAGCTCGTTGACGTTCAGCACGGCCACGCCGCTCAACTCCGCCAGCTTGTTCAGGTTGTAGTCGTTCGTGACGACCTTGCCCCCGCGCGTCCGCGCCAACTCGAGGAGCTTCTCGTCTACCTCCTCGACGCCGGCGAAATCGACCTCCGCGATCTCGACCCGGAGGCCGGGCATCCGCTGGAGCCGCCCGAGCACCTCGAACCCGCGCTTGCCCCGGTTGCGCTTCAGCACGTCCGGCGAGTCGGCGATGCGCCGGAGCTCGCGCAGCACGAAGCCGGGGACGACCAGGGTGCCATCGAGGAATCCCGCCCCGCAGACGTCGGCGAGCCG
>WNFE01001429.1_pt1 | contig 17220 bp, 13 predicted proteins | sample 5400451 | NCBI WGS metagenome assembly WNFE01 (sample SAMN13153344, study PRJNA577476) | soil metagenome | isolation source: 200 cm saprolite under Douglas fir tree site 2 hole 2 | place: USA:California | collected 2015-04-18
TGGCGCCGCCGAGAGGGTTCGAACCTCTAGCCGCGCCGTGTAAAGGCGCTCTGACCAACGGGTTGCTGCAGTGGGATCTTTAACAGCTTCAGCCTCAGCTATTCACTGAGCCCGCTGCTCTACCACTGAGCTCGCGCCCCTGTTTGAGGGAACGGCGGCCCGCATCTAGCCGGCGGCAACGGCAATCCGGAAACTCCGTTTATTAAAGGATAAGGCTGACCTTAGGAACTGCATCAAAGAGATTCTAGGAAACGGGCAACCTCTTTTTCGGAAAGAACTGTCTGTAAGGCAAGAATAGAGCCAGAAGAGATACTAGTACAAACACAACGGCTAGAACGATCACCATCATGGAGCCAGTCAACAGATACAGGTTAAGCTGAGCAGCGAGAATTCCAACTGGCATCGACCAGGACACGTACCACGCCCACTTTTCGCCTCTTTTGAAACTGGTCATGGAAACGATCATTCCGAATATTGCCAGGCCGACCGCTGAAATACCGTCATCGACAAGGACGGAGGCGAGAAAACTAGCGAGTCTCGGGTTTGTTGAGGCTAGCTGGCTCCAGGTCATATGAGTAGAGGATTGTATCGCTGTCTGGGCGCCAGGCAAACACCCTATGCAGAAATCCTGCAGACTCGGGAAAAAGTCCCGCGCTGATAACACGAGGTGGAGTGCCCAGAAGGCGAAGAGAAGGGTTCACGCATATTTCTCGTACGCCTTGGGAGCGTTCACGTTGACCATATGATGGCTAAGAATGGTGTCTACGTTTAAGCAAATCGAAATTGCAAGCCACGTCACTCTGCAACTTCAAGACAAGAAAGCGCTTAGAGCTTACTCCATCGTGGTCAATTTTTCGGCCCGGGAAGAATGCACCGATCTCTCGATTAATGGTGATGCAAGGGTCGTGGCTAGGACTGCCAGTCCCGCAACAGGGTAAAGCTGCAAGCTCACGAGTCCAGAATCAACGCCTGCCTTTGCCAACACCAGTGAGAATTCTCCCCGAGGGACTAGGATGCTGCCGACTAGCAGAGGGGCACCCGTCTTCGCGAGACGCGCACCTAACGAGCCGCCGACCAACTTTCCGAAAATAGCTGCTCCTAATATGACCGCGAGAGGAAGCCCTACAGATATCGCGCTGGAAACATCAATGAGCGCTCCCATGGAGAGGAAGAAGAATACGATGAAGGCTTCTTTGAGAGGCAGAATCTTCTCCCTCACATAACGAGAATGCTTGACAGGCAGAAAGAATCCAGCCAGCAGGGCTCCTATGCCTGGCGAGAAGCCTAGATAATCGGATAAGACTCCGAAGAGGAACCCGAATGATAGAGCTAACAGGAATGAGATTTCTCCAACTTCGATCTCGTACTGGCTTACCCGGTTGATGATTCTCGGACCGAGATACCTGCTGAAACCAAAGGTTGCAAGGAAGAGGAAGCCGGCCTTTCCGGTAACGATCACGAATGCCGAAGCTTGAAGTTGGCTTCCGCTTGAAAGCTCCGGTGTGAGGAAGAGTAGAAAGACAGCAATCAGATCCTCGACGACCATAACCATCATTATCGTAGCTGCGAGGCTTTCGCCGTGTTCATGGGTCCGGTCAGCGACGATCTTCGCTACGATTGCGGTGCTGCTCAAGCCCAGTACCGAGCCTAGGAACAGAGAAGTGCCAAGGTTCCATCCTGCGGCGAGACCGGAGAGAACCCCGACTGTGAAGGCTACAAGAAACTCTACAGTGGTGAGAACTATGGCGTTTGATCCGACACTCTTGAGATGGCGAGGATCTAGCTCGAGACCTATTACGAATAGTAGCAGAATTATTCCTAGAGTACTGAGGAAGTCAATGGCTGTTGTGTCTCGGATTAGGCCGAGACCGAAGGGTCCTACGACCATGCCCGCGACTAGCTGTCCCACGATCATTGGAAGGCGAAGTTTGTAGAAGAGGAGACTGAAGAGGAGAGCAGCTGCGACCGCGATTGCTAGATCGAAGAGAAACGTCGTGGTCAAGGGAGGAGCTTTGTGGGCACTCGTCCACCGTAGCTAAAGCACTTTCCGGAGGATAGCGCGGAAGCAGTTTGAATTCTCTTGGCCAACGCGTTGACGCGTCGAGGTCATTATCGAGTTATCATGAAGGAGAATTGTTCATTCGTGGCAGTGACGAGTATTATTGTGTAGGGATATCCTGATTGGAACACGAACGCGGTTCCGCTGGACGTGCAGCTTGTCGAACATGGGGACGAAATTAGAATCGTCGCGTTCGCCCAACTCGTGGGTTGGAATGTGGGTCCCGGATAGGATCCGGTCGCCCAGTTGGCTCTTGTATACTGGTTCCCTGTGTAATCATTTACGTAGTATGACTTCAGTGTTATTGGAGTAGTGCCGATGTCTCTGATGGAGAGGTTGACAGTGTTGTTTGAAGGGAACGACCAGTATTCCAGGCTAATCGACTCTGTCGCTATCTTCTGAGGAGTCGCAATTGCACCGAAGAGGCCGGTTGCGTATATGTAGACCATCACTGAAGCGATCACGACAATGGCGACCATGAGCACTGAAGCGATGATGGTGTCTATCCCGCGCTTGTTCTTGAAAAGTCGCCGAAATGGCAAATCGCTGACCTTCGTGTACTAAACAAGGTGTAGAACTGCTCTGTTGAAGCTTGTATCGTTACTAGTGTAGAAAGAGCAAAGTTACGCTTGGTCGCGCCTCTCGACAAGTTCCGTTTTGATGCTCACTTGAGAGGACCATCACTTACCTTTTATTGATAAAAATGACTCGTCGAAAACGCATTGTGCATATCGGGCGCAATCAACTTCAACGCGGTACAACCTAGCGTCAAGCTCTCTTCTCTTCGATTCACAAGCCTCGCGGCAGACATCGTCCATCTTCAGACTGTTGATTCCGTGGACGCGACAATCCTTGTCGACAATTCAATTGACATTCTCGTGGCCTCCACGAATCACGTAGTCCGGCCCCCGTTGACCTGGGACTGGTCGAGGAGGCCTCAGTTGATTGCTGAACACGGCTACTCTCTTCTCTTCAATGTCCACAAGAGAGGCAGCGTCAAAACCATTCTCTACGACGCGGGCCTCAGCCCCGACACCATCACTCACAACCTAGCGGTTCTAGGAATTCAGCTGACTGACCTGGACGCGATCGCGCTATCCCACGGTCATGCAGACCACCATGGCGGCCTAATGGGGATCGTCCATAGTCTCGGGAAGAGGAACCTCCCGTTCATTCTCCACCCTGACGCGTGGAAGAATAGGAAGATCAAGTTCCCTTCTGGACAGGAGATGCACATGCCACCACCCGACCGTCGGGCACTCGAAAAGAACGAGATCAAGATAATTGACAGCAAGACTCCCAGCCTCCTCCTCTCCGACCAAGCCCTAGTAACGGGACAAGTGGAGAGAACGACAGATTACGAGAAGGGATTCCCGTACCAATACGAAGCGGGAAACGATGACGATTGGGAGCTTGATCCGTGGGTCTGGGACGATCAAGGCATCGTCTTCAACGTTAACGGAAAGGGACTTGTGGTCGCGTCGAGTTGCAGCCATCCCGGCGCGGTGAATGTTCTCCGGAACGCCCAACGAGTAACTGGCGTCAACAAGGTCCACGCCTTCATCGGAGGAATGCATCTGACAGGTGGAATCTTCGAAAAGATCATCGCTCAAACAATCAGGGACACAGCAGCCATTCATCCAGACATCATCGTCCCTGGGCATTGCACAGGCTGGAGGGCGATGCATCTTGTAAGCCACGAAATGCCTGAGGCCTATGTACATGGAAGCGTCGGAACCCGAATTCATTTCGGATAGGACCCCTCTAGCGCTCTCGAATGTTCCGCACAACTCAATCCAGGCTTCTTTCACTAAACATTAAAACTTCAGATCGTACGGGACCGGTGTGAGGGCCCGTAGCTCAGCCAGGTTTCATATCAACGGACTGAAAGAGCGGCAGGCTCATAGCCCAACACAAGAGAGACCTGACGGTCCCCGGTTCGAATCCGGGCGGGCCCACCACCTTACGGGAGTGAATCCTAGCGTGCGGATGCTCCGGAGCTGCTTTCTCTGAACTGGTCCTTGATGTGTTGTGCGAATGCTTTGATGATGGCGCTGGTCTCTAGCTGGTCCTGTTCTTCGGGGGTAGCGTTTATTCTGTGGGGCTTCGCCGTGTTTGCTATGACTTCTTCGGGGTTGACGCCCAGTTCTCTTGCCATCTCCATCGCCATCTTTTTGAAGAGTGCAATGTTGCCCGTGCCACCGGCTTCAGGCTGGATCCGAAGATTGGCTTTTGCATATTCGCCACGCTGGTACTCAATGCCCTTCGACTGGATGTCGTTGTAGACACTGACAACGTGGCCCATCCAGTACTGGATCAGGTCAGGGTCCTTGACTCCTCTAGGCTTCATCTCGGTCTCGAAGAATTTCCTGAGAGAGTGGAACGTCAGCTCGTACTGTCCGTGCTTGTTCTTCCTGGAGAGTCCTGCTCGGTGGAAGAGATTGTGGGCCAGACGATAGATCTGCTTTTCGCCAACGGGGCGTGGTTCAACCGATTGACTGTCTCGGATGAGCGGCGAGTTGTCAGTGATCTCTTCGGGCGGAATCTTCTGAGTTGAAGATTCCAGCGGCGAGTCCTTGCGCGGTGCTGAGCCTCTCCGTCGCCGGTCCAGGTAGAGGTTGACAACTTCCACGGTTTCGCCTGAGAGGAATGTGTCGAAGTCGCTGTACTGCCCCTTTGTCTCGTCGGCCTCGATGTGCACGTGGACAGGAACGACGTTGTTTTCAAGGTCTGTCTTGACGTGCCGATACTTCAAGAGGCTGACCGTGCCTTCGCGAAAGCCTGACGTGGCAGGTAGCAAGACGAGGAGTTTCTCCCTCAGATCGGCGATCCTGAGAACTTCTCGTAGCTCTTGCATCGTGGGGCTTCGATGCTTGCTGACAACTCGGGGCTTCGGTAGAAACTTTGGCCTTGGCAGTTCGACGTTGTTGACCCGATAGAAAAGTCGAACCTGTTTCGCATAGCCGCCGATTCTTCCAGGCGAACGCTTCATGTCGTCAAGCTCGTTGAGACAGCTTTGCAGGAACGTTCTGTGCTTCTCGATTCGCGCCGGGTCGGGTAGGCCGTTCCGGACGACGTCGCCGAGGAGTTTGTCAGGTTCCGCGTTGAGTCTTTCACAATAGAGGTGGACAGTGTTCACTGTTCCGTAGAATCCCATTTTGGACTTGGAGCGTGCTCGGAACAGGTAGCTCGCCACTTCGATGAGTGTCCTGTTGTGCAGGACCCAGCCTATCAGCAGCGGACGGGTGGGAATCAGCGACCTGAAGATGTACTCGCAGAGCCCGACTTCCCCTACAGCGAGGATGTCGCAGACCGGAACTTGGACGGGATTCTTCAGGCGGTATCCCCTGAAGCTACGCTCTATCACGAGGATCTCATTGTTGACAGTGCCAAGTTGCAAAAGGAATGAAAGCTGTTCCAGGGCGAATTGCTTCTTTGGAATGGTAAGTTCTGGCGGTTCAAGTATTGCTCTTGCCTGCATCGTATTTTCGGCCTGCCTGAGTTCGGGGTCTGTAATAAGTGTAGCCATCTGGCTATCCCAACCTCAGCCTCTTCAGTTCGAGAATCGTATTCTTGACAATCGATATTCCGGTTGAACGGACCCGAGCGTTGCCGAAAGATGTGGGCTCTGCGAACCTTTCGCAGACTATACGTAGACAATCCTTGTCTTCGTAGTCGAGCCACCCGATCATCTCCAACGGCCACGGCTTGTACTGCCTCGCGTCCGCGCTCTCGAATCTGACGTGGTCCAAATACCGCACCAGAACCGGGGTCCCAATTGGGATCGAGCCACCAAGCTCCAGATGCGTCACTAGCTTGTCTGCTGTGCCACGCAGATGCACAGGATTTCGAGCCGTAGAAAGCGTATCCGAGGTGGTTGTCAGTCCATGTTCAGACCTAGCCAACGCTGACATCAAGTATGCTTTATGTAACGGGGCCGATGGGCCCCATCTGCGGTCTATACTCTATGGCTGCGGCAGAGTCGCGTTTCGAATGCTGTGGCGGTCTCTTCATGACGAAGAAAGAAATGGAAGCCCATGCCAGAGTTCGGTTCCAACTTTCGGTCTTCCATAACGCCGATTGGGACGCCTCTCTCAACCATGCTCATGAATTGGAACACCCGTGGAGCGGAGTTCATAGCCTGATCCATGTCTACGACACAGAGAACGAAACAAACTATGGTCACTGGGATCTTGACCACCGCGACTTTCCCCACTCCAAGGTTGAGGTGTTCGGCAACAAGCTAATTCTCATGACAAAAAGCCTCGACCAAGCCCCAAGAATCTTGGAAGTGATCCGCAACATCCTAATTCCCCGAAAAGGGGAACTATTGAAGCTGAGCGATTCAAAACTGATATGGTCTCATCCCGATGAGTTTCGAACAATATTGGAATCGGTTGCGAAACCCCAGGGGTATGTACCCAGAGTAGACCGGCCGCTGGTAAAGACTAACTTCCGCAAGGCACCTTCTGATCCCATCCCGTCAGCCTCAGTGCCAGTTGTCATGAGTATGATCGGGTTTTCAGGTCCAGACTTTGCTGATAATCGGGAAAAGAAGAACTCACAAAGGCCGCGGAAGACGTGATGTTCCGGTTCAGAGACTTCCTCAAACAGTATAGGAACACATCTTTCACCGACGCCGAAAAAGGGAGGGGGATACGAAGGGCTTATGGTTGCTCTAGGAATGTTCGCGTTCCTCTAGGCGATACTCACGGCTCCAGACTTCATCTTTGAACGCTATGCTTCTCCACACGCTACCGTCATTCTGCTGATCGGATTTGTGTATGCAGTTATGACTTCGGCTAGATGGCAGTATCTGGAGTGGCGCACAAGGACGTGCCGTCTAACTTTTGAGACTAACGACTTTGGACTCGTCTATACGAAACACAGATTCCTAAGCGGCGTATAGGATGGAGATGGCTGAGGAGTAGACCGTTTGAATATGCGTACTAGCCAATTAGAAGGGTACTGGTAATCAAAACTCCGATAAGCCCCTCTCATTCAAGCTAATTCTGAGCGCGTTGCCAACGAACAGAACGTTCCCTATCGCCGCCTTCCTTGAAGAGACATACAAAGGCCTGAGTTGGTTTTCGGAAATCCAGTCCTATTTGCAGGTAAGGATGCCTGCTCTGGAAGAGAGAATGATCGCCAGCTTCAGATATGTTGATGTTGACTCAGACAACGGAAGAGTGTTTTCATACGAATTTTCAAGCATCCTGAATGACGCATGTCGAACGTTTGGGTCAAGTATGGACAAGATCGTTAGAAATGATAGTTCTACTCCGAAGAAAACCGAGTTTGACGTCTGGGATTATTACAACCTACTCGATGACCTGTTCAAGAAGCGGTTTTCTGTCGTCTCTACTGCTGTCGATCTTACTTGGGTTTCCATGAGCATAAACCATCAAAAGGCCAGCGGAAAGTGCTTGATGCCGTTCGAATCGACAGTCCCACAGTCTTCCCCGATAAAGTGGTGGTCAGCTCATAACAAGCTGAAGCACTCTGACATAGATAATTCCAAGGAAGGTAATTTCCAGAATGCCTTCAACGCTCTCGCCGGCGTCGCCTTCCTGATGTCGCAGTGCTTGGGTTATGAAGGACGCCAGACAAAGCTCTTCAGTGAGATAGGGTTCTTTCTTCCACCCTCTCGTCCCGCAAAGACGCTTCTCTTCTTCAATTAGAAAGTCGAGGCCTCAGTCAGACGCAAAGTTCTGTTCACACTGCGCCCGTCCAGCACCGACGAGCTAAGAGCCTTCGACTTCCATTCGCAACACGTCAATCCGGGACGAGCTAGATCAAGAATATAGCCCCGGCCGCCAAATCGGTGAACATGCATGCAGGCGACTGAGGGCTAATGGCCAGCTCGAAGTTCATGCAATCGCTCGACCTACACGTGTACTCGGAGCTGAACCGTATTGCCAAGCAGAAGGGCATCAGTGTTCAAGAGTTGATCCGAGCCGTCATCATACCCGACTGGATACGTACCGAAGAGAATAAGCGTCGAGGATGAACATGTTCTTCCGAGACAGGATAGGCAGTAACCCTCATGACATCTCAGTCGGATGGGGGCGCTGTAGCCTTTCCCCTTTCGGACCCAGCGATAGCAGAAATACGACGTCCTAGCCAGCCGGTGAATAAGTTACTGTTACGACGTTCGGATTGTCGTTGATGGCAACGATGTCCCAAGTCCCTGACGATGGAATCTTAAACACGAGCGTAGTTTGCAGTGTCTGTCCCGATGATACCAAGCACTGGTCCCAGGGAAAGGTCAGTCCCGGATTCGAAGTTACGTAGTATGAATTGGCCCAAGTTTGGTATGATCCATCGTTCAATACGCAAAAATTCGCTCCGACCGCTCCACCGGATGCCGTAACCTCCACTTTCCAAGTATTCCCTTGATCCAAATTAGATAGTGCTAAGGAGAAGAATCCGGGGTAGGTTTGATTTCCCGCCAGCACTTGATGTGTTGTAGAAGAAGTCAGCGTCAGTGCGCTCGGTGATGGTTGTCTAGCTAAAACCACGAAGAGTACTCCAAGCACTACGACTGCAATCGCCACACCTGAGATTAGTATGGCCCGATTGCGAGTTAGCATGTTTGAAGGGCTCAAGCCTTTCGATTATCTCAGCAGTCTGTACTGGACGGGTGCTTGAAAACTGTCTTACTACGAGTCTTTTAGCGTTTCGCCTGAAGATGATTGGTCAGAAAGGGCTACCGCAACTTGTCAGTCCCCGACCAGCTTTATGTAGAGCTGGAACGGTTCGTCGGCGAATCCAAGGGACGTTACGTATCGGTAGCCGAAGTTGTAAGAGAGGCCGTCAGAGATTTCCTGGAAAGGAAGCGCGCATCTGGCAAGAAGCCTTGATGAGTTTGATACTCGCTGAATGGCTTGCCCACCTAAGGTCAATTTGAAAGTGGTTCCTTTCTCGGGATTGGAGGAACTTCCGAATATCTCCTAGGCTCAAATCTGTATCTTCTCAAATTTGCCGCTGGCGAGTTAAACACTCTGGGGTCCCTGTACAGGGGCGGGACCGGTGGGATTCGCGCTCCGCTGGGGGAACTTTGTACTCCCCCTTTTTTTCTTCGCACCGTTTTCAGCTTGTCTATATCATAATCAGATTCCTAAACGACGTATATCCTTTGATCCATGCCTGTGGCTAGAGGCAATTCATGCACAGCCAATTTCCGAGCCTTGCCTGGGGGCTTGCGCAGAGGCGCGTTCTACTGACCCAGTTAATTGCCATGCGTCCGACTGGGTACTTGAGCGAAGTTGACGCACTCATACTTCAGCTAAGGCGCTGCGGCTGCCGCCGAATACAACGCAAGTTAAAGGAGGCAGGAAGTCTGAGTCAATTCGATTCGATCGTTTCGGAATTGAGGGTTGGAGAGATCATCGCATCGAATGGCATGACAGTAACGTTCCTGTCCCCAACCCGTGCTCCGATTAGAACCGCGGACATGCTCGTCAAGTGGAAAAGAGACATCTATGTGGAAGTGAAACGTTTCACTGCAAACGAGAACTCGTGGCGGTTGATGACACGGGTCGCTGAATATTGCAATCGCCAAGGAATCCGCGCTCAAGTCGATGCGAAACTCGGAAAAGACCTGTCTGTCTCCCGCATCGGCTTCAGAGAACGTCGGCGCAGCGAGAAAATCGCGCAGCGGTGCTTCGATCAATTTTCCAAGAAATTGCGATTTATGAACGCAGGAACGCTTCCTTTCGACATTGAATCGGATATGGCTGTGTTCCACCTTCTGCCTACTCGTCGCCCACGGAGCCACATCGGGATGGTAGGGTATAGCGGGATAGTCGTGCCTACGGACAAGTATGTCGAGAGGCTAGAACTGGAACTTGAGGATAAAGCAAGGAAACGTGACTCCTGGGTCGGAAGAAGGCGTAAGGTGATCTACATTGTTGCAATGCACATAGAAGACAGCATTATCGACCCGACTCACACAATGGAAACCGCTCTTTTAGGATGGCGCGACTCTTACGGCCCTGGAGTCGCAATCCCCGCCGTTAGTCTACCGCGGAAGGTCCGAAGGGCCATATCAATGGGGTGGGGACCCTTCCTTCAATCGAAATGCGTGACTCAGAATAGCGGTCTGCGCACTCAAGTCGAGTTCAATACGCCCGCGAAAAGAGGGTTTTATTTCAGACGAAGAGTAGCGAGGAACATTAGCGGAGTCATATCAGTGTACGGAGCGCGGCAAGCAGAAATCACTCCAAATCCGTATGCCGATGACGAGATTAACGACCCGAACCTAGCCGGATTCCTTTGACCCTCACGAAGATGAACTCTGGATACATCTCGGAAAGGTACAATAGTCCATCTCCGTTCGATTCGAATCGATGCCCGCCACGACTTCACTAATCCTCGACTTCCCTGAGCGCTTGTCGCCTGCGACTTCAGGGGTGCTCATCGATGAGGGCAGAACCCTCATCACCGGTCATGAAAACGGGTACGTCGCTCGATGGTCCCTCCCGTCCAGCGATTATACAATTATCATTCGAGCAACATCAACGGTGGATGCGCTTGCTCCGATCCCAGGCGCTGGGCTCTTTGTTGGGAGCCGAGCAGGCGATCTGCACTTGCTGAACAATCTCTCCTCGCCTGACACTTCCCGGATCTTGCCTCCGACCAACTCCAAGTACGATCGTGTATGGAGAGCGCTTGCCCTGAGTCGCGATGCAGTGCTCATCGGCTCAAGTTACGGGGTACTGAAGCTACTAAAGCACGGATTCGGCGGTTGGGAGCAGTTGCGGCTGGAAGGGCACGCCGATTCGATTTTCGCGCTAGATTATTCTCCTGAAGGATGGCTGGCTTCGGGTGACTATCGTGGGAACATTCTGACTTGGACTAGGGAACGAGAGTCATTCAAGCCCCATCAGAGACTTAGGCTCGACTCCTACGTCAGCGGTCTGTCATTTCTCGGGTCTGACCTGCTGGGAGCGATGGGAGAAAGCGGCCAGATTACCCTCTTCAACTTTCAGAGTCAGTCCAACGAGTGGCTCCCCGTTTTCCAAACCGATGCGGCTACAGGTGCCGGGCAATCGGCTATGCCTTCCTCAGATGGAAAGCAATTGCTGGCTGCAACCGCGGATGAGATAATAGGAGTGGATCCCGAGAGCCAACAAGTCAGTAGAGCGTCGGTCAAAGGAACGATCGCGGTCTTTCCCCAGAAAGATCGCTTCCTCCTGCTTTCAAGCTCGGGGTTGAGGTCGATGAAAGCAGAGTCGCTCACTCCACTCTTGGACCTTGTGCGTTACAACTATGTCAAAGTGGCGCTGCTTGGCCACACAGGGTTCGGCAAGAGTACTTTGTGCAGCACTTTGACGACGGGAGATCCGGGTAAGCAACTATCTACGTTCGGCCGACGAATTTGGACTCTGGTGACGAAATCCGACTCGCCGCAACATCGGATTCTCCTAAACGACAATGGCGGGCAAGAACGAGTGGTCACGTCGCTGCTACCTCTTATGGCTGATTCCGACTTGGCACTCTACTTTTTCAAACAGAACGACAGACAGGGGTTCACGACTGCACTAGACCTCCAAAACAGACTTCAACCGCGCTTAACTTCCAAGGCGAAACAGGTCCTAGTTGAGACTTATACTGACCAACCGGTTCATGATATCACCGAAGGTCATATACTAGAAAAAATTGCCGAGCGCAAGTTGCAAGGACTAATCAAAGTCGACCCAAGGGATCCGACCCAGGTGGCAAGATTCCGCAACGACCTGGAGGGGCTAATTGATTGGGGGCATTCTCATACAGCAGCGCAATCTGAGCTTGTGGACCGAGTTGTCGCGGCCATTAAGACGTTGAAAAAGAAGGAACAACCGACGACGACAGTCGAGGAATTGCGCAACCTAGCGAGGGAAAGTCTCGGACCTCCGATCTACCTGAACCATCTTCGTTTCCTACTTCAGAATCTCTCGGACTCGGGCGAGATCGAGTATGACCCGAGTATCGATAAGGAACTTGTCATTCTCGATGACCCCGTCTTCAATGTATTGCGCACCAAGATCCCTGTCTACGTTGGTGAACATCGGGGCATAGTTTCGTTGGCAGAAATCCACAAGGAGTTTACTCCACACGCAACCTTCGTTGCAATGCTCGACAGATTCTATACTTCTACAGGAATAGCAATTGAATCCAACGACGGAACTGGGCGGATCTTTCCCCCTTACTTGGACGACCGACCGGTTGACATCGAACCATTTCGGACGCTGTTTGACGCGGATCTCTTGGAGGTCGAGCTTGAGTTCCGAGTGCGCGATTTTGACCTAATAAGACTAATTCGGGCCTTGCTCGATCTTCGGCTCGACTGCAAGGATGCTACTCAGACCGAGGGTCTGTTCTCTTGGGGCTCACGGGCCCTTCTCTACTATCACGTGAATTTGGTTGACCTGGCACTCGGTGGTAGGAAGCTTAGATTTGGCTATTCGGTTGGCGGAAACGACGAGGAGGCTCGAACGGGATTGGAGTCCCAACTCCACAAGCTTTTGGAATCACTGTACGGTACAACCACCTCGGGCCAACCCTTTCAGAAAAAAAAAAGGCCTAAGCACGAAATAGACGTAGCCCTAACTTACGCGAAGGAACAAATCGAATACGTTCAACAGGTAGAGGAGGAGTTGATTCGGTCTGGTGTTCGAGTGTTTTTCGACCGCGACCGGGAGACTGAGTTATTGGGTGAGGACCTGATCCCGTTCTTACAACGGGTCTTCAAGGACCTTGCGACGTTCTGTGTTATGTTCATCTCTAAGGATTATGTCAGGAAGCTTTGGCCCTCTCATGAACGGAGGAGCGCTCTTGCCCGACAAATCGAACAGGAGGAGCCTTACATTCTTCCTGTCCGATTCGACGATACGATTGTCCCCGGTCTGAGCACGTCAATCAAGTACGTTCGGGCAGAAGACAACACACCATCCCAGCTCTCAGAGCGGATTCGCGAGAAGCTCCGACGTGCAAAAGAACGGGATGCGTAGGCCCTCAGGGCTGACTGATTGTCCCAGATGTGGTCGCATCCTGAAGAACAGTTACTGCGCAAAATGTGGTTGGTCGCCTTCGGGCGAAAGCCATTTGATACGAACCCAAAGGGAAAATCCTCAGATGAAGCGCAGTAATCCGCGGGTCGGTGGCCAGGAAAAAGTGGGATTTCCAGTCATGCAGCATCAGTAATTGCAAAGCATCAGGATGGCCCGGCCGAATGTTTCTCCATCTAGCTTGGATTCTCACGCTTGCGGCCTTCACAGAATCTTGAAGCATCGTAATGCCTAAACGCATGATCAACACGTTATGATTCAGGACTCCTTTGAACTGTCCAAAATGCCGTAGGAAAATGGAGATGCTCCGAGACGTCAGCAACACGCGCTACAGGGAATCAGTTCACGCCTGTAAATGCGGCTTCCTCTTGACAGTTTGGGGAAACCCCAACGTTATCTTTGGACTTGCTGTCAAGAGAGCTCCGAATGTCTTCGGTCCAAAATAATATCCCCTAGCGCCTTGCGGCTTCTTCAACTTGGGCCTAGGCTCATGATCCGTCCGACTCAAAGTTCATCCGCCAGCCGTTCAGGGGTATCGCTTAGGGTCCATTTAGCCAATTCCGAGCTTGCTTCTGAATGTAGAGTGAAACTTTGACTTCACATATTGCTTGAATTGAGCAACCTGTCGCTGAGTCATCTCGAAAAGATCGGATGGATCGCGGCCCTCAACCCAGAACTCTTGGTACTCTGAAAACGCTTCATCCACCGTCGAGAACCGGTCGATTTCCCGAGCAAATTCGGCCATTTCAAAGAGAAGCTTGCGTCCGGCTTCCGGGACAAGAGAGTATTCCGCCTCCACGTCGTTGTTGTATCTAGCGTCAGTTGTGATATGGGCGTGGTGGATCGCTATTCTCCGAATCACGCATGGAAAACAGACTCCACAGTGTCTCACGTTTGCCGTCTTTACACCCTGATGCCAAAGACGTTGCACTTCCGAACAGGAGATGGTCACCGGCACAAGGTCTCTGAACCCTTCAGCATTCAATAGATCAACCACTTCACCCTTGGTCAGGTCTCTGAACGGGTTTTCTACCGTTACTTTCTTCCCAAACACAGCGTTGAGAAGTTCTTGATATTTCTTCAAGAAAATTGGATGGACTGTTTTTGTGCTGTCATAGATTCTTGCTTGGGTCAGAGGGATGTTTAGAGCTAGTACGCCATTTTCGCAAATGAAGAGTTTCTCAAGGCCCAGTTTCAGAGCAAAGATAGTGCCAATGGCAAGATACAGGAACGACCTAGAAAACTGGGTTGGGGTTTGACCCCTGAGATCCTTGCCTCGTTCTGGGGTCGCTCGTATCTGATGCCACACTAGGTTATCCCCTCGAATCTTGTCCAGTGCAGCGACTATCTTTCTTTGGGAATCAGAGATTATCGCTGCACCAGGGTGACTGATAAGAACTGGATTCAACCCCTTGTCAAGAGCCCACTTCACCCCAGCGAGGCTGTCCAGGCCACCTGAGAACAGAACAACGCAACGGTCAGCTTTGCCGGGTTTGAAGCTGAAGCCCACTCCGGACTTGATGCCATGAACAAAGTGAAAAGTGAACGCGTCCCCGGTCAGGAACTCCAAAGTCGCCTCAAGATGAGATTTGACTGCGTCCCATTTGTCCTTGTTTGAAACTGAGATAAGTGCGTGTAAGTGGCGCGGAGTGCTTGACCTCGGAGTTCGGATATCCCATACGTAAACTACCAATGCTATCCTGTAGAGGTCCAAAATTAGAGGCTCAACCTTCGAGCCCACCGTAGCTTCTATCCTTGCTAGATCATCGTGCAGGTTCTGGTCTTTCCCGGAGAAAGAGAGGAGAAGACCATCGCCGACGTTGTATGAGGTTTTCGCCTTTTCGGTGTAGGAATCACTAACAAGAACGTTGATCGGGGGTCTTGCTTCATCCATTTCAGCTTACGAGCCTTTAGTGATTTCCTCGAATGCCTCGCGCAGAAGCGCGGAGACTTTGGGGTCGGAGAATCGATTGTTCGCAAGTGGCCCAAAGAGTTCCATTTCCTTGAGCTTGTTAACAACAGCAACCGCCTTCTTCTCGCACTCGCTTCGGAGTTCTTGTTTGAATTTCTCGATCTTTTCAGGATCGAGTACCCTGTCCCGGCCATCTATGTAGAACCTGTACCCGGTGTCTTCCTTGATTCCAGAACTGGGATTCTTTCCCGAGTGAAGATAGTACAATGACAGTTCGAACAGGTAATTGGAGACAAGAAGGCGAACAAGTCCCCCATCGCCTTGAGCCTCCAAGAACTCTCGAAGATTCCTCTCTGCGACATTCTGATTCGCGGGGGAACCCTTTGACATCAGATAGTTGAGAGTGTTCTTGAATGCCCTCTCGGCCAAGCGGCCAAAAGACGAGTTCGCCGACTCGATAGCCATCTCAAAGGACGCTATGTTCCAGAGACCATTTGCTATGCTGGGCGCCGCGTACCTCTCGTTGATCGGGATTTCTCTCGTAGCAACAGCCGACGACATTCCTTGTTGCTTCGTGTCGCCAACAAATCTCAATCCAGTTGAAATACCGTAAAGGATTGGCCTGGCGAGGAGATCAATCGTCGGGAGTGTCTTGACTGCAACTCCGAAAGACACATTGAGAACAGAGGCGGCGTTACGATCAGTGGCCTTCAGAGTTGCGATGACGTTGTTCCATTTGCGGCTCGGAGGTGCCTTAGCCGCTCTCGAAGTGCCCGTTCTTACCACCTAGACTTGTTCTCTTCTCGGAACTTCTTCATGTACGCATTTGCAGTTTCGTCTGACACAATGAGTTCATCGATCTTGTACAGTGCCCTCATATCCAAAAGATTCTTCAAGTCATTGGGAAGTTCTGCTGCCCACCGACCTAAAGAACTCAGAACCGTTGCAGGCATAAAGACAGTCCAGACCCCGGTGTCGTCATGGATTTTCTGTCTTCTTTGCTTAATGTCGCCGGAGAAACCAGGAGCCACTATCAGAAAATATCTTAGAGGGGCGTTTTCTAGGACCTCTACACGGCCTTTCTTACCCTTGATGTAGTCTTTGTACCTCAGCTCGTGGTCCGATGTCATGTCGTAGGTCTCTCTAGCGGTTTTGCATTCGTACAAGGTCGCGTATCGTGAATCCGTCACGCCAATCAGAACTATCCCTTCGGGCTCGTGCTCGAAGAGGCACTCTGCGCCCATCTTCCGGGTTGTATAGCCAAAACAGTAGTGGAAAATGGCAAAAACTGCATCTTCGAATGCCTGCCATGGCTTCAAATCGAGCTCTTTTACCGCCGATTCCATCTCTAGTGGAATCACCTGTTTCGCGATCTCGGGCAAGTTCTTAGCAAGGGTCGAAGGCCCTACCATTTCGTAGAGTTTCGAGTCTTCACGAATTTTTCCTTCATCAATCTTGTTTCTCGATAGTAAGTTAGAAACGCTGGCCTCGTCGAAGAACTCTATCTCAAGTCTCCCAATCAGAGATTGGACTTCCGGATCAAGCTTAGCGAAGGGTGTGGGACTGATGATTATCTCTCTTTGAGCGAGTGAGTCTTTCGCGAGATTATGGAACCGCTCCAACGTGGTTTTCCCAGGCAAATCACGGGTAATCTCGACCATCGCCCTTGTAGGTACTTTGAAAAGGCCCTGAGGGGCAAGGCTACCCGATATATCAGAACCATGAGGGTAGCGGTAGTATCCAGAGGGAGTGAACCCAATGATCCTCAAGAATACAAGGGTGTTCTTCTCGAACCTCTTGTAGTCCTTCTCTTCCATGGGTAGGACCCTATCTTTGATAATCGACGTAGGCCCAAGTCGATCTCGATTGGGGTGATATCGGAATCTGCGCTGAAATCGGCTGGACATTTTCGACTTCCCACGCATAACTCTCCCAAGCCGGTGAGCCTGCCGCCGACTCGACATCTTCCTTTGGTTCCCCGATTGGGGAATCGAGGGTGAGAATCTTGTGACCGTGTAAGAGAATCTCTATGGGGTCTGTCATGACCTTTTTCAGGTCCGTCGACGTCGCGTAGAAGCAGTTGACTAGGTCCGCAGTTCCGAGAAGGAATCCTCTTGGAAAGTCGATGGCCGCCCGGTTCAAAGATTCGTTTTTCGTTGAGTACGGAGGATTCGGAGAAGCGGCTATTCCTATTGTTC
>WNFE01001430.1_pt1 | contig 17220 bp, 13 predicted proteins | sample 5400451 | NCBI WGS metagenome assembly WNFE01 (sample SAMN13153344, study PRJNA577476) | soil metagenome | isolation source: 200 cm saprolite under Douglas fir tree site 2 hole 2 | place: USA:California | collected 2015-04-18
CAATCCGCTGTGCGAAGCTCGCGGCCACTGGCTCCGCGCCGACGCCACCGTCACCCTCGGCACCGAAGGTCACTGCCCTTGCTGCGGCGACTTTCTCCGCAACGTTCCTCCGCCGCTCGGCCCGCGCTTCCGCATGCGTCCCCGCTCGCTCACCGCGCGCCCGCCCCTGCGTCCCCGTCCCCGCTAGCGAAAAGAGAATTTTAAGATCGTACGATCTGAGCTCAGGGAACTTTTCTGCGCTTTCGGCCTCTATCTCTGTAGCGCTTCGCACTGGTGGCCGCAGTCACTACGATCCAGCGCTAAGAGGCACACATGTCCGAATTATCTCCCCGTCGTTTATTGGCAAAGCGCATCCTCCTCGGCCTTGGAGGGTTTATTGCCTTCACGCTTGTATTCGTCATCGCCGTTCGCCTTGCGGTCATGGGAATATCCACTGGCATCGAAGCAAATAAAGCCACCGGCCTTTCCGCAGTCTCGTGGGATGTCGGTAGCATGTTGTCCACGGGAGGAATAGGCGTCGCGGCATACCAGAAAGGTGTTGTCGACCCGTGGATCGCACGTAGCGCCGACCTCCACGCTCGCTCGTCCGACTTCGATCATTCGCTCTCTTCGCTTCGTCAAATTGCTTCCACTCACCACGGCTACCTGGAGGATTTGCGAACAGAGAGCCGCGCCGGCTATGGCCGTGCCCTGGAGCCACGGTTTCCGTCCCCTCCAACGATTTCGACGCCACGCTTGCTGATCTCAAGACTCTCGGACGGTTAGAAGGAATTTCCGAAGCCGGCGAAGACTTCTCCGTCAAACTCGCTACCGCAGCGCGGCGTCTCTCCGCAGCACAAACCAATCTCTCTCGCCTTCAAAAATTGCGGTGCGACCGCAAAGGTGAATTTCGCGACGCAGTCGCGCTCGAAAAGGACATCGCCCAAGCTAACGAGGCAGTGGACGAAGCGGACCGACAGAATCAAGGGCTCGTCTCAACCGCTGCCGAAGCCCATATCCGACTCACCTTGATGGAAGATTACCGCGCTCCTCTGCGGGCCAATTTTGCGGGTGTCGTCCTTCAACTTCGCAATTCGCTCGTCGAAGGAATCGGCAGCATTTTCTCCTCCGCCGCGCTCGTTCTTGGCGTCCTCTTTGAGTTTGGCCTTCCGCTCTTGTTCTGGTCTGCGCTGCTCTTCATCCTCGCCCGCTTCGCCTGGCGCCGATTTCGCCGGGCTCCCGCAGTGCTCCCTGCTGTTCAATGACTGCTCTCCCATTGCACTCAAGCCCTCCAAAACAAAAAGGCCGGAAGCAATCGCTTCCGGCCTTTCTGCTTGATTACAGCTGATCCTAGCTCTCGACGAGGCCTTTCTCGAGCATCTCCTCGTCGCTGAGCCACAGATCGGGGATGTTGGCTGAGCCGAGCCGAAGGATATCTTCCATCGCGCCGCGCACTTCGCTGAGGCTGAAGTCCACGCCAATGCGCTCGAGCAATTCGATCAGCGCCCGCGAACTCTCCGCAAGCACCGGCTTCGGCGGCGAGCCAATTCCGCTTGCCCCGAGCGGATCGCGTTCTTGGCCTTCAGGATAATTCTCAGGAGCCGCGGAGACTTCGCGCTCCAAACGGTGATACGTCACGATATAAATCGCGCTGGGTCCTCCGCCATGCCTCACGATGTGGAGAAATCCGCGGGTTTTTGGTTTTGCCGGGACGAGCCGTGCAGCTACTCCTGTGCCGGAGGGGAGGGCGCTCATCGCGTTTGTGCTGTCACCTGTCCTTTGCTTCTCAGCTACAGCCGCTTGTGCTGCCGCAATTTTCGCATTTGTAGCACGCGCCGTTCGGCACCATCAGCATGCCGCACTCGCTGCACGCCGGCGCTCCTTCGTGCGCGTTCGTCGGCTTCAGCGGCTCTGGCGTCCAATTTGCTCCGCTACCGAGCGCTCGAGATACCGCAAATTGTGGAGCGTGCGCTTGCGCCGCCGCCTGTTCGCCGTTGAGCTTCAAATAATCCGTGGAGATGAATCGCCCGCCCAGCCACCGCGCGATGTAGTCCAGCACCGACGAAACAAATCGGATGTTCGCATTTGGCGTGATGCCCGACGGTTCGAACCGCGTATTCAACAGCTTGTCCACGAAGACCTTCAGCGGCACGCCGTACTGCAAGCCCAGCGAAATGGTTAACGCCAGTCCGTCCATCACGCCGGAAAGCGTCGAGCCTTCCTTGGCCATCTTGATGAAGATCTCGCCGGGACGATTGTCCTCGTACATGCCGACGGTGATATAGCCTTCGTGTCCGCCCACGCTGAACTTGTGCGTTACCGAAGCGCGCTCCATGGGCATCTTCTCGCGCACCGCTCGCGCGAAAAGTTCGCGTTGCACTGGTTCGGCGGCCGCCGCCGTCTCCGTTTTCATTTCTTCTTTCTTCCCGCCGGTATTCAGCGGCTGCGAACGCTTCGAATTGTCGCGGTAAATCGCCACGGCCTTCAGCCCCAGCTTCCACGACTCAATATACGCGTTCATGATGTCTTCGACCGTCGATTCCTCCGGCATGTTGATGGTCTTTGAAATTGCCCCCGAGAGGAACGGCTGCGCCGCCGCCATCATTTTCACGTGCCCGGTCCAGGTGATCGAACGCCCCCCGCCCTGCGGCGCCAGCGAGCAATCGAACACCGGGTAATCTTCCATCTTCAAGTGCGGCGCGCCTTCGATCTTTCCGTTCTGGTCGATGTAGGAAACGATCTCGCTGCTTTGTTCCGGCGTATATTCCAGCTTCATCAGCGCCTGTGGCACGGTGTTGTTCACAATCTTGATCAACCCGCCGCCCACCAGCTTCTTGTGCTTCACCAGCGCCAGGTCCGGCTCGATTCCCGTCGTGTCGCAATCCATCATGAAGCCGATAGTGCCGGTCGGGGCCAGCACGGTCACCTGCGAATTCTTGTAGCCATGTTTTTCGCCATGCGCCAGCGCCGTGTCCCATGATTCCTGCGCCGCCAGGAACAATTCCGTTTGCACGTGTTCCGGGTTGATCCCCCGCATCGCGTCGCGGTGCATGCGGATTACGTCCAGCATTGGTTCGCGGTTGACTTCGTAGCCCGGGAACGGGCCCATGCGCTCCGCAATTCTCGACGATTGCGCGTACGCCTCTCCGCACATCAGTGCCGTGACCGCGCCGGCCACGTCTCGGCCTTCCGGTGAGTCATACGGCAGCGCCATGGACATTAGCAACGCTCCGAGGTTGGCGTAACCCAGTCCGAGCGGCCGGAAGTTATGTGAATTCTCTGCAATCTTCGGCGTCGGGTAACTCGCGTTGTCCACCAGGATTTCCTGCGCCGTAATCGTCACGTCCACGGCATGCTTGAACGCCTCTACGTCGAACTGCCCGCTGCCATCGACGTACTTCATCAAATTCAAGGAAGCCAGGTTGCACGCTGTGTCATCCAGGAACATGTATTCGCTGCAGGGATTCGACGCATTGATCCGCCCCGTGTTCTTCGACGTGTGCCAGCGGTTCACCGTCGTGTCGTACTGCATCCCGGGATCGCCGCACTGCCACGTCGATTCCGAGATCTTCATCATCAGGTCACGCGCCCGCAGCTTTTCATTGGGCTGCCCATCCGTGATGTTCTTCGTCCACCAATCCTTGTCCTCCACTACCGCGCGCATGAAGTCGTCCGTCACGCGCACCGAGTGATTGGCGTTCTGGAAGAAAATCGAGCTGTAAGCGTCGCCGTCGATCGAGCTGTCGTAGCCCTGCTTGATCAGCACATGGGCCTTGCGCTCTTCCTTCATCTTGCATTCGATGAACTCCACGATATCCGGGTGATCGATATTCAGGATCACCATCTTCGCCGCGCGCCGCGTTTTTCCGCCGCTCTTGATCACACCCGCGAAGGCGTCGAACCCTTTCATGAAGCTCACCGGGCCCGACGCTATTCCGCCTCCGCTCAGCGTTTCTTTGCTTCCGCGCAGCGTCGAGAAATTCGTTCCCGTTCCCGATCCCCACTTGAACAGCATCCCCTCTGTCCGCGTCAGCCCCATGATCGATTCCATGCTGTCGCTGACCGAGTTGATAAAGCACGCCGAGCACTGCGGCTTCGGCTGCACGCCCACGTTGAACCACACCGGCGAATTGAAGCTCATCTTCTGCTCGACCAGCAGGTGCGTCAGCTCATCGCGGAACGCATCCCGCGAAGCCATGTCCGCAAAGTACCCGCACTCTTCGCCCCACCGCACAATCGTGCTCGCCACCCGGCCAATCAGTTGCCGCACCGATCCCTCGCGCTGCGCGGTCCCAGGCTTGCCGTGGAAATACTTGCTGGTCACGATGTTCGTCGCCGTCTGCGACCAGCCCTTGGGCACTTCAACGTCTTCCTGGCGGAAGATCGTCACACCCTTCTCGTTGCCAATCAGCGCCGTGCGCTTCTCCCATTCGACCTCGTCGAAGGGAGATTTGCTCCCATCGGTAAAATACCGCTCGAAGGTCAGACCTTTTCCCGCCGTCTTCTCCGCAGTCGCGCCCGCGGCCGTGGAATTCTCGCTCAATGCATGCTTCACTGTTGCCATCCGTTCCTCCGCGCTCTAGAGTCCCCATTCAGCGGAGGGAACCCTTTTATTTTACTCCTCTTCATCGCGAAGAGGCGCCGCGTTTCGCTTCAGGGTCTGGGGCTGAAGTGAACGCCGTTCCGATTCGATAGGATCGTGAAAGCGGGCAGCGAAAAAAAGCCGGCCGCTCTGCGGTCGTGCTCAAGTTCCGCGCGAAACGCCAATGCCCCGCCGCTGGCCGGTGCTTCGCACTCAGCCTAACCGCAGGTGCTCCGCCTCAACTACGGGCGCGGAGCAGGTACTTCGCGCTCGATTTTTTCGCTTAAAAACCCGGGCTGCCTCGTGGGCTCACACGGACCTTGCTCTATCCCCGACTCGGTCCGTCTGGCGCTTCCACGTCCCCCCGAATCTGGATTCGCAGTATCCACGCAAGAATATTTTCTGTCAAGAGAAAAACGCAAAATGTGGGTGTGAATTTCGTACTGTGTCTATTTGTAGTGGTGCTTTTTCCACTCAACTGCTTCCTCTTCAACACTTTTGCTCGCCTTGCCTCTCACGCTACACTGTTTCGCATCCAATTTCATATGAAGCGATCTCCAACACTTCTCGTTCTCGTTCTCCTTCTCTTCCTTTCTTCGCCTGTTTTCGCCCAAGATGCCCCGCAATCCTCCGCTCCGGCCATCATTCGCTCCGCTTACGGAGAGAAACTCCATCTCGCCGGAATTCACAACTCTGGAAAAGTCACCGAAGCCCTCTACCGCGGCGCACAGCCCAAGGAAAACGGCCTTGTTGAACTGAAAAAATTGGGCATCACCACCGTCGTCGATCTGCGCGGCGAAGGTCTCGACAAAATCGTATGGGAGCGCAAAACCACCGAATCTCTCGGCATGCGCTTCGTGCACATTCCCGTCAGTGGCTGGTCTCCCCCAACCGACGAACAGCTCGTTCAATTTCTCTCCCTCTTCCGCGGCGCTCCGCGCCAAAAAATTTTCGTGCACTGCCGTTTTGGCGACGATCGCACCGGTGTTTTCGTCGCTGCCTATCGCATGGCCCTCGAGAAATGGCCCGCCGAACAGGCCACCAAGGAAATGTACTTCTTCGGCTTCAACGGCTTCTGGCATCCCGCGATGAAATCCTTCATTCGCGATTTTCCCGAGCGCCTGAAGTCTGCCCCCGCCCTCGCTCCCCTTCGCACTTTGACTCCTCAATCCTCCTCCGCCACCTCAGCGAATCGGCCGCAACCACGCTAATGACTTGGCCATATGAGCCAGTCTTCCATTAGCTCCTCTGTCTTGGCGCGGCAAGACCCTCCGCCCGCCAGCTATCCGGCTATCACTCTGCGTAGGAATTGGGGCCAGACTGGCTTCTATTGAGGGCGATTTCACTTCTCCGATTAGCGCTCGAGGACTTAGCGGCACTCCACGGCTCGCCGAAGCGTCTCAGTCCTAATCGGCCGCGTGGATAAACAGGGTTGATACATTGCTGCTCGTGCTTTGGGTTTTGGCCTGTCCGCGGTTAGAGGCGCTCGGTGTCAGCCTCCGGATGACAAATTCTTGAAGTAGATTGGTGACGGCAGTCGCGCCAGTTCCGATTAGCGCATTTTCAAACGTTAGTTCCGCTCCGCGATCTTTCGCTGGATAGTACAGATTTGAGATACCGCCTGCAGCGAGGCTTCCCAGGATACTCGAGTAATTTGCTTGCCAGCGTCCGTTGTCCCCTTTGCAAATAACGGCATTAGCGATCGCATAGAGAACCCGCGATCGCTTACTTCCGCTTCCCTTGTAGAAATAACGCGGATCTTGTTTCAGGAGCGATGGCAATATGGCGCTTCCGATTACTGTGCCGGTGACAAAGTCCGCATAGGAGGCGCCGTAACGCTTTGCATAGCCTTGTGCGCCTTGCCCATATCCACTGAAATCATTTTGCGCCTGCTGAATTCCCGCAATGGCACCAGTCAGTCCGAAGCTGACTGGATCCACAGTCGTCTTCCAGGCAAGCTCGAACTTTTGTCTCGAGCTTAGGGGAGCTGCATTTGGGATGTAGCTGACGTAGAAATTTGGAACGACGCCAAGCACGCGCTGCTTCTCTTCCTCCTTGATTTCGTCTTTCGCCATCTCGGTCCGTGAAGGTACCACCCGCACCTCAGTGATGGCGGTAGCAATGGCCAATGTGGTCTGCGGAATGGCGTAAATCTCCCCCGAATTCAGGACTCCAGAAAAGGTTTGTGTCGCGAAGCCGGGCGACTCAATTGTGAGATGGAACGGTCCGGGACCAATGTTGGCAAACGAGAATTGGCCATCATCGCCTGACAGCACTTCTTGGTTGGGAGATTGATCCTCCAATGTAAGTCTCACCTGAGCCCCGACGACCGCTGTCCCACTTTGGTCTATAACGGCCCCGCGGATGCTCCCCGACGAGTTCTGTTCGGGATGCTGCTCGCCGGATGCCACTGTTCCCTCCGCCTGAGGCAGCCCACTCACCGTTTTCGGCACGATAGGTGGCCGCTGAGACTGCGCCTGAGCTAAAACCCCACACGGCAGGGCACTTAGACTGAGCACGACTACCCAAACCCCGTATCTAGGCATACTTAACCCCGCCCGTTCATCCTCACACTATGATGCTTTGCCAAGGAATTTTGGATTTCCGAAGAGGCTGACGTTTTTATAAGTTAACTGTACCTGCGGCCATCTTGCCAGCCGTCTGAAAACCTGCGTCATCCAACGTCAGTCTCCTTGTGAAGCCCATCAGCGTTCAGGTGGACGCCAAGTCGCTTAGCGGGAATTAAGCCCACTACCAAAGATTTCCTTGACATCCCTTATCTCTTTGGTACAATTAGATGGTACAAATTTGTATCTGGGGTGTGCTGGTCCCTTTTTTCTCTTTTGGTTGCTTTTTGGATTCTTGCTCTCGCCAATGCCACCAAGAACATGCCCTTTAGATTCAATCAATGACCCACTTAGAATTCCATAAGTCCTTTCTTTTGATCGGTTTGCGAATTGCCCAACACATGCAAGAATACTCTGCCCTTTAGAATCAATCAGTTACGAATTGCTTTTTCTGTAAGTCCTTTCTTTTGATATTTATGCAAATTGGTGGGGGTGGGGTACGGGGGTGAGCCATCCCAGATACATATCCCAAGACATTCCCGAAGAAAGCATCAGCGCAAGCACTGCACGCAAAATGATATGAGCACCGGCTCAAGAGCTCTTTCCTCTGACCAATCACTGAAAACTAAGAACTTACAATCAATTTTGTTCTAGTACCTCTGTACTCCCTTAAACAAAACGCTTGCTCCATTTGAGCGAACCGTCTCTTCACGCATCATTGTTACCGACACCGAATTAGCTTCCTCTGAGGGAGAGGTCCCCGTGCAAGTCGGACGCTACGAAATTCTAGAAATCATCGGCAGCGGCGCCAACGGCCGCGTGGCGCGCGCCCACGATCCCATGATCGGCCGCCTGGTGGCCATCAAGCTTTTCCCAAAGGAATTGGCCACCGGCGAAGCCCGCCAACGTTTCCTTCAAGAAGCGCGGGTGGTCGGCCAGCTTTCCCATCCTTCCATCATCACGCTCCACGATATGGGCATTGAAGAGGCGACCCAGACACCCTACTTGGTCATGGAATTCTTGGATGGCCAGCCACTCGACCGCATCCTCGATAGGGGCAGCATTCCTTATCCCCGAGCCTGCGCCATCGTCGCAGAAGTCGCCTGCGCTCTTGGCGCCGCGCACCGCAAGGGCGTAATTCACGGCGACGTCAAGCCGGCGAATATGCTCATCACCGATGACGGTCGCGTGAAGCTGATGGACTTCGGCATGGCTCGGCTTGCCAGCCGCGATTCCGGCGCCACGCCTCTCTTTGGAACGCCAGCCTACTGGTGCCCCGAGCAGATTCTCGGTAAGCCTCAGGACGGGCGTTCTGATCTCTTTTCGCTTGGCGTCGTGCTCTACGAACTGGTCACAGGGAAGCGCCCCTTTGACGCGGAATCCCTTCAGGCCATCTGCGGCCGAGTTCTTTCTTCCACGCCGCTGCCGCCGTCTCACGCAAATCCATCGTTACCCACAGGCTTCGATGAGGTCGTCGCCCGCTGCCTGACAAAAGATCCAGTCGCGCGCTATGGCGTGGGTGAAACGCTCGCGGAAGATCTCTATCCGTTCGCTCGTCGAAAGATCGTACCCCAGGCTTCGCCGCAATCCGTTGGCAATGGCAATGGCCTGCGCAACCGCGCCGCGCGTCTTCTGCGCTCCGCTTAACTATCGCGTTACAAAAAGGCCGCCGCGGCGAGGTTCGGGACGTGCCGCCGCAACGAGAAGTTTTTCCTTTCAGCTGCATCCCGATACCCTGCAACCACCCCAATTGACAAGGACTCGTGGCCGCATCAATCAAGAGACTAGCCAAAATCTATGCTGCGGCCTATCTCGCGAAAACGGTGAGCGGGATGGCTTCTCCCATGGCTTTGTATCCGGCGACCGACGGATGCAGATGATCGCCGCAATCAAAGGCAGGTAGCAGCTGATCGGGATGCGCGGGGTCGCGCACGACAGCATCGAAATCGATGAATGCGTCAAAATGCCCGGCGGCACGAATCCATTGGTTCACCACCTGGCGGTCGGCTTCGCTCAGCGGCCCTGGGTGGTAGTAATTCGAACCTACGTACGGAGTTATCGTGACGCCAAAGACGCGCAGGCCGTGGGCATGCGCGCGTTCGATAAGCTGCTGATACGCCGAGAGAATACGTTCCACCAATGCCGCATGCTCGGCTGGCGGCACTTCGCCATTCCTGGCCAGCCCGCCCAAGTCGTTCACGCCTTCAAAAACAATGAGCCAGCGAACCCCGGCGGGCGCTAATACGTCTCGATCAAAACGGGCCAACGCATTTGGTCCGAGCCCATCGGTCAGCAGGTGGTTTCCACCGATGCCCTCGTTTAGGACGCCGATGTTTCGTGTATTGGGCAAGCTCTGCAGTCTTGCCGCAAGCACATCGGTCCAGCGGTCATTTCGGTTAGTTGTGGCTCCGTGTCCATCGGTGATGGAGTCACCGAGCACTACCACCGCCGCCGCTTCCGGAGCGGCTTGAACATCGATTTCTGAAACGTGGAACCAGTGATCAACGTGCTTCGGCTCAGTGAGATTCGCTACGCCAACCGAGTCCCCATGGACGTAGTAGGTGGTTGCCCGCGAGCCCGGATGACCGGTCTCGCGCGTCGGAGGAACATCAAGGTGAAACGTGGCCACAAGATCCGACAATGGCCCGACCACAAGGTTGACGGGATCGGACACGAATTCAGCTCCCGGCGGAACCACTACGTCCGCCCTGCCCGCGAAGGTGAGGAAACGATCACTCGAGGGGTCGATGGACGGCGCGGATGTCGAGAGCGGGCGTGCGATGTGCACCGAAGTAAAGCGCAACGCTTCAGTTCCGAACGCGTTCGACACGTGAACCCGCAGTGCCGAGCCGCCGACGGACAGGTGAAAGATCTGCCGCATGGTCGCATCGCGCAAGTCGTCGAGCGGCAACGCATTCTGGGGTTCCGGAATCTGCTGAGAAGAGACCCAGCTGGCCACCCACACCTGCGGCGTGGATGCGGCCGCCGGCGGCGGCGCTTGGGCCGACATATAACTCGAAACAAAGATAAGGCCGACAGTCGCGAAAAAACTACGTGCGCGCTTCATAAGGAAAGAATTAGCATAGATGCTAGAAGTAGATCGCTTTCACAAACGCGGCAAGCATATCACCCCGGAGCGTTCGCGTGCTTTCTTCGATGAAGTTCTCACTCGCGTGTGGATGCCTTTTTGTGGTTCTCGGCAGTTCGCCTTGCGTAATTGCACAATCTTCCGCAACGCAGCCACCGATTACGTTCACGACCGATCAGGATCGCCAGAACATGATGGATCAGCTGGGCATTAAAGCTCTTCGACCGGGCTATAGCGGAAATGAAAGGGCGCCCAATCACGCCAACTATGATGACTCGAAGGCCAACCCGTTCCCTAACGTTCCCGATCCGCTCGTACTGAACAACGGTCAGAGAGTAACCACGCCCGAGATTTGGTGGAACATGCGTCGTCCCGAACTGATCGAGATGTTCTCGAAATATGTGTATGGCCGAGTCCCCCAAAATGTGCCGAAGGTGTCGTGGACCGTGACCACGGTGGATCACGAGATGATCGGCTTCACGCCTGTAATCGCCAAGGATCTCATTGGAGAGGTTGACAACTCGGCTTATCCGGCCATCAGCGTGAAGATCCACATGACGCTTGTGACGCCGGCGAATGCAAAAGGGCCAGTGCCAGTGCTTATGATGTTTGGGCGAGCGGGCTTTCCGAATCCGAAGGAGCCCCGCGGCGAGGAGCTGGAACGCATCAACAAAGCATGGAAGGCGCTGCTCCTTCAGCAAGATCCCTCGCTCAAAGACGTGTTTGCGCAGCACCCAGCGTGGGAGCCGTTAAGGGCGACGCCGTTCCAGCCTCCTCAGTTGAATGAAGACGGCGACTTGCCCAACACGTGGCAGTTGGTTGCCGCCGGTTGGGGATTTGTCCTGTTTGATCCGGCGAGCGTGCAAGCAGACGATGGAACGGGCATCACACGGGGAATCATTGGGCTGGTGAACAAAGGGCAACCGCGCAAGCCCGAGGACTGGGGTGCACTGCGTGCCTGGGCGTGGGGAGCAGGCCGCGGGCTTGATTACCTTGAGACGGACCCGGCGGTGGACGCAAAACACGTCGGCATCGACGGCGTCTCCCGCTACGGCAAGGCCACGTTGGTCACGATGGCGTTTGATCAGCGCTTCGCCATGGCGCTGGTCGGATCGTCGGGCAAAGGAGGGGCTACATTGCTGCGACGCAACTTTGGCGAAGCAGTGGAGAACCTCACAGGAGGCGGATACTACTGGATGGCCGGCAATTTCATGAAGTATGGCGCCTCTGAAGCGACTTTCGGCAGCATGAATCCCGGTGATATTCCAGTCGATTCGAATGAACTGATCGCATTGTGCGCGCCGCGCCTTACGTTTATCAGCTACGGAATTCCAGAGAAAGGCGATGCCAAATGGCTAGACCACCAAGGCAGCTTCATGGCGACCGTGGACGCCAGCCGTGTGTTTACATTGCTCAGCACAAAAGGAGTCGATGCCGACGGAGACTATCGCACCGCAAAGATGCCACCCGTAAATCAGGGACTGCTCGCAGGGCAGCTAGCCTGGCGACAACATGATGGCGGCCACACCGATGCGCCCAACATGAAATGGTTCATTGAGTGGGCCGATAAGTTCATCGGCCATACGCCCATGTGACATCCGGCCAGGAAGCCGTTCGTCACTGTCAAAAAACATTGCGCTAGCTAGGATCTGGGACCAGTGCCCTGTTCCCGAAGTATGGAGTATAGCCGCACATGATAGATATGTGGCCGCCGTGGATCCAATAGCAACTGCCGGCCCTGATTAGTTTGATCACCATTGAGGCGCCTCTCGGTGGTCCATTGCCCGGACACACGAGAGACTTGCTCAACGCTTTCAATGCCGGCGATTTCCGTACCGACATCGGGGTCGCGAGCAAAACTGACGGTCAGACCACTGCCGATGACGTAGAACTCTCCAGGTGACGTCTGCAGGATCAGCATGGCCCCATCGTCAGCAATGACGGTCCTCGCTGGCCAGGATCGCGAGAGTGTGGCTTCGAATAGGTAGCCTCCCAGCGCAACGGTCTGTGTAGGTCGCGGGCTCGTGGCATGCAGCACCAAACCGCGCGTCAATCCGGCAGCTTGGGCGGCGGGCAAGAGATCGCGCATGCTGTCCAGCAACTCGTAAAGCTGCATCATCTCCGGTTTAGGGTCGCTGTCCTTCTCTGGGAGCACCAAGCTATCAATCGCGAACGGACTGAAGCCGAAAGCGCGCGCTTGGCCGTAAGCGTACAGGGCGCTGTAAGGAGCACTTTCAATTCGCGCCTCAGGGACAAAGATTGCATTGCCAGGAACGCGATATCGCTGTATCCAATATTCGAAGTTGGGCCAGTAGATATCGGGCGAGTAGAAATCGATACTGGGTGCACTCGCGCGCCAGACCTCGAGATAGTAAGGATGCGGCCCGCCGCTAGGATACTCGCCTGCCCTCTCCAGGGGCGCGGGAAGCTGCGCGTTGACATACATCGGAAGGGCATATTCAGTTTTGCCGGCCTGCGTGACAGCCTCGATGAAAGCTGCATAGCTCCAGGCCATGAATACTTCGTCGGCCGCATCTCCAAATACCTCGCTCCAACTTTTGCCACGTTCGTTGAAGTGCGCTGCCAGTTCGGGGGCCAATTGGAGACGCTTTGCAGCGAGACTACGGATCAATACGTCTGGTACGCGTCCGTGAAATAGTCGATTTGCGTCTGGAGAGCGGTCCCGCCCCGGCCCGAGATAACCAACTTCGTTTTCCACCTGCACCATTAGCACTGCCGTTTGCTGGAAATCCCGCTCGCGAATGTGACGCATCAAAGCGGCGAACGCGCGACTATCGCATCGGCGGGTTTCCGGAGATAGAGTCGATAGAATCTCGAGGGGCTTTCCATCCGCGGATTCGGCGCGCGGGAAGCGCTTTGGATCCGATTTCACCCATGAGGGGGCATAGTTGGAAAAAGCGTTTTTCCAGCTTCCAAACCACAGCAGCACTAGATGCATGTTGTGCTTTTGTGCGGTTCCAATCCAGTGGTCCAATATGCTGAAATCAAAGCTGCCTTCTTTCGGCTCGACCTGCTCCCACGCGACCGGCATCATAATCGTATTGACGTGCATGGCCGCGAGCTTAGGAACGATGAAATCTGCCTGCGCTGCAGTTCCCGCCGAAGAATTGCCCAGTTCGCCTCCTAGAATTAGAAACGGCTGGCCGTTTAGAATGAGCTGCCCTGTTGCGCTTTCCATTTTGACGCGCCGTAATTCTTCGGCGGCAGGCAGCGTGAAGATGGAAACACAAAGGCCAATGCCAAGAAGTATGCCGCGCGAGACGATCTTCACAAATCCTCCATCGGGCCGCCGCAACTGCCAACAAGTCCGTTCTGACGAAGTGATTTTGCTTGAAAATATTGGCGATGGGAAAGTAAGAAGTTCGTTGCGTTATTCGTAACGCAGGGCTTCGACCGGGTCGAGCTTGGCCGCTTTCATCGCCGGCCACACGCCAAAGATCAGCCCCACGCAAATACTGACAATGATTCCTGTGGCCGCCGCCCACAGCGGCACGCTTCCCGGCCACTGCAGTCCCACGCGCACGAGAAACACCAGGCCATTCACCAGCACCAGCGCGATTACGCCTCCGGCCCCCGTCAGCGCCATCGCCTCGAGCAGGAATTGCCAGGTGATGTCTCCGCTCCGCGCGCCGATTGCCTTGCGAACACCAATTTCCCGAGTGCGCTCCGTTACGCTCACCAGCATGATGTTCATCACGCCCACGCCGCCGATCAGCAGCCCGATCCCGCTCAGCACCACGGTCGCCAGCGCCACCATGCCCAGGATGCTGTGAAATTGCTCGACCTCCTGCTGTGACGTCTGGATCGCAAAATTGTCCTTGCCGTTATACGGAACGTTGCGCCGCCGCCGCAGCACTTCCGTGGCTTGATCGACTGCCTGGTCCAGCATGTTTGGATAGGCCTGGATGCGCATCTGGTTCTCGTACGCGCCGGGATAAATCTTGCGGAACGTGTTGTAGGGAATCAATACACGGCGGTCTTCATCGTCGTTTCCAAACATGCCACTCGGTTTCTGCACCACGCCGATCACCTGGAACGCCGAACCATCGATCATCACGTCTTTGCCGACCGGCGAACCCTCTGGAAACAGCACCGGAGCCGCGTTTTCTCCGAGAAGGACGACTTTCTCCCTATGCAAGTCGTCGCCTTCGCTGATGAAGCGCCCCGCCAGCGTTGCGGCGTTTGCATACACTTGTCCGAAGTTCGCCTGCACGCCGCGAAAATCGATGGAGCTTACACTCCCTGCTTTCGTCCGCACGGTGTGCTGCTGCTCCCACCAGATCAGGAATACGGTCACATTTTTCACGGCCGGGCAGCGCTCTTGAATTGCTTCGGCATCCTCAAGCGTCAGCGGCTTGCGCTCGCGCTCGTCTTTGGGCCGCCGCCCGGCGTGCGGGCCGTGGTCAAACCGCGAGATGAACGCCGTGTCCGCTCCGTACTGCTTGATATTTTCCTGGACCTCGGAATCAAATCCGGTGATCAGCGCCGCCACCAGCATGATGACGCTCACGCCGAGCACCACGCCGAAAATCGTGAGGAAGCTGCGCAGCTTGTGCGCCCGCAGTGTGTCCATCGCTTGTTTCAAGTTTTCGGTGTGTGCTTGCGCCATGCCGCCCTCAGCCGTCCGCGCGCAGCGCTTCGATCGGGTCGAGTTTCGCTGCGCGCATCGCTGGATAAATTCCAAAGAAAAGGCCCACCGCCGTGGAGACGCTCAGCGACAGAATCACTGAGCTCATCGGCGTCCGCATGGGAATGGACGTCGCCGCGCGCGCTGCCGCGACCAGCGCATACGCCAGACCAATCCCCATCAGCCCGCCCGTCGCCGCCAGCACCGCCGATTCCGTAACGAATTGCAGAACGATGTGCTTCTTCCGGGCTCCCAGCGATCGCCGCAGGCCGATCTCCCGTGTGCGTTCCGTCACGCTGGCCAGCATGATGTTCATGATCACGATTCCGCCAACCACCAGGAATACCGCCGTTAAGCCCACTGCCACCGCAAACAAGTTACCCGTCAGTTGTTTCCACAAGCTCATGATCGATTCGGAGCCCACGATCCCGAAGCTGTCATCCGCTTCCCAGGGGATATGCCGCCAGGCACGCAATAACATGCGCGCCTCGTCTTCCGAGGACGGTATCATCTCCGCGCTTCGCGCCTGCGCGAACAGCAGCAATGAGTCTCGCTGCGTGCCCCATTCCTTCATGTACGTGCCCAATGGAATAAATAGAAAATTGTCCTGCGATTGGCCGAGCGCGCTCCCGATGACCGTCGCCACGCCGATCACTTCGTAGCTGTGCGTTCCCGCGCGGATCGTCCTGCCAATCGGATCCAAGGTGCTAAAGAATCTCTTCCCCAGGTCTGCACCGATGAAGCATACTTCCGAGTGGTGCGTTTCGTCCGCTTCCGTCAGGAATCGGCCCGCCGCGACGCTCAAATTCCGAACATCAATGTAATTCGCTGTTACACCTAATACACTCACATCTTCTTGAAGCTCGTTTCCGGAGCGCACATCGGACGAAGTGCCGAGCAGGGCAGCGACCTGGCTGGTGGTGCGCATGCCTTCTTTCAGGCTGTCGAATTCGTCCCTGGTGATAAGCGGCCGCTTCTGCGCTTTTATCCAGGCGTCTTCGCTGGTGATGATCCCGAATCGCGAGATGACGTACACGTTTGCGCCCAGATTGGCGATCTTATCGGCCACATAGAAGTTCAGGCCCGCGACCACGCTCATTACCGCCACCAGCGTGGTTACCGCCAGGATAACGCCCAGCAACGTCAGGAAGCTCCGCAGCTTGTGCGCCCGCAACGAATCCAGCGCCAAGCGGAGCGTCTCGCCCATGGTGACCGCAGCGCTACGAATTCGGCCCAGCTTCCCGGCGAGATCCAATCCTCGCGGTACCACACCTGGTATTGCGCCTACCCTGCCAATCGGGGTTACACCCAAACAGACCTCCAACCTTCTCTATCTAAGACGAATGTGCCCGTCGATTCGTTCCTCGAAACCTTGATATATAGACGTGCGGAAGAACACTTTGCTTTCAGCATTTCCCGGAGTAGCCTTGCGCCTTGGCTGGCCCAGTCTTAACGGTTCGGGCAGCCGGACACTCTATTGTATCGTCTTGTGGAACGATCCAGGCAGAAATGGAGTACCAAGTTTCGGGAAACTCTGTATCCAAAGGAGAACGTCATGTGTTGTATTTCGCTTTATTTTCTTGTATTTACAGCCCTTGGCTTGAACTCTGCGCAGAATGGTCGGGCCCAAGACCAAACAGCCCCCTTGGCCATTCCAGGCGCCCCCACGGTCGGTCCCCGCGCCGAATTCCTGGAAGAGATTGCCTACTATGAACAGCGCTACACCCGCCTGGCCGAGGCCATGCCTGCCGGGAAGTATTCCTGGCGCCCGACCGAGGGCGTTCGCTCAGTAGGTGAAGTCTTCACCCACATCTCAGTGGCGAATTACGGCGTCGCGCGAGCGCTGGGCACCGCCCTTCCCGCAGGCTACGACTTCAAGGCTATCCTGGCACTTTCGAGCGATAAGCCCAAGGTCGTGCAAGCTTTGAAAGAGTCCTTTGCACATCTTCGCCAGGCGATCGTGGCGTTAGACGATGCCAATGCCGACAAGCCGCAAGATATGTTCAATCGGCACACGACGCTGCGCGGTTCCTTCATCGTGATTACCGGACATTTTGGCGAGCACCTGGGACAGTCGATTGCCTATGCACGCATGAACGGGGTAGTGCCGCCATGGACCGAGGAAGCCCAGAAGCAACAACAAAAGCCTGCCGATAAACCAAAGCCGTAGAACATCATAGGGCGACAAGTGGCCATTGATGTTTTGACACCCGCCACAGCATTTCGGCGCATAGCCGGTGTACAACAGTTATATGGCCCGGCGAATCCAATCAAAGTGTGTCTTGGCGGCTCTCTCGCCAGGTCGAATCATGATCAACCGTGCGTTCATTCCCGTTGCGATGCTGTCTTCGGCTCT
>WNFE01001431.1_pt1 | contig 17220 bp, 16 predicted proteins | sample 5400451 | NCBI WGS metagenome assembly WNFE01 (sample SAMN13153344, study PRJNA577476) | soil metagenome | isolation source: 200 cm saprolite under Douglas fir tree site 2 hole 2 | place: USA:California | collected 2015-04-18
CTGCCTGGACGCGGTCGAGTATTCCGTGGAACTTGTGCCTGCCGTCGGCATGGGCAGCCCATACGGCGTCGAGGCCGTCGAACTGGGCGAGGTAGCCGAGGCCGCTGTCGGCGGGCTCGGCCATGGCCCACTCCCCGCTCCGGTGGCGGCGGAAACCCTCGGCCGGGTCGACCCAGAAGCCCTCCGACGCCTCCTCGCGGAAAAGGCGCGGGCTCTGGCCGGCGGGAACTGGGGCGAGGAAAAAGCGTGCGGTGAAGCGGATGGGGCTCGACGGCGGCGTGATGAAGTGCGAGAGGTATCGAAAGGGTCCGAGGTCGAGGTACCAGCCCTCGGCCTCGAGGAGCGCCGCCAGCGGCGCACGCTTCGCCATGTGCGCCGCGCGCAACGCCTCGATGCGCTCGGCGGAGGCTACCGCGCGCCCAGTCTCGTCGCACGCCGGCAGCACGCCTGTCTCCTCGAGCAGCTCGCGCGCGGCCGCTACCCAGAAGGCCAGCGCGGGCAGCTTGTCCTCCGACGGCACGACCCTTCCAGCTTCGGCGGTGGTGAGGCCTCGGCAGCGCGCCAGGATCTCGGGCAGGCAGTCCTCCGTGTCCACCTTGCCGCCCGGAAACGCGTAGAAGCCGCCGAGGAACCGCATGCTTTTCTGGCGGCGGATCATGTAGACCTCGGCCGGTGACTGCGACCCGGCGCGGACGAGGAGGACGGACGACGCGGGCTTGGGCTCTGCGGGCGTCACGGTGCCGGGGCGCGCGAGCGGCGCAGCTCGGCCAGCTGCTCGACCAGCGCCTCGGCTGAGACCGGCTTGGCGATCACGCGGTCGACGTACTGGCTGCCCTCGTGCGCGGCCACGCTCTCTCCCCAGCCCGTCAGCAGGAATACCGGCGTGTCGGGGGACTTGGCCTTGATGCGCTCGGCGACCTCCCAGCCGTTCATGCGCGGCATGCCGAGGTCCGTGATGACAACGTCGTGCTGCGAAGGGTCGAAGACCTCCACCGCCTCTTCACCCTTGGCGGCGACCGTCACGGCATGACCATAGGACTCGAGAGTGTCGGAGAGCACGGTGAGCAGGCGCGGGTCGTCGTCCACGAGGAGGATGCGCGAAGCCTGCTCCGGGTGCACGGCCTCCACGACGCCGGCGGAGGGCGGGATGATCTGGAACCGGCTCGCGTGCAGCCGAAGCCGCACGACCGTGCCGCGGCCCGGCTCGCTCTCGATGCTCATGCTGCCGCCATGGCGCTCGATGATCTCGGCCACCTCGGACAGCCCACGGCCCCCGCGGCCCGCGGGCGCCTTGTCGAGGGCGCGGTTGGCCACCAGCCGGGAGTGCTCCTCGGTCATTCCGATGCCCGTGTCGCGCACCTCGACGACGATCCAGCCCGATTCCTCGCTGGCGGCGCGGATGCCGAGCGTGCCGCCCTCGTGCATGGCCTGGACGGCGTTGAGGATGAGCCGGACGAGCGCGTCGCGCAGCTCGAAGGCGATGCCCTCGACGGGCGGCAGTGCCTCCATGTCCTGCGTGACCGTGATGACGACGCCCCGGCGCTCGGCGTCGTCGCGCCAGCGGGGCGCCGTGAGGTCGAGCGCTTCCTGGATGACGGCGGGGAGACCGACGGGGCCGAAGGCGACCTCGGGCTGGCGCGAGACGAAGTCCTGGAGCCGCCGCACCGTGGCGGAGGCCTCGAGCGCGACTTCGCGGACGACTACGAGCCGGCGCTGCGCGGTCGAATCTTTCGGCGCGTCGCGAAGGAGAAGCTCCGTGTAGGCCAGGATGGCCGCGAGGGAGTTGTTGAAATTGTGCGCGAGTCCGCCCACGGTCTCGCCGAGCGAGCGGAGATCGTGACCGTGGTCCAGCCTCCCGCCGCTCTCGACCACCCGCCGGGAGAGATCGCGGGCCCAGCTCCTGAGCGTCAGGATGGACCGATCGAGCTCGACCTTGGTGCGCGCCATCTGGCGCGCGATGTCCTGGATCTCTTCGTGGTCGGCAAACAGCAGAGGATTCTTGGGGGGCTGAGGCTCAGCACCCCGACGGATCCACTTGCCCAAGCGCTCCCGGACCCGTCCCACGAGAAGGTGTCCCCGAAGGCCTAGAGGTTGACCAACTGGGCCACCCGCTCGCGATGCCACGTGGCATCGCCGAAGGTGAATTCCGACCCCTTGGCCCGCTTGAAGTAGAGATGCAGGTCGTGCTCCCAGGTGAACCCGATGCCGCCGTGCAGCTGGATGCCGGCGCCGGCGACTCGGCGGTAGGCGTCCGAGACGTAGGCCTTGGCCATGCTCACGGCGAGCGGCCCCTCGGGCACGCCCTCGTCCATGGCCCAGGCAGCGTAGTACGTGATCGACTTGCTGTTCTCGACGTCCACGAGCATGTCCGCGGCCTTGTGCTTCACGCCCTGGTAGGACCCGATGGGCCTGCCGAAGGCCTGCCGGATCTTCGCGTACTCGACCGTCATCTCGAGCACCTTCTGCGCGCCGCCGCACATCTCGGCGCACAGCGCGACGGTCGCGCGGTCGAGGACGCGCGAGAGCGGCGCCCACCCGGCGCTGGCCTGCCCCATGAGTGCGTCGGCGCCGACCGAGACATTCGCGAAGCCGACTTCGCAGAGCTTGCGCGTCTGGTCCATCGTCGGCAGGAGCGTCACGGTCAGCCCCGGCGTTCCCTTCGGGACGAGGAAGAGGGACACGCCGTCTTCCGCATTTTGCTCCGCTTGGGGATCTTTCCCAGCGGACGTGCGCGCCGCCACGACGATCACGTCGGCCGTGTGGGCGTCGTGGACGAAGAGCTTGGTGCCGTCCAGCGTGAAGCCAGCGCCCTTCGCGATCGCCTGGAGCGTGATGCCCCGGGCGCCGAGCTCGGCCGAGGGCTCCATCCACGCGAGCGTCGCGCGCGCCTCGCTCGAGGCGATCTTCGGCAACCAGGCCTTCTTCTGGGGCTCGGTGCCGGCTTCCCGGATCGCGAGACCGCCCAGGAGGACCGTCGAGAAAAATGGCCCGGGCACGACGGCGCGGCCCATCTCCTCCATCAGCACGACCAGGTCGACGAAGCCCAGGCCCATGCCGCCGTGCTCGTCGGCGAAGATGAGGCCGGTCCATCCCTGCTCGGCGATCTTCTTCCAGAGATCCGGCGTCATGCCCTCGGGGCCGTCCATGAGCTTGCGAACGGTCTCCGAGGCGCATTCGTTGTCGAAGAACTTGCGCGCGGTGCTCCGCAGGAGCTCCTGCTCTTCGTTGAAGCCGAAATTCATGGTCTAGCCTTTCGGGAGGCCGAGCACGCGCTCGCCGATGATGTTCTTTTGGATCTCGGTCGTCCCGCCCTCGATCGAGTTGGCCCGCGAGCGGAGAAAGCTGTACTGCCACACGCCGCCGTCCACGGCCCACGCGCTGCCGCTGGCGAGCTGGCCGTACGGCCCCTGGAGCTCCATGGCGAGGTCCTGCACGCGCTGGTGTCCCTCCGTCCACATCATCTTGCCGGCGGAGGCCTCCGGGCCGGGCAGCTCGCCCTTGAGGAGCTTGGTGACCGCGCGCGCTCCCGTGTACTTGAAGACCTCGGTGTCGATCCAGAGCTGGGCCAGCTTCTGGCGCACGCCGGGATCCTGCGTCGCGGGGGCGCCGTTCTTCTTCGAGCGCTTCGCCAGGTCGACGAGGCCGTCGAGCGCGATGCGGAGCCGCACCTGGAGGCCGAAGCCCAGGGCCAGCCGCTCATACATGAGCGTGGTCATGCCCACTGCCCAGCCGTTGTTGAGCCCGCCAAGGATATTGGCCTCGGGCACCTTGACGTTGTCGAAGTAGACCTCGTTGAATTCCGCGTCGCCGGTGATCTGCTTGAGCGGCTTCACCGTCACCCCGGGACTGTGCATGTCGAGGAGGAAATACGTGATGCCCTTGTGCTTGTCCGCCTTGGGGTCCGTGCGCGCCAGCAGCATCATCCAGTCGGCCTGGTGCGCGATGGACGTCCAGACCTTCTGGCCGTTGACGACGTAGTGGTCGCCGGCCTTTTCCGCGCGCGTCTGGAGCGAGGCCAGGTCGGAGCCCGAGTTCGGCTCCGAGTAGCCCTGGCACCAGATCTCCTCGCAGGAGAGCATCTTGGCCGGGTAGCGCCGCTTCTGCTCCTCAGTGCCGTAGGCGATGATGGTGGGCCCCGCCATCCCGATGGCCAGGATGTTCAGCACCGGAGGCGCCTTGGCCAGCGCGATCTGCTCCTGGAGGATCATCTCCTCCATGAACGTGAGCCCGCGGCCGCCGTACTCCTTCGGCCAGGTCAGGCCCATGAAGCCGGCGTCGTACATCTTGCGCTGCCAATCGCGGAGGAAATCGTAGACCTCGGGCCGGGGCACGTCCGACCCCACGCGCATCCGGTCGCTCCAGCCCCTGGGCAGGTTCTTCTCGAGCCAGGACCGGACCTCGTCCCGGAACGAGGTTTGCTCAGGGGACAGCGCAAAATCCATAAACCCTCCCTCGAGGTGAGGACATCGAGGCTAGACAGCGTGACTGAACGGCAGTTCATCGCCATGATACTGGCCGCCCTCGAAGGGTGTCAAGAACGCAGACGAAGGCGGGTTTTCCGTCCGAAGCGCCCGCGGTATACTGCGGGCCGCCATGGCTGCTCCGCTCGCGATCTCGCTGCCGCGTCTCCGGACCCACCTCGAGGCGCTGTCCCGTTTCGGGCGCAGCGCCGACGCGCCTGGCATCACGCGCTCGTGCTGGAGCCCGGCCCACGAGGAGGCCCGCGCCTGGCTGCTGGGGCGAATGAAGGAGGCGGGTCTCAGCACGTGGGTCGACGAGGCGGGCAATACGTTCGGGCGTCTCGGCAACGGCGGGCCGTCGGTCATCACGGGCTCGCACATCGACACGGTACCCAACGGCGGCCCGCTCGACGGCGCGCTGGGAGTCCTCGCCGGCCTCGAGTGCCTCCAGACCATCCACGAGTCCGGCCGGCGCACGCGCCTGCCGCTCATGGTCGCCGCCTGGAGCGACGAGGAGGGGCGCTACGCGGGTCTCTTCGGGTCGAGGGCATTCGCTGGCAAGCTCGACGTCAAGCAGATCCCGCGCCTCCGGGCCGCGGACGGCGAGCGGCTGGTGGACGCCATGGCGCGGGCCGGCTTCAACCCCTACGACGCGCCCAAGGCGCGCTGCAACCCGAAGACGCTCTCGGCCTACGTCGAGCTGCACATCGAGCAGGGCCCGCATCTCGAGGCCGCGAAGATCCCGATCGGAGTCGTCGAGGGCATCGTGGGTAACCGGCGGAACTGGGTCATCTTCACTGGCCAGGCCGACCACGCCGGCACGACGCCCATGGCCTGGCGGCGCGATGCTTTCATGGCCGGGGCCGAGTACGCGCTGCGCGCGCGGAGGCTCATCGTGGACAAGGGCAGCGGCCGGAGCGTGACCAACTTTGGGAGGGTCGAGGTCGGCCCCGGCGTGTCCAATATCGTGCCGGACCGCTGTGTCCTCCTCCACGAGATGCGGGAGCTCGATCCCAGAGTGCTGGCGCGCCTCGAGCGCCAGTGCGTCGCGCTCGCGAAGAGCATCGCGAAGAAGTGGAAGCTCACCGTGACGGTCGACCCGATCTCGAAGAGCCAGCCCGCGCGCTGCGCGCCGCGAGTCATGCGCGCCGTGGAGGCCGCGGCGGCGGGGCTCAAGCTCAAGGTCAAGCGGATGCCGTCGGGCGCGGGCCATGACGCCCAGAATCTCGCCCTCGTGACCGACTCGGGCATGCTCTTCATTCCCTCGCAGGGCGGCAGGAGCCACCGTCCCGACGAGACGAGCGATTGGCGCGCCATAGAGCGCGGCGCCAACACGCTCCTGTACACCTTGCTTGGGCTCGCCGGCTAGCCGCCAAGGCATTGTGAAATTTCCCACTTGGCTTTCAGCACGGCCTCAAGTAGACTCCCGGGCTGACGCATCGATCATGGCACCGAGGGAGCTGTGTCGACCATAACGCACCTGCTGCTGGCCGTTGCGCTGACCCTGTTCCTCGCCGCCCAGGCCCGCTCCTTTGTCTACGTCATGCGCTGCCGCCGCGCCGTGGAGTCCGGCCGCCGCCGCCGCCGCACCGACGTCCTGTGGACCTCGATCCCGGTCATCATCGTGCTGGCGCTCTGCGCCCGCAGCTGGGTGACCGTCTTCGACGTCCAGCGCCCGGCGACAGCGTCAGCCGTCGTGTCTCCTGCCCCGAACCCGGGCGCGCCACCCAGGTAAAGGACCCCATGCGCAAGAGCCTGCTCTCTCGCGTCCCCACGGCGCTCCTGCTGCTGGCCGTGGTCCTGCTGCTCTCTTCGTGCGGGTGGTCGCTGTGGGACACGCCCATGACGACGGTGCGGCCGAAATCCGAGTACGGGCGGATCACCCACAGCATCTTCATGCTGATCTCGTGGTGGACGCTCGGCATCGGCATCCTGGTTGAGGCCGCGCTCCTCTGGGCCTGCTTCCGCTTCCGCGAGAAACCCGGAGTGCCGATTCCGAAGCAGGTGCACGGGCATACCCTCCTCGAGGTCTCCTGGACCGTGGTCTTCGCGCTCATCCTGCTGATCTTCGCGATCCCGACCATCCCGGTGATCTTCAAGACGCAGGAGGCGCCGGCCGCCACGGCCCTGCGCATCGACGTGAGCGGACGGCAGTGGTGGTGGGAGTTCAAGTACCCCGATCTCAAGGTCGTCACGGCCAACGAGCTGCATCTCCCGGCGGGGCAGGAGGTGTCGTTCAACCTCCACGCTCCCGACGTCATCCACTCGTTCTGGATGCCGCAGCTCGGTGGCAAGCGGGACGTGGTGCCCAGCAGGGTCAACCGCATCACGCTGACGCCCGATGGACCCGGCGAGTTCCCGGGCCAGTGCGCGGAATACTGCGGCATGTCCCACGCCAACATGCGTTTTCGCATCATCGTGCATGACAAGGCCGGCTTCGACGCGTGGGTCGCGAACCAGCAGCGACCGCCGGTCAAGCCGACCGATCCCCTCGCGGAGAAGGGCATGGAGATCTTCTCCCAGTCGACCTGCGTGGGCTGCCATACGATCACCGGCGTCTCCGCCGGGGTGCTCGGGCCGAACCTGAGCCACTTCGGAAGCCGAAAGACCCTGGGCGCCAACCTGTTGCCGAGCACGCCGGAGAACGTGGCCAAGTGGATCGAGAACCCGGGCCATCTCAAGCCCGGCGTGCTGATGCCGGACCTGGGCCTGCGGGGCGAGCAGCCGAAGGCGATCGCCGCATATCTCCTGAGCCTGAAATAAGAGGACCCTCATGGCGACTCACGCGGCGTACATGACCGGCACGAAGGCGAGCGCCGGAACCGTCCTCTGGTCCTGGATCACGACCGTGGACCACAAGCGGATCGGCCAGCTCTACGGCGTCTCCGCCTTCTTCTTCTTCCTGGTGGGAGGGCTCGAGGCCGTGGTCATGCGGCTGCAGCTCGCGCACCCGGACGGCACGCTGGTCAGCGCCGCGCGCTTCAACGAGCTGTTCACCATGCACGGCACGACCATGGTGTTCCTCGCGATCATGCCGATGAGCGCCTCGTTCTTCAACTACATGATCCCGCTGCTGATCGGGGCGCGGGACGTGGCGTTCCCGAGGCTGAACGCGCTGTCCTACTGGGTCTTCCTCTCCGGCGCCCTGCTCCTGCATGTGAGCTTCCTCGTGGACGCGGTGCCGGACGGCGGCTGGTTCGGCTACGCCAACCTCACCTCGGCGCAGTTCTCGCCGAGCCACGGCATCGACTTCTGGATGCTGGGCCTGCAGGTGCTCGGCATCTCGTCGCTGATGGCAGGCTTCAACTTCATCGTGACCATCATCAACATGCGCGCGCCCGGCATGACGCTGATGCGGATGCCGCTCTTCGTGTGGATGAGCTTCGTGGTGCAGTTCCTGGTCGTCCTGGCCTTCCCCGCCATCACGGTGGCGCTGATCCTCCTGATGTTCGACCGCTTCTTCGGCACGCTCTTCTACGCGCCGGCCGGCGGCGCCGACCCGCTCCTCTGGCAGCACCTCTTCTGGATCTTCGGGCATCCCGAGGTCTACATCCTGATCCTGCCGGCCATGGGCATCGTGTCCGAGGTGCTCCCGACCTTCGCCCGCAAGCCGCTCTTCGGCGCGCCCGTCGTGATCTACTCCGGCATCATGATCGGCTTCCTCGGATTCGGCGTGTGGAGCCATCACATGTTCTCGGTCGGCATGGGCCCCGTCGCCGACGCGGCGTTCTCCATCTCGACGATGCTGATCGCGGTGCCGACGGGGGTGAAGATCCTGAACTGGATCGGCACGCTCTGGGGAGGCCGGATCTACTTCGCGACCCCGCTGTACTTCTCGCTCGGCTTCATCGCCATGTTTACCCTCGGCGGGCTCTCGGGCGTCATGCACGCCTCGCCGCCGGTCGATCTCCAGCAGACGGACTCGTACTTCATCGTGGCCCACTTCCACTACGTCCTCTTCGGCGGCTCGATCTTCGGCCTCTTCTCCGGCATCTACTACTGGTGGCCGAAGATCTTCGGCAAGATGCTCGACGAGCGCCTCGGCAAGGTGCACTTCTGGCTCATGATGATCGGGTTCAACGTCACGTTCTTCCCGATGCACTTCCTGGGGCTCATCGGCATGCCCCGGCGCATCTACACCTACGCGCCCGATCTCGGGTGGAATTTCTGGAACCTGGTCGCCACCGTCGGCGCGCTGATCATCGTGCTCTCCCTGCTCGTCTTCCTCGGGAACGTGGTCAAGACCACGCGCTCCGGCGCCCCGGCACCGGCCGATCCATGGGACGGGCGCACGCTCGAATGGACCATTCCGTCGCCCCCGCCCGTGTACAATTTCGCGGTCGTGCCCGTGGTGCACGACCGGGACGACTTCTGGGTGCAGAAGTACGGCGACGGCCACGGCACGCCGCCCCGGAAGAAGGTCCCCGCGCCGCACGTGGATCCGGCGTCCATCCACATGCCGCCGCCGTCCTACTGGCCCATCCTGCTGGCGGCCGCCTTCGTGTTCATGATCTCGGGCGCCCTCGTGAGCATCTATCAGGTGGTCCTGGGCGGCTTCCTGACGCTGTACTGCATGATCCGATTCATGCTCGAGTACCACCGTCCGGCCGCCGGGGGGCACCACTGATGGCCGCCGAGCACGCCGCGGTTGCCGACAATCCGAACATCGGAACCACGGGGCTCGACCATCGCAAGATGGGAATGTGGGCCTTCCTCGGCTCCGAGTGCATGTTCTTCGGCTCGCTGATCGGCACCTACCTGTCCTACAAGGGCAAGAGCATCAACGGGCCGGGGCCCCACGACATCCTGAACATCCCGCTGACCTCGCTCAGCGCCTTCGTGCTCCTGATGTCATCGCTGCTCATGGTGCTGGCGCTGGCCGCGGTGCAGCGGAACGACATGAAGTGGGGAAAGATCTGGCTCTTCATGACGGCGCTCTTCGGCGCCAGCTTCGTGGGATTCCAGTGCTTCGAGTTCACTCACTTCGTGCACCTCGGCCTGACGCTTCAGACCAACCTCTTCGGCTCGACCTTCTTCGTGCTGACGGGCTTCCACGGCGCCCACGTCACGGGCGGCGTCATTTGGCTGCTCTCGCTCTGGGTGCTCGCGCTGCGAGGCAAGCTCGGGCCGCAGGACTCGCTCAAGGTCGAGATCTGCGGACTGTACTGGCACTTCGTCGACATCGTCTGGATCGCCATCTTCACCCTGATCTACCTGATCCCGTAGGAGACCTTGGGCCATGGATTCGAGCCACGCCGCGTCGTCAGCAGCCCACGCCCCGGGTGAGGGTCACGCCACCGTCCAGACCTACGTACGCGTGGCAGTCGTGCTGGGCATCCTCACGGCCATCGAGATCGGCGCGCTCTACGTGCCCGGCCTCCCGAAGCACCTCCTGGTGGGGCTGCTCCTCGTGTTCTCTATCGTCAAGTTCGCCCTGGTGGTGGCTTTCTTCATGCACCTGCGCTACGACAATAAACTCCTGACCGCGCTCTTCGTCTGCCCGCTCCTGATCGCCATGATCATCATCCTGGCTCTGATGGCGCTGTTCGGCTCCTACCTACTGCTCGCGCGCGGGTAGCAGCATGGCGCACCTCCTGTCCGGGCCCGCGGGGCCGCCCCCCCTCGGGCCCGACGGCTTTGATTGGACAGTCTGGCATCCCGATCCCACGGTGGTCGCGGGCCTCTTGGCGCTCGGCGGCCTGTACGTGGTGGCGCTGCGGCGCGGGCGCGCCCAGGGGCTGCGGGCAAAGCCGGCCAACGTCGTCTCGTTCTTCGCGGGGCTGGCGTTGCTGCTGGGGTCGCTGACGGGCCCGGTCCACGATCTCTCGGACTACTACCTGTTCAGCGCTCACATGGTCCAGCATCTCCTGCTGGTCTTCGCAATGCCGCCGCTGCTGCTCTACGGCACGCCGGGCTGGATGCTGTCGCCGTTCCTGCGCCACCCCCTCGTCCTGCGGCTCGGCCGACTCCTAACGCGGCCCTCGGGCGCTTTTGCGACCTTCAACCTCGTGCTCGTGGCCTGGCACCTGCCGCCGCTCTACAACGTGGCGATGGAGCACCACGGCGTCCACATCGTGCAGCATTTGATGATCATGGTGGTGGCGGTGATCCTTTGGTGGCCTGTGCTCTCGCCCTCGCCCGAGCTGCCGCGGGCGCCCTATCCCATGCAGATGCTCTATCTCTTCGTGGTCGGACTGCCCATGGTCGTCGTCGCTATCTTCATCACCATGGCCGACACCGTGCTCTACCCGTACTACGAAGCGTCGCCGCGTGTATGGGAGGCGCTCACGCCGCACATCGACCAGCACCTGGGCGGCCTCATCATGTGGATTCCGGGCGGGCTCGTCTTCCTGATCGCGATCAGCGTGGTCTTCTTCCGCTGGCAGGCCGCGGGCGGCGACGACATCACGGTGGCGCCTGCGGCGGGAGCCTCGCATGGCAGGTAGCCCGCCGCGCGGCTGGGCCTGGGCTGCCATCGTCGCCCTCTTCCTGCTGATGACCATGGGCAATATCGTGAGCGCCACCGGCTCGGGTCTCGGCTGCCCAGACTGGCCTCTCTGCCACGGGCGCCTCCTGCCGCCGGCCCAGACGGAAGTGCTGATCGAGTTCAGCCACAGGCTCAAGGCCATCCCCTTCACGCTGCTGCTGCTCGTGACCGTATTCCTGACCTGGCGGCGCACGACGGCGCGCGCGCCCCGGCGCCTGAGCCTCGTGCTCCTCGCGCTCGTCGCGGCGCAGATCGGGCTGGGCGGGGTGACGGTGCTCTTCAAGCTGCCCGATCTCGTGAGCACCGCCCACCTCGTGAACGCGCTCCTGATCCTGGCCGGGCTCATCCTCCTGGCCGAGGGCACGCCGGGGCACGCCGCGGTGCCGCCGCGGGTCAAGCGGCTGGCGATGTCCGGGCTGGCGGCGCTCCTCCTGCAGATGGCTCTCGGAGGCTACGTGCGCCACGCGGGCGCCGGTCTCGCCTGCCCGGATTTCCCGCTCTGCAGCGGAAGCCTCCTGCCCCATCACTGGGAGAGCGCCGTGCACTGGGTCCATCGCTGGCTCGGCGTCGCCCTGCTGGGCCTTTTCATCCACTTGGCCCTGGCGGCGCGGCGCACCGCGCTCGCGCGACCCGCCGCGCTCGCAGCCGGGCTCGCCGTGCTCCAGGTCACGCTCGGCGTCGCCGCCGTGCTCGGCGGGCTGGCGGTGTCGATCCGCGCGGCTCACGCCGTCGTGGCGTACGGCCTGTGGGGCGTCCTCGTCTGGCTGTCCGTGCGCGCGGAGTGCTGGGGCGCCGTCGCGCGGGGCGAGAACGCTGTTCCGCGCGAAATCATCCGTGGAGTCGCCCGTGCCTCCCAGGGCTGAGAGCGCGTCCGCTCGCGCGTGGGCGGCCACAGGGTTGGGTGAGCGCGTGGGGGCCTACGCGGAGCTGTCCAAGTTCGGCATCGTGCTGCTCGTGCTCGTCTCCGCCGCCGCCGGTTTCATGCTGCGGGCGCCCCTCGGCGCCGACTTCCCCTGGGCGCACGGCCTCATCGTGCTGGCCGGCGTGATGCTGCTCTCCTCGGGCGCGTCGGCTCTCAACCAGGTACAGGAGCGCGATCGCGACGCGCTGATGGCGCGGACCGCGAACCGCCCTCTGCCGTCCGGGCGACTCTCGCACGCGCAGGGCCTGGCCTTCGCCACGATCGCCACCGCGGCGGGGGCTGCCATTCTCTGGCTCGGCATCGGTCGGACGGCCGGCATCCTCGGACTCATCGCCGCAGTCTTCTACAACGGCGTGTACACCCCGTGGCTCAAGCCGACGTCGCCGTTCGCCGCGGTGCCGGGCGCGATTCCCGGTTCCATCCCGCCGGTGATCGGGTGGGTCGCGGCGGGCGGCGCGCTGACTGACGCCGGCGCCGTTATCCTCTTCGGCATTCTCTTCCTCTGGCAGATGCCCCACTTCTGGGCTCTCTCCCTGCGCTACCGCGCGGACTACGCCTCGGGCGGTTTCCCGATGGTGAGCGAGGTGGTCGGCGTCGAGGGAACGGCGAGGCTGATCCTGCTCTACGCGTCCGGCCTGACCGCCTGGTCGCTCGCCGCGCCGACGTTCGGTGTCGGCGGGCCCGTGACCTTCGTCCTGGCCGCGCTGCTCGGCGGGCGTCTCATGTGGCTGGCCGTCAAGTTCGCGCGCGAGCCCCACGACCAGCGCGGGTGGCTCAAGCTGTTCCTCTTCTCGAACTTCTATCTTCTGCTGCTCTTCGCCGGAATGGTAGCCGAACGGCTCGTGCTGCGTCTCCTCTGACGGGGTCAGGTCTTGCAATTCAGCATGTTCCGCAGGGGGGCAATGCAGGATTGCAAGACCTGACCCCAAATTTGGTATCCTAGAACGCTCGTGAGCGAATCCCCATGAACATCTGCGTCGTCGGCACAGGATATGTCGGGCTCGTCACCGGGGCGGTCTTCGCCGACCTGGGCAACGACGTCGTCTGCGTCGACAACGACCGCGCCAAGGTCGAGGCCCTCAAGGCGGGGCGCATGCCCATCTACGAGCCCGGCCTCGAGGAGATGGTCGCTCGCAACGCGGGCGATCAGCGCCTAGCGTTCACCACGGACCTGGTCGCCGGGATCCGCCACGGAGACGTGATCTTCATCGCGGTCGGCACTCCGCCCAAGGACAGCGGCGAAACCGATCTCTCGCACGTCGAATCCGTCGCGGCCGAGATCGGGCGATACATGGACCGCTACAAGGTGGTCGTCAACAAGTCCACCGTCCCGGTCGGCACGGGCGAGCTCGTCCGCGAGGTCATCATCCGCCACCAGCCGCGCCCGGTGGAATTCGACGTGGTGTCGAACCCCGAGTTCCTGCGCGAGGGCTCGGCCATCGAGGACACGCTCCGTCCCGACCGCATCGTCATCGGCGCGCCCACGCAACAGGTCGCGATGACGCTCGTCGAGCTCTACGCGCCCATCGAGCGGCCCATGATCATCACCGACCTGCCGTCGGCGGAGGTCATCAAGTACGCCTCCAACGCATTCCTCGCCGCCAAGATCTCCTTCATCAACGCCATCGCGAACATCTGCGAGGCGGCCGGCGCCAACGTGACGCAGGTCATGAAGGGCATGGGCCTCGATCCGCGCATCGGCGGGGCGTTCCTGCAGGCGGGGCTGGGCTACGGCGGCTCGTGCTTTCCAAAGGACGTGGACTCGCTCATCCATACTGCCGGGCGGCTCGGCTACGACTTCAAGCTCCTCCGCTCGATCGTGGAGATCAACCGCGAGCGTGCCACGCACCTGGTCGAGATGATGGCGAAGGCCCTCGGGCCGCTGGACGACAAGACGATCGCCGTCCTCGGCCTGGCGTTCAAGCCCAACACCGACGACATGCGCGAGGCCAAGAGCGTCGAGGTCGTCCAACTCCTCCACTCGGCGGGGGCCAGGATCCGCGCCTACGATCCCGTGGCCATGGACAACGCCAAGCCGCTCCTGCCGCCCAGCGTGACCTTCAGCGATTCGCCGTACGAGGCGGCGGACGGCGCGCACGCGGTGGTGTTGGTCACGGAGTGGAACGAATTCAAGTACCTCAACCTCGAGCGCCTGCGGGGCCTGCTCAAGCACCCCGTGATCTTCGACGGGCGCAACCTCTGGGAGCCCGACCGCATGCGGCGCCTCGGCTTCGAGTACCACTCGGTCGGACGGAAGCCCGTCCTGCCGGCCTGAGAGCGCCCTCGTGAAGGTCCTCGTCACGGGCGGCGCCGGCTTCCTCGGCTCCCACCTCTGCGACTTCCTCCTCGCGCAAGGCTGCGAGGTGGTCTGCGTGGACAACCTCCTGACCGGCTCGCCGGAAAACATCGCCCACATCCAGGACCCGCGCTTCGTCTTCGTCAAGTACGACGTGACCAACTTCATCTCGATCAAGGGCGGGGTCGACTACGTGCTCCACTTTGCGAGCCCTGCCTCGCCCATCGACTATCTCGAGCTGCCCATCCAGACGCTCAAGGTCGGCTCGCTCGGCACCCACCGCGCGCTCGGGCTCGCGAAGGCCCACGGCGCCAGGTTCCTCCTCGCCTCGACGTCGGAAGTGTACGGGGATCCGCTGGTGCACCCGCAGCGCGAGGACTACTGGGGTAACGTCAATCCGGTGGGGCCGCGGGGCGTCTACGACGAGGCCAAGCGTTTTGCTGAGGCCATGACGATGGCCTACCACCGCGTGCACGGGCTCGACACGCGGATCGTCAGGATCTTCAACACCTACGGCAGCCGGATGCGCCTCACGGACGGGCGCGCGATCCCGACTTTCCTCCGGCAGGCGCTGCGCAACGAGCCCCTGACCGTCTACGGCGACGGCTCCCAGACGCGTTCCTTCACGTACGTCTCCGATCTCGTGGACGGTATCTGGCGGCTCATGCGCTCGCCCGTCAACGACCCGGTCAATATCGGCAACCCGCGCGAGATGACCCTCCTCGAGCTGGCGAAGCTCGTCATCCAGGCGGCCGGCTCCACGAGCGAGATCGTCTTCCGCCCGCTGCCCGTCGACGACCCGAAGGTCCGCCAGCCCGATATCGACCGCGCGCGGCGGCTGCTCGGGTGGGAGCCGGCCGTCGAGATCGAAGAGGGGCTCGCGCGCACGCTCGAGTGGTACCGCAACCCGGGAGCCGTCGCGTGAAGGTCCTCATCACAGGCGGAGCGGGCTTCATCGGCTCCCACGTCGCCGATGCCCTCATCCTGGCGGGACACACGGTCGCCATCGTCGACGATCTCTCGACCGGCAACCGCGCCTGGCTGCCTCCGAAGGCGGCCTTCTACGAGCTGGACATTCGGAGCGACGAGCTCGGCGGCGTCTTCGCAGCCGAGCGGCCCGACGCCGTCTCGCACCTGGCCGCGCAGGCCTCCGTCGGCCGATCCGTCACCGACCCAGCCTTCGACGCGTCGGTCAACATCGGCGGCGGTCTCAACCTGCTGGACTGCTGCCGGCGTTTCGACGTGCGGCGGATGATCTACTCCTCGAGCGGCGGCGCCGGGTACGGCGACACGGACCTGATCCCGACGGCCGAGGACCACCCGACCAGGCCGGCCTCGCCCTACGGAATCACGAAGGTCGCGATGGAGCAATATCTGGAGGCGTGGGGCGCGCTCTGGGGAATGAACGGCCTCTCCCTTCGCTACGCCAACGTCTACGGCCCCCGGCAGAACCCCCAAGGCGAAGCCGGGGTGGTCGCGATCTTCTGCAGCCGCCTGCTGGCCGGCCAACCGCTCGTCATAAACGGCGATGGTTTTCAGACCCGCGACTTCGTCCACGTGAGCGACGTGGCGGCGGCCAACCTGCTGGCGCTCGAGCGTGCGGACGTCGCCGGACGGGTGAACATCGGCACCGGAGTCGAGACCTCGGTGAACGCCATTTGCGACGGGCTCAGCAAAGCGGCCGGCTCGCGCGTCGAGACGGTCCATGCCCCGGAGCGCCCCGGCGAGCAGCGGCGGAGCTGCCTCTCTCCCAAGCTCGCCGAGCGGCTGCTCGGCTGGCGCCCCACCGTGCTGCTCGACGATGGGCTTGCCCAGACCCTGGCACACTTCAGGAAGGAGTCCGGACGATGATCGACGAGGAGCTGCGGGCGATCCTGGCCTGCCCGGCTTGCAAGGGCAGCCTCATCTTCGAGGAGACGCGCATTATCTGCCAGCGGTGCCAGAAGGCCTACCCGATCCGAGACGGCATTCCGGTGATGCTCATCAGCGAGGCGCAGCCCTGGACGCCGGGGACATAACCGCCGTCATCCTGGCCGGGGGGCAGGGCACGCGGCTCCGCCCCCTGACGACCTCCCGCCCCAAGCCCGTTGTTCCACTTCTCAACATCCCCTTCCTCGCCTATCAGCTGGCGCTCCTTCGCCGCCATGGCGTTCGGCGCGCCATCCTCTCGTGCTCCTATCTCGTGGACGAGGTCCAGCGCACCATGGGCGACGGCAGCGCCTGGGGCGTGAGACTCGACTACGCCGTCGAGGCCGAGCCGTTGGGAACGGCCGGGGGCGTCCGCAACTCGGCGGATCTTCTCGGCAAGCCGAGCAACCGCGTCGTCGTCGTGCTCAACGGCGACGTGCTGACCGACATGGATCTCTCCGCCATGCTGCGCGCACACGCTTCGCGCGGGGCGCGCGCCAGCATATTCCTGACGCGCGTGAGCGACCCCGGCCCCTACGGCCTCGTCGAGCTGGCGGCCGACGCGCGCGTAGGGCGCTTCATCGAGAAACCCGGCCCAACGGAGCGCACCGCCGATACCATCAATGCGGGAATCTACGTGATCGACAGCGCGCTCCTGGCGCGCATCTCGCCCGGCCGGGTCGCGTCCATGGAACGGGAGTTCTTCCCGGGTCTCCTCGGCGACGGGCTGCCGCTGTTCGGCTGGCTCGGCGATGGCTACTGGATCGACATCGGCAGCCCAGAGAAGTACCGCCAGGCCCAGCTCGACCTGCTGGCGGGTCGCGTCTCGACGGACGTGGGACCCGCGGGCATCGACGGCGGCGGCCGCTGGATCGCCGCCGACGCGACACTGGGCGCCGGCGTCTCGGCCATGGCGCCCCTCGTGATCGGCGCGGGATGCCGGCTCGAAAACGGCTGCCGGGTGGGTCCGCAGGCCGTCCTCGGCGCGGACTGCCAGGTCGGGACGGAGGCGACCATCGAGGGCGCCGTGCTCTGGGAGCGCGTCTCGGTGGGCGCCGGCGCCGTGCTCCGCGACTGCATCATCGGCGCCGGCGTCCGCATCGGCCAGCACGCCCACGTCGGCCCCGGCGTCGTGCTCGAGGACGGC
>WNFE01005702.1_pt1 | contig 17218 bp, 11 predicted proteins | sample 5400451 | NCBI WGS metagenome assembly WNFE01 (sample SAMN13153344, study PRJNA577476) | soil metagenome | isolation source: 200 cm saprolite under Douglas fir tree site 2 hole 2 | place: USA:California | collected 2015-04-18
GCGCGTGCAGAAGCGAAAGATTGTTGACGTTTTGAGTGAGACCGTTGGTGAGCGCCATGATGATGGAAAAGATCATGGTGGTCGCGCCCACCACGGCGGTTCCGATCAGGACTGGCTTGGCTGTGGCCTTGAAGGTGTTACCGGCGCCGTCATTCTCTTCCAGCAAATCCTTGGCGCGCTCGAAGTTGACGTCGATATTGAAATCCTTCTTGAGTTCCTGCCTGATGTTGGGAACCTGCTCGATCAGCGACAACTCGTAAACCGACTGCGCGTTGTCAGTGACGGGTCCATACGAATCGACGGCGATCGTTACCGGTCCCATGCCCAGGAATCCGAACGCCACCAGGCCGAAGGCAAAGACTGGAGCCGCGACCATCAGCGCTTCCAGCCCCATGGTGCTGAAGTAATATCCGATGGACATCAGAGCCACCATCGAAAGCCCGAGATAATAGCCGGAGAAATTTCCCGCCACGAATCCAGAGAGGATGCCGAGCGAAGCGCCGCCTTCCTGGGCCGAGACCACAACTTCCCTCACGTGGCGCGACTCGGTTGAGGTGAACACCTTGACCAGTTCCGGAATGATGGCTCCTGCCAGCGTGCCGCAAGAGATAATGCTGGCAAGTTTCCACCATTGCGTGGTATCTCCGCCGAGGCTCGGAATGATGATTGAGGAAATAACAAACGTGACAGCGACCGAAATTAGTGAAGTGAGCCACACCAGCCAGGTCAGGGGCGTCTCGAAATTCATTTTGTCGGCGGAGCCAAACCTGGCCTTGGCAATGACGCCATTGATAAAGTAGGCGGCCGCGCTCGACACCAGCATGGCGATACGCATCACGAAAATCCACACCAGCAGTTGCACTTGCACGGTCGGATCCTTCACCCCCAGGAGGATGAAAGTGATCAACGCGACACCGGTAACGCCGTAGGTTTCGAACCCATCGGCGGAGGGACCGACCGAATCGCCGGCGTTGTCGCCGGTGCAGTCGGCGATTACTCCGGGGTTGCGGGCGTCGTCTTCCTTGATCTTGAAGACGATCTTCATCAGGTCGGAACCGATGTCGGCGATCTTGGTGAAGATGCCACCGGCGATGCGCAACGCGGCTGCGCCCAGCGATTCGCCGATGGCAAATCCGATGAAGCAGGGTCCGGCGTAGTCGGCGGGAACAAAGAGCAGAATAAAGAGCATGATCAGCAGTTCAACGCTGATCAGCATCATGCCAATGCTCATACCGGCCTGCAGCGGAATGTTGTAGATGGGGTAAGGCTTGCCCGCCAGTCCTGCGAAAGCGGTACGCGAGTTGGCGAATGTGTTCACCCTGATGCCGAACCACGCCACTCCGTAGCTGCCCGCGATCCCGACCAGGCTGAAAATCAAAATGATCGGGAGAGTGACGGCGATGGGCTTATCCGGCACGGGAGACAGCACCCCGAAATAAAGCACGATCACTACCGCAATGAAGAGCCACAGGACCAGGAGAAATTTTCCCTGGGTGATCAAATAGGTCTTGCAGGTCTCATAGATGAGTTCGGAAATCTCGAGCATGGCGCGATGCACTGGCATTTTCCGCAGGCGGGTATAGATGACCAGGCCGAAACCCAGGCCAAAGATACAAAACAGAATACCGATCATCAGTAACCGGTGACCATCAATTCCAAGGAACAATACCTGGGAGAGGTCGGGCAGTTTCAGGCTGGCTTCACCGCCGACTTCGTGAGCAGGTTGGGCCAAGGCGGCGGTCGCGCCCAGGCTCAGGACGGCAATCGTGGCTGCTACCGTCCTCATAATAAAGGTTGGGGCGAATTGGCATCCTTTAGACACAGCTTTCGCCAGCCAGGTGCGCATAGGAATTCCTCCGGTATGAAGACTATTTCGGGACCATCACGTGTTTAGGCACTGCCACCCGGCGAACAGCACCAGCCGGACGCTCTGAGTGAGAGCGCCGGGGAGCGCATTGCCGGAGTTCCGAACACGCTTCCACTACACGGCTTGACCAGGAGTGTTGAGCTTGGCCGCGTCGGATGTTTCGTACCGCAGAGGCCGCCGGTTTGACGCTGAACTTGCTGCCGGAGGCCCGATACAAAACCAGCTTTTATAGCATGTCAGGGGGGGATGGTCAAACGTTGTCTATGGTGGGACATTCGGCCCATGTCGGCGAAATTAGCCTCGCCGCAAAGCGGCGAAAGAATGGAGCCCACGGCGTAAGCCGTGGGTATTGTACCGATTCGAGGTGAAGCCCCGAAGGGGCGAAAGAGCCCATCAATCCCAGAGATATTGTTCATCCACCGTGATCTTGTTCTTCTTCAAAAATGCCAGGAACTCCTCTTGAAACGACCTTATCTTGTGATGCTCCCGCTGGTTTGAAATGTAGTCCCGAACCGCCTCCACTCCCGACTCGCTGACGGTGAACGCGCCATAACCCGTTTGCCAACCAAACCGGTGCTGTTCAGGCCAGCGTCCGTGGACCCACCGCGAAGAATTCGTCTTGATCAGACGTGCGACATCGGCAACGGATTGGTTGGCCGGAACGCGAACCAGAAGATGTACGTGATCCTGAGTTCCATTGACGCAGAGAGCGGTGCCGCCGATTTGGCGAATGATCCCGCCGAGATACGCGTGCAGATCCTTTTCGAAATCGGGCTTGATTAGAGCGCAGCGTTGTTTCGTGCTGAAAATGAAATGCACCAGCAGATTTGTGGCTGTGTGTGGCATTGTTTCTTGCGCCCCTTCGGGGCTGGCTTGTCCTTTGCCGTTCACCCACGGCTTGCGCCGTGGGCTACATTATCGCGCCGCTCCGCGGCTCTCTCAGGTTGCTCACCATTGCTGCCTTTGCCGAGCTTCGCTCGGCCTGCACGGACGGGCGGGACGCCCGTCCCTCCATTATTTTCTACGCCCAGAACGTCCGGTCTAACGTTCGGTATTGGATGGCTTCGGCGATGTGTTTGGGTTGGATTGCGGGCGCGGTTTCCAGGTCGGCGACGGTGCGGGCTACTTTCAGGATGCGGTCGTGGGCGCGGGCGGTCATGCCATGTTGGGTCATGGCGCGCTCCAATAGACGCTCGCAGTCGGCGGAGAGCTCGCACGAAGACCGGATGTGGCGCGGGGCCATTTGTGCGTTGCAGTAAAGCCGCGAGCGCGACGACGAGAATCTTTGCAACTGGATTTCCCGAGCGCGCACCACCCGCTCGCGGATCTTGCCGGAGCTTTCCGGTTCGCTGCCAGCTCTCAGTTCTTTGTAGTTCACCGCCGGCACATCAATATGGATGTCGATGCGGTCTAGCAGCGGTCCGGAGATCTTACCCATGTAGCGTTGGATCATGGGCTGGGTGCAATGGCATTCGCGCGAACGGTCATTAAAGTAACCGCAAGGACAGGGGTTCATGGCGGCGGCCAACATGAAGCGGGCGGGAAAAGTCAGGGACATGGACGCCCGCGCAATACAGACGGTGCCATCCTCCAGCGGCTGCCGCATGACTTCCAGAACGTTGCGCGGGAATTCGGGTAGTTCATCCAGAAACAGCACGCCGTTGTGGGCCAGTGAGACTTCGCCGGGGCGAGGCACGGCGCCTCCGCCGATGAGCCCTGCGTCGGAAATGGTGTGGTGCGGGGAGCGGAAGGGGCGAACGCCGACTAGGCCGGCGCCGGCATCGAGCACGCCGGCCACGCTGTGAATCTTAGTGGTTTCCAGGGCCTCCTCGAAACTAAACGGGGGCAGGATGGTGGGCATGCGCTTGGCCAGCATGGTCTTGCCTGAACCCGGGGGGCCGATCATGAGGATGTTGTGTCCGCCGGCGCAGGCCACTTCCAAAGCTCGCTTGGCAGTCTGCTGGCCGCGCACATCCTTGAAGTCGACCGCATAGTGCTGGGCTTCGCTCAGTAGCATATCGCTATCTACTTTCAGGGGGACAACTCCGTTGCCGGTATTCACGAAGCGAATCACGTCGAGCAGCGATCGCACCGGATAAACTTCTACTCCGCCCACCATGGCCGCCTCACGGGCGTTCAGTTCGGGGACGACCAGACGCGAGATTTTCTTTCCGCGAGCCTCGATAGCGATGGGCAGTGCGCCACGCACACCGCGAATGCCGCCGTCGAGCGAGAGTTCGCCCACAAACAGGCAATCGGGAACCTCCTTCTTATTCAGGCCTCCGTAAGCCCCCAGAATTCCCAGGGCCATCGGCAGGTCGAATCCTGAACCTTCTTTACGGATGTCGGCAGGGGCAAGATTTATAGTGATGTGGGTGGAAGGAATGTCGTAGCCGCAGTTCTTGAGCGCGGCACGGACGCGGTCGCGGCTTTCGCGCACTGCAGCGTCGGGCAGTCCGACCGTATGAAAATGATCTTCAGTGGTCTTGATCCCGGAGACGTCGACTTCAACCTCAATGATGCTCGCATCGATGCCATACACCGCTGCGCTCAACGTCTTATAGAGCATGAGGTTGTGTGCTCCGAGTCGAACCGTTCAAGTCCGAAGCCATCTTCCTCCCCCGGGCACTGACCACTGAAGATCTGGCCGCTGACTGCACACTTGACATTCACAATACGAGCCCGCCGACAAACAATCGGTGACGGCCGTCACAACGACGAGTGACAGGTGAACCATGACGCGCAACGGCTTGGCGACGGGGGACACACGAGCCGTGCGCAAGAACCAAGTTCCTAATAGCCTTTTCATTGTTTGGGCCCTGTCGTTGAACTAGGATTCAGCTAACATCCCCAAGAAGCTCGGGAATCCTAAAACGCCGGCTCCCGGCCGGTATCACCACTTATGACGGAAGAAGAAGATAAACCCGTAGGCCCGACCCGAACTCCCGGTCATCTGGAAAAAGAAGAAGCACGGCTGTGGCGGCTGGCTCTCGGCTTTCTGGTCCTGCTGGCGACGGGACTGGCCGCGCTTTCCTGGGAACGCCTTCAAGACCTTCCTTACCATCTAGGGGCGATTTCCATCGGACTTCTGGTGCTGGCGGTCTTGTTCGCCGCATACGTCTATGGCCGGCGCCGTGAAGTCTCCGAACTCAAACATCTGCTACAGGATTTACACGGCCGCACCGGCGTCACGCCTTCCGACGAGCAGCTCGACCAATTGGGACAGGTGATTCAGCGGTCGCAACGAAGCTTCAAGGAACTCATCGACTCGTTTGATGACGTGGCTTTTGCCTGCTCGCTGGATGGCACGCTGAGAACGGTGAACCGCCGTGTAACCCAGTTGCTGGGGCTGGCATACGCGGAGGTTGTAGGCCACAAGATGGACGATTTCCTGGCGGAACCGCTGCGCCCTGACGTGGAAACCGGACTGCCTCGCTTCCTGGAAAAGCGTCGCTGGTCCGGACTGGTGCGGGTCCAGGTAAAGAACAGCAGCCGAGCGCTCTACTTCGACTGCGTATTGAACGCGATCGTCAAAAGCGATGAGGTCGTGGGCATTAGTGCTCTGGCCCGGGACGTGACCGAGGAACGCGAGAAAGAGCGGCGCTTTACCGAACTATTTGAGACTTTGCAGGAAGGCGTGTATTTCAGCACCCCGGAGGGCAAGCTGCTCGACGCCAATCCTGCGCTGGTTCAAATGCTCGGCTGCAACAGCCGGGACGAGCTTCTCTCGTTGGATCCCAGCGCCCTCAATGTCGATCCCAGCCAGGGGCCCGTGCTGGGGCGGACCGCAGACGATCGCGGCAGCGAGCGCAGCCGGGAACTTATGCTGCGACGAAAAGATGGAACGACAGGCACGTTTTTGGATACTTCGCGCGCGGTCTGGGACGGAGCCGGCAAAATCATCCGCTACCAGGGGACGCTGGTGGACATTACAGAGCGGCGCAAAATGGAAAAGTCGTTGCGCCAGCAGGAGGAGTTTCAGCGCTATTTGCTCGAGAGTTTTCCCGACCTGATCCTGGTGATCAATCTTGAAGGACGCTACAGTTTTGTCAGTTCACGCATCCACGACCTGCTCGGCCGTACCCCCGCGGACATGCTGGAGAAAAAGGTTGACGACGAAGAGCTGGAGCAGTCGCCCGAGTTTCTCGCTCTTTACCGGGACGTGAGTACGGGCGCAAAGAAGTTCGGCTTCTGCGAGTTTGGGGCGCGGCACCGCGACGGGAGCTGGCGCACCATGCGGGCCAATGCGAGCCCGCTTTCTGACCCTGAAGGAAAAGCCAGCGGCGTGATCGTGTCGGTACGCGATATCACGGTGGAGAGAAAGCTGGAACAGCAAATCATTCAAAGCGAGCGGCTGGCCGCGATGGGGCAGATGATCGGCGGCTTCGCCCACGAACTCAACAATCCCCTGACCAGCATCATGGGCGTGGCCGAACTTTTGCAGGAAGGTGAGAAAGACGATACGACTCGCAGACAGTTGGTGATCTTGCAACAGCAGGCCCGGCGCGCTGCCGACATTGTGCAGAACCTGATGTATTTTTCGCGTCCGCCCGCGCCCGGGAGAGGCCCCATCAACCTGAGCGAACTAGTGCAGCGGACCCTGCACCTGCACGCCTACTCTTTGCGCAAGAACAATGTCACCGTGGATTTTATTCCGGAACCCTCGCTGCCGACGGTTCTCGGGGATTCGCATCAGTTGATGCAGATTTTCCTGAACCTGATTTTGAACGCCGAACAGGCGATGCGCGAAGCACGGGATCGCGGCACGCTGAGGATCCGGCTGGAGAAGATCAGTAACTCAGCTGTGATCACGTTTCAGGACGACGGGCCCGGCATCCCGGCCGAGGTGTTGCCCAACATCTTCGATCCTTTTTACACTACCAAGCGGCCCGGGCGCGGCACCGGCCTCGGCCTGAGCATCTGTAAGGCAATCCTGCGAGAGCACGGAGGGGAGATCGAAGCCAGCTCCGGACCGGGAGGGGGCGCGGTATTCCGGGTCACGCTGCCAGCGCAGGTTACGGCACCCGCGACCTAAGAAAATTTTAACCGCAAGTACGCCGAGATTGAGGGCGCAAAGAAAATCACTCAGAGTCTAGCGCTCAACCGCCATCGCTACCGCATTCCCACCGCCCAGGCAGAGCGCGGCGATGCCGCGATGAACGTCGCGCCGGATCATTTCATAGATCAGCGTGACCAGTACGCGAGCGCCGCTGGCTCCGATGGGATGGCCGATCGCGACCGCGCCTCCGTTCACGTTGACCTTGTTGGGGTCGAGGCCAAGCTCGCGCATCACGCCCAGCGCCTGCACTGAGAAAGCCTCGTTGAGCTCGTACAGGTCAACGTCTTCATTCTTCCAGCCAGTCTTTTCCCAAATCTTTCGGACCGCGCCCACCGGCGCCATCATTACCCACTTGGGATCGATGCCGCTGGTGGCCTGGGCCACGATGCGCACCATGGGCGGCGTCCCCAGTTCCTGGGCGCGTTTCGCGCTGGTGACCACGACCGCTGCAGCGCCATCATTCACACCCGGGGCATTGCCGGCCGTCACCGTCCCATCTTTCTTGAACGCGGGCTTCAATGAACGCAGCACTTCGATGGTGGTGTCCTCGCGAGGCGACTCGTCCTTGTCGAAACTTCCCGGGGCCTCGCCTTTTTTCTTCGGTACCAGTTCTACCGGGACGATCTGCGACTTGAAGCGGCACTCTTTGATCGCAGCCAGGGCCTTGCGGTGGGAGTTGAGCGCGAACTGGTCCTGTTCCTCGCGAGTGATGCCGTATTTCTCTGCCACGTTCTCACCCGTGATGCCCATGTGATAGTTGTTGTAAATGTCCCATAGCCCATCGTTGACCATGGAATCGACAATCTGGGCGTTGCCCAAACGGTATCCCTTGCGCGCCTGGGGCAGAAGATAGGGAGCGTTGGTCATCGATTCCATACCACCGGCGACGACGATCGAACTGTTTTCCGTCTGGATGGCTTGCGCTGCCAGTGCCACCGCTTTGAGTCCCGAACCACAAACCTTGTTGACGGTCATGGCACCCACTTCCGGAGGCAGTCCGCCGAAGATCGCAGCCTGACGAGCGGGATTTTGTCCCAACCCGGCAGACACGACGTTGCCCATAATGCATTCATCCACCTGCTTCGGGTCAAAATTCGCGCGCTTCACCACCTCCCGTACCACGATGGCACCCAGTTGGGTAGCGCTCAGATCGGAGAGGCTGCCCTGAAATTTTCCCACCGGGGTCCGACAGCCGGAGATGATGACAACATCGTCGTAAGCCGCCATTTATGTGCTCCTGCGATGGTTTCTACATTTCAATTATAGATGCGTGCGGCACGAAAAGATTAGAATTTTCGAAAGCAGCGACTGCACTTCTGCGGCCCGCCCTCGCTTTTTCTGATGCCGCAAAAGCGGAGAATCACGAGCGCGCGAAAGAATTTTCAGACCACGAAACTTCGCCGCGGATGCTCGAAGTCGAGAAAAATTCCTCCGGGACGCTCGCTGGTGACTTTGGTGCACGGGTCGTATGCGCACGGCAGCATCATTTTTTTCTTGACATCACTTTTTATTGACTCTATACATTCAATAAGTTGCAACTGAACACCGTTGCATAGCAGTCCATGAAAAATGGAAGGGAGAATAGAACCATGGCAACCAAGAAAAAGGCAAAGAAGAAAAAGAAGCACTAAGAGAAGTATCGGCAAGCAGCAAACCGGGGACGCGGAAGCGTCCCCTAAGTTTTTCTGGCAGAAAGTTTCCATCCGATAAAAACCCTTGTCATCCTGAGCGGAGCAATACGATTCGCTGGCGAATCGCATTGCGCAGTCGAAGGACCCCTACCCCCTAGACACACTTTTTCCCGTCTGGATTCTTCTCGCTCTATTGCAAACATGCGCGCACGCCGGCCCCGAACTCCCTATAGGGGTCCTTCGACTACACGACTGCTTCGCTCAGGATGACAGGGCTACGGAGAGATCGTTCTAACCTTATCGTTTGGCCGTCGCGGCTTTGTTCTTCGGCGGGGGTTCCTGCAAACGTTTTTCTGTGGCGGGACAAAGATTTCGATAGGCGCAGAATCGGCAGTAATAGCCAGGCTTGGGATCGAACTTTCCCGCCGCGATATTTCCCGCAACCTCGGTAACCCGGCTTTTGGCTTCGTTCAACTGAAAGTCGGTACGCCTCGTGAAGACCGGGCTGTTTCCCTCCAGATTGTAGAGAACGAGATGGTCGGCGCGATATCCCCACTTCTCGCGCGCAGCCAGGGCATAAATGGAAAGCTGCAGACTTTCGTCGGAATCTTCCTGCGATTGAGCTTTTCCGGTCTTGTAGTCGGTGATGACGACACCGCCGCCGGCTACCTCGTCGATGCGATCAATGCGGCCCACTACTTTTACCTCGCCCACCTTTACATCAAAGAATTCTTCGGTGTGCAGCACTTTAGGTGCGGGAGCACGGCGGAATCCAGTCAGGAAATCCTGCAACTGCAGGACACCCTGCTCGTAGTAAAGGTCGTGCTGGTAGCGGTCCTGAATGCCGGCGGCGGCGAGTTCGTCTAGAACGCCAGCAGGACCCGGTGTATAACTCCGCCGTATTGCATGGCGGCGGGAACTTCGCCCGGGATTTTCCACTCGCGCTCCAGCTTGAACTGCAGCGGGCAGGTCTCGTAGGTCTGAACCGCACTGGCACTTAATTTTGCCGACAAGTCGGAAGCCGGCGGCAGGTTGAGCCATTCGCTTGCCCGCGTCACGCCGGCCGGACCCGCCGACTCGGCAAACATGTCGGTTTGAAAACCGCGAGGCTGGCCAGGCACCAGCCAGCGTCCCAGCAAGCTTGAGTCTTTTAGGAGATCACGCAGGAAGCCGGGAGGGCTGGGGTCTTTGCCCGAACCCTGTTTGGCGTAGATGGTCAGCGAGTCCCGTGCCCGGGTCATGGCAACGTAAAACAGCCGGCGCTCCTCCTGTTTGCACAGTTCCTTGTCATCGTCCTGAGCAATGGATCCCGGGTCGTGCAGTTCGCGGGGAAACTCGAGCAACGGTTCTTTGTAGGGCGACGGAAACGACGGAGAACTGGCGCGAAGGATGAAGACGTGAGCGAACTCCAAGCCCTTCGCGGCATGCGCGGTCATGAGCCGGACGGCGTTTTCATCCTTTGAGGCAAGCGGAATCACGCCTCCTGCCTCACGAAAATATTCCAGATAGTCGAGGAGTTCGCTGATTTCTCCGGTTTTGGTGATCGCCTTCTGCTCCCATCCGCTGATGAACTCGAGAACGGCGCTCAGGGCGCGTGACGTGCGATCCAGGGAAAACCTCCGAACAATTAGATCCACCGCAGTGCGGCCCCGGGCGTTGGCGGCGGCAATTTCATCGCGGGTCTGTCGCAAGCGCTCCAGTACAGCCGGACCACCTTCGATCTGTGAGAGCACCACTGCGATTGCCGACGTGCCAGAATCGCGTGGCAGCGCCTTGATCCCGGCCCGCAATTTTTCTGGGTCAAGGGTGAACTGGGGCAAGGCCGCCACCCGAAACAGGCTGGCGCCATCCGCGTCGGAAACCACAGCACCCAGGCAGGCGAAAAGATCGCGCGCTTCGGGCATGTCCATCACGTCCATGTTCTCGATGGAGAACGGAATGCCCTGGCTTGCGAGTTCGGCGGCCAGCTGATCGCGATGAGAGTGTGTGCGGTAAAGGACGGCACAGTCGCTCCACGAGAGGCGAGTCTTGCGTTGCCAATCCCGCAACGCCATGACAAGTTCGGAGCACTCGAAATCCTTTTCCGTCAGCACTACTGCCTCAACCGGCACACGCGGTACCTGTTTGCCTTCTCGAGCCGCATCTTCCTCGCGGGCTGAGATCAGGACGGAACGCTGATAGGCGCTCGAACCCCGGCCCGCATCGAAAACGTTCGGGTTTTTGGAGATCAAAGCAAAGGCGCTGTGCAGGATGGGCGAGAGGGAGCGGCGATTCTTTTCCAACTTCACCAGGCTCAGGCCAGGGAAATGCCGTTGGAAGAGTACGAACGCCGCGCTCGATGCTCCTCGGAAGCGATAGATCGCCTGGTCCGGATCTCCCACGGCAAAGACGTTGCGTTCTTCGCCAGCCAGGCGTTCCAGAACTTTCACCTGGGCGAAGTTTACATCCTGAAATTCGTCCACCAGGATGAACCGGCTGCGCGCACGGAGCGGCTCACCCTCCTGTAGCAGGTCGTAGGCGTGGGTGATCATGTGGCCGAAGGTTCCCAGGTTGTCCTCCCGCAGCATTCGTTCCGCGATGGTAAATACGCTGGCGACCTCGCGGCAGCGTCCGAGTACTTCCTCGTCGGACACCTCATCCACGTGCTTCGACCTCGTCACGCGTGGAATAGGCAGTTCCCCGCGTTCGAGCCGCTCAACATATTCCTGGTATTTCTCGGGGCTGACCAGTTCATCGTGACAATGCCGCATGAACTTGAGCAAGTCTTCCAGAAACTTGCTCACGCTGGCGGCGCGAACAAAGTATTTCAGATTCAGCTCGCGAAGGCGCCGGCGCAAATAGATCCAAAGATCCTGATCGTCGACCACGTCAAACTGCCGCCCGTTTTCCCTGAGCAGCTCGTTGCAGTACTCGTGAAAGGTTGCGATCCGCAGGCCAGACAGGTCGGTTCCCCGCAGCTCTTCCTCTACCCGCTGGCGCATCTCCTGGGCCGCATTCTTGGTGTAGGTGACGGCGAGAACTTCGTCGGGCCGGGCATGGCCTTCGCGAACCAGCCGGGCGATGCGTTTGGTGAGGACCGTAGTCTTTCCGGTGCCTGCACCGGCGATCACCAGCATAGGCCCATGAATGTGTTCGATCGCCTCCCGCTGGCGTTCGTCAGGTTCGAATGTCCGGGATTCGGAGGCTCGGGGACGCGAAATGGGTTTTGCGACGACCACTGAGCACGAGAATATCAGAGAAGGATGAGGATTTTGGTGAGGAGAACCTTATTACAATTCGGCGAGGGCGACGGCGGTAGCCGCGATGGCGGCCGTTTCGGCGCGCAGGATTGTGGTCCCCAGGGAGGCCGCAGTCCAGCCGGAATTGAGGAACAACTCTAGCTCCGTCTCCGTCCAGCCGCCTTCCGGGCCAAATGCCAAAGTCGCCTCCCCGGACGGATCGGTCTTCTCCAGAACACCTTTTAGCGTAGTGTCGTCCTCCGATTCGGCCAGCACGATGCGAACGCCGGTTGCACTGGCTAGAGCGTCCTTAAGCTTGATCGGCTGAGAGATTTCCGGAACCGAGGAACGCCGGGACTGCTCGGACGCCTGGCGAGCGATCCGCTGCCAACGTTCCACCCGCTTTAACGCCGCAGCGGCAAGATGGGTCTCGGTGCATTGCGCGATCACGGGCACGATTCGTGCGGCACCGAGCTCCACGCACTTCTCGATGGCCCACTCCATGCGGTCAAATTTGAAGATGGAGAGTAGGAGAGTCAAGCTCGGAATTGCGATGGCGGGAACCACTTCGCCCAATTCGAATTCGACCCGACCATCAGTGACGCTGACGATACGACCACGCCGAACAGTTTCAGCCGTTGCGATATCGAATTCCTGCCCAATGCGAGCCCGCAGCACGTGCGCGAGATGGTCGGCGTGGGAGCCTGACAGCGCAGCGCGGTTGCCGGACACTTCGTCGGCGATCCAGCGGCGGCGGGTCATAGGGTATCACTGAAGCCGTCGTGATTTGTCATCCTGAGCGGAGGCCATCCACTCGATTGCGAGTGGATGACCGGAGTCGAAGGACCTCTGTACCCTGATCCGGACCGGCAACGTTTCCGGCGTGCAGACTTCGCCGGATGAAACAGCAAACCTCAACGGCTGAAGCCGCCTCACTTGTGCGCGCTGGCGGCACGGCTGAAGCCGTGCCCTCCCCCAAAGATCGTGCCTTCCCGAACGTCAAAGGCCCTGCCCGCCCCGAATGTCGCTATCCGAAGATGTCCTTCACTTTGCCTAGCAGAGTCCGGCGTTGCGGCCGGTTTTCCACCTTGGTCAAGCCTTCAAGTTCTTGCAACAACTCGCGCTGGCGTTTGTTCAGCTTGCCCGGAGTCTGTATTCGCACTTCGACGAACAGATCGCCTTTGCCGTGTCCGTTGAGCACGGGCACGCCTTTGCCGCGGATGCGCAGCGTGGTGCCCGACTGGGTGCCATCCGGGACCTTCAGAACGTGTTCGCCTTCCAGGGTGGGGACGCTGATTTCCGCGCCCAGCGCCGCTTGCGAAAACGAGACCGGAATCACGCAGTGCAGATCGTTTCCCTCGCGCTCAAAGAACGGATGCTCCTTCACGTGCAAAACTACGTACAGATCGCCCGGGGGGCCACCGTGGAGACCACCTTCTCCGAATCCGGAATAGCGAATGCGAGTTCCGTCTTCCACGCCCGCGGGAATCTTCGCGTCTACCGTCCTCTGTCGTAAAACCCGGCCCTCGCCTTTGCACTTGGCGCAGGGATCGGTGATGACGCTGCCTGTGCCCTGGCAGGTGGGACACGTACGCGCGATACTGAAGAAACCCTGCTGGTAGCGAACCTGTCCGCGGCCATTGCAGGAGCGGCAGGTGACTGGCGCTTTGCCCGCCGCCGCACCCGAACCTCTGCACTCTTCACAGCTTTCATGACGACGCACCGTAACCTTGGTTTCGGTGCCGAAAACTGCCTCTTCGAACTCCAGATTAATGTCTTCGCGGAGGTCGGCGCCTCGCTGGGTGCGGCTGCGCCTTCGCGTGGCCCCGCCAAAAATTTCTCCCAAGCCGAAGAAGTCGCCAAAAATATCGCCGAGGTCGGTCGCGTCGAAGCCCGCGCCACCGCTTCCGCCCAGGCCGGCGTGGCCGAAACGGTCGTAGACAGCGCGCTTTTCGCCGTCCGCCAGCACGGCATAGGCTTCGCTACACTCTTTGAATTTTTCTTCCGCGTCGGGATTGTTGGGGTTCGCGTTTTCCGTTGCTGGTCAGAATGGCTTTCCCAAATCCTTTCAGTTGTTCGCTTGAGTTCAGTGCCCGGAATTGCGTGCGACCCTCACCATGGAAGGACGCAGTAGGCGGTCTTTTAACTTGTAGCCACGCTGCAACTCTTCCAGCACATGATGATCCTCGGCCTCGCTGGTGTCCACCATTTCAATGGCCTCGTGGAGATGGGGATCAAAAGGCTCACCCTTCGCCGGGATCGGGCGCAGTCCCAGCTTGGTCAAGGTATCCTGCAATTGCCTGTAGATCAGTTCGACTCCGCCGCGAAACTCCGTCTTATCCGCGGCACTGGTCTGCAGGGCGCGCTCGAAACTATCCAGGCTGGGCAGAATCGCCTTCAGTGCATCGGCGAGCGCGTATTCACGGAACTCCTGTTGTTCGCGGACACTGCGCTTGCGCGCGTTCTCGAATTCGGCCTGCAGTCGCGCCAGCCGGTCGATCAGCGTATCGCGCTCGGCTTTGAGCTTGTCGAAGTCAGACTCACGCCCTTCGCGCCCAGCTTGGGAAGGGGCGCTTGCCGTACTCGCATCATCACGTGGATCCGCGGGGGGCAATTCGTGCCCCGCATCCAGCTCCGCAGGGTCAACCTCAGATTTTCCGTTTCTTCTTACCATACAGTCACTCAGATTCGTTCAGTATCTTGTCAAAAAGACGGGCTATGTATGACACCGCGGTCATGGTGTGCTGGTAATCAATGCGCGTGGGCCCGATCACGGCCAGCGATCCCATTACATCGTGGCCCACCCGAGCCGGAGCGCCGATGAGCACAAAATTCCTCATGGACGGCAAAGCCTCGTCCAGTCCGATCACGACTCGCACAGCTTCCTGCTTGGCGTCGAGATAAGCGCCGAGCAGCTCGACGATCTTCTGCTTCTCTTCCAGCGTTTGCAGCAACTGCTGCAGTCGTTGACGGTCTTGTTCCCCGGTTACAAGATTAGATGTTCCTTCCACAAAAACGACTTGCGCAGTCTCGTCGGCGGCCAGCCCTCCCTGCCGGTAGAGTTGTTCGATCGACGTCATCAGCCGATCATATTCGCTGCGCTCCTGTTCCAGCCGGCGCGCCAGTTCGGCGCGCATCGCCTCCATGGTCCAGCCGCGAAAGTTTTCGTTGATGAAGCGCGCGGCCGCATCCAGGTCAGACTGCGGAAGATCGAGGCGCAGCACCCGGTCCCGCACCAGGCCCGACCGCGTGACCAAAACCGCCAAAACCTTCTGATCGCCCAGCCGGGAAAAGTACACGTGCTCGAGCGCATTCTTGGGTCCACCGATGGCCACGGTTACGCCCACATTGTGCGAAATCAGGGAGAGTACGTGCGAAGTGCGCTCCATGAATTCCTGCACGTCGGAGATGCCGTGCAGCGATTCCTGAATCATGCCCTGGTCTTCCCGGGAAAGACTCGCCTCGCCCGTAAGCTGTTCCACGTAATAACGATAAGCTTCTGTGCTGGGCACCCGGCCGGCCGAAGTATGGGGCTGCTCGAGGAAACCGGCCTCCGCCAGGTCCGCCATCACATTGCGGATGGTGGCCGGGCTCAGTCCTTCTTTATTGGAGCGCGCCAGAGTGCGAGACCCCACCGGATCGCCGGTGGCGATGAAGGTCTCCACGATGGCGGTCAGTATCTCTCGCTCCCGCTCCCCAATCGGTGGCCCAGATGGCATAATAAGTACTTTTAATCCAAAAACTTAGGTCGGAGACACAACAATCCCCCAAGCTTTGATTCTAGGAAGGGGCGGCGCCCCTGTCAAGCATTAGCACTCTCCCACATGGAATGCTAATCCTTGACCCTGAACTGGTCCTGACTTAGCTTGGTGCGACCTCGGCCGCGCTTGGGTGCAGTAGCCGTGCGACCACGCCCGTCGCTCCTCCGAGGCAGCTACCTATATAAACGACCATGTTTCTCTCCCGGAGATGGCTGTTAAAGGTGACCGCCACAGTTGGGGGGACGAGTACCCTTGGGGGCTGGTTCCCTTTTCTGAAACTCGATTCTGCGAATATGCTCATGCGAGAAAGCGCCCCTGCACGAACAAAAGGCGCAGGAACAAAGGAAAAGATGCAAGCCAAAACTCATATCGCGGTGATTGGCGCCGGAGCGTTCGGAGGATGGACTGCTCTCTATCTGCTGCGCCGTGGGGCGCGAGTCACTCTAGTGGACGCCTGGGGGCCGGGTAACTCGCGCGCGTCCTCGGGCGGCGAGACCCGTGTGATTCGCGGGACCTATGGTCCGAATCAGCCCTATACAAAAACGGCGGCGCGGGCTATGCAGCTGTGGAAAGAAAACCAGAAGCGCTGGGACCTGAAGCTCATGCACCAGACCGGCGTGCTGTGGATGGTGACCGCAGGCGATGACCACTTCGAGCGCGGCTCTTTGCCGGTGTTGCGCGACGCCGGCATCCCCTACCAGGAACTTTCCGTGCAGGAAATGACAGCACGCTGGCCGCAGATCAATTTGGAAGGGGTTCATTGGGGAATTTACGAGCCGGAGGGCGGTTATCTTACGGCGCGTGTCGCGTGTCAGGCTGTGCTCGATGGATTTCTGGCTGAGGGCGGCGAGTACAAGCAACTGGCCGTGGTACCGCACGATCTCGATTCCAGCGCGTGGGACAGCCTGTCCCTTTCGGATGGCTCCAAGCTTCGCGCGGATCAATACGTCTTCGCCTGTGGGCCTTGGCTAGGGAAACTGTTCCCTGAAACGATCGGGAACCGTGTTCGCCCGACCCGGCAGGAAGTATTCTTCTTTGGCACTCCCGCCGGAGACGACCGCTTCAGCGATGGAAAGCTGCCCGTTTGGGCCGACCATCGCGACAAATTCATGTACGGGATTCCGGGGAATCAGGGCAGGGGCTTCAAGATTGCAGACGACACGCGCGGCCCGGAATTTGATCCGACGTCGGGCGAGCGCTCGGTCAGTGCTGAGGGCCTAAGGTCGGCGCGGGATTATGTCAGTTTCCGCTTTCCCGCGCTCAAAGATGCGCCACTGCTGGAGTCGCGTGTCTGCCAGTACGAGAATAGTCCGGATAACAACTTCATCATCGACCGCCATCCCGCGCATGAGAACGTTTGGTTGTTGGGGGGAGGCTCGGGGCACGGGTTCAAGCATGGTCCAGCGCTGGGCGAGATGGTGGCAGGGTTGGTGGTAGATCACAGGGACCCGGACGCGCTGTTTCGGTTGAGCAGGTTCGGGAAGTAGGAAACCCTCTCTAGTAATCATGGCCGGCATAAGAATCGACAAGTGGCTCTGGGCTGCACGCTTCTTTAAGACGCGCTCGTTGGCGGCACGCGCATGTGGGCTCGGCAGAATCCAATGGAACGGCCAGCCCGCCAAGGCTGCGCGTGAAGTCCGCATTGGAGACATGCTGCGAGTGACGAACGATGGCGGTGAATT
>WNFE01002819.1_pt1 | contig 17208 bp, 13 predicted proteins | sample 5400451 | NCBI WGS metagenome assembly WNFE01 (sample SAMN13153344, study PRJNA577476) | soil metagenome | isolation source: 200 cm saprolite under Douglas fir tree site 2 hole 2 | place: USA:California | collected 2015-04-18
AACAGGGCGGAGTCTGGATCCCGGCCGACTGCGCACAGGCGACCCAGCGACCACGGGCCCATCTCCACGACCTCATGTCCCCGACGCCGCAGCTCATCGGAAACGGCACCGTCCACTCGCGACTCAATGTGAACGCGACCGGGATGTGCCTCATGGGGCGCAAACGAGCTGGGGAAATGCACCGAGTGGAACGTGGGCGCATCGATCGCCGCCTGAAGGTCATGGCCGAAAGCGGCATGCGCCAGGAAGAACTCCAGAGACCACTGATCCTGCTGGTCGCCACCCGGTGTGCCGAAGGCGATCCGCGGCTCGCCGTCGCGCAGAGCCATGGATGGGCTGAGGGTCGTCCTTGGTCGCTTGCCGCCCTCGATGTGGTTTGGGTGGTCAGCATCGAGGTTGAACATCTGTGCCCTGGTGCCGAGGCAGAAGCCGAGACCCTCGATCACGGGAGAGCTCTGTAGCCAACCTCCGCTCGGAGTGCAAGCGACCATGTTCCCGAAGCGATCGGTCACCGCAATATGAACCGTGTCGCCCCGCACCTCGCCCACGGCTTGCGCGCCCGTGCCCGTCCAGTGGCCTTCCGCAATTGCTTGCGCCGTACGGCGCGGAAGGCGTGGCTTGATTCCGCCAGGCGTGCCTGGCCTGAGGTCCAGCGATGCGCTTGGGCCAACCAGCGCGCGGCGGGCATCCGCGTAGTCGCGGGCGAGCAGCCGCTCGAGGTTCACTTCGACGAATGCGGGATCCCCGTACCAGGCTTCGCGGTCCGCGAACGCGAGCTTCGCGCACTCGACGACGGTGTGGATGTGATCGGCGGACAAGAAGCCAGTTCGGGCGAGGTCGAAGCCCTCCAGCAGACGCAGCTGCTGCAGGAAAACGGGGCCCTGGCTCCACGGCTGGCATTTAGCGACGGTCCAAGCCTCGAAGTCGGCCGATACAGCTGCCTCGTGACCCGCCCTGTAGTTCGCGAGATCGTGGCCTGTCAGGAGGCCTGCATGTGGCGTTCCCGAGCTGTCCATCAACTCGGTTCGGCATTGGTTCTCGATGGCCTCGGCGACGAATCCGGAGTAGAACGCTGCCAGCGCGGCATCGATCTGCAGCTCGCGGCCGTCGCCGACCGCCTTCGCTTCGCGCAGCAATCGCTTGTACGTGAGCGCGAGATCGCGATTGCGAAGCCGGCCGCCGGGGGCGGGCACCCCCTCTCGTAGGTAGACCGAAGCCGACGTTGGCCAGTGGGTCCGGAAGAGCTCCTCCACCGACGCGATCACATCAGCGATGCGGGGCACGATCGGATACCCTGCCTCCGCGTACTCGATCGCGAAGTGCAAGACGTCCTCGAGCCGCCGCGTCCCGTGATCGCGAAGCAGCGCCATCCAACCCGCGAATGCACCCGGCACGCAGGCCGCAAGGAGGCCTGTGCCCGGAATCTCATCAACTCCCATCGACCGAATCCGCTCCGGGCTGGCCGCTCCCGGGGCCGGACCCTGACCGCAAATCACCTCGACTCGGTGGCGGGACGAATCCCAAAGGACGATCGGAACCTCGCCGCCGAGACCGTTCAGATGAGGCTCCACCCCGAGACCGTTCAGATGAGGCTCCACCACCTGAAGCACCAACCCGCCTGCAACCGCGGCGTCGAATGCATTGCCGCCTGTTTCGAGAACCGCCATTGCGCACTGGGTGGCCATCCAGTGCGTGGAGCTCGCCATTCCGAACGTTCCCTTGAGTTCGGGTCGCGTTGTGAATGGCGCGTTGGGACCCCTCACCAGGCCTGTTGTATCACCCGCATCGCAGACAACGCTCTGGCTGCGCCGTCCCTCAACCGGGACTCCTGGAGAAGCGCCAGGTCGCGACGCCGAAGAGGATGCCCCAGACCAGGAAGGACATGTCCCAAACGTAAAGGTGCCAAAGCAGCGGCTTCCAGTCGACTGGCTGCGCAGGCTTTATGGCTCCGATCGCGACGAGCGCTTCGGGGACGATCAGGGTGCCGCCGTACAGAGTCAGCAACGCGGCCACAACCCAGCCGAGTACTGCGACCGGCCGGCGCGGCAACCTCGCAGCCCACCTACCGGCCAGCACGAGTGCAAGCAGGGCGACCAAGACCTTCAGAAAGCCGGTCACCCAGACCGCGATGAAAAGAGTCCGATCGTGGGCTCGTGCCAGGCTCTCGAGCGAACCTCCGAGCGTATCGAGGCCGAGGGTGCCGCCAAGGCCCCAGTAGAAGCTGATCGCAGCGAAGGCCAGGCCCCACCCACAGGCGATATATCCGGCCCAGGCACCAAGCGATCGCTGCGCACGGCCACCGTGACCCGCTCCCGGATCGGCCATGATCGGCAAAGCCCGCTAGCGGAACAGCGACCGCGGTGCCGGCTCGAGGCGGAGCAGCTCGATGCCCGTGGTCTGCGACCGCAAAATTTCCGGCAGGTTACCCGAGTCGAATGCACGCGACCACCCATCGAGCGCCTGGTCGGTGGAACAAATACCAACCACGACAAGGGCGTATTCCCCCTCGCGAACGGGCAGCCGCGGAAAGTCATTTGGTCGTTGTTCCGTGACCAGGTAGGCGATGCGCTGAGCATGGCGTCGAGTCTCCGGAAGCGTGTGTTCTTCGAAAGCGGCGATGAGATCCTCGGTGGCCGGTGCACCGAGCATCAAGACGGATGTGGCGACAAGTCGACCCACCCCCGTCGCAAGATCGTCGCCGATCGAACGGCTCAAACCCTGGGTCTCGAAGCCGCTGTCCGGACGCGCGCCACGCAGCAGGAGCACGTTGTCGGAATCGACCATGGTTGCGTTCGCGGCATCGCGATGATCCATCCACGCTGGGGATGTGTAAAAGGCCTCGAGTGCGCCGCGCCGTGTCTCCATGTCCGCAAAACCCCGGAACCATACGAAGCTGTTGGGGTCGTCGAGATCGCGGTAGTGACCGATCGGGACCATCCCGCAGCTTTCCTGGCTCTCGATGAACTCTCGTTCGAAGAGTGGAATGAGGAAATCGCGCCCGCCCGGGTGCAGAGCGTAGCGACGCAATTCGACAACACCGAAGGTCGCCGCCGGATTCATGCGGGCCGCGAGCCCGCCAACATCGGCGAGAAGAAGGTTCTAATTTTTGGGTCCCCAACCGGGCCGGAGCGGAGGCAAGTCGGTTAGCTCGGGATCTAGCGGTATCGCAGATTCCGCGTCCTCTTCTGCCCAAGCCCGCCCGTACTGATCCGGGATTGTCCCCCAGCCGAAAAACGGCAAAGGAGTTTTGGGAACCAGACCGAGAGTGTCTAGAGGATCAATGCTCGCATCGACGACCGTGCACAGGTGTGTCCAGTCGTCGCCTAAGTCGAAAACATAGATGAATTGCTCGGAGAGCTGGAGACGAGAGAGGGTCTCGCGGGTTTCATCGAGCACGCCTTCGTCATCCAGTTCCGGGTCATGTGTGCCGATTCGCGTACCATCCGCCAGCTCGAATTCATGTAGGTGGGAGCGGTCCCAGCGGGCAAAGGCGTCGTCGATGGCGGTCGCAAGTTGCCCATAGGAATGGCTCGTTGCTGCAGCGAACAACCGGCCCGGCCGCGGCCAGTAATGTTCGCCTCGGCCTTCGACCAACTCGACCCGGATCGCCAACCAGGTGCGCATTAGCTTGGGCCCGGCGGGACGGCGGGATATCTTGTGTACGTGGCGTGTCATATCGGTGCGCTCAGAACTTACGCCATGGCGATCCAAAAGAGATACTCTCCTTGAAGACCTGTGGCTCAGTTGCACGCCCGCGTTTTGATCATTGATGACGAGCCGTCTAATCTCCTTTTGCTCGAAGCATTCCTAGCCGATACCGCGACCGAGGTCCGAGGCCTCAAGGACTCGAGGCAGGTTGAGGAAGTTTTCAAGGAGTTCGAGCCGGACATCGTCCTACTGGACCTTCACATGCCGGCAGTAGATGGCCTGGAGGTCCTGCGGCGCCTCAGCAGTGCCCGCGAAAGCCTCGGCTTCCTCCCGGTTATCGTCCTCACTGCCGATTCAAGTCGCGTCGCTCGGAACAGCGCCCTTCTCCTCGGTGCCAACGACTTCCTGCTCAAGCCCCTGGATCGAACTGAGGTCGTGTTGCGAGTTCGCAACCTCTTACACACTCGCGAGCTGTTCGTTGATCTGGCCGAGGCCCGACGCTTGCTCGACAGAGATCAGATCGGCTAACGGTTCGAGGGTCTAATCCGGTGGCCCCCGAGCCATCGGACGAAGCTCGGAGATCCACGTTCCGAAACCGTCGCCGACGTTAAGTGAATCCCTTGGACAAACCCTTGCAGAGCACTGGTCCGTGTCGAGGAAAGAAATTGCCCCCATTGGCGGTTTGAACTCGATTGGGCCCATAAAGTAGGCACTTTGCGAGCACGCCGGAATAGAGTTGCAGCGTGTCGATACCAGGGTCCGAACCTCTCCGTGGAACCCAGGCCGACGAGCCCGGTCGCCTGGGCGCAATCGGGGCGGCGGTCGACGCGTTCAACGAAGCGGTTCCCGACATGGAGGCTCTGCTCGGGATTGTCGCCGAGCACATATCGCGTTCGAGCCAGTAGCGGCCTTTCACCCCGATCCTATGGTGCTACAGGACGCAAAGGCGTTCCTGGGCGTCCCCATTGAACTCGACGCCGCCGGCCCTTGGAAGACTGTCCTTCGGGAGCGCCGGACTGTTGTTGTCAGAATCGATCCCGATCACCTGCCCGCGAACATGGCTCCGCATCAGGTACGTCACATTCAGAAGTGGCGGATGCGCGAGGCGGCGATGATTCCGATGGTCGCCCGCGACAGAGTCGTGGGCGGACTCAACCTCAGTCGCATGGAGGGGACCGCTCCTCTCGGCGAGGACGATATCAAGCTCTTGGAGAGCCTCGCGACACGCGCGGCGCGCGCGATCACCACCGCGCAGTTGATGCGCGACCAGGCGATGACCGCGAGCGAACTCGAAATCAAGATTACCGAGCGCACAACGGAGTTGAGCGCCGCTAACAAATTCTTGGACTCGATGATCGAAAACATCCCCAACATGATCTTTGTAAAAGATGCCAACGACCTCCGGTTCATCCGTTTGAATCGCGCAGGCGAGGAACTGCTCGGATTTCCTCGCGAGGAACTGATCGGCAAAAACGACTTCGACTTTTTCCCTGCCGAGCAGGCCGAGCACTTTGTTTCGGGGGATAGAGAGACGCTGCGGAATGGAAATCTAGTCGATATCCCGGAGGAGACGATCCAGACCAACAACAAAGGCGCGCGAATACTGCATACAAAGAAGATCCCGATTCTGGACGCAGCCGGCGAGCCGGCGTTCTTGCTTGGAATCTCCGAAGACATCACCGAGGCCAAGAAGACCCAAGAGGCATTGCTGCAAGCCCAAGAAGAGGCTGAGCGAGCCAATCGGGTGAAGAGTCAGTTCCTCGCCAGCATGAGCCATGAGCTGCGGACCCCGCTCAACGCGATTCTCGGATTCTCCGAGCTGCTCAACGACGATGCGACCGGCCGATTCGACGAAGCGACCCGGCGCCGTTTTCTGGATCAGATCCATAGCAGCGGCGTGCATCTGCTCCAACTCATCAACGACATCCTCGACCTCTCGAAAGTTGAGGCCGGCCAAATGGAGCTGCAGTTGCAAGCAGTTGAGCTCCGAAGGTTGATCGACGAAGCCCGGGCAACCGTTGAACCTCTGGCTCAGGGCAAGGCGATATCGCTGAACGTTGACCCAGGGCCTGAACTGCACCTGATAGCTGACCCGGCGAAGTTGAAGCAGATGCTGTTGAACCTGCTCTCCAACGCCATCAAGTTCACTCCCGATGGCGGACGCATTCAGATCCGTGGGCGCCAGGTCGATTCGTGGGCGGAGATTGCCGTCAGTGACACCGGCATTGGGATTGCTGCCGAAGACCTGGGTCGCCTCTTCACGGAGTTCCAGCAGCTGGACGCGGGCCCAGCACGGCAACAGGAAGGAACCGGACTTGGCCTGGCCCTCACACGACGCTTTGCGGAATTGCATGGCGGCCAGGTCAGCGTGGAAAGCGCCCCTGGAAAGGGAAGTACCTTCACATTGCGTTTGCCGCTCGAGGCAAAAACGCTTCGAGCGCCTGCCAGGCACGAACCGCACTCAGTCACAGCGAGTGACCTGAGCCGGCCGTTGGTGCTCGTGGTAGATGACAATCCGCAAGCAGCCGAAATTCTGGCGCGCACGATGGGCGCCGGCGGATTCCGAATCAAGGTCGCGCACACGGGCACCGAGGCCTTGACCATGGCCCGCGACTTGAAACCGGTGGCGATCACCCTGGACATCCTTCTGCCCGAGGTCGACGGCTGGGAGGTCCTGAACCGGCTCAAAGCCGATGAGGCCACCCGGAACATCCCAGTGATCGTGGTCTCGGTCGTCGACAACCCGGCACTTGGCCAGGCTCTAGGCGCGTTTGATTACTTCGTCAAGCCAGTGGACGGGAAGGCATTACTTTCGCGATTGAGTCAGTACACATTCACGAACAAGGTGAAGAGCGAACCAGTGCGCGTCCTGGTCGTCGATGACGAGCAGGCCAACCTTGATCTACTGGAAGCCCTTCTGAAGCCCGCCGGTTTTGCTGTAATCAGGGCCGGCGGCGGCCAGGAAGGCATCGACTTGGCCAGGTCCCAGATGCCCAACCTGATCTTGCTTGACCTGATCATGCCCGATCTGACTGGATTCGATGTCGTCGAGTCGCTTCGAGCCGAGGAAGCGACGCGGTCGATCCCAATCATGGTCTTGACCGCCAAGGCGCTCACCGAGGATGACAAGAGGGCACTGAACGGTCAGGTGGCTGCCATATTCCAGCGCAACTCGGTCGCCGGGACCGAGCTGATCGCTTGGCTTCGACGCATCGTCGCCCAAAGGCAGACCGTCTGAACCTGATCGCTGATCCGTGGTTCGGCCGTTTTCAGATTTGGCTCCCGTTAGTGGACGCTCGTCGAACTCGGCTGCACCCTCCACGACCTACTGATCCAGGAACATAAACCGGCTCCTCGGTTCAGTCCGGATTGTGGCATCCTTCCCGCAACCGTCCAAGCGACTACATGCCGGCGAGGGAGGGGCATGTCCACGTTGGGTCGAGCGACCGGCGAGATAGTGGGGCTCGGCTGGCTGCCGGCCTGGAAGTTCGCCACACCCTCGGGGCCAGGGCTCGCCAGGTGAGCAATGGCAATCTGAAGGCGACTTACCGTTCTGGCTACAACACCAATCCGATTGCCCAGGCTTATGGATTGGCACCGGTCCCATACGCGCACGGCGTAATCGAACGGGTCGACAAGAACCGTGAAGTCTGGCAGTGCGGTCACAATCACGAGTCCCCCGAGAAAGCGATCGAGTGTGCCCGACGGGAGATAAGGAGGCGGCCGCGCAGATGGATCTGGGCAACGCTTTACGGCTTGGTCGCCCTCCTCTTCGCAGCCGGCGCCAATTACGACGTCACTACCGGCTACATTGCCAGCGCCTGGTTCTGGATCGTGCTGTCCGGATTCTTTGGGTTTGCCGGTCTCTACCAGGTTTGGGGAACGTTCGGGCGCCCAACCATTCAGAACCCTCTTGTCGGATGCGTCTTTGCATTTGCTCTGGTCGTCGCCGTTAGCTTCGTGGTCGTTTCGGCGGCGATGACGAACAGTCCGACCACGTTCGCGGTGGTAGCGGTCGCGGCTTTGGGCGCCGCGCCCTACGGCGCGCTCGCAGTCAAGATCGTTGTTTCACCGCCCCGGCGTCGGCTTGTCCGAGTCCCGGTGGCGGCGGGCTCATACCGGGCGCCCTCGCCAAGCGCCACCGGTCAGGCACCCAGGCCGGCTCCTGCGGCCCTGGCTCCGGCTCGCCCGTCGACCGTTTCTCTGGCCCCCCCACCAACTCTGCCCGCTAACTTGCAGCCCAGACCAGATGCGCTCCCCTCCGGGACACTCACATTCCTGATGACCGATGTGGAGGGTTCGAGCGAGCTTTTTGAGCGCCAGAGAGCCGCCATGGAGCAGGCGATGTCCCGCCATGACCGCCTTCTCGCGCGTTTGGTCGAGTCGAACGGAGGCGCGGTTGTAACGCAGCAGGGCGAAGGCGACAGCATGCTCGCCGTGTTTACGACTTCACGCGCGGCGCTCAGCGCCGCGCTCGACTGCCAGCGCGCATTCCGTGAGCCGGATTGGCCCGTTCCGATGAAGGTCAGGATGGGAGTTCTCACCGGCGACGCCCGCGTCGTCAACGGCAACTACCGCGGCCCGGCCATCAATAGATGCGGACGCATACGAAGCGCAGCTCCAGCAGGTCAGGTCTTTGTTGCGCAATCCACTGCGACCATTCCCGACAACCTTCCAGACGGAGCGACTTTTGTGAAGCTGGGCGAACTCAACCTGAAAGGAGTGGAGAGACCTGAGCTCGTGTACCAACTCGTGCATCCGGACCTCGATGATCAATCGCCTCCCGAGGTGTAGCCGGCTGGGGGATGCGGCGCGTAAACGTGACGAGGTCGCGCACGACGGGTTCGCGGCGACCAACTCTCGCGGCTGACCGCCAGGAGGCGATGACCTCCGCAAGCCCTGGTTAGGTCTTATTTGGCTGACCGATCCGTTTTCATCACCAGCAGCGTCTTCATGGTGTCCCAGCGACCGCGAAATGTCTTTTGGGAGAGAACCATGAACGCGACCATCCGAGTAACGAGAGAGGTCCGCAGATCGCGGACAGAAATCCGGCCTAATTCAAACGCTTCCTCGGGGCCCTTGTAGAGCCTGTTGAGGGCGTCGACCTGACCGCTGAAATTGCTCATAGACGTCGGTTCATCGAGATATGCATCGTCCGTCGGCGATTGATCCACATCGATGCTGAAGTTGCACCGGAGGGTGGTTGGCGAGGCCATCACTTCGCGCAGCTTATCGGCCCATTCAACCTTGGCCGATCAAGACTGGAAGGAATCGCGAGGCGGTGACTTATGCTTGCATAGTTCAGTGCGCCTTTACCAATTGCTTTACGTCATCCGCTATTAAGTCGGGCTGTCGATCGTGAACGACGGCATCGTCACGACGTCGCTCCCCGGATTCGACGATCTCCCCGGCGCGATGATCGCCTACGACAATCAGGGCCGAGTTACGCAGGCCAACCACGCTGCGGTCGAGATGCTCGGGCTTGCCTCTGAGCAAGACATCGTCGGTTCCCTGGCGGTCGACGCCGGATGGCATCGCACGGACTCGGCGGGCTGGCCGGATCTCGATAACCTCCATCCGGCTGTCGCAGCGATCCAGACAGGACAGCCTCAGCTCCGGATCGTAAACCGCTGCAACCGTCCCGACGGGTCGGAAGTATGGATCCAGGTTGACGCGATTCCTGTGATGGGCGGCCGCGCGGTCATAGGCGTGCTGGCTACCTTGACTGATATCAGCAAGATCGTGATGGACTCACGACTTCCACGCCCACGCTATGGGGACGACGCGCTCGCCGAGGTCACCGCCCAACTTGCCGCCGCCAGGCTCGATCCCGCAGCCATTCTCCTGGCGGTGACTGGCACCCTGAGCAGGCTTCGGTCAGGGACGTGGGTCGCCTCCCTGATCAACAAAGATCCGCGCACTTCGCGCGTGGTGGCGGCGAACGATGCAGATCCATTGGTCGCCCGCTATATCGAGGACATGCACCTTTCGCCGACCTCGCCGACGTTCACGATGGCCACGCAGGTCATCGAAACTGGCGAGCCGGTCCTCATACCAACCGTGCCGTACGACGAGTTTGTCGCGATGCTCAGGGACGACGTCCGCGAATACCTCAGCAAGAACCAGCCGCCGGTGAACAGCCCGGTGAGATATCTGGGCGTGCTGGTGGTGCCTATGAGGGCCAGGGGTGCAACCGTGGGGACGCTTGGCCTCTTCGAGCGGCGCTCGTCGAATCCATTGACGGAAGACGACGTCCGCTGGCTGCAGGTGATCGCGGACCGAGCTGGCCTGGCCGCCGAGAACGCGCAGCTTTACGTTGATGCCGTCAGTCGGCTCGAGCGGCTGTCCGCCCTGCGCAACGTGGGCCTGGCCATCACCGGGAGCCCCGATCTCCGACTGACGCTGCGCGTGATCCTCGACCAGGTTGCGGCCGGGCTGGGGGTGGATGCCGCGGACATTCTCATGCTCGATGAGAAGGACGCGACGCTAGAGCTGGTAGCGAGCACGGGATTCCAATCGACATCGATTCCGGACTACCGCCTGCCCGTCGACGAGGGCCTCCCCGGCCGTGCCATGCTCGGCCAACGCATCGAGACCGTCACAGCGCTAGGGGCCTTCACCCAGTTTCGCCGGCGCTCGCTCTTCGCGCGAGAGGGCTTCCGCTCCTACGGTGCGGTGCCTCTGATCGCCCGTGGAAAGCTGACGGGGGTGCTCGAGGTCTTTCATCGCAGTCAGCTTCAGCCTGACCAGGAGTGGCAGGAGTTCTTCGAGACGCTGGGCAGCGAGGCTGCCATTGCCATCGACAACGCCGGCATGCATGACCGGCTGCAGAGGACCGGATCGCCGACGGCGGCGAAAGCCCCCGCCCCCGACCTGACTAAGCTGGAGAACGAGATCCTTACGCTCCTGGTCGAGGGTGACTCGAACCGGGAAATAGCAGTCAAGGTTCACCTGAGCCCGAACACGATCAAGTCCCACGTCCGTCAGTTGCTGCAAAAGCTGGACGTCGGCAATCGAACCGAGCTGGCGCGCAAGGCCACACGCGAAGGTTGGTTATAGGCCGATAAGCGATCCCTATACCCGATCGGGTGTGTAATTTCACCCGCTTGGGCTGTTAATTCATCCACCTTGATATTGGGCGGCGGGCAGGGCCAGACGTACGCTCGGCAGGTCGCACACAAGGAGTGGGTGCGACGACCATGGCTGCCCGCCCTGTTTTCAATACCGCGTCGCGGCGACCCTTGCCACCGGCGGCAGAGGAGAGCGCCGTAGCCGCGGGGCCCCGCCCCGAGGCCCTGCTGGCCTTGATCGCGGTCGCGCTCCTCTTGATGATCGGACCGGCGCTCATCGGGGTGCTCTCATTCCTGGATGCGAACCTCATGAGAGGCGACGGAGGGTGGGCCAAGGAGGTGCCCGCCTGGCTCCATCACCTCAGCGACGCACGAATGGTTCTCACTCTTGGCCTGACCGCAATGGTAGCGCGGGCGAAGCAGGACTCGTGACGCTGGCCGACGGATTCACTCTGGGCCAGTACCGAATCGTCGCCTGCATCGGCCGCGGCGGGATGGCGACCGTCTATAGGGCCCGCCAGGCCTCCCTCGATCGCGACGTCGCGATCAAAGTCCTGCCCGATTTCTTTGCCGAGGACGAGGGTTACCGCGAGCGCTTCCAGCAAGAGGCGAAGTCGATCGCGAGGCTCAAGCATCCGAACATCCTCAACGTCTTCGATTTCGGGCAGGAGCGCGGCATCACCTATCTGGTCCTCGAGCTCGTGGAGGGTGGAACTCTCTCGGAGCGCCTCGGCCGCCCGATGGATCTCCAAGAGGCCGTCCGGATCATCCGGCCAATCGCAAGCGCGCTCGATCATGCGCACGCCCAAGGCGTCCTGCATCGCGACATCAAGCCATCGAACATCCTCATCCACCGAGACGGGACTCCTGTGCTCGGCGACTTCGGCCTGGCGAAGATCGCCGGCTCGGTCCGCAGGCTGACGGCCAGCGGCACGGTCCTCGGCACGCCCGAGTACATGTCGCCGGAGTATGGCGCCGGCGAACCTATCGGTCCACCATCTGACCTGTACTCCCTCGCCGTCGTGGCGTACGAGATGCTCACGGGCCGGGTCCCTTTCGAGGCCGATACGCCGGCGGCTGTGCTCCTGTCGCACATCAACAAGGCCGTGCCGCCGACACGCGAGCTCGTCGGAGAGCTTTCGGGCCACGTCGAGGATGCCCTGCGAAAGGCGCTGGCCAAGAACCCGCTCGAGCGCTTCGACAGCGCTACTCAATTCGTCGCTGCCTTGACTCCCGCCGCATGGGTGCACGGGGAGCGGCCCGAGACAATCGCACCGACGCGCCCGCAACAAAACGCGAAAACGGCATCGCGGTCGCTGCCGACCGTGCTCGTGGTCGACGATAGCGCCGCCAACCGCGAGCTGATCGAGGCCTGCCTTGCCGGCATCGACTGCAGGGTCCGGCTCGCGGGCGATGGCCCAAGCGCGCTCGCGGCGATCGAGGCGGCCCCACCTGACCTTGTCCTCCTGGACGTTCAGATGCCCGGGATGGACGGCTATACGGTGTGCAGGCGGCTGAAGGCCAGTTCGACGCTCCGGCTTGTTCCGGTGGTCATGATCACAGCTCTCGACCGCTCAGACGATCGGGTCCAGGCCCTCGAGGCCGGGGCGGACGATTTCATGTCGAAGCCGGTCGAGCGCCTGGAGCTCGTCGCGCGGGTTCGGTCGGCACTGCGTCTGAAGGCGGTATACGACCGGCTGGACAGCGCTGAGCACGTGATCTATAGCCTCGCGGCCGCGGTGGAGGCCAAGGACTCGTACACGGAGCGCCACACCAATCGTGTCGCAGAGTCGGCGCGGTATCTCGGTGGACGCATGGGCCTCCCCGAAGAGGACCTCGACGCCCTGTATCGCGGCGGGATCATCCATGACATCGGCAAGATCGGCGTGCCGGACGCCGTCCTTCAGAAGCCTGGGCCCCTCGACGCGGACGAGCTCGTGCTGATGCGCGCGCATCCCGAGATTGGAGAAAACATCGTGCGCCCGTTGCGTACCGGCTCTGACCTGCTGCCAATCGTCCGCCATCACCACGAAGCATTCGACGGGCACGGTTACCCGGACGGCTTGCGAGGCACGGGCATCCCGCTCCTGGCGAGGATCGTCGCGGTCTGTGACGCTTTCGACGCGCTGACCAACGACCGCCCTTACAGGCCGCGCCTCTCGGAGCGCGAGGCGCTCGCGATCCTGACTGGTGGAGCCGGCCGGCAATGGGACCCCCAGCTCGTCAGCTTGCTTACGGGCGAGATCCCCGCCCTCCACCGGCTCGGGGCCGCTTAAGGCAGCGCAATGAAAGGCATCGTCGACTTCATGCAGAACGTCGACGCGCTTGCCTTCGTCGTTCTTGGTGTCGCGGTCGGAATCGGCTGGGCGAGGCGCCGGGACCGCTCCCTCGGCTTCCTCGCCCTTGCCATTGTTCTTCTCTCGGCAGTCTCCCTGCTCGGGCGCCTGCCGCAACTGCTGGGGTTCACGCCGCCCCTGATGTCGGAGATCAGCCTCATCGCCTTTGTCGGCTGCGGGTACGCCCTGCTTCGGTATCGCGCATCGCTCATTTCCCTTCCCAGCCGCTGGCATGCCGTTGCGGTCGTGGCCGTGGCGGCTGCCGGCGGCGCATTCATAGTGGCGCGCTACCTGGCGGCAGTGAAAGCGATTCCGGCGGGAGTCGAGGCGGCCGCCGCCGTCGCACTGATATTGGTCTGGTCGGCGATCGTGATCGAACCCATCGTCCGTTTCTGGCTCGTCGCGCGTGGGCTGCCTGCGGTCCAGGCTTGGCGCCTGCGATCGTTGAGCCTCGGCTTTGCGGGCATCGTCGCCATCCTTCTAATTGCGGTCGGAGCCGGGACTGCGGCGTCCAACCAGGCCGTGCAGTTCGCGATCCAGCTGATAGTGCTCGCCATCGTCCCCCTCCTGTACGTCAGTTTCGCGCCGCCCGCGTGGCTGCGCCGCGAGTGGCGGGCGTCTGAAGAGGAGGGCCTGAGAGTCTTCATGCAGGACCTGCTGCTCCTGCACGAGAGCCGGGCCAGCCTCGCCAACCGAGCGCTCGAATGGGCGATGAGGCTGGCCGGCGGTGCGTCGGCGGTGGCCCTGGAAGCGGACGGAGGCCTGCTGGCCTCTCGAGGTCTGGATCCTGACCAGGTGGCGCAGATCAAGCACGCGACGGCGTCGCTCCGTCCGGGCGTGAATCGCGTCGAGCTCGACGGCGCTGACACATCGCTCCTCTTGCTGCAAATCGGCGGCATGAAAGACGGCGGACGCCTCGCAGTGCTCGCGGGGCCTTTCACACCAGGCTTCGGCACAGACGAGATCAGGCGTGTTCAGCAGTTCATGACCGCCGTGGCCGCGGCGCTGGATCGGGCCCGATTGCTCGAGCAGTTGAAGGAAACAAACGTCGAGCTGCAGGCCGCGAACCGGCACAAGAGTGTCTTCCTTGCGAGCATGAGCCACGAGCTCCGGACCCCGTTGAACGCGATCCTGGGCTTCTCGGAGTTGCTCATCGACGCACCCGACGGGCAGCACACGCCTGCCACCCAGCTGAGATTCCTGCAGCAGATCCACTCGAGCGGGAAGCACCTGCTTGGCCTGATCAACGACATCCTCGACCTCTCCAAGATCGAGGCCGGCCAGATGGAGCTGCGGCTCCAGATGGTGTCGATCTCTGACGTGGCCGACCAGGTGCGTAACACCGTGGAACCGCTGGTATCGCAAAAACGGATCCGCCTCGAGACGGACGTCAACGGCGTGGGCGAAATTGAGGCCGACGCCAGCAAGCTCAAGCAGATGCTCTTGAACCTGGTCTCCAACGCAATCAAGTTCACGCCCGAGGGCGGTTCGGTGTTCATCTCCGGCAAGCGCTTGCCCAGCGCGGCCGAGATCTCGGTCAGGGACACCGGCATCGGCATCGCCCAGTCCGACCAGTCGCGTATCTTCCACGAGTTCCAGCAGGTCGACGCCGGGGTCGACCGCCAGCAACAGGGCACCGGTCTTGGTCTCACCCTGACGCGTCGCTTCGCCAGGCTCCATGGCGGGGACGTGCGTGTCGACAGCGAGCCCGGCAAGGGAAGCGTATTCACAATCCGCATGCCTTTGCGGGCGGTGCCCCTGGGGCGCGTAGTCGAGCCGTTGGACTCTCGGATGCCGACCTCTGGAGCCCATGTGTCCGGCCCGCTGGTATTGGTTGTGGAAGACGATCCGCCTGCCGCCGAACTGCTGGCTCGGCAGCTGGAGCGTGCCGGCTTCCGGGCGGAGACCGTTCGCAGTGGCGCGGATGTGATCGACAAGGCCCGCAAGATGAAGCCGGCCGCCATCACCCTTGACATCCTTCTTCCCGACCTCGACGGTTGGGAAGTTCTCAATCGCCTCAAGCACGACGAGTCAACGAGCTCCATCCCGGTGATCGTGATCAGCGTCGTCGACAATCCCGACCTCGGGATTGCGCTCGGCGCCCTCGATTACTTCGTCAAGCCGGTGCCCGCGAACGAGCTCATCACGCGCCTGCGCCGGTTCCACTTCGGCCCCAACGGCGCCCGCGACAAAACGCAGGTTCTGGTCGTCGATGACGAGCGCACCAACCGGGACTGGCTCACGGAGGTGCTGGAGCCGGCCGGCTTCGGCGTGATCCCCGCCGTCGGCGGTCGTGAGGCTATCGAGCTGGCGCGATCCCGGCGCCCTGACCTGGTGTTGCTCGATCTGATGATGCCGGATGTATCGGGCTTCGACGTCGTCGAAGCAATCCGCTCGGACAAGGCGACGGCGAGTACGCCGATCATGGTCCTGACCGCCAAGGATCTCACCGAGGCGGACAAGCGGCAGCTGAACGGCCGTGTGTCGAACATCCTTCAACGAGGCTCGACCGGAGCATCAGACCTCGTGAGCCTGCTCCGCGAGGTGATCGCCCCGAAGGCTCGCGACGCGTGAGCTCGCCCACTCTCGTCCTTGTCGTCGAGGACAACGAGGTCAACCAGCTGCTGACCGCGTCGGTGCTCGAACGCGAAGGCTTCGCCGTCGACCTCGCCCGAACTTCCACCGAAGCGATAGAGCGGATTCGCGCCCACACGCCGGACGTCATCCTCATGGACATCCAGCTTCCCGGACTGGACGGGCTATCGTTCACCCGCAAGCTCAAGGCCGATCCCGCAACAGCGGGAATCACAATCGTCGCCGTGACAGCTCATGCCATGGCCGGCGACCGCGAGCAGACGCTGGCCGCCGGCTGCGCGGGATACATCTCCAAGCCGATCGACACTCGGACCTTCGGCCGCCAGGTCCGCGAGTTCCTTGGCCCCAGAGCAATCGCGTGAGAGCGAACTGACGCTGTGCCTAGTGGGCGACCGTGCTCCCACGAGGTGGCCAGATCAACTCACTATCGACTGGCAGGCGCTCGGCCATTGGGGGAGCCAGGTCTTCTACAGTCTTGAGGAGACTGGTCAAAGCCGACGACGTGTTGTCTCGGATATAGGCCACTCCATATTCGATAACAGGCGTGGGCGACAACGGACGGTAGTCAAGGCCATCGCTCCGAGCGCGGGCGGCGCGATGTTCCGTCATAAGGGCAACTGCATTGCCCGCCTGCGCAAGCGCAGCGCTCATTTGGTCCGGCGGCTCCTCCCGGACGACATTCGGCGGCTCCCCGATGTACTTGGTGAGCCAACCAAGGCTCGCGGCGGCAAGTGGCGCGTTCACTCCTGACGACGAAACAGCGATCATCGGCTCGCCCCGAAGACATTTGATCGGCACCCGCTCCATCTGCATCAGGGGGTGGGTCGCCGCCATCACCACCACAAGCTCGTGACGGTCCAAGGGACGCATTGCCACACCGCTGTGCTCTCCAATGGCCACGCCTACGAACGCAAAGTCCACTTCCCCGGCAATAAGCCGGTCGATATTTACCTGCGAGTAGCCCGACGTCATCTCGAGCTTGATCGCCGGATGGCGGCGGCGGAACTCTGCAATTATGTTCGCCGGCAGACCGGCATCCCATAAGGTCAGATAGGCGATGCGCAAGCGACCGAGAATGCCGGACGCGTAATCACTCAGTGCCAGCAACGCTCGATCCTCGGCTTGCACCAAACCCCTGGCGTGCTCGATGAAAGCCTCCCCTGCCGGCGTCAGGCGCACCTCGCGCGCGTTTCGCTTGAGAAGTTGAACCCCCACCTCACGTTCCAGCACCTGGATCCGCTGCGTTAGTGCCGGTTGGGTAAGTCTGAGACTCACAGCCGCGCGGCCGTAATGGCCATATTCGGCGATGGCCACAAATGCCCTCAGATGGCGCAGCTCCACGGTCCCGAGCCCTAGAAGGGATCCGACCTAACGCACGAGGGCCAATTCATGACTTGCACCATCGTAATGGGTGACCATCCGGCGCTCGTGGGAGGCGCATCGTCGACTTCAGGTCCGACGTGAGGATCACGGATTCGCATTGCAAGATCACCCTTGCTCATCGATGGCGACTGGGCGGAGGGCAGCGGGTACTCTATGGCAAGACCCCGTGCCTCAAT
>WNFE01001436.1_pt1 | contig 17203 bp, 15 predicted proteins | sample 5400451 | NCBI WGS metagenome assembly WNFE01 (sample SAMN13153344, study PRJNA577476) | soil metagenome | isolation source: 200 cm saprolite under Douglas fir tree site 2 hole 2 | place: USA:California | collected 2015-04-18
CGCCGTGTTGCTTGAGCGCGCGATCGATCGCCTTTCGCACCGCCAGGTCGCGATCGAAGGCGACGAACTTCTCGCCGGCCAGGTCGGCGGGCTCCACGTGCCTCCGCCGCGCGAGCCGATGGCTGGGATGCGTCACCAGCACCATGGGCTCGGAGCGGAGCGGCAGGACGCTGAGCGTCCGCGTCGCCGCCGGGTAGGACAGCACGCCCACGTCGGCCTCGTCGTTGAGGACGGCCTCGACCACCTTGTGCGGGTGCAGGCACTCGAGGAGCACGCGCGCGTGCGGATGGGCCGACATGAAGGGCTGCATGTGGCGGCTCATGTCGTGCAGCCCCACGGAATAGATCGCCGCGACACGCACCGTGCCCTCCACGCGCTCTCTCGAGGCGAGCAGCCCGGCCCGCGCCTTCTCGAAGCCCTCGAGGAGATCGCGACAGGCATCGTAGAACGTGCGGCCGGCCTCCGTGGCGACCAGCGGCCTGCGGGAGCGGTCGAGCAGAGGGACGTCGAGATCGCTTTCGAGCTGCTGGATGGACTGGCTGGCCGCCGACTGCGTGACGCCGTTGGCGGCCGCGGCGCGCGAAAAGCTCCGCAGCCGCACGACGTCGCAGTAGAGCTTGAGGGTGTCGAGGTTCATGGGGCGAGGATAGTCCATTAGCAAAACTAATGCTATGTTTTTTACATTTTCCGCTTGGCTAATGTTCTCACGTAGTGTAGTGTCACTGCTCAAGTCCGGGGGCTGTTTGGGAATTCACAAGGACGTGCGAAGGATGGAGGACGGTATGTCAGCGACGCGGCATGGCGGGATGCCCGAAGCACAGGGCCTCTACGATCCGGCCCACGAGCACGACGCCTGCGGCGTCGGCTTCGTCGTGGACATCAAGGGCCGAAAGTCCCACGCCATCGTCAGCCAGGCCCTCCAGGTGCTCAAGAACCTGCTGCACCGGGGAGCCTGTGGCTGCGAAGTCAACACGGGAGACGGCGCCGGCATTCTCATCCAGATGCCCCACGCCTTCCTCGCCCGCGAGTGCGCCGCCCTCGGCTTTGCCCTGCCCTCGCCGAAGCACTACGGAGCCGGACTCGTCTTCCTGCCGCGCGACCAAGGAGAGGCCGCCCGGTGTCGCGCGATGCTCGACGCCATCGTTCGCGAGGAGGGGCAGGCGCTGCTCGGCTGGCGCCGCGTGCCGACCGACGATTCTCCGGTAGGGCCGAGCGCGCGCGCGGCCGAGCCCGCGATCGAGCAGGTGTTCGTCGGCAGGGGCGCCGGCATCTCAGACGCGCAGGCCTTCGAGCGCAAGCTCTACGTCATCCGCAAGCGCGTCGAGCACGCGATGCGCCGCTCGGACATCCCGGGCCGCGCCGATTTCTACCTGCCGAGCCTCTCGGCCAACACGCTCATCTACAAGGGCATGCTCTCGGCCGACCAGATCGAGACCATGTTCCCGGACATCGTCGACCCGCTCGTCGAGTCCGCGCTCGCCCTGGTCCACCAGCGCTTCTCGACCAATACGTTTCCGTCGTGGCCCCTGGCGCACCCGTACCGGTACATCGCCCACAACGGCGAGATCAATACGCTGCGCGGGAACATCAACTGGATGCACGCGCGCGAAGCGCTCTGCCGGTCGGGGGTGCTCGGCGACGACCTCAAGAAGATCCTCCCGATCGTCGTCGAGGGCGGCAGCGACACGGCCGTCTTCGACAATGTGCTGGAGCTCCTGGTAATGGCGGGACGCCCCCTGCCGCTGGCGGTCCTGATGATGATTCCTGAGGCGTGGAGCGGGCACGAATCCATGTCCAGCGAGCGAAAAGACTTCTACGAGTACCACGGCTGCCTCATGGAGCCGTGGGACGGGCCGGCCTCGATCGCCTTCACCGACGGAACCATCATCGGCGCGGTGCTGGACCGGAACGGGCTCCGCCCGTCGCGTTACTACATCACCAAGGACGGGCTCGTGGTCATGGCCTCCGAGGTCGGCGTGCTCGACATCCCGCCGGAGCGCGTGCTGATCAAGGAGCGCTTGCACCCAGGCCGGATATTCCTCGTGGACACGGCGCAGGGACGCATCATCGACGACGAAGAGCTGAAGCACGCCTTCGCGACCCGGTACCCGTACGGCGAGTGGCTGGCCACGCACCTCAAGCCGCTCGAGACGCTGCCCGAGCCGCCGGAGCTGCCCGAGCCCGATCACGGCACCGTGCTGCAGCGCCAGCAGGCCTTCGGCTACACGCACGAGGATCTGCGCCTCCTCCTCGCGCCGATGGCGACGGCGGGCGAAGAGCCCATCGGCTCGATGGGCACCGACACCTCGCTGGCGGTGCTCTCGGACCGGCCGCGGCTCCTCTACGACTACTTCAAGCAGCTCTTCGCGCAGGTGACGAACCCGCCGCTCGACGGCATCCGCGAGGAGCTGGTGACGCAGATCGCGACGAGCATCGGCCCCGAGGGCAATCTCCTCGAGCCCACCCCCGAGGCGTGCCGGCAGATCAAGCTCAAGACCCCCATCCTCGACAACGTCGAGCTGGCAAGAATCCGGCACGTGGACCTGCCGGGTTTCAAGGCCACGACGGTGCCCATGCTCTTTCCCGTCGCCGAGGGCGCGCAGGGTCTGGCGCGGGCCATGGAGGAGCTGTGCCGCCGGGCCAGCCAAGCGGTAGCCGATGGCTTCAGCTACCTGATCCTGTCGGACCGCGGCGTGGATCGCGAGCACGCGCCGATCCCCGCCCTTCTCGCCACGGCCGGGGTCCACCACCACCTGATCCGCGAGGGCCAGCGCGTCAAGGTGGGGCTCGTGATCGAGACGGGCGAGCCGCGCGAGGTCCACCACATGGCGCTGCTCCTGGGGTACGGCGCCGGCGCCATCAATCCGTACCTGGCCTTCGAGACGCTCGACGACATGATCCGGCAGGGCATGCTGCCGGCGCTCGATCACAAGGCGGCGGTCAAAAACTACATCAAGGCGCTGAACAAGGGCGTGCTCAAGGTCATCTCGAAGATGGGCATCTCGACCATCCAGTCGTACCGGGCGGCCCAGATCTTCGAGGCCATCGGCCTGGCGAAGGATTTCGTGGACCGTTACTTCACCTGGACCGCCTCGCGCATCGGCGGCATCGGCCTCGACGTCATCGCCAAGGAGACGCTGGCGCGGCACCACCACGCGTTCCCGCAGCGGCCCGTGGGAGAGCCGGAGCTCGACTGGGGCGGCGAGTACCAGTGGCGGCGCGACGGCGAGTACCACCTCTTCAATCCCGACACCGTCTTCAAGCTCCAGCACGCCACGCGCTCGAAGCAGTACGCGATCTTCAAGGAGTACACGGATCTCGTCAACAAGCAGAACGAGCACCGGGCGACCTTGAGGGGGCTTTTCACCTTCAAGGCCGCGCAGAAGTCGATCCCGATCGACGAGGTCGAGCCCGTCGAGGCGATCCTCAGACGCTTCGCCACGGGCGCGATGTCCTACGGCTCGATCAGCCTCGAGGCGCACGAGACGCTCGCCATCGCCATGAATCGCATGGGCGGCCGCTCCAACACGGGCGAAGGTGGCGAGGACCCGGCGCGCTACACGCGGGATGCCAACGGCGACTGGCGGCGGAGCGCGGTCAAGCAGGTCGCCTCGGGGCGCTTCGGCGTCACGAGCTGGTACCTCACGAACGCCGACGAGCTCCAGATCAAGATGGCGCAGGGGGCCAAGCCCGGCGAGGGCGGCCAGCTGCCCGGCCACAAGGTCTACCCGTGGATCGCCAAGGTCCGCCACTCGATGCCGGGCGTCGGGCTCATCTCGCCGCCGCCGCACCACGACATCTACTCGATCGAGGATTTGGCCCAGCTGATCCACGATCTCAAGAACTCGAATCCGCGCGCGCGGATCAGCGTCAAGCTGGTCGCCGAGGTCGGGGTCGGGACGGTCGCCGCGGGCGTGGCCAAGGCCCACTCGGACGTGGTCCTGATCTCCGGCCACGACGGCGGCACTGGCGCCTCGCCGCTGACCTCGATCAAGCATGGCGGCGTCCCGTGGGAGCTCGGCCTTGCCGAGACCCAGCAGGTGCTGGTCATGAACAAGCTCCGGGACCGGATCATCGTGCAGACGGACGGGCAGATGAAGACCGGGCGCGACGTCGTCATCGCGGCGCTCCTGGGCGCCGAGGAGTACGGATTCTCGACGGCACCGCTCGTCGTCATGGGCTGCATCATGATGCGCGTCTGCCATCTCAACACCTGCCCCGTCGGCATCGCCACCCAGGACCCGAAGCTCCGCGCCAAGTTCGAGGGCAAGCCCGAGTTCGTCGAGACCTTCTTCCACTACATCGCGCGGGAGGTCCGCGAGCTGATGGCGGAGCTGGGCTTCCGCACGATGGACGAGATGATCGGCCGCGCGGATCGCCTCGACGTGCACAAGGCGGTCGACCACTGGAAGGCCCGTGGTCTCGATCTCTCCTCCATCCTCCACCGGCCCCAGGTCGGGCCCGAGGTCGCCGTCCGGAAGGTAGTCGACCAGGACCACGGGCTCGAGAAGTCCCTCGACGTCACGACGCTCGTCCCGCTCTGCCGGGACGCGCTCGAGCGCCGCGAGCCCGTGGACGTCCGCCTTCCGATCCGGAACGTCAACCGCACCGTGGGCACCATTCTCGGCTCGGAGCTGACGCGCCGGCACGGACCGGACGGCCTGCCGGACGACACCATCCGCATCCACTTCACGGGCTCGGCGGGCCAGAGCTTCGGCGCCTTCGTCCCGCGCGGCATCACGCTGACCCTCGAAGGAGACGCCAACGACTATCTCGGCAAGGGCCTCTCGGGCGGCAAGCTCATCGTCTACCCGCCGCGGGAGTCGACGTTCGTCGCCGAAGACAATATCCTGATCGGCAACGTGGTCCTCTACGGCGCCACGAGCGGCGAGGCCTACTTCCGGGGCGTGACCGGGGAGCGGTTCGGCGTCAGGAACAGCGGCGCGCTGGCCGTGGTGGAAGGCGTCGGAGACCACGGCTGCGAGTACATGACGGGCGGCCGGATCGTGGTCATCGGTGGCACGGGGCGCAACTTCGCCGCCGGCATGTCGGGCGGCATCGCCTACGTCCTCGACGAGAGGGGCGACTTCAGCCGTCGCTGCAACCAGGGCATGGTCGATCTCGAGCCGCTCGTCGACGTCGAGGACGTCGAGCTCGTCAAGGACCTCCTCTCGCGCCACATCCGCCACACCCAGAGCCCGGTGGCCGCGCGCCTCCTCGTCAACTGGGAGGCGACGCAGGAGATGTTCGTCAAGATCATGCCCCGCGACTACAAGCGCGTGCTGCAGGCCATCAAGAAGGCGGAAGAGTCCGGCATGTCGGTCGACGAGGCCGTGATGGCCTCCTCGCACAACTAGGCCTCCGTCCAATGGGAAAGATCACGGGATTCCTCGAGATCAAGCGCGAGACGCCGAAGCGGCGTCCCGTCGGCGAGCGCGTTCACGATTGGCAGGAGGTCTACCTGCCGTTCGAGGCGGACAAGCTCAAGAAGCAGGGCGCGCGCTGCATGGACTGCGGCATCCCCTTCTGCCACCAGGGCTGCCCGCTGGGCAACCTGATTCCCGACTGGAACGACCTCGTCTACCGGGATCGCTGGCGCGAGGCGATCGACCGCCTCCACGCCACCAACAATTTCCCGGAGTTCACGGGCCGTCTCTGCCCCGCCCCGTGCGAGGGCTCCTGCGTGCTCGGCATCAACGACGATCCAGTCACGATCAAGCAGATCGAGGTCGGCATCATCGACCACGCCTTCGACGAGGGCTGGGTCGTCCCGGACGCGCCGGTCGCGGCGGCAACCGGCAAGAAGGTCGCCGTCGTCGGCTCGGGCCCTGCCGGCCTCGCCGCCGCCGAGCAGCTCAATCGCGCCGGCCACGCCGTCACGGTCTTCGAGAAAGCCGACCGCATCGGCGGGCTCCTGCGCTACGGCATCCCGGAGTTCAAGATGGAGAAGCGCTTCCTCGACCGGCGACTCCGGCTCATGGAGGCCGCCGGCATCGATTTCAGGACCAGCATGCACGTCGGCGTCACGCTTCCGGTCGCGGCGCTTCGCGCCGACTTCGCGGCGATCGTCCTGGCGGGCGGGGCCGAATGGCCGCGCGACCTCCAGATACCCGGGCGCGAGCTGTCCGGCATCCACTTCGCGATGGACTATCTCACGCTCCAGAATAAGCGCACCGAGGGCGACACCATTGCCGACGAAGACTTCATCTCCGCGGCCGGCAAGAGCGTCGTGATCATCGGGGGCGGCGACACCGGCGCAGACTGTCTCGGCACCGTCCACCGCCAGGGCGCGGGCTCGGTGACGCAGTTCGAGATCCTCCCCCGCCCGCCCGACGAGCGGGACGCAGGCAAGAACCCATGGCCGCTCTGGCCGAACATCTTCCGTGTGTCCTCGGCGCACGAGGAGGGCGGCGAGCGGGAATTCTCGATCAACACGACCCACTTCTCGGGCACGGATGGTCGCGTGACGAGGCTCCACGCCGCCCACGTCGAGATGGTCACGGACGGGGGGCGCACGGCCTTCCGGAACCTGCCGGGGACCGAGCACTCCATGGATGCCGACCTCGTGCTGCTGGCCATGGGCTTCGTCGGGCCGAGGCGCGAGGGCTTGCTCAACGACCTGGGAGTCCGGCTGACTGACCGCGGCAATGTCTGGCGCGACCAGAACTGGATGACGAGCGTTCCTGGCGTTTTCGCGGCGGGCGATGTCCAGCGCGGCCAGTCGCTGATCGTCTGGGCCATCGCCGAGGGTCGCAGCGCGGCCCGAGGCGTGGATCTCTACCTGATGGGCAGCTCCGACCTCCCGGCACCCCTGCGCTAGATGGCGCTACGCCCGTCAGAGCGGGAAGCGCTGATCGGCCGCTACGCCGAGGGTCCGTCCCGGCTCAAGGCATCGCTCGCGAAGGTGCCTGCCGAGGCGCTCCAGTGGCGCCCGAAGCCCGGCGAGTGGTCGGCCCACGAAGTCGTCGTCCACTGCGCGGACTCCGAGACCAACGCGACCGCCCGCATCCGGTATCTCGCCGCCGAGGCCGATCCGGTCATCCTCGGCTATGACGAAGCCGAGTGGGCCCGGCGGTTCGACTACCACAGCCATCCCCTGGCGCCCGCGCTCGCCGTTGTCGAGGCCGTGCGCGCCAACACCGTCGTCCTGCTCCGCCGCATGCCGGAAGACGCCTGGCAGCGTGTCGGGCGCCACACGGAGTCGGGAACGTACTCAGCCGAGGACTGGCTCAAGATCTACGCTGAACATCTCGAGATCCACTCCCGCCAGATCGACGACAACATGGCCGCGTGGCGGGCGGCGGCGGGGCGTCCTACTTGAGGGGTCTGACCTGGACGTCCCATCCCCCGAAGTCCGGCTTCATCGTGATCACCCGCCCGTCCTTCTCCTCGTAGTAGTACAGGTCGCCGCTCGTCGTGGGAAAACTGAAGCGCGCCTTGCCGCCGGCGAGCGTCACCTTGCCCCAGCGCGTGTTCGCGCCCCAGGCGGCGACGATCGTGGCGTCGGGATTGACCGTGAGGTAGTAGATCTCGTACGGCCCGCCCCTGAACGAGATCTGGCCGCGCCACTTCCCCTGGATCATGCGAATGTCCGTGATGGGCTTGCCCGTCACGCTGGAGGCGCCCAGGACGAGGGCGGCGGCGAGCAGGACCAGCGCGAATCGACCCATCGCCCTCCGTGCCGTCATGCGCTCGCCTCGACGCCGCTGTGCTAGGTCAGCGGGGTGACGTAGACGTACCAGCCGCCGAAATCAGGCGTCATGGTGATGACGCGCCCGTCCTTGCCGTCGAAGTACAGGAGCGTCCCGCTCGTCAGGTGGCTCAGCTCGAACCGCGCCTGGCCCCCGCTGATCGTGATGTTGCCCCACTGCCAGTTCATTCCCCACGTGGTCACGATGGAGCCGTCCGGGTTGACGGTGAGGTAGTAGAACTGGGGCGAGCCGTAGCCGACCGTGATCGTGCCCCGCCACTTGCCCACGAGCGGCCGGACGTCAGCGAGAGGAATGGACGGGACGGTGGCGCAACCCGCGAGAAGAGCCAGCGAGAGCAGGACGATCGCGACGCGAAGGGACCGGAGCATCTTCATTTGGCCGAGCCTTGCCGGGGGCTGGGCGGACTCTGCCAGATGGCGTGGCCCACGAAGAAGGGGCCGAGGCTCGCCATGTACTCCGAGGTCTGGGCGGTCTTTCGCATGGCCTGGACGAGGTGCGAGAGCGGCTGGAGCTCCTTGCCGCAGAGGCCGATGACGAAATCATTGTCGCGGGTGTCGAGGCCGTGGCAGGCGAGCCGTATGTCGTGGGCGAGATCCGCGTCGCCATACGCGCGGCCGGTCGTGCCGTGCTCCCGCAGGATCGCGCCCTGCTCCTGCGCCGAGAGCTTCGCGAACGCCCCGGTCCGGCGCAGCGGATACCACAGCGCCCAGGGCCAGGCGGGATTGAGCACGGTGCGGCGCGGCCGGCCGAGGAGCCAGTCCTCGAGGTCGGCCTCGAAACCGCTCGAATAGGTCCTGCCGAACATGGCCAGCTCCGGCTTGCGGGTGAGGCTGCCCCAAGGCTCGGCGCCCAGGACTTCGCGCAGCCGCGTGGTGAAGAACGCCGGATCCTCGGCGAAGGTCAGCACGCCCACGCCACGGGCGTCATGCAGGTCAGCGTAGAGGACGGCCTCGATCTGGCTCCGCTCGAGCGAGGCCGCGAGCGCCTTGGCGTCACCACAGCCGCCGAAGGCCTGGAGCTGCATGAACAGGCGCCGGCTCGACGTCTGTCCATTGGCGCCGCGTTCGGCGGTGTCCACGGTGATCTCGCCGGGCTTTCCGGCGTTGGGAGCGCTCATGCCCGCCGCTCAGCCTCCGCGCGTATGCATCTCGAGATGAGGTTTGGCCTTGAGCTCGCCGATCTGGACGAGTGGCCGCCTGTCCTTGACCGCCAGGCGCTCCTCGGCTCCCCGATCCCGCCGGCCCAGCCACGCAGAGCTGATCATCGCAGCCAGCTCCGCACTTGACCTGCCCTCTCTCAAGGGCTTTCTCAGGTCCATCCCGGTCGTCGCGTAGAGGCAGAGCAGCCACTGCCCGTCGGCCGTGAGCCGGCTCCTGTCGCAGGCGCTGCAGAAGGGAGCCGTGGTCGAGGAGATGATGCCGAAGGTCAGGCCGTCCGGCAGCCGGAAGCGGTCTGCCGGCGCCGAGGGTTCGCCGGGGATGGCTTCGACCCGCCCGTAGCGGGCCTCCAGGAGTACCAGGATGTCGGCGCGAGACATCACCTGGTCTATCGACCACCGCGTCGCTCCCCCCACGTCCATGTACTCGATGAACCGGATCTCCGCCCCGAACCGGCGCGCGAACTCGAGCAGGTCGACGATCTCATCGTCGTTGACGCCGCGCATGACCACGGTGTCGATCTTGAGCCCGGGCCAGCCCATGCGGCTCACGAACTCGATGCCCTCGATGACCTGCGCGTACGCGTTTCGCCTGGTCAGGGCCAGGAAGCGGTCGGGCTTGAGCGTGTCGAGGCTGACCGTGACCCGGTGCAGGCCCGCGTCCCGGAGGGCGTGCGCCTCCTGGGCCAGCAGGATGCCGTTGGTGGTGATCGCGAGGTCCCGGATGCGCGGCTCAGCGGCGATCATCTTGACGAGTTGGGGAAGATCCTTGCGCAGCAGCGGCTCGCCGCCGGTGAGCCGAACCTTGTCCACGCCCAGGCCGGCGAAGACGTCCACGAGGCGGGCGATCTCCTCGAAGGTCAGGATGTCGGCTCGCGGCAGCCAGGCGTATTCCTCCTCCGGCATGCAGTAGGCGCAGCGGAGGTTGCAGCGGTCGGTCACCGACAGGCGGAGGTTGCGGAGCGGGCGCGCGAAGGCGTCGAGGATCACGGCAGCTCCACGAAGACCTGGCCGCCGTCGACCGAGACGGGATAACAGGACATCTTGATGGCCGGATTGTTGACGTTCGCCCCTGTCGTCACGTCCCAGCGCCAGGCATGCCACGGGCAGACGACCGTCGTCCCCTCGAGATCTCCTTCCCCCAAGGGCCCGCCGCGGTGCGAGCAGGCGTTGTCGAGCGCATAGTACGTCCCATCCACGTTGAACAGCGCGAGGTCCTTGCCGTCGGCCTCCACGACCCTGCCTTCCCCCGCCAGAAAGTCGGCGGCCTTTCCAAGGAGGATACGGCGGCTCATGCCAGCGCCCCCTCGCCGAGCCCGGCGCGCTGCCACTCACGGAGGAGACCCGCCTTCTTGACGCCGACGTCGAAGTGATCCCACGGCATGATCTCGTCAGGGCTCCGCTCGCGCCGCGTGTAGAAGGAAGGATCCCCGCCCCACTCGCGAAGGGCCTGGCGCCAGTCGCCGTCGAGCCGCGCGGCGATCTCGAGAAAATCGGCGACGCGGCGGTCCCCGCGCGCCAGCAGCGCCTGGAGCCCGGCCTCGCGCGGGTTCTCGTGCACCACCCGCACCTGCAGCCGCCGCGCGCCGCTCTTGATGGCCTCGAGCTTGGCTTCGAGGTCGCGCGGCTCGTCGAAGGGCGCCCACTGAAATGGCGTCCACGGCTTGGGCACGAAAGAAGACACGGACAGCGTCAGCTTGCCGAAAGGGTGGCCGTCCGGTCCAGGCACGCGCAGGCGCTCGAGCATGCGGCGCGCCAGATCGGGGATGGCCTCCACGTCTTCCATCGTCTCGGTCGGCTGGCCGATCATGAAGTAGCACTTGAGGTTGGGGATGCCGTACTTGCGCAGGAGATCGCACGCGGCATAGAGCTGCTCGTCCGTGATGACCTTGCGGATGACCCGGCGCAGCCTCTCCGTGCCCGCCTCGGGCGCCATCGTCAGCGTCCGGTGGCCCCCGCGGTTGAGCGCGGCGACGAGATCCTCGGTCAGGCTGTCGGCCCGCAGCGAGGAGATCGATACCTCCACGCCGTACTCCTCGAGCATCTTCATCAGGTCGCCGATCCACGGGTAGTCGGACACGCAGGCGCCGACGAGGCCCACGCGCTTGGACTCCTTGGCGATCTGCGCGACGGACTCGCGCAACGACTCGAGGCTTCGGTGGCGCACGGGCCGGTAGACCTGGCCTTCGAGACAAAAACGGCAGCCTCTTCCGCACCCCTTGCCCACTTCGAGCAGGGCCATGTGGCCGTACTCCGCCTTCGGCGTCTTGAGCGACGAGCGCGTCTCGAAGCGATTGACGTCGCGGAGCCGCCTCTTGACGACCAGCGCTGGGACACTGCTCTCGCGAGGCGTCACCGCGCCGATGGTTCCATCCTTGGTGTAGTCCACGTCGTACGCGGCCGGCACGTAGATGCCCCCGAGGGTCTTCAACCGATCGATCACGCGCTGCTTGAGGCCCTCCCCGCCGTCGTCGCGGCTGGCCTTGTACGCCTCGACGATCTCGGCGACCAGCTCCTCCCCCTCGCCGACCGCGATGGCGTCCATGAAGGGGGTCATGGGCTCCGGGTTCGAAAACGCGCACACCCCGCCCATGAGGACCAGGGGCTCGCCCGGTCCACGATCCGCCGCGCGGACAGCCATTCCCGCCATGCGGAGGAGCCGCAGCACGTTGATGTAGTCTCCCTCGTAGGTGACGGAGAACCCGATCACGTCGAAGTCGCGGAGCGGCCGCAGCGACTCGAGCGCGAAAGGCTCGGTGCCGGTGCGCGCGTACTCGTCCGAATCCTCCGGGTCGGGGAAGAACACGCGCTCGCAGACGGCGTCCGGAAGCGCGTTCAGGTGCTCGTAAATGGTCTGGAAGCCCAGGTTGGACATGCCGACCGCATACGTGTTCGGATAGACAAGCGCGATCGACACCCGGCCGCCCCAATCCTTGCGCGCGACGCCCTCTTCACCGGCTATGAGGGCTTGGGCTTTCCTTTTGAGTTTCCACGACATACGAGAAGTCTACCACGCGCTGAGGAGGGCCGGCTTCGAGCGCCGGCTCCGCCGGCGCAACCTGTTTTGTGGGGGGAGGCAGGAAGGAGCGCGCCGAAAGGCGCGCGACGACCGTCGGAAGGGGGGCAGAGCCCCCCTCCGAGCGAAACTACACCCCCATGATCTGGACGTCGATACTGCGCGGTCGGGGCCCGTCCAGCTCGGCGAAGAGGATCGACTGGAAGCGGCCCAGCGACAGCTCCCCGCCGCTGATGCCGACGGCGACGCTGCGGCCGAGCAGCGCGGCGCGGAGATGCGAGTGCGCGTTGCCCCGCTCGCAGTCCGAGTAGCGGGGATCGTCGTGCCGGTAGCCGTCGTTCTCGGCTACGAGCGTCTCGATCATGGACTTGAGATCCTCGACGAGGGCGCCCTGGAACTCGTTGACGAACAGCGCGCAGGTCGTGTGCAGCGAGTTGACGAGAAGGATGCCTTCCTTGATGTCGGCGCTCAGCATGACGTCGCGAATCGTCTTGGTGATGTCCAGGATCTGGGTCCTGTGCTCACTCAGCATCGTGAACGTCTTGCGCGCGACCTTGAGGGTCTGCACCTTCATATCCTCCGTCATCCCGAGCCGCGCGTGCCGCCGTGCTCGTTCTGAAGTTCACCGCGCTGCTGGTGCCGAGGGAGGGAATCGAACCCCCACGGCCCCAAAGGGCCAGCGGATTTTAAGTCCGCTGCGTCTCCCAGTTCCGCCACCCCGGCGCCTGCTGCGCTCGCCGGCCTGTAATGGAGGCGGCGAGCGGATTCGAACCGCTGAATAGAGGTTTTGCAGACCTCCGCCTTAGCCACTTGGCTACGCCGCCACATAACTCAACGGGGCCCGGTTCACCCTCCGGCCCCCGCCTCGAATCTATGGAGCGGGAAACGGGATTCGAACCCGCGACCCCAACCTTGGCAAGGTTGTGCTCTACCACTGAGCTATTCCCGCGGAAATCCAACTGTGTCACGAGCTTGACGGAGTGTAACAAATTGCCTAATAGGTGTCAAATTAGGTGGCACTTTGCACGCTGGCGCGGAGGTATCTGGCGGCCTCCTCGGGCGGCGTGGGGTTGATGAAGAAGCCCGTGCCCCACTCGAACCCGGCCACCTTGGTCAATTTCGGGCTGATCTCGATGTGCCAGTGGAAGTGATCGAGCGTGGGCGTCTTGAGCGGCGAGGAGTGCAGGCTCAAATTCCACGCGGGATCGCCCAGCACCGAGTTCATCCGCCTCAAGACCTCCCTGAGGACCCGCGCCAGCGCCTCGGAGTCCATTCCCTCGGCGTCCTCGTAGCTCGAGCGGTGGCCCTCGGGCAGGATCCAGGTCTCGAAAGGAAAGCGCGGGGCATAGGGGCAGAGCGCCACGAAGCCCCCCTCGCCCAGGATGAGCCGGCCGAGGCCGCGCGCCTTGCCCTGCATCTCCTGGTGGATGATGTCGCACCAGATGCAGCGCTTCTTCATCCGGAAGTGGCGCAGCGACCCCTCGAGCTCCTGCTCCACCATCATGGGCACCATGGGCGTCGCGATGAGCTGGGAGTGCGGATGCTCGAGAGACGCTCCCGCCGCCTCGCCGTGATTCTTGAACACGCTGACGTACTCGAAGCGCGGATCCTTCTGCAGGTCGACCATGCGCTGCCGCCAAGCCTCGAGCACGGTGGCGACCTTGGCCACCGGCAATGCCGCCAGCGAGGCGCCATGGTCCGGCGTCTCGATGATGACCTCGTGGGCGCCGATTCCGTTCATCCGGTCGTAGACGCCGTCTCCGGTGGGCTCGAGCTCGCCCTCTATCCTGAGCGCCGGGAACTTGTTGGGGACCACGCGCAGGTCCCAGCCGCGCCCGTTGGGCGCGCTGCCGGGAGGGCGCACGGCGAGGATCTCTTCGGGTGTGCGCGACTCTTGCCCGGGGCAGAAAACGCAGGGCCCGGCGCTTTGCGGGACGCTGGGCGTGGAGGGGAAGTCCGACGGCCGCCTGGAGCGCTCGGTCGAGATGATGACCCACCGGCCGACAACCGGGTCGCGTCTCAGCTCAGGCACGGGCTGCGTGCTCCTCCTCTGGACGCGGCTCGCGGGCCAGCAGCGAGGCCAGCGCCTCTCTCACGGGCTTGCCGTCGAAGAGCACCGCCCTAACCTCGTCGCAGATCGGCAGGCTGACGCCGACGCGGGCCGCCAGCATCCTGGCCGATGCGACGGTGCGCACGCCCTCGGCCACCATCGGAGTGGAGCCCTCCGCCTGAGCCAGGCTCAGGCCCTTGGCGATCGCGAGCCCGAGCCGGTGATTGCGGCTCTGCGACCCCGTGCACGTCAGGACGAGGTCGCCCAGGCCGGCCAGGCCCGCGAGCGTCGCGGGCTGACCGCCGAGGCGGAGCGCCAGGCGACCCATCTCGGCCAGGCCGCGAGTGATGAGCGCCGCACGCGCGTTCTCCCCGAGCCCGAGCCCGTCCGACAGTCCGGTGGCGATCGCCATCACGTTCTTGAGCGCGCCGCCGATCTCCACGCCGACAAGGTCGCGGTTCGTGTAGAGCCGGAACGCGGGAGCGCTCAACCCTTCCTGGATCGTCCGCGCCACAGTCGCGTCGGTCGACGCGACGACGAGAGCCGTGGGCAGGCCCGCCGCCACGTCGCGGGCAAAGGACGGCCCCGACAGGGCGGCGACCGGACGGCCGGGCAGGATCTGGTCGACCAGCTCGGACATGCGCAGCGCGCTCGATGGCTCGAGGCCCTTGGTCGCCGAGAGCAGCACCGAGCGAGGCGGGACCGCGGCCGCCATCGGCCCGAGGACGCCGCGGAGGAAGTGCGACGGCACAGCGAGGACCACGAGCGAGCAGCCGTCGAGCGCCACGGCATGCTCGGACGTGAGGACGACACCGTCCGGGAGGCGCACATCGGGCAGGTAGCGGCGGTTCTCGCGCGTCTCTGCCATGGTGCGGGCGAGCGCCGGATCGCGAGCCCAGAGCCGCACCGCGATGCCGCTCTGTCCGAGCTGTACGGCCAGCGCCGTCCCCCAGCTGCCGGCTCCGATGACCGCGGCGGGGCCGGCGGCTGATGTGAAGGGCGAGGTCATGCGCCGGAGATTCTCATGCGGCGCTTGCCCGCTGCCCGAGGCGGCGCTCCGTCCCGGAGAGGAGCCGCTTCACGTTCTCGTGGTGACGCCACAGGATGAGCGCCGCCGCGCACGCCGCCGACGCGGCATAGATGGATGGATAGCCGAGGATCCACCCGCCCAGCGGCAGGGTCACGCTCGCCAGGATGGACGCGAGCGAGACGTAGCGAAAGGCGGCCACGATGACGATCCACACGATCGCGGCGGGCACGATGGCCGCCGGAGTCAGGGCGAGGAAGGCTCCCAGCGCCGTCGCCACGCCTTTGCCTCCCTTGAAGCGGAGGAATACCGGCCAGCAGTTGCCCACGATGGCGAGCAGCGCGCCGGCGGCTCCCCATGCGGGATCCGGCCCGAAGATCTCCGCCACGCGAACAGCGGCGAATCCCTTCACGATGTCGCCCAGCAGGGTCAGCACGGCGGGCATCGGGCCGAGCGTCCGCAGGACGTTGGTGGCCCCAATAGTGCCGCTGCCCTTTCCTCGGATGTCGATACCGCCGGCGGCCCGGGCGATCAGGAAACCCACGGGAATGGCGCCGATCAAGTACACGAGGACCAGGCCCAGCGCCCTCACGGCCAGCGTTCCTGGTCCTTGATGATCGCCCGCGGCCCTGCCTTGAGCAGGAACCGGTAGAAGTAGTCGGCGCCCGACACGACCGTGAGTCCGACCGCCACCCACAAGACTCCGACCGAGATGAGATGGAAGGGCACGAATTCGCGCGGCACCCCACGCTCGAGGATCAGGATCGTGACGGCGATGTACTGCCCGACCGTCTTGAGCTTGCCGAGGGAAGAGGCGGGAACGGCGACGCCCATGGAGAGCGCCACGCCGCGCAGCCCCGTCACGGCCAGCTCGCGGCCGATGATGACCATCGCGACCCAGGCGCCGATCATGTCCACCTGCACCAGCGCGATGAGGGCCGCCGCCACGAGCAGCTTGTCCGCCACGGGGTCGAGCAGGGTGCCGAACTGCGTGACCTGGTTCCGGCGGCGCGCGAGCCGGCCGTCGAGCCAGTCGGTGAGCGAGGCCGCGACGAAGATCACGGCCGCGATGAGCACTCTCACCCGGTCGGAGGAGATCACAAAGACGATGATGAGGGGAACTACGACGATCCGGAACAGTGTCAGCGCGATGGGAAGGTTCATCGATTCGCACCCGGGCCCGTGGGCCCGCTCGCCCGAGTATCGGCCGTCGCAGCCGGCGAAGTCAAGGAAGCGGAGCCGCCGGTGATGACGCCTCCCGCCAGCACCGGCACGAGGGCTGAGGCGTCGAGCCGGAGACAGCAGTCGAGGTCGGGCCCGCGTCTTCCCGCCTCGAGCCGCCGCGCCCAGCCGGAGTCGTGCCGCAGCCGGTCGAGACGGGCACCGTAGAGGACGCCGAGGGCTCGGGCCGCCTGAGCCTCGTCGCTCAGCCTGGACCCGTCGACCGCCTGCGCTATCCCGTCGGCCAGGAGGCCCGCGCAGACGGCGTCCTCGAGGGAGAATCCTCCCCTGTCACCCGCGCAGAGGACGGTCAGGTCCCTGCCCTGCGACACCGCCCAGCGCGCCGCGGCGCTCACATTCGTCAGCGCGGCGATCCCCGCGGACGCGGCCTCCAGGGCCTTGAGCATGGCGGCCGTGCCATTGCTCGTAGTCAGAAGGAGGCTCCGTCCACCGACTCGGGAGGGCGTGCAGTCGAGCGGAGAATTGCCCAAGTCGAAGCCTTCGATGTTTTCTCCCCCGCTCTCGCCGGCCAGCAGGATGGGCTCGGGCGCCAGCGCCCTCGCCCGCTCGCGCGCCCGGGCGGCATCCGCCACGGGGATGACGCGCGTGCAGCCCGCATCGAAGGCCGCGATGACCATGCTCGTCGCGCGGAGCACGTCCACGACCAGGGCCGAACGCCCGGCGAGCGCGAGATCGGGGAAAGCCCCAGGGGTCAGCGCCACGTGCACGCGCATGGCGGTCGGCCTACCGGCTGCGGTCGCGGAGCGCGCGGATCTTGAGACGGAGCGCGTTGAGGTTGATGAACCCCTCGGCGTCCTGCTGGCGGTACACGCGATCGGCCTCGAACGTGACGAAGTCGGTGCGGTAGAGCGACCGTGGCGACCGGCGACCGGCAACGGTCAGGGTGCCCTTGTAGAGCTTGAGCCTGACGGTGCCGGTGACGTCCTTCTGGACCTGGTCCATCAGGCCCTGGAGCGCCTCGCGCTCGGGAGCGAACCAGAAGCCGTAGTAGATCATCTCG
>WNFE01001440.1_pt1 | contig 17196 bp, 13 predicted proteins | sample 5400451 | NCBI WGS metagenome assembly WNFE01 (sample SAMN13153344, study PRJNA577476) | soil metagenome | isolation source: 200 cm saprolite under Douglas fir tree site 2 hole 2 | place: USA:California | collected 2015-04-18
CAGAATAATATAGAACGCAAACCAATCGACAACTACGCCGACTGGCTAATTGCCAGCTACGGCAAGACGTTTGCGGAAACCTTCCCGATGGAGTACGGGTTCAAGTACCACACCACGACTGCCGATAACATGAGTACCGCCTGGCTGGGACCCCGGTTGTATCGCGCAAAGCTGGAAGAAGTCCTGGTCGGTGCACTTTCTCCCGAAACACCCGACGTTCACTATGTCGACTACGTCCGCTATCCCTCCTACGATGGGTTTGTCTCATACTTACACTTGTTGCCAAAACAGACGCAGATCAACCTAGCCCATCAACTCGTGCGGCTCGACCCAGTGGCGAAGGAACTTCACTTCGCTAACGGAGTTGTTGCGAGGTATGACGCGGTAATCTCTTCAGTGCCCCTGACGGAGCTGATTCCGATGATTGCAGGCGCGCCTCCAGATGTGGTTGAGGCAGCCAAGAAACTGGCTTGCACAAGTTGTGTCATGGTCAATCTCGGGATAAATCGCGCCGACCTCTCCGAGGGACAATGGACCTATTTTTACGACCGCGACATATGCTTCAGCCGGCTCAGCTTCCCGCATATGTTCTCGCCTCACGTTGCTCCCCCAGGATGCGGCAGCATCCAGGCTGAAGTTTATTTCTCCCAGAAATACAAGCCACTGAAGGGCGCGCCGGAGGATTACGTCGCACCGGTCATCGCGGATCTGAAACGATGCGGCGTGTTGCGTGAGGATGACCAGATCTTGCACACGAACGTCCATGTGAGCCGTTATGCGCAAGTGATCTTCGACCTGGAACGCGCCGATGCATTGGCGACCGTACATGGATATCTCGACGATGTGGGCATTGCCTATTGTGGCCGATATGGAGATTGGCTCTACATCTGGACAGACGAATCCTTCATCAGCGGCGAAAACGCTGCTCAAAGGGCTTTGGACCGGATTGCAGTGAGCAAGGGCAGATAAATGGGTGAGACGGCTATTTTGGCGATGAAGGACGAGGTCGTTAAACCGCTCAGCGCCTGCCGATTTTGCAAATCGGAATTGCGGCATACCTTCGTGGATCTGGGCATGTCGCCGCTCTGTGAAAGCTACCTGCGGCCGGAACAACTCAACGAGATGGAGCGCTTCTATCCCCTGCATGTGTTTGTGTGCGAAAAGTGCTTCCTAGTCCAGTTGGAAGAATTTGTAAGTCCAGATCACATCTTCAGCGAATACGCCTACTTCTCTTCGTACTCGGACAGTTGGCTCGATCATTGTCGGCGCTACACCGAGCAGATGCTCGATCGTTTTCGCCTGAACAGGGAAAGCTTGGTCGTGGAGCTTGCCAGCAACGACGGCTACCTGCTGCAGTATTTTGTGAAGAAGGGCATTCCGGTGCTGGGCATCGAGCCCGCCGCGAACGTTGCGAAAGTCGCGGAGCAGAAGGGGGTTGCGACCATCGTAAGGTTTTTCGGCAAACAACTGGCTGCCGAACTGGTGTCAGACGAAAGGCGGGCGGACCTGCTGGTCGGCAACAATGTTCTTGCCCAGGTACCCGATCTTTGTGACTTTGTTGCCGGAATGAAGATCCTGTTGAAGCCGCAAGGAGTTCTCACGCTGGAGTTTCCGCACCTGCTGAGGCTGATGGAAGAGAACCAGTTTGACACGATCTACCACGAACATTTTTCCTACTTTTCGTTCCTCACTGCGAGAGAAATCTTCAGCGCGTACGGCCTGGTGCTGTTCGACGTCGAGGAGTTGTCCACGCATGGCGGATCCTTGCGCGTCTTTGGCCGGCATGCGGAAGACACGTCCAAGCACGTTAGTTCCCGGGTAGTCGAGTTGATGGCTAGGGAAGAGGCAGCGGGATTGAACCAGCTCGAGTGCTATCGCTCCTTTTCGGAGAAAGTGAAGCGCACCAAGCGGCAGCTCCTGCGTTGCCTGATCCGGGTGAAGGAGGAACGGAAGTCGATCGTTGGATATGGCGCCCCAGGCAAAGGCAATACGTTATTGAATTACTGTGGGGCTGGGAAGGACCTCATCGACTATACCGTGGATCGCAACCCCTACAAGCAGGGGCGATTTACACCAGGCACGCACATTCCGATCTACCACCCCGATAAAATCCGCGAAACGAGGCCCGATTACCTCCTGATTCTTCCGTGGAACTTGAAAAGTGAGATTATGCAGCAAATGTCTTTTGTCCGCGAGTGGGGCGGAAAATTCATCATTCCTATCCCTGAAGCGACGATATGCGACTGACGACCACAGCCGCACAGCTAGCACCACTCATCTGGAGGATAGCCCTATGAAAGTAGTACTTTTTTGCGGTGGACTGGGTATGAGGATCAGAGAAGCGGGGGAGACTACTCCCAAGCCTATGGTCCATATTGGCGACCGGCCGATTTTGTGGCACGTCATGAAGTACTACGCTCATTTCGGCCACAAGGATTTCATTCTCTGCCTTGGTTACGGTGCTGACGCGATTAAGAACTATTTTGTCAATTACAGCGAGCTGGTATCCAATGACTTCGTATTACTGAACGGCGGCAGAGACGTCAAGGTCTTCAATCGGGATATTGACGACTGGACAATCACGTTTGTTGATACGGGCGCTAACGCGAATATCGGTCAGAGATTGAAGACCGTAGAGAAATATTTGGATGGCGACAAAGTGTTTCTAGCGAACTACAGTGACAATCTGACAGATTTTCATCTTCCTGACCTTGTCGAGGCTTTCCATGAGCAGAATAAGACCGCAGCCTTTCTCTGCGTTCGACCAAGCATGAGCGCTCATCATGTTTCAATGGATGGAGAAGGGATGGTTGAGGAAATAAAATCGCTCGGCGATTCTGACATTTGGATCAACGGTGGATACTTTGTTTTTAAGCGGTCGATTTTTGACTACATAAACGCCGGCGAAGAACTGGTACACGAGCCGTTTCGAAGGCTGATTGAGGCAAAAGAGCTGATGGGGCACGCGTACGGAGGTTTCTGGAAGAGCATGGACACGTTTAAGGAGAAACAGGAGTTGGACGAGTTGTACAGCAAAGGAGTGGCGCCCTGGCAATTGTGGAAGCAAAAGGAGAAGCTTCACGAACTAGTCGAGGTGACTTCAGGCTCTCATGGCGGAGCGAAGAAAGCTTGAGATAGCACCAGGCGAGACGCTCAACGACCACGTCAGTCTGGGACAAGCATAAGGCAATTCGTCATGACGGCACGCTCACCAGAGCTTTTGTCGTATGCAAATCGCACCTTCGGGTGCTGAAGTCCATTTTACGGCACAAGGTCGCGATGTGTTTGCTTGCGATGACGATCCCGATGGCGATCTGGACCTCCCAGCTTCCACGTATGTCGATTCCACTCCTCATTACATTGGAACAGGTGTTGGGCTGTTAGCTGTACTGGCAGTGTACGGTTTGAGGTGGCTACGAACGATTGGCGGGAGCTACGGGGGTCTTCTCGTATTTACACTGATAGCGCTTGTGTGTTTGCAAGGGAAGGCACCGGAGAAAGGGGAAAACCAGATCGGCGGAGGTCATGTCTCCGGGGATGATTGCGATGAAAGAGCTGATGACGCAGCCTGGGCGGCAGTTGATTCTGGTTCGATACTCCCCGGCCCCCCGGACCATGTCGACAAGAGTAACGAATGCGTCTACAACAGCGCAGACATCGACGCCTCGCAGATTATGTGGGCTCACGATATGGGCCAAGCGAAAAACTGTGAGCTGATCAGGTACTACCGAGGAAAACGCAAAGTCTCCTTGGATCACCCAGATAGCAGGAGAACTTATTTCTTACGCCTCGGAGAGCGAGTGACCGGCTGTCGCAAGGGCTCGATCATCACGGCTCTGCTAGTGCTGGTTATCACCGCCGGGGGTACCGCTTGGTGGCGTGGCAGGCATCATGCCCGGCTTGAGACGTGCCTGTCCATCTTTTTTCCACTGTCTGCGCCAGCATATATCCAACCGCTGGGTAGGGCTTATGCGACGAACTTTCGGAATAGTGAGAACCCCATCTCGGAGGGTGGGAATTGGATAAACGGTGGGACTTGTGGGGACGCCACATTGTGTCCAGGGGCAAAGGGGTCGAACGTAGCTAGTGCTGGCGGCCGCGCGTTTGGGACGCAGCCAGGAACAGTTCCGCCCCCTTATACTGATTCCGCCGCTTTGGTGACGGGCAATTGGGGAAGTGATCAGTTCGCGCAGATCGTGGTGTGGTGGGATGGCGCCGCTGGCACGAACAGCGACTACGATGAGGTAGAAATCAGGCTCCGCGGCACGCTCGCCAAGAACTTTAGCAAGACTTACAACATCAACTGTCGAGTCGGTGCCCCGTCTGCCGATTCATATATCCAGATGGGTCGTGCCAATGGCCCCCCCGATGATTTCACACCCCCTATCGCGGAACTCAAAGGGCCAAGCGCTGCTTGTCAGAATGGTGACGTAGTCACCGCTACTATCGTGGGAAATGTGATCACGGCTTACATCAATGGCAAAAGAGTTATACAGGGTATCGATTCCGTGATTACTTCGGGTGCACCTGGGTTCGGTTTTTTTCACCAAGGAACGTCGGCACAGAACAGCGATTTTGGCATCTCCAGATTTGCTGCTACGGATGTATTCCCGCCTTTTGGAGTGCAAGGGAAGGCGAGCTCAGGTGCTCCAGCTGTAAAGACTAATTGAATCGGCCGCTAGTGCCCAAGGAGGCGACGAGTAATTCGCAGGAATGCGCAATGTAGTTCCCTTGAGTGTTGATCTCGTGCCAACGATCCGGTTGCATGCTTACCTACTGGGTGCAGCCATATCAACGATAGGAGTCATGATGAAAGTTTTGCTCACTGGCCATAAAGGTTACATCGGTGCCGTAGCGGGTCCGCTTTTGAGTGCCGCCGGCCACGAAGTCTCAGGGCTCGACGCCGATCTTTATGCGGGCTGCGATTTCGACAACGAGTGTGCAGCGATTCCGGACGTTCGCAAAGATCTTCGCGATCTGAGCCGGCCTGACCTGGAAGGCTTCGACGCCGTGGTGCACCTGGCTGCACTGTCGAACGATCCACTGGGCAATCTTGATGCTCAGCTTACCTACAACATCAATCATCTCGCGTCGGTGAAGCTAGCCAAGCTGGCGAAAGAAGCGGGGGTGAAGCGGTTCGTGTTTTCGTCCTCTTGCAGCACGTACGGTGCAGCGGGCGACGACTTCCTCGATGAAAAAGCTTCACTGAAGCCGGTCACGCCGTATGGCGAATCGAAAGTGTTGGCCGAGCGTGACATCCGTTTACTGGCGGACGCGAACTTCAGCCCGACTTACATGCGAAATGCGACGGCGTATGGTGCATCTCCGCGGCTGCGGCTGGACATCGTTTTGAACGATCTGGTGGCATCGGCATACGCAACGGGTCGTATTCTCATCAAGAGTGACGGCACACCTTGGCGTCCGATCACGCACATTCGGGACATCATCGCTGCTATTGTGGCGGTGCTTGAAGCGCCCCGCGAGGTCGTTCACAATGAAACGTTCAACGTCGGCCGTACCGACGAAAATTATCGGATTCGAGAACTGGCGGACATCGTAGCTGAAACCATTCCCGGCTGCCGCGTAGAGTATGCGCCTGGCGGCGGGCCCGACAAACGTTGCTACCGCGTGACCTGTGACAAAATCTGCCGAGTCTTGCGAGACTTCCGTCCCCAGTGGACCGCGCGTAAGGGCGCTCAGGAGCTCTACGACGCCTATCGCAGGGTTGGACTCACTGCCGAAGATGTGGAATGTGGCCGTTATATCCGGATCGCCCAGATCCAGCGCCTGCAAAAAGCCAGACAGCTGGACACCTCTTTGCGCTGGCGCGAAAGAGTAATGGCTTAACGACAAAACTCCTCAATGTTAGCCCCAGGTATTTTATGTCACTAGATCTGGTGGATCGCTCCGTGAAACGTAAACAAGTAGCCAAGAATAGGAACGATCGACCTCGCCGTCTCTGCATGCTGCTGACCCTGCTCGTGGCTGCTAGTTTCGTGGTCCGTGTGGTAGCATGGGCGCACTGGCAAACAGGCGCCATCGAGTCCGAAGGCGCAGAGTACGCGAGAATAGCGGAGAACCTGCGGAATGGCGTGGGGTACGTTGGAATCGTGACCCCTGGTGCTCAACTAAACTTTAACCCCCTTTTTCCGTTGCTAATTGCTGGAACCTCTTTTGTAACCCACAACTATGAACTCGCGGGCCGATTGGTTGCGCTGGTTATGGGGGCACTGCTCCCATTGCCGGTCTTTGGCATTGCATCTCGTTTATTTAGCCGTCGTGTCGGATTCATCGCCGCCGGCTTAACGTTGCTGCATCCGCTGTTAGTGAATCTATCCTTTGCCGTGTACTCGGAGGGCCCCTACATCACCCTGTTCCTTGCTGCCGTCTACTTAGTGATTGTGGCCTTAGACCATCCATCGATCAGGCTGTGGTTACTGGTGGGCGGAGCCTTCGGGCTCGCTTGGCTAATTCGCGCGGAAGCTTCTGCCGCATTCGCGATTGCGGTCCTGTTTGCGCTTACAGGTACGGAGGGAAGCCGCACGGTTAGATGCAGACGCGCCGCGGCTGCAATTGTAGTGTTTCTGGCGCTAGCGTTGCCAGAAGTCATTTTTATTTACAGGTCGACAGGCAAAGTAAATCTGGAAAGCAAGAGCGCGATCTTTTTTTACACAGGTAAGCGTATCTTGGCTGCGGAACGGAATCCTGAAGTGGATTACGAGTCACCGGGCGGGCAGCACGAGGTGCCATCTTCCGCGCCAAATATAGAATCGTGGCAACGATGGGAGGAAAAGTGGGCATTCTACGGCATCGACTCTCATCTCAAAGGAATGGGATTTCCGATGCGGCCCCACGCCGAAGTTGTCCGGGAAACACAGTTAAAGTTCAAGGATCTGTTTCTTTTGATCGAAAGGGGGGTGCGTCAGAACACACAAATATTGTTTCAACGGCTCTCCTCAGATTGGCTGGGAGCACCTCTTTTGCCGGCGCTAGCTTTCCTGGGTGCCTTTCGGCGACCGTGGGTAGGACAGCAGGCTGCGAGCCGATTGTTCGTCATGTTGGTCGCTGCTGCTCCCGTTGCCGCGACGTTCTTTGCTCTCTGGAGCGAAACAAGATACTACTTCATATTTGTGCCACTATTGTCCATCTGGGCTGCAAATGGTCTCTTTGAGGTCGGCCTCTGGACGAAGTCGTCGAGCGCTGCTGCGGGGTGGAGGTTAGTAGCTAGTCCTCTGACGTCTCGGTGTATTATTCCCGGGTTGATAGGACTAGTCATGATCATCAGCCCGGTTAAGAAGGTCAGGAGGTTGGAATCATTTGAGGAAGGCGCTCCTTCTACTCGCGTCGAGAAAGAGGTAGGCTTGTGGATCAAACGTCAGCAAGACCATCCGGTTAAGATCATCGACCTTTCCATACCTCTGGCCTTCCACACGGGTGCGCAGTTCACGTACTTTCCTTACTGTACAGGCGAGTTGGCCCTTCGTTATCTCGATCTTGCGCAGGTCGACTATGTGGTCCTACGTCGGGGAGAAAAGTTTACCCACTATTACGAGGAGTGGCTGACGCACGGTATCCCGGACGCTCGGGCGGAACTCCTACAGCTCTCTTCAGTCGCTGGCGGTGAAAACTTTGTGGTGTATCGGTGGCACAGAGGTGAATCCGCCGACAGTTGGCGTAGTGTGCCTAGGCAAACACAGAAAGTGATTTCCACTGGCCCATGATCCAACTGCATCTTAACGCAATACCGGGCAGAGCCTTAAAGATCCTATGCCTGGGCAGCCATTCCGACGACATCGAAATTGGCTGCGGTGGCACGGTGCTCCGGCTGAGGGAACAGTACCCAAGCTGCGTATTTTACTGGGTGGTGTTCAGCGCCGCTGGAACTCGAGAAGCCGAGGCGCAACGCGGGGCCGAGTTGTTTACAGGCACGAACCGAGACGAGGGTGCTGTGCTGAAGAACTTCCCCGATGGCTTCATGCCATTTGCAGGAGGCGAAGTGAAGGCGGTTTTTGAGGAGTTGAAGGAGACGATCTCCCCGGACCTCATCTTCACTCACAACCGGAAGGACGCACATCAGGATCACCGCTTGATAGCTGAACTTACCTGGAATACCTTTCGGGATCATTTCATCCTGGAGTACGAGATTCCGAAATATGATGGCGACTTGGGACAACCGAGCGTTTTCGTGACGCTTGAGGCCGAAATGTGCCAGAAGAAGGTGCATTACATCATGGATGCTTTCCCGTCCCAGCGCACCAAGCGTTGGTTTCAAGAGGATACATTTCTCTCCCTCATGCGACTGCGTGGAATGGAATGTAATGCCCCCAGCGGGTACGCAGAAGCTTTCTACGGCCGCAAGATCGTGCTGTGAAGTGAAATCTAGACGTCAAAGACAGGGAAGGCGGCTGATATATACAGGCTAGTGTGAGAACGGGATGAAGGATTTGAAACAGAGGGTGATCCGTGGTGGTTTCGCCAAAATCTGCTCCCAGGGAGCTGGTTTCGTGGTCCGAATGGGCTCGCTGATGATATTGGCCCGACTCTTGGACCCCAAGGATTTTGGTCTGGTGGGTATGGTTACCGCCGTGATAGGGGTTTTCAATTTGTTCAGGGACTTTGGGCTGTCGGCAGCCGCGGTTCAGCGTAACACAACCGTCACTAGGGAACAGGCTTCAACGCTCTTTTGGGTCAACATATTGGTTGGCGCGATCCTGGGGCTGTTGTCGTTCGCGATTGCACCGTTTGCCGTCCTCTTTTATCACGAACCGCGACTGTTCGGGATAACAGCTGCCTTGGCGTCTGGATTTCTCTTCAACGCGGCTGGAGTACAGCACTCAGCGATGCTCGAACGCGAGATGCGCTTTACTACACTGTCGGTGATCGACATTATCTCTTTGTTGACAAGTGTTTTGGTTGGAATTGGGATGGCTCTGCATGGTTACGGCTACTGGGCTCTGGTCGCCACGACAACCGTTGCTCCACTCGTCTACACAGTGTGTGTATGGCTGACCACAGCTTGGGTTCCAGGAAGGCCACACCGGCGGGTTGGTGTTCGCTCCATGATGCGTTTTGGAGGCACACTGACTTTGAATGGCCTCGTTATGTATATCGCTACCAACTTTGAAAAGGTCTTGTTAGGCCGGTTCTGGGGTGCAGAAGCTATCGGGGTCTACGGAAGGGCCTACCAACTCGTTAACATGCCAAACGATAACCTGAATTCAGCGGCCAGTGGGGTAGCGTTTGCAGCGCTGTCCCGGCTTCAGGACGATCCGCCTCGCTTCAGAAGCTACTTTCTCAAAGGTTACGCTCTGGTTTTGTCACTGACCGTACCGGTCACCGTGGCCTGTGCACTTTTTGCTAAGGACATGATTTCCGTTTTCTTAGGACCAAAGTGGCAAAGCGCGGTCACTGTTGTTCGCTTGCTGGCTCCGACCACCTTAGCGTTTGCGACTATCAATCCCTTGGGATGGCTGCTCATGTCGCTCGGACTGGTCGGACGGGGTTTGAGAATGGCTCTCGTCTTCGCGCCCTTCATGATTGCGGGTTACCTAATTGGCTTGCCTTATGGACCCAGGGGTGTTGCGTTTGCTTACTCAGCGATGATGACCTTGTCCGTCATTCCGATGATCGCGGCTGCCGTACGCGGTACTGTGATTTCCGTTCGCGATGTTCTGCTGACTGTGAGCCGGCCATTGCTTTCAGGCATCGTGACTGCCGGGCTTGTGCTTGGACTGCAGTTCTGGTACAGCCCATATCTTTTGCCACTGCCCAGGCTCGTGCTAGGAGTTGCTCTGGTGCTTGCCGGGTACCTCGGGATGCTCTTGTACGTGATGGGACAGAAGCTGTTCTACCTGGATATTCTCCGAGGATTCAGAAGGCCACCGTCAGTCGAAGAGCAGCTGGTAGTTCCCGCTTAGCGAGCTAAACCCACACTACTTTGTAAGAGTTCTGGTTTCTCTCGCTCCGTAAGCGTCCGGCAGAGACCGTCTGGACAGATGTGTGAGGAGAGGACACTCTGACTTTGTGGGCACGATTGGATGGTGTCCACTTGGAGCGGAGATGGACACTTCCAAGCAAGCAGTGGCAGAGATCGAAAATGTTGGAAATGCTCCGTGATCGGGATTATCTTCGCCATCGGGTGTAGGTCTCCTTTCCAGGAAAGGCTTTTGCTTGTCAGGCAAAGCCAACTTACACCCTCTCGTCTTTTACACAATCAACGTTACGTCACGGGACGAGTACATCAGGACGAGTACATCAGCTTGACACTGCCATTCCGCAAGATGTAGTATCGCGGGGTTTTGAACTCCTTCTACTCACAATTCTCGCAGCAGCGCCGCTCTACGAGACTTGAATAGAGGGCTCTCCCCCTAGGTCCGATCCCTAGTTCACGTATACGCTGCACCGGGGTGTTCCATGAACGGTCGCGTCTCTTCGTGTCTAACTCGTGTCCTCGTCTCCTCGCTTCTGTTCACTCCATTAGTGCCCAGAGCGATGGCTCAGGCCAACGTGCAGGGGACGTGGCGCACGCTGTCAAATACGATGCCCATCAATCCCGTCCATGTGGCTCTCCTCGGGAACGGCCAGGTGCTGGTAGTTGCCGGTTCGGGGAACTGCCCGCCGTCGCAGTCAGGCTGTCCCTCGGGTCCGCCCTATGGCCCATCGAATGGCTCTGGGGCGTTGCTAGTGAACCCAGTGAGCGGACAGACTATTGCTCAATTTTCCTTGTCTTGGGACATGTTCTGTAATGGCATGGTACTGCTGCCGGATGGACGGGCGCTCATCGATGGCGGCACGATCCAGTACGATCCTTTCTACGGAGAGCCGCAGGTCGCGATTTTCGATCCTGCGACAAGCACGTTCAGCAACACGCAGAACATGGCGCACGGGCGCTGGTATCCAACGGTGGTGACTCTGGGCGATGGTAGAGTAATGACATTTTCCGGCCTGAACGAAACCGGCAGCACCGACAACGCTGTCGAGTTCTACACGGTTGGCTCGGGCTGGAGCACTCAATATTTCGCACCTTGGACTTCGGATCTCTATCCGCGCCTGCACCTCCTGCCTAATGACACAGTGTTCTACTCTGGTGCGGGAACCGGCTCCAAGCTATTCGATCCATCGACGCAAACCTGGAACACGAGCGTCGCGACTACGAATTACGGCGGACTTCGCACCTACGGAACATCGGTTCTGCTCCCCTTAACACCGGCGAATAATTACGACCCCAAGGTGGTCATAATGGGTGGGGGGAGCCCCGCTACCAAGACCACTGAGATCATCGATATGGGGGCGGCGACGCCGAAATGGGTGTATGGGCTAAACATGTCGCAGGCGCGTGTCGAGATGAATGCGGTGATCTTGCCCAACGGCAAAGTTCTGGCCCTCGGCGGTTCCATGAATGACGAGGACACGAGCAGCCTGAGTTTGAACGCAGATTTGTTCGATCTAAGCACCGTCAATCTCACTTCTAACCCTCCAAATTTGGGAACTGTCTCCTCCGCCGGGGCGAACGCCACGCAGCGGCTATACCACTCGGTGGCGTTGCTGCTGCCGGATGCGACGGTGTGGTTGGCGGGAGGCAATCCGTCACGGGGCACGTACAACAACACGATGGAGATTTATCAACCGGCGTACCTGTTCAACCCGGACGGTACAATGGCCACTCGACCATCAATCACGAGCGCGCCGAGTTCCGTCTCCTATGGCAACACCTATAGCGTGACAACCCCGGACGCCGCGAACATCTCTTCGGTGGTTCTAGTGCGTAACGGAACCGTAACGCACGCCTTCGGCATGGACCAGCGTGAGGTGGGACTGTCCTTCACTGCGGGGAGCGGAGTACTGACCGTCACCGCTCCTCCCAATGGCAACATTGCCCCTCCGGGCTATTACATGCTGTTTCTCCTGAACAATTCAGGCGTGCCCTCGCAGGCGAGCTTTGTGCAGGTTGGTCAGCAGCCGGATTTTAACATGAGCGCCTCGCCGTCGGCACAAACCGTCGTTGAAGGAAGCAACACCAGCTACACAGTGAACGTGACAGCCCTAGGCGGCTTTAGCGGGACAGTGGGCCTCAGTGTCACTAGCCTGCCTACTGGGGCGACCGCCAGCTTTAATCCAACGACCGTTACCGGAACCGGGTCTTCGACTTTAACCGTGACCACGGCCGGTAGCACGCCAGTAGGCCTCTCGACCTTGACGATTACGGGGACTGCTGGCACTCTGAGCCATCAAACCGCAGCAACACTAACGGTGACTTCCGGCGGTACGCCGACGGTGACCAGTGTGAGCCCGAGCAGCGGTCCAGTGGGAGGTGGCACGGGGGTGACGATCACGGGGACGAACTTCGTTTCCGGAGCGACGGTGACGTTGGGGGGGGCGGCGACGAACGTGGTGGTGGTGAGTGCCACGCAGATCACGGCGACGACGGCGGCGCATGCGGCGGGGGCGGTGAATGTAGTGGTGAGCAACCCGGACACACAGACGGGGACGTTAACCAACGGGTACACCTATACCAGTAGTGTGGCAATCGCTTTTGCGCAGGTGGCGGCGGCGACACCCGTTTCAGCAGCGCAAGTGACGGTGACCTATCCGGGGCCACAGACGATTGGGGACCTGAACGTGGTGGTGGTGGGGTGGAATGACACGACTTCGACGGTGCAGTCGGTAACGGACAGTGCAGGGAACCCGTACAGTCTGGCGATTGGGCCGACGAGTGGGACGGGGTTGCGGCAATCGATCTACTACGCGGCGAACATAAAAGGCGGCAGCAACACGGTGAATGTGATCTTCAGTCAGACAGCGTTATATCCAGACGTGCGGATTCTGGAATACCAGGGTGTGAGTGTAGTGGATGTGAAGGCGGGGGCGAGCGGGAACAGTGGGACAGCGAACAGCGGGTCGGCGACGACGACGATGGCGAACGAATTGATTTTTGGAGCAGCCACGGTTGCCACTGGGGTGACGGGAGCGGGGAGCGGATTCACGACGCGGATTATCACGAGTCAGGACGGAGATAATGCGGAAGACGAGGTGGTAACGACGAAAGGCAGTTACAGTGCGACGGCGCCATTGAGTCCGTCAGGTGCCTGGGTGATGCAGATGGTGGCGTTCGCGGCGAGTTCGGCGCCAGCCCCGACGGTGACGACTGTGAGTCCGAGCAGTGGTCCGGCGGCGGGGGGCACGGCAGTGACCATCACGGGGACGAACTTCGTGACGGGAGCGACGGTAACGTTGGGAGGGACGGCGGCGACGAATGTGGTGGTGGTGAGTGCCACGCAGATCACGGCGACGACGCCGGCGCATGCGGCGGGGGCGGTGAATGTAGTGGTGACCAACCCGGACACGCAGAGCGGGAGTCTGAACAATGCGTTTACCTATACCACCGTGCTGCCCATCAGTTTTGCGCAAGTCGCGGCGGCCACACCGCAGACGCCGACGCAGGTGGTGACCGTGACGTATCCCTTTGCACAGACCGTCGGTAACTTGAATATCGTGGTGGTCGGGTGGAACGACACGACGGCGACGGTGCAATCGGTGAGGGATAGTGCGGGTAACACCTACAATCTTGCGGTTGGGCCTACCTCGGGCAACAAATTGCGACAATCGATCTACTATGCTGCAAACATCCTTGGTGGGAACAGCACCGTGACCGTCACGTTTAATCAGAACGCGAAATATCCTGACGTCCGCATCCTGGAGTACACGGGAGTCAGCACGCTGGATGCGAAGGCCGGGGCAAGCGGAACCGGCGCCAAGGCGAACAGCGGTTCGGCCACAACAACATCCTCGAACGAACTGATCTTTGGCGCAGGTACGACCACCGGCGCCTTCGGCGGCGCCGGATCCGGGTTCACTGCCCGGATTACCACCGTCGACGGGGACATCGCGGAAGACAGGGTTGCGACTAGCAGCGGGAACTACAATGCTACCGCTCCTTGCAACGCCGCCTGGGTGATGCAAATGGTTGCGTTCAAGTGACAATATTGGGAGCTTTAAGAGGCTCCCCCGGTGGACGTGTGGGTTGGATGCAGTCGTCCTGGTGAAACGATTCAGACGCCGGTACCGCAGGCCGAGCGGAGGTCTCGATGATACGGAAGAAGATCTGAGGCGGCAGCAGAGGATGCCAGACGAACGAGTGCGGTGTATCGCTCCCATGTCAGCCGGTTCCCTCGCGTGCGGCGATTGAGCCACTTCCTCCAGATCCTTACGACGCCCCGATAGAACTTCAGAAGGCTCCGAGAGTTTGGCGGTCGGCCGTAGTACTGGTAGTGGCCTCGGAGCTTGGCGTTGAGGGTCTTCTGCTGCTCGTCCACAGAGTCGTGCCGGTGCTCCTGGCACCATTCGGCGACCGCCGTGAAGTTCCTGCGGAGCCGCTTGCACATCGTTCGCACATGCACTGTGAACTTCCCTAGTTCGCACAGAGCTGTATTTGACTGGTTGGTACCTTGATGCGGGCTTGGAGCGCCGAGCATACAGCCTGCTGACATGGGCGCCGATTCTCCAAGGCGAGTTCGTCACTGGCCGGTTACTCTCTGACGCTTGTTTTTTGATGCCGATCCGCAACTTGGGGTTGAGCGCTTTCCACACATGCACATTTGCTTGGCGCCGCAAAGCAGAAGCGTCTGCGCCTTTTATCTGTTCCGCTTATCTGTTCCGCATTGGAATTTTGTTGAGCAGAGCGTCGACATAGAAGCAAACGCACGGTGGATTCTTGTCGAATCATTTTCCTTGTCAAGAACGTGTCATCTTCGCAAATCGACAAGTACGACAGGAGGCTGCTGCACTAGCAGAGGACCGCTCCCCGGAGTGTATCCTCACGGTAGTGGAGGAGAGGATAATCGGATAATCACAGTGCCCCGGTGTTTTTCAACAACGGTGTTTTTTGAGAATTCGGAGGAGGAGGAGGGCGGGGCGCCGTCAGTCGCGGGCAAGAGTGAAGAATCACTCCCCGCTAACTCTGGGGAAGCGGTAATAGCAGTGGGCAGCGTAGCCCGGACTGCGGGTGCCTGCGGATCGAAATACCTGCACCGATATCTTGAACACTGCAAGGGAGGTTGCTAGATCAGGCAATTGTGGCTTACTGGCGGGCGCACCGTTCTTCGGCCGGAACTTGTTCCACTTCGTAAACTAACTTGCCATCGACATCCTTGGCGAATGCCAGCACGGCACTTTCAGCGCCATCACCCTCAATCCGCCAGGAGTTCCCGTCTTTCACAACCGACATTTTGCTGCGCGCTCTCCACCAGGAATCGATCTCGGTTGGCAGCGCATACCAAATTGGGGTTTGATCGCCCAGGCCACGCAAGTATTTCAGCAACTCCACGTAGACTGCCTTTGTGTCGTGATCCTGGACGTAGTCCGGGTGAACGATAAAGCTGGCCAAGCCGTTCTTCTTCAAGATCAGTTCAACTTGGTCTTTCCACAAAGCGATGGACCGCTCGTTCAGCAAGTGAAACAGCGTATAGTCCTGCACCGTGGTCACAGGCAATTCGAGAATGTTTCCGATGAAGTAAGGCATCACAGTGCAACACCCGCCACGCTGGGGATCCAGGTGCGCCACGTTAGGCATCGTCATGTCGAAAGAGAATTCCAAGGCGTCATACCATTCAGGCCTCCGATAAAGCATTCCTGCCCGAAAGCCTTTCGCGTCATATTCCCTGGCATAGCGATTGATCAGCGCGGCTCGGCGCACAAATTCTTCCCGATTGTCATAGAGGCAACCGTCGTGGTTAAGGTCATGCACCCCGATTTCACAACCCCGGCTACGAATCAGGTCGAGCAGTTTTGGCGGAACTGCGTAACGGTTCTCGGGAACGATTTGGAATGACGCTTTGAATCCGAAGGCACCATCGATATCAAGCAAGTCCGAGCAAAAATCCCTTCCGGCCTCCTCTTCGACATCGTGCGTCATGAGGACGCACCCACGAGCCCCGTTTGGCCAGAACCATACGAATGGAATGCGCTCGATGCCACGAGCCCGCAGCGATAGCAACAGCAAGGTCTCGCAGATGCTTTCGACGCTCGTGTCGACGGGCCAGTGCGGAAATGTCCGCTTCTGCCAATTTCCGGCCCAGAACTTCTGAATCTGCTCCCGCAAGGGCCGATTCGTAAGCGGACGAAGATAGTAGTAGATTCTTTTCAGGATGGTCGTGCACCTACCCAACTGGCCCAGCCCGTACCGTTCCAGGCGAAGGTCATCAATAATCTCGTCGGGGTCAAATGGCAGCTTGACGCTTCCATCATCGATCTTTGTATCCTGGAGCGCGTCGTAGACAGAAGACTCAGCCCGGGGCTGGCGAACTCCATCACAAGATCGACCATGACATATCGAATTGAGACCGAACTGAAAGTACCCGCGGTCGGAGGACAATTCCCCGCTGAGGCAGAGATGCAAGCAGTCTTCTGGGCAGCGATAGCGATCCAGCACAGCTCGACCTAACATTTCTTCCCGAGCCTCTCCATTAAGAGATTATTAAGTTGCTACGTATTGGGCATCACCGCCTGCGCCCCACTCGAATAGCTGCTTTCAGCTCCCGTGGAATCACTGCAGTTACGATGTAGAGCTGCGCGGCCCGGGATGTGACGCGCTGCGTCCTGATCTCACGATTACATGGCTGCAACCCTTTGACCAGGCTGCAGCCCCTTGATTTTATAGGCGATGAGCGATGAACTACAGTCTACAGCAGGGCAGTGTCAGTTTCCAGATGGAATACCGCCCGACATGTCCTTCCGACATGTCCTTGCTATTTCGGAGGGTGCATGGCGCGACATCCGCGACCGGAGTGCCAGAGCGGATCGGCAACCACCTTCACGTCATCGATGTAGCGAAAACATTTCACCGCCAGCCTGCGGGGTGGCCGGATTTTCCCATTGCAAGGCGGCGGTCCTGACAAGCGCTGCTATCGAGTGACCTGCGACAAGATCCGCCCCGTGCTGCCGACGTTCCGTCCCGAGTGGACCGCCAGCAACTGCGCGCAGGAACTCTACGATGCATATCGTGCGGTGGGGCTCACGGCCGAAGATATGGAGCGCGGCCGCTACGTGCGGATTAGCGAGATCCAGCGTCTGCAGAAAGCAGGGCAACTGGACGGTACTTTGCGGTGGTGCAGCCAGCGTGCTGAGACACCTTTACTTGCTTCAACTGATCCCATCCTGAAAGCGAGTGTCGAGGCCAGTTGGCACGGTTCGAGTGCGCGC
>WNFE01005303.1_pt1 | contig 17195 bp, 8 predicted proteins | sample 5400451 | NCBI WGS metagenome assembly WNFE01 (sample SAMN13153344, study PRJNA577476) | soil metagenome | isolation source: 200 cm saprolite under Douglas fir tree site 2 hole 2 | place: USA:California | collected 2015-04-18
TTCTTCAGCATCCAGGCAATGCGCGTGGCTTTTGGAATCTGGTTGCTGACGGCACGGCGGTAGGAATTCAGGACCTTGTCTTCATCGGAAAGGACCGCCTTCAGTGGCAGGCCGTAGGTTTCCTGGAACGCCCGCTCCAGCAAAGGGGTTGCCACCTGAAAGCCAATAAAATCGTGATAGCTGTCTGGAGCGTAGCGTTGTTGGGCTATTTCCAGAACGTCGAAGCCAAATTCCGTTTTGACATGCGCGAGGGGGTCATTCTCGTACGTTACGCTGTCGCCGAATTTTTTCTTAAGCTTGGGATAGAGGAGGGGCACGGCGCGGTTGGTTGCAATGGGATGACCTGCGATATCCGCGGCATAGTGTGCGAGGGCGCCCAGCGCAAAAGCATAATCATTCAACTCCTTCGATTCCCGCGCGTCGCGGAGGAGCGCAAGAACAAAATCACCGCTTCTCACATAATGGGTGAGATCGCTGAAAAAAACGCTGCCATGCGGGTAATAGCCCAAGTCTTGAATAATGGCGCCCCCGTAGGCGTAGCCGTGTGCCTGGCGCAGTTCGTCCGGTGAGGCATGTGGGAAGCGCTTGAGCAGGACGGGCTTGATGTTGGTATCCCAAGCAGAGTCGATGATGGCTTCATGAGAGAGCACGGAGTAGGCCGCGCAGCGCGCCGGGCACGATAAAACCAGAACGAGAACACAAACCGTTGCAAGACGAGTTCTCCAGAAATTATGAATCTTGGCTGGCACAATTCTGATTCCCTCTCCGTCGTGATTATAACTACAAAGGCAGAAGAGGTCTCCTTTCCTCGATTTTAGATCGATCATAACAAGGCCAATGCAACGCGCCGACGCGTTACAAGGCCACCATGATGAGCAGGACCGTCCCGACTACCCCCAGGCTCCCGCATCTCCCCATCTGGAATACGCGTGATAGCCGTCGCCTCCGCCGAACAACAGCAGCAGAACAATAATTAGCAGTAGCATCGAAAGTCTTCTTTCAAGATTCCAACTTTGCCTGCGCAATCTTGAATGCATCCCGGTAGCCCATCTCGTCATGACGAATTTCTTCAAATACGACCGAATAGACGATCTCATTACCTTCAAGCTGCGCGGTGATAAATGCAATAAATGCCCGTCTTCCGTCAGTTCTTGGTAGATGAATTTCACCTTCCTGCCGTCTTCAAATTCCTTGATCCACTCTTCGTCTGGTATGTTCATAGCTCCACAGGCGAGGTCAGTGGGTGTCGCAAGTATACGTTGTTCGGTGCGAGAAATTGCGGATCAGGAAAAGAAGTCGGCATTTCGGAAAGTGGCCAAAGTTCAAATCGAATTGGAAAAGTTGAAGTCGGCGGTACCCGTCCACGCGGCGGTCTTCGGCTCTCCCGCGAACAGCGGTACGCGGTCCGTCCAGCAGGCAAAATTTGCTGCGGCGTCAACTTCGCCCGGCGTGCAAAAAGCTGGGATTATACGGAATCACATGGCACTCATTACGTCACTCGCATGCAACATTGCTCGACGCGATGGGAGCGCCTTTGGGAACCGTGCAAGCTCTGCTCGGTCACTCCACATCTGAAATCACACGCGAAGTATATCTACCCGCTATTCCCGAAGATCAACGGCGGGCAGTGGCGGGAGTCGAATCACTTGTTTTTGGGCTCAATCGGACTCAAACGGACTGAACTTTGGGTTCCGCTCAAAACAGTGCTGTTGCAAGTAATTGAAGTAACGGGATTAAGTGGTCGGGGCGAATGGATTTGAACCATCGACCTCCTGGTCCCGAACCAGGCGCGCTAGCCAGGCTGCGCTACGCCCCGACTGACACGCTCAGGCGCGTACTTCCTGCCCAAGCGGGACTATCAGATTAACATAGCTCGCAGGTCGTCGCTACTAGGCGTAAAATCTCGATCTCCGGGCGGCCGCCCAATTGCAATCCTCACCACTGCGGGGAATTTCGTGCATAGTTTCACCAAGAATGGAAAAGCCACACCCCAACGAGGAGCGCGGCTTCGATGTGACTAGATTTCGGAGCTTGATTAAGATGAAACCGGGGCGCGATTGCCCGTGCCCCGGCTGAATTGAAACTAATAGCTGTCAGAAGGAGAATCGCAACCCGACCTGCATCACGCGTCGGCCCTCCGCGGCCCCCCCCTGGATATCCGTGAAGTTCGACCAGTTTGCCGGCGGCGCCAAGTTGCGAACAGCAGGATCGAGGCGCAAACCGTAGCCGCTCCGGCTCAAATCCATCGGGCCAAAATGCTGCGTATTCGTGACGTTGAAGACCTCCCAACGGAGCTGCAGATTCTGTTTCTCGCTCCATGGCATGTTGAACGACTTGCTTAGGCCCGCATCCAAGCGGAAAACACCCGGCAAGCGGAAGATGTTCCTCTGGCCGCTTTCGCCCGGATAAGCATTCCGGAAGCTCTGATAAGCGGCTGTCGGGTCGCATCCAAAGAGCTTCGGAGCGGTGGTGGCGTCGCCCTTGGTCACGCAGGTGCCGAGGGGCTTTGTCAGCACCGTCCGGCTCTGGACGTTCCAGTTGGTGGCCCAACGCGCGTCGTCGAATGGTGCACTGAGCGGCAGCCCCGTGCTCCAATGGAAAATCGAGGAAAGTTGGTAGCCGCCAATCAGGGCATCCAGGCCGCGTCCCGCATTCTTTCCGATCCATTTGCCGCGGCCAAAGGGAAGTTCGAAGATAACGTTGGTGTTGATGATGTGGCGAATGTCGAATTCGGAATTTGCGTACCAGTCGTGCTGGCGGATCGGGTTGAGGATGAAGGAAGCCGAGCCATATCCAAGATCGGTCTGGAGTCCAGAAGCGTCATCCAGCGAATGAGAGAAGGTATAGTTGAAGTCCCAGTGCAGGCCGTGAATCCGCTGCCGTAAGGAGAGGGACAGCCCATTGTAGTACGAGTTGCCGATCGTGCTCCATGCCGTCAGCGCCCCGTACTGCGAATTGAAGAACAGAGTGGGATCGCCGTTGCCGAATCGCTCCGTGTCGATGTCGCCCTGCAAGTCCGTCCAGTCATTTCCGTAGAAATTCCGCGCAATCCAGAAAACGCCTTGCGTCGGCGTGAAGCTAGCCGGGATACAATCCACCACCACTCCACCAGACTTGCATGAGCCTTTGTAGAACGCGTTCATGCGCGACGTAAAATTGGCCGGGAGGATGTTGTCGAAATAAGGCATGGTCGGGACCGCCGTGTTCCCCGCCGGCCGCGTAGCACGGATCTTTTCCAGAATGGTTGCGGCCGTGTACCAATCCATCTTGGAGGCGGGATCCACCAAATCGTTCAGCGCCATTGCGTCTCTGTGCGCCAGCAGGCTCTTGCCGATCCGGCCCGCGTACGAGAGCTGGAACAGGAGTCCGGCGGGCAACTGCCGCTCAACCGTCAAGCTGAGTGCGTAGGCGCGGGGCGTATGGAGATCCGAGTCTAGCGAGGCCTCAATGCGCTCACCCATGTTTTGCGATTTCAGCTGCGGAAAGCTGATCGAGTTGCTGAACGACAGGTTGGGAAGACTGCGGATATCCTGACCGAAGCCAGTGAATGCCGGCGCCGGCTTGTTCGTGACATTGTAAGTGTTGACTGGAATCTGGTCGCTGGAAGAAAACCCTAGCGTGTTGTTCAGGTCGAAAGCCGTCGCGAGCGCTTCGCCGTAGTAGTCGCTGAAGATGGAGAATCCACCACGGATCACGGTCTTGCCGCCGGAGCCAAAAACGCTCCCCAACAAACCTTTGTCAAAGCTCGGGGACCACGCCACGGCAAGGCGGGGCTGGAAATTCTTGTAGTCCCACGGGTACATCGGACTTTTCCCATTCGCTGGCCCAGAGAGCTCCATGGTGAGCAACGTATCGAGGGGAATCCCCTTCGCCGCGGACGCCACGCGATCATTGAAGTATTGGGTCAGGGGGATATTGGGCTTTACTTCGAACCCGCCGGTCTCATAGACGGGGCGGCTCAGCCCGTATCGCAGCCCCAAGCTCAAAGTCAGGTCACGCCTCATCTTCCACGAGTCCTGAACGTAAAAATCGTAGGACTGCGTCGCAAAAGTCCGGTCCGTCGGGCTGCCTGGAGCGAGCAGCTTGCCGGAATGGTCGTACGTCAGATTCGCGTTGTAACCCGAAAATCGCCCGATGAGCGCGGTCGCTGCGTTCTGGGCTTCGCTAACTGAAGTAAGCTGCCACGTAGGTGTGTGTGTCTTTTTGATATCAGCGTCGATCGGATCCGAAATTACGTTGCCGCCCTGCTGGTAGCCGGAGGGGTTGGTCTGGGCAAAATCAAACGCATTCGTATTACTGATTCGATTATTACTGATTATACGCATATTTGTGCCCAGTTGAATCGTGTGTTTGTTCTTGATCCACGCAACGTCATCCAGGATGTTGTGCACTGGCGTCGTCCGGGAGGTGGTAAACGTGGCGGGATTGTTGGTCACGTTATCGAAGACAAAGCGGAAGCTGAATTGATTGCCGTTATGATCCCCGATCTGGCTGAATGCCTCCCGGGTGAGCCCGTAACGCAAATTATTCACCAAGTTATTGCTGATGGTCCATGTATGGCCAACAACAAAACCCCAAGGATGCGACCACAATGTCGGCGAAGGCGTATCTGGGAATTGCGGCGCGGCAAAGTCACCACTGCTGTGGTCCACGATGTAATTAAGTCGAACAAACAAAGTCTGTTTGCTTGAAATGTTTGCGTCGAATTTCGCCACACTCGAATTGAGCTTGGCGACAACCGGGTAACTGAACCGGAACCCGGCCGTGTTCATAAGTTGATTTGGCGTGCTATCGCCCACTGTGAAGTCATTTGCTGGGTATTTTTGCGCGGCGGCTGCGAGAACCGACAGCCCTGCCGGATTCAGACCTACAGCCGGAAAAATGTTGTTCAATTGAGCTTGGGTGTAGGTTATGAGTACCGCAGGCTGGCAAGTTGTCGGCGTAGGGCAGTCTTGCGCCTTTACATTCATCATCCCCTGCCCCATGGTCGGCAGTGGCACCGTGCGCACGACTGAACCTTGAGACTTATCGCGGCGTCCCTCGTAACTGTAGAAGAAGAATAGCTTGTTCTTGACAATGGGCCCGCCAATACCGCCGCCAAATGTGTTGCGGATCAGCGCAGGCCGCGGCTGCCCAATTCGATTGAGAAAGAAATCATTTGAGGTAAACCCCGTGCTGCGATTGAACTCGAAGGCAGCGCCATGAAAGCTGTTCGTCCCGCTCTTGGTGACCAAGTTTACTTGGGCCGCGGAAGAACGCCCCTGGTTCGAGTTCGCGTTCAAAGTCGTGACGCGGAATTCCTCGATGGCCTCGGAATTGAGCCGCAATACAGGCGTATTCAACCGGCTGGTTTGCGCTTCGTTGATGTCCGCCCCGTCCAGCGTCACGTTGGACTGATCGCTCCGTGCGCCATTGACCGATCCGTTGGTGGTAGCGGTCGAATCGATGGCGTACGTGACACCCGGCTGCAGGGTCATAAGTGACAGGACATTTCGCGCTTCCATCGGAAGTTGCGTGATCTGTTCATTCACAAAAGTATTCCCGATCGTCGCATCCTCCGTGTTAGTCGACACAATGGCGGCGGTCCCTTCCACTTCTACCATTTCGCTGATACTACCGATCTCCAGTTGTAAATCCACAGCGGTCGCGGAACCAATTAGGGCAGTAACGTTCCGCACCGACTTCTTGAAGCCCTTGGCCTCCACTCCAAGTGTGTACTCTCCTGGCGGAATCAACTCGAAGCTATAGCCACCCGCCCCACCCGTAGTCTGGGTACGATTGAACCCGGTGCTCGAACTCTTCAGAGTAACGGTTGCCCCAGCTACCAGCTTCCCCTGCGAGTCTGAAACTTCTCCGCGAATCGTCGACGTACCGGTCTGCGCCATGGTACCGCTTGCTAAAAACAGGAGCGCGCAAAACAACACCAAGAGGCCAATTCTTGCCAAAGACCACTTCATAAACTGCTCCTTTCGGGCACCTTATTGGGGTTTGTTGAAAAAACAGGCGGAATTTTCAGAGGGGTACGGGAAGGCTCGGCAATTTGCCGACCCGAGACCATCATGCTGAAATGTAAATTTACCCCGGGCAACCTTAACCACCGCTCGACCTAATCTATCGTTGAGGTAGCTTTTAGAACAGGTCGCCCGGGAATGTCAAGTCAAGTTATTTCGATTGTCAAACCTCTTTAGAAATGTCCCCTTCCTTACCTCATTAGAAGTGTCCCCTTTTCTTTTGATTTGTTGTCGTCCTTGGGGTGGCCGCCGGAGCGGAGCCCTGCGCCGCGGTTTGTGCGGCGCGTTTAGGGCGTAGTGTTCCTGCACAGGTCTACTCCCTACCGGCTTGGCTGGCTCGCGGCGCGGTTCACGCGGCGCGGCCTTCTCTGATCGAGGTCGCACTACCAGATCTTCGTAATCCATGCGTTCCCCGCGGTAGTGCACCTCCACCGCGCCATCCTCCCACTCACACACCAGCGCTTTGGCCTGCGTCGGTCCATAGCGTTTATTCTGCGGTTTGAGTTGCAGAAAATGCCCCCGGTACTGCACCACCCAATCGTTGCTGATCCATCGTTCCGTCTCTAGCCGGAAGACCTCTCTCTGCTTCGCTGCGCTTGGTGCCCGAACGTGATAGTTCTCCGCTCGTGCCGCTTCTCGTGCAAAACGCTGGTTGTGTTCCGCAAGATATTCCGCTTCCAGATACTCATTCGTGGCTTCGTAGCTCTGGATCCCCTGGCGCCGCAGTTTCTTCACTAGCCGATCTTGATGTACCCCGTTGTTGCGCTCCACCCGTCCCTTCGCTTGCGGAGAACTGGCAGCGATAATGCGAATCTCCAACCGCTCGCACATGCGCCCAAATTGCGTCGTGGGCGCCTTTCCTCGCAGGCGCTCCCTCTCCGTCGGCTCACGCTTATAGACATTCTTCCAATCGGTGTACAACGCCCGGGGGACCCCATACTTCGCGATCCACGTTCGCAGCACCCCTACCGCTGCCCAGATGGTTTCCTGCTCTCCCAGGCGCGCACACGTGGTCCCCGTGGCGTCATCCACCATATTCATCAGACATCCTCGAGGTCCACGTTCCTCGAACCAGGCATGAAAGCTCCCATCCATCTGCACCAAGTCGCCAAAGTGCTCCCTGCGCTCCCTCCGCTTCCGGTGCGCTTTCCGTCTCCGCATGCGGCTCCACAACCCCTCCGCTAACATCCAACGCCGCAGCGTCTCCTCGCCCACCTCCAGCCCATCCTCTTCCGCTAAATGTTCCGCTGCCAGCGTTGGTCCAAACCGCTCCTGTTCCGTTCCCGAATACTTCTCCCGGATGAGCTGCAGCACCTTCCGCCGGAATTTCTCTGGCTTCGCCCGATTCGAGCCTCTTCCTGCACTGCGGTGCTGGAGCCCTTTGGCTCCTTCTTCGCGATATCGCCCCCAGAGTCTCTTCGCCTGCCGGTAGCTCACCTCCAGTATCTTCGCTGCGTCTACCAGCCTCAGTGTCTGGCTCTTCACTCGCGCCAGCACCTCTGCTCGTCGAAGTTCCCTCGTACTCATCGCTGTCCTCTTCAACCGGACCTCCTCAGGAGGTCGCAGTGTAAGGGACATTTCTAATGGGGGCTGCAGGGGACACTATCAAAGAGGTTCAACAAAGCCTGCGTTTTTTTGAACATAAATCTATAACGAGGTTGGCCGCGGTATTGACATGGCTGACTTCAAAGCGGTGGTGGCATTCCTGAAAACGCAGGTGCCTTACATGGACTCGTGAGGGATTGCGTTGGCGGACTGTCGAGAATGCGAGCTGTGGCACGCTCAACGCGATGCGGATCTTTTTCATCCTCCTCTGCTGCCAGTTAGCCCTCGGGAGCGGCGCAGCCCGCGAGCTTGGGCCAGACAAGACGTCCGCCGGGACGTTTTTCTGATCACTATCGATACGTTGTGCACGGACCACATTCATTGCTGTGGATATGACCGCGCACAAACTCCTTCATTGGATCCATTGGCAAATCTGCGCCCAGTACGTACCACGGACTAGCAGTGTCAGGAATGCCCCGGTCTATTCTGTCAGGGACGCGTCCCGGCTGTACTAGTTAACCGTGCCCCCCAGTTTTTTGTAAGTGTTGATTCTAAGGGAGTTAGCGTTTCCATAAGTCACTTGTTTTCAACACTTGCAAGAGAGTTCACAAGTGTTGATTCTAAAGGAGGTTGCGTTGCACCAAAATTGTGCAAGTCCGAGGCCGGTGGGGGGACAGAGTGTGGCACAGCGTCGAGGCTAGAGATACGAGGACGAATATACCCAGAACATACGGTACCATAGAGATATAAGTTTAGCAAGAGGAATCTGCGAGTCACTATATTCTCTGCCATCAACCTGACGAATAGAAATCACCGAGATGCAGGAGTCTTGCCTCGGTAATGGCGGGAATCGCCCGGATGGGATCGAGAATCGCACTTGATACTTGGCCGTCTACACGGACGAGCGAAACGGCGTCGGCCCCGCGTTGCGCCTCGCGACGGCCGAGGGCGAAGGTAGCGATGTTGACTCCTAGCTTGCCCAAGGTGGTGCCAATCTGACCGATGACGCCAGGTTCGTCGCGGTTCCTCAAATACAAAATAGTCCCTTCCAACTGAGCTTCCAGCGGAATCCCTTCGATCTGCAGCACGCGGGGAGAGCCGTCATGAAGGACAGTGCCTTCCGCCGTAAAACCTGGCGCCGCTCCGGTTTTTTCAGGCAGTGCGGAGACTTCGAGAGTGTTTGGGAACCCGTGCTCGCGTCTGCGCGTTTCTTCCTCGACGGTCAAGCCTCGGGCCGCGGCCACGGCCGGGGCGTTTACGATGTTCACCTTTTCATCCAGCACCGCATTGAGGACGCCGGCCAGCACCGCGCTGCGCAGCAGATGCGTGCCCACCTCGGCCACTTCTCCCGCGTAGCGAATGCGGATGCGCGCCGGGCGCGTCTCCGCCGCTTGCGAAACCAGAGACCCGAGGCGCTCGGCCAGCTCGAGATAGGGCCGCACGCGCCGGTACTGATCGGCAGAAAGAGCGGGCAAGTTCACCGCGTTGCGAATGATGCCATCCGCGAGGTAGTCCTTGATTTGCACCGCCACTTGCGTGCCGACTTCTTCCTGGGCCTCCGCCGTAGAGCCCGCGACGTGCGGCGTGGCAATGAAATTTGAAAGCCCGATGAGCGGCGAGTTTTTCGGCGGCTCTTCGGCAAACACGTCCACGGCGGCGCCGGAAAGCTGCCCGCTTTTCAACGCTGCGGCAAGGGCAGCTTCGTCGATCAACTCTCCGCGCGCAGCGTTGATCACGCGCGCACCCTTCTTCATTTTCGCGATGGTCGAGGAGTTGATCAGGTTCTGCGTGGCGGGACTCAGCGCGGTGTGCAATGAAACAAAATCGCTCTCCGCCAGCAAGATATCCAGGGGCACCAGCTCGACGGAAACTTCGCGTGCTGCCGCTTCGCTAATGAACGGATCGTATGCCAGCACGCGCATGTCGAAGGCTTCCGCGCGCACCGCCACCTCGCTGCCGATTCTCCCGAGGCCAATCAGGCCGAGCGTCTTCCCGCGCACTTCCGTTCCGGCAGCGGTAGATTTTTCCCAGCGCCCTTCATGAATGGCCTTGTCGAGCCGCGGCACCTGCCGCGCCAATGCCAGAAGAAGGGCAAAGGTGTGCTCGGCTACGCTCACGGCATTTCCGCCAGGCGTGCTCATCACCAGGACGCCGCGCTTGGTGGCGGCTTCCAGGTCAATATTGTCCACGCCCACGCCGGCACGCCCCACCGCGCGTAATTTGGGCGCAAGCTCCAGTAATTCGGCAGTCACTTTTGTGGCGCTGCGAACGATCAGCGCATCCGCATCGGCCATCTCCGCGTTCAAGTTGTCTTTCGTCGTGAGGACCACATTCCAGCCCGGCTGCTCCTTCAGCAACTGCACTCCGCGTTCGCTGATCTTGTCCGCCACGATGACTTTCATGAGGTGCCTGGCATTCTCCTGTGGGTTCATCCTGCAAAATAGAAGTGAACCACGTTAGCGACCCCGCTCGACACTGTCAAATAGGTGCCTGAGCCGGATGCCGGCTTCGCTTGACTCCATTCCTGCCCGGCAAGCTGCCCTCCCGAACCTTGCTCGACAGCCTTCCCCAGCCCTTACGCTTCTCGCGTCTGCTATATTCTTCTAAGCGAGGAACTGGCGATGAGTCTTGCCGAGAAAATTCAGAAGGACCTGGTCGACGCCATGCGCGCGAAAGACGAACTGCGCCTCAGCGTCATACGAGGAATCAAAGCGGCCATCAAGCACCGGGAAGTCGAAAAGATTCGCGCGCTGGACGAGACGGAATCCATCCAGATCCTGCAAACGCTGGTGAAGCAGCGCAAGGAATCCATCGAGCAGTTCACCAAAGGCAACCGGCCGGAACTGGCCGAAAAGGAAACCAAGGAACTCGCCATCATCGAGTCCTATCTGCCGGCAGGGGCAAGCGAAGCCGAGATGAACGCCGCCATCACCAAAGCCATTTCCGAGACGGGCGCGAATTCCATCAAGCAGATGGGCGCGGTTGTGAAGGCCGCGAAAGCGGCGCTCGAAGGCACGTCCGTCGACGGTAAGGCACTCAGCGATTTGGTGCGCGACCGCCTTTCGAAACTTGGCTAAATTTCGCGCAACTTTTTCCCTTTTCGTCCGGATTCATCGTGCTCTGATTTCACTATGCCGCTCCCGGAAACCATCGCGGTGCGCTTCACGGAAGAGGACGCCGGTTACGTGACCGTTCGCCCTGTGGTTCGACAGGTATTTCGCCTGGCCGAACTCGTGGATATGGTTTTGAGCATCACGGGGAAGAATGAATTGCGGGTGCAGCAGATCTTTCGTGCCGGGACAGTCGTGTACAACGGTTTTCGGTATTCGTGGGAGGGGTTCGTCTCCGAAGCGGGCGAACTTGCGGCTCTTCTCGCGCCTTTCCCGGATGACGACCCTTCGCGCGCCTTCAACGCCGATGCGGTGACGGCGGTAACCCTCGAAATCGGCGGCGGCACACAGCGCAGCCTGATTGCCGTCACGCGTCAGGAAGCTTCCGCAAGGCGTTTGTTCCAAAAACAGAGCCCGTGGGAAATCTTGCTCAGCGCTGCGCGAGAATCCGCACCGCGTTACGAGAAATATTCGCACGCCCAGCGCGGCGATGTTTACCGGCTGCATCTTTCCGCGGAGGCAGCGCGGGCCCTTCGAAAAGAACTGCTGGATTCTGCGCCGCGCGTCCTGCGGAAAAAATTGGCGGGCATGCAGACTCCCGCCGCGCTTTCATTTCTCATCCCACGGGGGCATGCTGTTGGCGCTGGATCACGCTCCTAGATTGGAAATCTCGATGACTCTTCCTACCGATGCCGGCGCCCGCAACACTTACGCACTGGCGGTAGTGCGCATTGTCGTCGGAATCTTCTTTTTGATTTTCGGTCAGTACAAAGTCTTCGGCACGGAATTCACTCTTCACGGCGGATTCCAGTTCTGGATCAACAAGTTTCTCGAGGGAGGAGTTTATCCTTTCATGGCGCCGGTGCTCCGCGGATTTGTGCTGCCGCACGCCACGGCGTTCGCTTTCCTCACGGCATATGGTGAACTTGCCATCGGGTTGGGGCTGGTGATCGGTTTTTGGGTCAGGCCGGCGAGCGTCGCGGGGCTCCTCTTGATGCTGGCATTGCTCTTTTCGTCGGACTATCCGGGTCCGCACGCGGCCTTTTGGCAATACTTCGGCGCGAGCCTCAGCCATTCTGTGTTCGCGCTTTGTTTCGTTGCGTTTCTGGTGGGCCGCGCCGACGCTGTTTGGTCAGTCAGGTCCGCGCGAAAAAAGTCTGTATAACGCCAACCAGATTAAAATCAGTGAGCAACAGGCTTTAGCACGGCGGTATTGCGCTCGTCGCCCGCGATCATGCGATAGAGCTTTTTCAATTCTTCGACCTTGTTCAGAGGCACGCTCAGCTCTTTGACTTCAAAAGTCCGTGTGTACTTCAGCGTGTTTCCCGCCACTTCCGTTTTGCTGTGATAGCTCGCAAAGCCGTAATCCGCATCCACTGGCGGCGGCAAATCGTCCACCTCATAACCAGCCGGCAGGGCAATCTCAAACGTGTCCGTGTCCCGCGATGGCCCGCCAAATTCCACCGGATACTTCCGCGGTTCCTTAGTTTCCAGGAGATCGCTGGACTTGCTTCCCAGAACGCGCGGGCGCACCAACAATAAATTGCCTGCGTTCTTGGCATAGTTTTCCGCAACCAGCGAATACTGGTATCCGAAGGGCTGATCCGTCAGATTGAGATTCAAGACGCTTGCTTTGGTGATTTGAAAAGTCGAAAGTGAGTGCGAGAGCATGGTCTCAATCGGCTTGATCTTGTCCGTTTCCTTTGTGGCGGATTTCAGCGTCACCCTCTGCCACAAACCCGAGTCTCCCAGCCGTGTTTCGACAAAATCTCCGCTCAGCGTTCCATTGGGGCTCAATTTCAGCTTTGCCGTGCGCTGGACGCCGGTTCTGGTTGTCGGCAATTGTGGCAGTTTCGCCAGCTCGCCTCCCTCCGGAGTCACGAGCAGCCCATAGTTGGATTGCAGTTCACCCCGCAATTGTCCAAAGGGGGTCCACTCATCGGTGGGATCGAAGATCAGCAAGCGCCCCAGTTTGGGATGTTCCAGCACCGCAACGAGGGAAGAGTCCTTCACGTCATCCGGCAAGCGCACCGCGAGAATTTCATGGTTAAACCAACCGATCATCGGGGGGCGGTCTGGAGCGACTCCTCCTCGCTCCGTGTTGATCGAGACAAAGAACGAATCGACGCCAATTTCGTGCAGCATCGAACTCAGGAGCGTGGCTTTGTCCTTACAATCTCCGTAACGGTGGGCAAAGATCTCTGGCGCAGGGTGGGGTTGCCATCCACCGATTCCCAGCTCGATCGCAACGTAACGGATGTCCGATTGAACGAACTTCGCCAGCGCTTGCATCTTCGCCAGCTGAGTGGCCGCCGGAGACGTAAGGACGGCAACTTTCTGTTTGATTTCAGGTGAAGCTTCGCGGCGCCCATGCTCCAGTCCAGCTTCCCAATGCCCCATCTCCCTCCAGTTCTGAAACCCTCGGTTTGCGCCCCCGCCCGGCGGCACAAAAGAGAGCACCAAAAGCCCGGCGACGGCGCGCATCGGTGGCATTTCGTTTTCCGGCTTGATGGCCTTGATGTCCCTGACGACCCACTGCGCCTGGTTTCCCGATTGCGTTGGCTTAACTTCGGGATAATTTATCCAGGTCGCTTTGTACTCCCATCCAGGAGGGAACTGCAGTGAGTAATGGGCCTCGCGCACCGGATTTGTTTCTTGGAAGGACCAGACGTCTTGGAGGACAAACGGCTGATCCTCCTCTTCGTACTCGTATCCGATGATATTGCCGGGATCGGCCGCGGGGATGCGAAGGATTTTTTCCTTCACGTCGGACACGAGCTCGCTTCCATCTATTTTCGGGAGTGATATCTCGATTGCTTCCTTGTCTTTGACTTCGTAGTCTTTGCCCTGCGCCGGGATGCACCATCCGCGCATGCCCGTGATTTTCTTATGGGAATTGAAAGAAACTACCAGCGTGCCGAATTCACGGCCGCCGGGCCGCAGAATCTTGTAGGCTTCGCGAACTGTGGTTTTGATCTTGTCCGCCGATTGAACCATTACTATCTTTTCGGAATAAAGCTGCACTACATCCGTCTTCTCGTCGTGCGCGGGCAGCGGTACGGATACCAGCCCGTGCATCCATGCTGGAGCGTCACCAGCGACAGCCGGCCGTACCGCTGCGAGAAAGCAGAGAATAATGGGGGCGAGTACGAAAGGTATGCGCCGCATTTCAGTTGCTCGCCGCTGACGTACCCGGCTGCACCACAATTTGCTGGTCATCTCCAGTCCTTACAGCTTGGAAGAAATTCCTAAGCGTCGGATAAGACTTCAAATCCACCAGTAACAGCTCCAGGTTCACCTGACGCGTCAAATGGAGGGCACCTTTGTTGCTTTCCGCTTTCAAACTATAGAGAGCCGCCCTGGCATCCAGATTTTGAAGCGGAGGCAGATTGCTCACCTGCCAGCCAAGCGGGAGTTCAATGGTTACGTCATCTACCTTGTCAGATGGATAGTGGAAGTAGATTGGGTGAACTCGATTGGCGTGCTCGAAAACATGCTTTTCCGAGCCCCCGAAGAGCCCCACTGGCAGAAGCGCTCGTCGTCCAGCTCCCGACGCCCATCCGGGAACTTTCACATCGTACTCTGCGACGAGCGTCTGTGAGGAAGCTCCCCAATCCGGTTTATTGGTCAGATCCACCTCAATGCCTACCGGGATATATTCCCTAATCTGATCCTCGAGAAATTTTTTTCTGTTCGTGTCGTCCTGGTTTCTTTCCTCAAGCCGCCTCCACACCGCTTCCAATCCCGAAAAGGTGACCGTCAATTTGCCTTCGAGTGACCCCGTATCCGTCAGTTTCATGTCCGCCTTGCGTGTAATCAGAGAGGTCGAACCGGGAGGCAGCGACGTGGTGACCCACGAACCACCTTGTTTGTCCAATCGTAATCCGGCCGTTGCCGTCTCAGCCCAGGGCAGAAGACCGTAGGGTGTAAACGGAGTGCCCGGGTCGCAGTAAATGTCCCTCCCGTTCAATTTGACGAGCACCACGTTGTCATTCAATTGGCTCGGATTCATGAACGCCGATTTGAAGAAATATTCATCGCGCCGGGAAACCAGCACCGGATAGGCTTCCAACCCGGCGGCCCTCACTAATCCAAGGTACAGCCAGGTGAGCTGGCGTCCGCTGCCGTAGCCGTTTTTCCAAAGGTCCTCGACGTTGTTCGTGTCTTTGCGCTTTTCCCGTTTTTGCTCTTGTTCGGTCTTTTCCGCCTCGAATGATGTATTGCGCAATTGCTGAACCCGAGCATAGATCTTCTGCAGCTTTGTCTCGGCCGGATCATTTGGCTCTACAATTTGTGCCACTGCCTGCTCCATGGCCTTGCGTTTCCCGACAAAGTCTTCGACTCGCTGGAACTGGTTTTTCCCCTCATTTCTCCAAAATTTGTCGGGGTCCTTTTCGTCGTTTCCTTCGCTGTAGACAAAGTCCACGCGCATCTTCAACTCGTTTTCCGGCGGCATGTAATCTTCGATCTGAAAAGCAGGAACATTCTGCGTCTCAAGATGAATCATCCCATGTTCGTCCTTTGGTGGATTCGTCCCTTGCGGCAATCCCACGGGCCAGCTCCACCGGATGAGGAATGAGGAGATCGGCTTCAACGAAAACTTCGCGCGCCGCGTATACAACTCTTCCGCCAAAATCCAGTGCGCCTCTTTGAAGTACAATCCTTGGTCCCAACTTTTCATGTAGTGGTATTCAATTATGCTTCCGACTTGCACGTCCGACAGCGTAAACGTTTTGGCCAGGTATTTGATCCCTTTTGCCTTAACGATGGTCTTCTCGTAAATTTTCCCATCGAAGTTCGCAATCGACCCGTCCGGCCGGATCGTCCTGGCCTTAATGCCATGAATGTTGGCCGCTTCTTTGAAAAAAGGAATCTCCACATCCGCCTGCTTCCGCCCTTCTTCCGTAAGAATCTTGACTCGCAAATAATTGTATTCGTGCGCTTCCTGATCATCCCGATCCACCTGCCGGTACAAATAGACGGCCGGTGCGCCGGGCGCTTCCGGGACACTGGTCATTTTCAATTCTTCTTGCGTGACCGGTTGCCATTCGTCGCCGGCAGCCACCAGCCACACTTGTTGCACCAAGGCCACTCCCAACAGGAGTGCCACAAGCAAGAACACTCGGCGATAACTCACGGCGGGCCTCCGGATTGAATTCGAATAAGGCCGTGCAACTCCAGTATTTACAGGGGAATAGCAGATACCGGCACTGCATCGCTTTAACGACGTGGAAGGGTCTCCAAGCATGGTTTGTTGACGACCTGAGTACTTTATAGCGCTGGACAATACAGGGATGCATTACTGGTGTCAATAGAACCGGAAAGGCAAGTTGCCGCCTCCGGCAGGAATCGCTTTGCCACCCTGCCCACCTGCGGCATAATCCCCGCACACGGTTAACTCCGACTATCCAGGGAACACGGGGAGGTTTCGGTGAGCGAACGTCCATGGAGTTCCACGGCCCCTCCAGGGGAATTCCGCACGTATATATCGGCGGAAGAAAGCATCAAGGAATTCACCCTACGCGCGGTGATTCTTGGGGCGCTCTTCGGGCTGCTCTTCGGCGCCGTCACCGTCTATGTCGGCCTTCGCGCCGGGCTTACCGTTTCCGCTTCCATCCCTATCTCGGTACTCTCCATCAGCATCCTTCGCGCCTTCGGCCGCTCCACGATTCTTGAAAACAACATCGTGCAAACGACGGGCTCCGCCGGCGAGTCGCTCGCCGCGGGCGTCATGTTCACAATCCCCGCTTTGATTTTTCTGGGCTTCGGCTCGGAGTTCACGTTCTGGCGGATTTTCCCGCTCGCGCTCCTGGGCGGCTGGCTGGGCGTCCTGTTCATGGTGCCGCTGCGCCGCCAGCTCATCGTCAAGGAACATGGGAATCTGGCGTTTCCCGAGGGGACTGCGTGCGCCGATGTGCTTGTCGCAGGGGAACGCGGCGGCTCGTTTGCAGGACGCGTCTTCTGGGGGCTGGGCCTCGGCGGTGTTTACACCTTTCTTATGAACACGGTGCAGGCCTGGACGGCCCAGCCCGAAGCCCGGCCCAGTTGGTTTCCCGGCGCTTCCTTCCGCGCGGCCATCACTTCGGAATATCTCGGCGTCGGCTACATCATCGGCCCGCGGGTCTCCGGCATTCTGTTCGCCGGCGGCATCATTTCGTGGCTGGTCATGATGCCCGCCATTAAGTTCTACGGGCAGCTCGCCGGCAACACGCCTATCTATCCGTCCACTATTCCCATACCGCAAATGTCTCCCGATGACCTCTGGCGCAGCTACATTCGCCCGATGGGCGCTGGAGCGGTCGCCGCGGCCGGCCTCATCACGCTCCTCCGCACCATGCCCACAATCATTTCCGCTCTTCGCGCTGGTCTGAAAGACGTCCGCGCCGAGGGCGCCGGACAATCCACGGCCTCCAGCCGCATTGATCGCGACGTTCCCATGCGCTGGGTGATCGTGGGCTCCGTCCTGATCGTCGCCATGATCTGGGTGCTCCTCACCTTTTTCCCCATCGAGGGCGCGCAAACCCAGTGG
>WNFE01001443.1_pt1 | contig 17169 bp, 13 predicted proteins | sample 5400451 | NCBI WGS metagenome assembly WNFE01 (sample SAMN13153344, study PRJNA577476) | soil metagenome | isolation source: 200 cm saprolite under Douglas fir tree site 2 hole 2 | place: USA:California | collected 2015-04-18
GGCATGTGGATGACCCCCAGCCGGCAGACCAGCAGCGCCCAGGATGGAATGCGATCGGACGGTCCGCTGATCTCGCGTGGCTATACCGACGCTCCGGCCGGCACCGCGGTCATCGCCGGCGATCCTGGCGGCGGGGCGACGATACTTGAGTTGCGCATCGCGGATGGCCAGAAGGTCAAGCGCGACGAGGTCATCGCCGTGCTGTCGAACTACCCCAAAGCCGATGTGGCGTTGCGGATGGCCGAGTCCGACCTGGTCAAGATGAAGCAGATACGCGACACCGTGCTGAAAGGGACGCGGGTGACCGAAATCACCCTCCAGGAAGCTTCGATGAAATCGGCGGTCGAGGAGAACAAGCTCAAGGCGCTCCTGCGTTCGCGCTCGGGCAAGCCGCCCGATGTGAAGGAGCTCGAAACCAGCCTCGCCGAGCAAAGCCTCGAACGGCAGGGGGCCCGGCTGCGGCTCATGAAGCAGACCCTGGCGAACGATCAGGCGCAAATGGAGCTCGACATCGCCAACACCACCGCCAGGATCGACAATGCCCGCCGCACGCGCGAGGAGGCCCTGGTTCGCTCGCCGCTCGACGGTGTCGTGGTACAGATCTTTTCCCGCCAGGGCGAGCGGGTCAGCGGCGCCGGCATCGCCAAGATCGTCGACATGGCCCAGCTGCGCGTGCTCGCCGACGTCGACGAACTGCATGTCGGCCGCGTCGTTCCCGGCGGTAAGGTCGAGATCACTTTCCGCGGCAGCTCGACCGTCTACAAGGGCACGATCGCGCGCGTGGCGCCCACAGTGAAGCGCATGCAGCGCGTCGAGCCCGACGGTGCCTCGTCGACCGATGCCCGCGTCGTGCAGGTCGAGATCGAGTTCGATGATCCATCCAGCATGCCGCAGGTGCTGGGACGCGAGACGCGCGTTACCTTCCTCTAATGGCCCTGATCCTGCCTGACGTACCGGCGCTGCGGCAGCGGCTCGAGCGCCTGTGGTCGCGGCTGGCGCGGATCGGGCGCTGGCGGCCGCAATTCTCTCTGGCGCGCGTGCGCGCGGCGGCCCGCACGGCGACGACCATGCCGCTTGGCGTGCAGCAGCTCAAGCGCCAGCGCACCAGCACGCTGTTGTCGCTGGCCGGCGTCACCGCGAGCCTGCTCGTGATCTTCGCCCAGCTCGGCATCGAACGCGCCGTCTATGAATCGTCGGTACGGCTCCATCGCATGGTGGTCGGCGACCTCGTCGTCGTTCCCTACGGCTTCAAGTCGATGCAGTTGCACGCCGAGGTTCCGGTCGCCGTGACCGACATCGTGGCGACCAACGCCTCGGTCACCAGCACGTCGCCGTTCTGGTTCGGCGTCATGTCGATGAGCCACTCGGGCATGCCGACGGCACGCCGGCTTGCCTGGTACGCCATCGACGTCGAGCGTCCGGCGATCGACACCCCCGGCCTGAAGGACAACCTCTACAAGCTTCGCGAGACGCGGCGGATGCTGTACGACCGCGAATCGAGGCCTTACTTCGGAGACCTGGCCGAGGTCGCCGAGCGCGGCGTCGAGGTCCCCGTCCTCGGTCCGCCCGACAATCGCGGCCTGCTGCACCAGCTTTTCGTTGTCGGCACCTTTGCCGTCGGGCCCAATGTCCTGAACGACGGCGCGGTTCTGATGTCGGAGCAGACCATGGCCGAGGTGTTCGGCGCATGGTGGTCGGATCGTCCGGCCTTCATCTCCGTCAAGCTGGTCGACGGCGCCAATGCAGCAGCCGTGCGCCAGCAGCTCAACAAGGCGCTTGTCGGTCGTGGCGAGGCGATCACGGTGCAGGAGTTCGAGCAGCGCGAGCGCCTCTATTGGTCGCGCGAGACGCCGGTCGGCTACATCACCGACCTCGGCTTCGTGATGGGCGTCATGATCGGCATGGTGTTCATCTATTACGCCCAATACCAGATCATCCGCTTCTACCTGCCCGAATACGCCATCCTGAAGAGCCTGGGCTACAATTGGTGGTTCTTCTTCTTCATGATCGGCCAGATCGGCGCGGCCATCATCACGCCGGCCTTCGTGCTGGCCTTCACGCTGGCCCGCATGGTCTACGGCGCCACCGAAGCGGCCATGCATCTCGGCATGTCGATGGGCCTGCGCGAGATGGTGGTGGCACTGGTCGCCTGCATGATCATGACCGTGGTGTCGAGCCTGTTCGCGATCCGCCGGCTGTGGAAGGTCGACCCCATCATGCTGTTCGAGTGACCATGTCGACCGACAATCCTCACAACTTCGGACCACCGGTCGTCGAGGCGATCGACGTCCATCACCACTACGGCGAAGGGCCGCAGCGGGCCGACGTGTTGTTCGACATCAACATGCAGGTCCGCGAGGGCGAGCTGCTGATCGTCACCGGACCGTCCGGTTCGGGAAAGACGACGCTGCTCACCATCCTCGGCACCATGCGCCGCCCGTCCGAAGGCAAACTCCGCCTGCTCGGCAGCGACCTTTTCGGCTTGGGCGGGCGAGAGCTCGATGTCCTGCGCAATCGCGTGCGGTTCCTGTTCCAGAAGCGCAACCTTCTGTCGTCGCTGACGGCGCTGCAGAACGTCATGGCCGGCGTCTCGACTACGCCGCTGTCGGACCCGGCCTGGGACGAGCCGCGCGCGCGCCACTTGCTGAGCCTGCTCGGCCTTACCGACAAGGCCGACGCCTGGCCGGACGAGCTGTCCGGCGGCCAGCAGCAGCGCGTCGCCATCGCTCGCGTCATGATCGGGCTGCCCGACCTCATCATCGCCGATGAGCCGACGTCGGCGCTCGACCGCGTCGCCGGCCGGCTGGTGGTCGATCAGCTGAAGGACCTCGCTATGCGCGCCAAGTGCGCCGTCGTGCTGTCGACACACGATGAGCGCATCTTCGATGTTGCGTCGCGCCGCCTCCACATCGAGGACGGCCGCTGCTTCGAAGTGCCGATCCACTACCATTGACCGGCGGGATGTCGTGCTGCTCTCGGCCATCGATTTCGTCGTCTTTCTCAGTCTGGCCGTGCAGTTCGCCATCGCCGGCTACTTCCTCTACCTCGTCTATTGGCTGATCGAGATGGCCCCGGCGGAGGCCGTCCCGCCGACGCTGCCCGAGGAGCTGCCGCGCGTGCTGGTGCAGATCCCGGTCTACAACGAGCCGCTGGTTGTCGAGCGCGCGTTGGTTGCCGCCGGCGCACTCGACTGGCCGCACGAGCTGTTGACGATCCAACTTCTCGACGACAGCACCGACATCACGACCGATATCGCGGTCCATGCGGTGGCGCGGCTCAAACGCGACGGCGTCGACGTCGTACATGTGCGGCGGGCCGACCGCAGCGGCTTCAAGGCGGGGGCGCTGGCGGCGGGCCTGGCTGTTTCGGACGCGCCCTATGTCGCGGTGTTCGACGCCGACTTCGTGCCGCCGTCCGCCTGGCTGCGCGGCGCCATGGCGGCGATCCTGGCCGAGCCGAAGGCGGCTTTCGTGCAGACGAGGATCGAATGGGGCAACGGCGAGCGCAATTGGCTGACCCGCGCCCAGCGCCTGATGCAGGACGCGCACTTCGCCGTCGAGCAGGACATCCGCGCCCGGCGCGGCGTGCCCTTCCAGTTCAACGGCACGGGCGGCATCTGGCGCCGCGCCGCGGTCGAGGAGGCCGGCGGCTGGTCGCATGACACCTTGTCGGAGGATCTCGACCTGGTGCTGCGCACCTATCTCAAGGGCTGGCGCGGCGTGTTCCTGATGGAGCCGCACGTGGTCGGCGAGCTGCCCAGCAAGCTCGACGATTTCAGCGCCCAGCAGGGCCGCTGGTCGAAGGGTTTCATGCAGGTCGCGCGCAAGCTGCTCGGGCCGATCTGGGCCGCCGATTGGCCGGCCGAAGCCAAGCTCACGACCACCGTGGCGTTGGGCCAGCAGCTCATCTTTCCGGTCCTGGCGGTGGGCATCGTGGCACTGATCCTGTCGGTGATCGGCCACGGTCACCTGCTGGGCTTCTTCCGCTTCCTGCTGTGGCTGTGGTTCATCGTCCTGCTGGCCGTGTTGTTCGGCATGACCTGGGGCGCCTATCGCCGCTTGCGGCGCGGCGATCTCGTGCGCTACCTGGTCACGGCCGCGAGCATCCCCGCCCTGATCGTCTATCTCGCCGCGGCCAACGCCGGCGCCATCATTGGCGCGGGCCTCGGCCGCAAGACCGAATTCAACCGCACGCCCAAGACGGGCACCTGAGCCGATGGCCCTGTCCGCTGCCCTGGCCCTGCTGTTCGCCGCGATCTTCGCCGTCTGCTGCGGGCTGCTCGCCGCCTTCGTCGGCAGCCTGCTCTATATGGTCGTGCTGCATCACCGCCTGAAGGAGAGCGGGCTTCGCCGCGAGGCGGCGCTGCTGGCCACGCGGTTGCCGCCCGACTCCGAGCTGCCGCACGTCGTGGTGCAGATCCCGTCCTTCAACGAGGGCGGCGTGCTGCGGCGCGGCGTCGAGGCGGCGGCCCGGCTCGATTGGCCGCGCGACAAGCTGCACATCCAGGTCCTTGACGACAGCACCGACGAGACTGCCCAACTCGCGCGCACAGTCGTGGCCGAGCTCAGCGCCCAGGGCCACGACATCGCCGCCCTGCAGCGCACCGACCGCAGCGGCTTCAAGGGCGGCGCGCTGCACGAGGCGATGCAGAGGACGCCGCACGACTATTTCGCCATCTTCGACGTCGACTACGTGCCGTCGCCTGACTTCCTGCGCGTCTGCATGCGGCCGTTCTTCGCCAATCCGCGCTGGGCCTTCGTGCAGGCGCGGTTCGACTTCCTCAATCCGCACGACAATGCGCTCACCGAGATGCAGATGGTGACGCTCGACGCCCATCTCGGCATCGAGCAGGCGACCCGCTGCTGGGCCGGCCATCCGCTGCCGTTCAACGGCACCTGCGGCATCTGGCAGCGCGCCGCCATCGAGGCCGGCGGCGGCTGGAAGGGCGACACCGTCACCGAGGATCTCGACCTCACCTATCGCGGCTGGGTCAAGGGCTGGCGCGCGCTGTTCCTGACCAGCGTCGCCGTGCCCGGCGAGCTGCCGGCCGACACCAAGACCTGGCTGCGCCAGCAGCAGCGCTGGCAGGACGGCTTCCGCCACGTCTCGCTGCGCATGGTCCCGGCGATCCTCAGGAGCGGCGACATCACGCCGTCGTCGAAGGCGGCCGCGCTGCTGCATCTCTGCATGTCGCTGAACCAGCCTGTGCTGCTGGTCGGCGTCGTGTCGGGCTTGGTGGCCGCCGTGCTGGCACCATCGCTGATCGCACTGCTGCTGACGCTGTTCCTACTGACGCTGGCCTGGGTGCTGTTCTGCGCCGCCACCTTCCTGCGCGCCGGCCACAACTTCATTCGCGGCGGCGCGATGTCGCCAATGCGTTTCACCCTGGTGCTGCTGCGCTTCGTCGGCGGTCAGCTCGCCGTGCTGGTGCGCTCGCTTGCCGTGCACCTCGCAAAGCTCCTGAACCGGCCCAAGCCCATCGTCTTCGACCGCACGCCCAAGCGCGGCGCCTAGGCGAGCACGCTCTCGCGCAGCAGCGGATGGTGGGCGCAGCGCAGACCGCCGCCGATCGAGATCGGGCCGTCGAACGGCAGGGCGATGACGTCGATCTTGCGCTGGCGCAGCTCCTCGATGACTCGGCCGTTGTCGGTGTCGACGATGACGCGGCCCTCCTCGAGGACCAGCGCGTTGGTGGCCAGCCGATTGGCCTCGTCGGTCGCCACCGCGATCTTGTCCCAGCCGCGCAGTGACATCGGCAGGCCGTCTATAAGCTTCTCCGGGCAATAGACCAGCAGGCCGGGTTTGATCAGCGCCAGGGCGCAGTCGAGGTGGAGCACGTTCGACCTCATGGCCACCGGAATCACCCGGTATTTCTCGCCTAGCAGGGCCTGCAGCCAGTCGGCGCCGGCGAGGTCGGAGGCGCAGCCCGAGATGCCGACATAGATCTCATAGCCGTTCAGTAGCGTGTCGCCGCCTTCGAGGAACGGCCCGTCGACGCAGGCCGGCGAGCCCAGCGGCACGCTCGACCAGCGCGCGCCGCGCTGCTGCACGGCCTGCTGGATGATCGGCCGCAGCCCATAGCGTTCGCGTTGCCGGCATTTCAGCCGGAGCGAGCAATCGATGACGTGATCGGCGATCACGATCATGCCGTCACGGGCGAAGAGCTGGGCGCCCTCGCCGTTGGGCGCCAGGAAGGTGCGCTCGTCGCCTTCGAGTCGTTGCGGGCGGTGCACGGTCACGCCCTCGCGCGCCACCCGGTCGGCCAGCGCATCGACCTGGCGCTCGATGCGTCCGGCCCGCTCGGCGTCGATGTCGATCAGGCGGCGGCCGGCATGGTTGCGGCTGAAGGCGTCGCCGGGCGGGACCAGCCAGCGCTGCGAGTCTTCGTAGAAAACGACGAAATCCTCGGCTGGGGAAATGCCGATCACGACCTCGCTGAGCTTGCCCCACTCGTGGTGGACGCCGAAGGAGGAAGCCATGCGCCGGTCAGACCCGCGCGTAGATGTCTTCGTAGCGCGTGATGTCGTCTTCCTCGAGATAGTCGCCGGTCTGCACTTCGACGACTTCGAGCGGCTCACTGCCGGGATTGCTCAGCCGATGGATGCCGCCGATCGGGATATAGACCGATTCGTTTTCGTGCAGGGTCATGATCCTGCCGTCGAGCACCACCTCGGCGATGCCCTTGACCACCACCCAATGCTCGGCCCGGCGCTTGTGGCTCTGCAGGCTGAGCTTGCCGCCGGGCTTGACGCTGAGCCGCTTGGCGCGAAAGCGCTCGCCACGGTCGATGTCCTGGTAGCTGCCCCACGGCCGGTGCATTACGGCGTGCTCGGTGGCGGCCTTGTGCTTGCCGTCCGACATGCGCTGCACGACGTCCTTCAGCCGCGGAAGGTTGTCGCGATGGCCGACCAGCACGGCATCGTTCATCGCCACGACGACCACTTCCTCGACGCCGATCACCGCGGTGAGCGGCCCGTCGGAGCGGACGTAGGAGTTGCGCACATGGTCGATCTCGACCGGGCCTTCGGTGACGTTGCCGGCGCTGTCGGCCTGGCCGACATCGAGCAGCGCGTCCCAGGTGCCGAGGTCGGACCAGCGGAACTTCGCCGGCACCACCCAGCACTTGTCGGTGCGCTCCATGACCGCGTAGTCGATCGATTTGGCTGGCGCCTTGTCGAAAGCCTCGGCGTCGAGAAACACCGTCGAGCCGGTCTTCCTGGCCTTGGCGACAGCCTCTTCGGCGGCGGCGGCGATGGCCGGCTCGAAGCGGGTCATCTCGGCCAGCAGCAGCTCGGGCGGGAACAGGAAGTTGCCGCTGTTCCACAGCAGGCCCTCGGCGATGTAGCGCAACGCCGTCTGGGCATTGGGCTTTTCGACGAAGGCGGCGACCTTCTGCACCGGGCCGATCTGCTCGCTGCCCGGCCGGATGTAGCCGTAATCGGTCTTGGGTTCGGTCGGCGGGATGCCGAAGGTGACGATGCCGCCCTGCTGCACGGCGGCCAGGCCTTCGCGGCAGGCGGCGCGGAATTCCTCGGCACCGATCACCAGATGGTCCGATGCCAGGGCCAGCACGGCCTTGGCGCCCTGGTTGCGGGTGTAGGCCGCAGCGGCAGCCATCGCCGGTCCCGAATCGCGCCGCGACGGCTCGACCAGGATATCGATCTCCATGCCGATATCCTTGGCCTGCTGCTCGGCCATGAAGCGGTAGGCCTCGTTGGTGGCGACCACCGGACGGGCGAACAGGCTGCGGTCGGCTACGCGCTCCAGGGTCTGCTGGAAGGTCGACTGGCTGCCCAGAAGCGGCACGAACTGCTTGGGCATGCTTTCGCGCGACAGCGGCCACAGGCGCTTGCCGGAGCCTCCGACCAGGATGACGGGCGTGATGAGCGACATCGGACTTTCTTTACGGAATGGCCTCGCCATTGGGGCGCGCCGCGATATAGCCGAAGGCGGGGAGCGGGCCAATGGCCCTGAAATCGGTTTCGATCATCGCTTCGTCTCGCTCGCCTGGCGACCGAGATTCTCCTCGCGGCGGCGCCGCGCCTCGACTTCAACGGCTTCGGCAAGTGCCGGAATATGCGAGGCGATCTCGTAGAAGTCGCTGGCATAAAGGACAAGCAGCGTGGTCGGCTTGGTGGTCGCCACCGAGGCGGTGCGCGGCTGACGCTCGAGCAGGGCCATCTCGCCGAAGAAGGCGCCGTCGCCCAGCCGCACCGACCCGCCGTTGGGCAGGCGGACCTCGACTTCGCCGCCGGAGATGAAGAACATCGAATCGCCGGGGTCGCCGCGGCGGACCACGGTGATGCGCCCGGGATAGTAGCGGGTCCTGAGCTTGCCCACGATCTCCGACAGCGTGACGACGCCCAGCGAGGCGAAAATCGGCACGCGCGCCACCTGCTCCCATACCCTGAGATATTCCCGCCGCCGCTCCTCCTGGGCGAAACCGGTGGCGAGCACGCCGGTCATCAGCGCCAGCACCGCGATGCCGCTGATCATCAGCATCGCGCCGATCATGCGCCCGCCGACCGTGAGCGGCACGACGTCGCCATAGCCGGTCGTGGTCAGCGTCACGACTGCCCACCACATCGCCCCCGGCAGGCTGCCGAACTGCTCGGGCTGGCGGACCCGTTCCAGCATGTGGGCCGCGGTGGCGGCGATCATCAGGATGATGCCGAAGATGATCAGCACGCTGGCCAGCGGAGCGCGCTCGTTCGACACGACTCGGGAGAGCGTGCCGAAGGCGGGCGCATGCAGGCCAAGCTTGAGGATCCACAGGATGCAGAACACCGATGCGGTATCGGAGCCGGTGATGCCGTAGCCGCCCGCCTGCATGACCGCCGGCATGATGGCGAGCAGCCCGACCAGGCCCTGCGCCGATGTCGCCCAGTGCAGGCGCGCCATGGCGGACGACAGCTGGTCGAAACGCGCGGCCTCCGGCGCTATCCATAGCCGCACCACGTACTCGACGAAGAAGACGATGGCGACCAACACGATGGTCAGCCGCAGCCCGTACTTGGTCGGCTTGGGCAATTCGTCGATCGACAGCAGGATGACGGCGAGCAGGCCGATGCACAGCACGGACAGGTGGATGGCCCGCCACCGCCGGCCGGCGGGGCTGGGATCGGTGTAGCGCAGCGCGGTGTAGATCCGTGCGCGCAGCGTCTGGGCCCTATCCGTCACCGGGTGACCATAGGCGGCATGGCCTGCAAATTGCAACGCGGCTGAACTGGGGCTACGGTCGCGTCCGGGGAACCAACAAGCAAATGGGGACTTCCATGAGACTGGGACGCAGGACTGCCTTGAAGGCAGGCGTGGGAGCAGGCGTGGCGATGCTGGGCGCGCCGGCCGTCGTGCAGGCTCAGGCGGCGCTGAAACTGCCGCTGTCGACGGTGTGGCCGGACGGCAATTTCCACACGATCAATGCCAAGCGCTTCGCCGACGAGGTCAAGACGGCGACCTCGGGCGCGGTTGACATCGAGGTCAAGTCGGGCGGTCAGTTGGGCTTCAAGGGGCCCGAGCAGCTGCGCGCCGTGCGCGACGGGCTGGTGCCGATGGCCGACATCCTCAACATCCAGCAGATCGGTGACGAGCCGATCATGGGCGTCGAGGGCATCCCGTTCATCTCGAACAACGTCGACGAGCTCAAGGTTTTGCACAAATACCTGCGGCCCGAGTACGAGAAGGTGGCGCTCAGGAACAACCAGACCATTCTCTACATGGTGCCGTGGCCGACCCAGTACCTGCACCTCAAGGTGAAAGCCGAGTCGCTCGACGCCCTCAAGGGCATCAAGATCCGCGTGCCCGACAAGAACGCCCAGGACATGTGCAGCGCCATCGGCATGGCGCCGGCGCTGATCCCGTGGGGCGAGACCATTGCGGCGCTGTCGTCGGGCGTCGTGTCGGGTGTCTCGACCTCGTCGGTATCGGGCGTCGACGGAAAGTTCTGGGAATTCCTCAAGTTCTTCCACCAGACCAACCATGCCTGGTCGTGCCAGATCGTCACCATCAACAACGACACCTGGAAGAAGATTTCGCCGGCCAATCAGAAGGCCATGACCGACCTCGCCAAGAAGCTCGAGCCGGACTTCTGGGCATCGTCGCTGAAGGCCGACGCCGACAGCAGCAAGAAGCTCAGCGACGGCGGCATGCAGATGGTGATTCCGCCGCCGCAGATGATGGCCGACCTGCGCAAGAAGACCGAACCGATGATCGCCGACTTCATCAAGCGCGTGCCGGCCGCCGAAAAGCCGATCAAGGCCTACCTCGTCGAAATGAAACGCGCGTGAGGCCAGCTACCGGCTCGGGCGAACACATGTGATGAGGCCGTCATGACGATGCGACGGAGACAGGCGCTCAAGGCGGGCGTCGGTGCATTGGCAGGTATTGTCGGCACGCCGGCGATCGCGCAGGCCCAGGCGGCTCTGAAACTGCCGTTGTCGACGGCTTGGCCCGACGGCAACTTTCACGTCGTCAATGCCAGACGCTTCGCCGAGGAGGTCAAGAAGGCGACCGGCGGGGCGGTCGATATCGACGTAAAGTCGGGCGGCCAGCTGGGCTTCAAGGGGCCGGAACATCTGCGTGCCGTGCGCGACGGCCTGGTGCCGATGGCCGATATCCTCAATGTCCAGCAGGTCGGCGACGAACCGCTCATGGGCATCGAAGGCATTCCCTTCCTGGCCGGGTCGCCGGATGAGCTGAAGGTGCTGCAGAAGCACTTGCGGCCCGAATACGAAAGGATCGCCGCCAAGAACAACCAGACGATTCTCTACATCGTGCCGTGGCCGAACCAATACCTGCACCTCAGGGTGAAGGCCGAGACCGTCGAGGCGTTGAAGGGCATCAAGATCCGTACTGCCGACAAGAATGCCCAGGAAATGTGGAACACTGTGGGCATGGCGGCCGTCGTGATCCCGTGGGGCGAGACGATCCCGGCGCTGTCGTCGGGCGCGGTGTCGGGCGTGTCGACCTCGGCGGTGTCGGGCGTCGACGGCAAGTTCTGGGAGTTCCTGAAATTCTTTCACGCCACCAATCATCAGTGGTCTTCGCAGCTCGTGACCATCAACAACGACGCCTGGAAGAAGATCAAACCCGAGCACCAGAAGGCAATCGCCGACCTCGGCAAGAAGCTCGAGCCGGAGTTCTGGGTTTCCGCCTTTCAGGCCGACAAGGACAGCTCGAAGAAGATGATCGAAAGCGGCATGACGCGGGTCACCGTGCCGGAGCCCATGATGGCCGACCTGCGCAAGCGCACCGCCGGTCTGCTGGCTGATTTCATGAAGCGCGTGCCGTCCTCGCAGGCGCCGATCAAGGCCTATCTCGCCGAAATGAAGCGGGCATGACGCACGGGCAGGGGAGCCCCAACGCAGGGGCGCCGCCGCTGCTGCGTTCGCTGCTCGATGGCATCGATGTGCTGAGCCGCCTCGACGGCTGGCTCGGCGTGGGCTGTCTGGTGACGCTGACGGGGCTCATGCTGGCCGAAGTGGCGGTGCGTGCCCTGTCGAACGTCTTTCCCTGGGTTCCCGCCGATATTCCCGTCGCCTGGGAGTACAGCTCCTACCTCATGGCGGCGAGCTTCACCTTCGGCGCCGCGATGACCCTGCGGGCGGGTGGCCACATCCGTGTCACGCTGGTCTTGGCGCGTGTGTCGCCGGCGGCGCGCCGACGGATGGAGACGGTGCTCGCGGCGTTGGGGGCGTGCTTCTGCGGCTACCTTGCCTGGGCGATGGCCTACTTCACCTGGCGCAGCTTCGATAGCGGCCAGACCTCGGTGTCGAGCGGCACGCTGGTCTGGATTCCGCAGGCCTTCGTCGCCTTCGGCATCGTTCTTCTGACGGTGCAGTTCGTCGCCCGCTTCTTTCAGGCCGCCCTCGGCTTGCCGCTCGAGGACATCAACATGCGTGCCGGCGCGGTCGCCGAATGACGCTGAGCGCGATGCGTAGCCGGCCATGCTGATCATCGTCGCCACCATGTTCGTGGTGCTGTTCGCCTTCCTGGCGGGCGGCCTGTGGATCGGCTGGACGCTCGCCGTCACCGGCACGATCCTTCTGGCGCTGTTCCGCGACATCCCGCTCGACAAGCTTTTAGCGCAGTACGCCTGGAACATCCTGACCACGCAGGAACTGCTGGCGCTGCCGCTGTTCATCCTGATGGGCGAGATCCTGTTCCGCACCCGGCTGTCGCAGTCGCTGTTCAGGGGCCTTTCGCCGTGGGCGGCATTGCTGCCGGGCCGGCTGCTGCACGTCAACGTCATCGGCTGCACGATCTTCGCCGCCATCTCCGGCTCGTCCGCGGCGACTACCCAGGTGGTCGGCCGGATCTCCCTCGCCGAACTGCTGAAGCGCGGCTATTCCAAGGACGTCGCCATCGGGTCTCTTGCCGGCGCCGGCACGCTCGGCTTTTTGATCCCGCCCTCCAACATCATGATCATCTACGGCGTGCTGGGCGATGTCTCGATCGCCAAGCTGTTCACCGCGGGCTTCATCCCGGGCTTTCTGCTCGCTGGGTGCTTCATGGTCTGGATCATGATCCACACCGCGATCAAGCCGTCGCTGGTGCCAGCCGCGGAACGCAAGGTGCGGATCGCGTCGATGGCGGAATATCTCGCCTCGATCAGGGAACTGGGGCCTGCGGTGTTTCTGATCCTGTGCGTGCTGGGCTCGATGTATGGCGGCCTCGCCACGCCCTCCGAAGCGGCCGGCGTTGGCGTGTTCGGCGCGTTGATCGTCGCCCGCCTGCAGGGCGAGCTCAAATGGCCGGCTTTGCGCGCCATCGGCATCGGCGCGGTCCAGACCTGTTCGATGATCGCACTGATCGTGCTCGGCGCCTCGATTCTCGGCAGTGCTGCGGCCTTCCTCAGCATTCCGGCCGCGGTCGCGGAGATGGTGACCAGCCTCAATCTTTCGCCCTTCATGCTGATCGTGGCCTTGATCGTCTTCTATCTGATCCTCGGCTGCTTTCTCGACGGCTTCAGCATGATCGTCATGACGCTCCCCATCGTCATGCCGATCGTGAAGGTCGCCGGCTTCGATCCGATCTGGTTCGGCATCTTCCTGGTGCTGGTGGTCGAGATGGCCCAGATCACCCCGCCGGTCGGCTTCAATTTGTTCGTGATCCAGGGTCTCACCGAGGACGGGCTGGGCTATATCGCCCGCGTGACCTTGCCTTACCTCTTGATCATGGTCGGCTTCACCATGGTCATCACGCTACTCCCCGACATTGCCCTCTGGCTTCCGCGCTACCTCAGCAGCTAGTCTGCCGTTCGTCAGAAGGGGAGAGCGATGGAAGCGCGCCAGGTCAGAACAGCGGCCGACGCCCGCAGGATCGTCAAGGAACGCGGGCTCAGCCACGTCAAGGTGGGCGTCCACGACATCGACGGCATCCTGCGCGGCAAGTACATCCACATCGACAAGTTCCATTCGGCGCTCGAGGGCGGCATGGGCTTCTGCGACGTCGTGCTGGGCTGGGACGCCAACGACCAGCTCTACGACAACGTCACCTACACCGGCTGGCACACCGCCTATCCCGACGCCATGGTGCGCCTGCTGCCGGAAACCTGCCGCGAGATCGCGACCGAGCCCGGCAATCTCCTGTTCCTCTGCGAATTCGTCGAGCGCGCCGAGGAGCTTTGCCCGCGCGGCGTGCTGCGCCGCGTGCTGGCGCGCGCCCACGAGATGGGCTTCGAGGTCAAGGTCGGCTTCGAATACGAATTCTTCGTCTTTGCCGAAACCCCCTTCTCGATCCGCGAGAAGGGCTACCGCAACCTGAAGCCGATCTCGCCCGGTTTCTTCGGCTATTCGGTGCTGCGCAACTCCGTCCTGTCCGACTGGTACAAGGACCTGCTGGCGATGTGCGAAACCATGGACATGGGCATCGAGGGCCTGCACACCGAGACCGGCGCCGGCGTGCTGGAAGCCGCCCTTCGCGTCCAGGACGGCCTGCGCGCCGCCGACGGCGCCGCCCTGTTCAAGCTCTACACCAAAGTGCTGGCGCAGAAGCGCGACTGGCTCGCCACCTTCATGGCCAAATGGTCGAAGGATTGGCCGGGCTGCGGCGGCCACATGCACATGTCGCTCTGGAAGGGCGGCAAGTCGGCCTTTTATGACGACAAGGCGCCGCATCACATGAACACCACCATGCGCCACTTCGTCGGCGGCCAGCAGGCTCTGATGCCCGAGCTTTTGGCCATGGTGGCGTCCAACGTGAACTCCTACCGCCGGCTCATCCCGGGCTTCTGGGCACCCACCGTGTCGAGCTGGGGCGTCGAGAACCGCACGACGTCGCTGCGTGTCATCCCGGGCTCGGCCAAGTCGACCCGCGTCGAGTATCGAGTCGCCGCCGCCGATGCCAACCCCTATCTGGCGCTCGCCGCCGCGGTCGGGTCGGGCCTATGGGGCATCGAAAACAAGATCGACCCCGGCGAGCCGATCAAGGGGAACTCATACGACAAGAAACATCCGGCAAAGTCGCAGCTTCCGCGCACCTTGATGGAGGCGGCAGGACGGCTCAAAGCCTCCAAGCCGGCGCGCGAGCTGTTCGGCGAGGCTTTCGTCGATCACTATTCGGCAACGCGTGAATGGGAAGAGCGAGAGTTCCGCAAGGCCATCACGGACTGGGAACTCGACCGCTACATGGAAATCATCTGATGTCGCAGCCTCTCGTCGGCAACTGGAGCTACCCGACCTCGATCCGTTTCGGCGCCGGCCGCATTCGCGAGCTGCCCGACGCAGCCAAGGCCGTGGGCTTGAAGCGGCCGCTGCTGGTCACCGATCCGGGCCTTGCCAAGCTGCCGATGATCGCCGACGCCATGGTGGCGCTGCGCAAGGCGGGCCTCGAGGTCGCCTTGTTCAGCGACGTCAAGCCCAACCCGATCGCGCGCAACGTCGAAGCCGGCGTAAAAGTGCTGCGCGCCGGCAAGCATGACGGCGTGATCGCCTGGGGCGGCGGCTCGGGCATCGACGCCGCCAAGGCGATCGCCTTCATGGCCGGCCAGACGCGGCCGATGTGGGACTTCGAGGATATCGGCGACTGGTGGACGCGCGCCAATCCAGCCGGGATCTATCCGTCGATCGCCGTGCCGACCACGGCGGGCACCGGCTCGGAGACCGGCCGCGCCTCGGTGATCACCAACGAGGAGACGCACACCAAGAAAGTGATCTTCCATCCCAAGATGATGCCGTCGATCGTCATCGCCGATCCCGAGCTGACGGTCGGCCTGCCGCCCAAGCTGACCGCCGGCACCGGCATGGACGCCTTCATCCATTGCCTGGAAGCCTATTGCGCGCCGGGCTATCACCCTTACGCCGAGGGCATCGCCGTCGAGGGGATGCGGCTGGTGAAGGAGAACCTCGCGCGCGCCGTCGAGGACGGCCGGGACATCGAGGCGCGCGGTCACATGCTGGCGGCCTCGCAGATGGGCTCGACGGCCTTCCAGAAGGGGCTGGGTGCCATCCATTCGCTGTCGCACCCGGTCGGCGCCACGCTCGACACCCATCACGGCCTCACCAACGCCGTCGCCATGCCCTATGTGCTAAAATTCAACCGGCCGGCCATCGACGACAAGATCCAGCGGCTGTCGCGCTGGCTCGGCCTGCGCAACCCGACCTTCGACGGCTTTATGGACTGGAGCCTCGAGCTGCGCCGCCAGATCGGCATCCCGCATACCCTGGCCGAGCTCGGCGTCACGGAAAGCCATCTCGAAAAGTTCTCCGAGATGGCCGCCGTCGATCCGACGGCCGGCGGCAATCCGGTGAAGGCGGGTGTGCCGGAGATGCGCAGGATGTATGAGGCCGCGCTCGCGGGAAGGCTGTGAGCACGTTCCCCACCCAGGCCCGCGTCGTCATCGTCGGCGGCGGCATCATGGGCTGCTCGACGGCCTATCACCTGGCCAAGCTCGGCTGGAAGGACGTGGTGCTGCTGGAGCAGGGACGCCTCAGCGGCGGCACGACCTGGCACGCGGCGGGCCTGGTCGGCCAGCTGCGCAGCTACCAGAACCTGACCCGCCTGATCCGCTACAGCACCGAGCTCTATTCCAAGCTCGAGGCCGAGACCGGCCTGGCCACGGGCTGGAAGCAGTGCGGCTCGCTCTCGGTGGCGCGCACCGAGGAGCGCATGGTGCTGCTGCGCCGCTCCGCCGCCATGGCCAACGCCCAGGGCGTCGACTGCGAGGCGCTGACGCCCAAACAGGCCGGTGAGAAGTACCCGATCATGCGCACCGACGATCTTGTCGGCGCGGTGTGGCTGCCGGGCGACGGCAAGGCCAATCCCGCCGACATCACCCAGGCGCTGGCCCGGGGGGCGCGGACCGGCGGCGTGCGCATCTTCGAGAAAACCCGCGTGACCGCCGTCGACACCAAGGACGGCAGGGTCGCCGGCGTGCAGACCACCGAAGGGCCGATCACGGCCGAAATCGTCGTCAATTGCGCGGGCCAATGGGCGCGCCAGCTCGGCCGCATGGTCGGCGTCACGGTGCCGCTCTATTCCTGCGAGCACATGTACATCGTCACCGAGAAGATGGAGAACGTGCCGCGCGATCTGCCGGTGATGCGCGACCCCGACGGATACATCTACTTCAAGGAGGAGGTCGGCGGCCTCTTGATGGGCGGCTTCGAGCCCGAGGCCAAGCCCTGGAACAAGGACATCATCCCCGACGATTTCGAGTTCGGCATGCTGCCCGACGACTGGGACCAGTTCCAGATCCTGATGGACAACGCGCTGATCCGCGTGCCGGCGCTGGAGAAGACCGGCATCAAGACCTTCATGAACGGCCCGGAAAGCTTCACGCCGGACCTCAACTACATTTTGGGCGAGGCGCCGCAGCTGAAAGGCTTCTTCGTCGGCGCCGGTTTCAACTCCATGGGCATCGCCAGCTCCGGCGGCGCCGGCATGGCGCTGGCCGAGTGGATCGTGGCCGGCGAGCCGACGCTCGACCTGTGGCCGGTCGATATCCGCCGCTTCGCGGGTTTCCATGGCAACGATGCCTGGCTGCGCGACCGGGTCTCGGAAACGCTCGGCCTGCACTACAAGATGGTCTGGCCGCAGCGCGAGCAGGAAAGCGGCCGGCCGTTCCGCCGTTCGCCGCTCTACGACCGGCTGAAGGCCAGAGGCGCCTGGTTCGGCAACAAGATGGGCTGGGAGCGACCCAACTGGTTCGCCGGCATCGCCAAGACGCCC
>WNFE01001446.1_pt1 | contig 17155 bp, 16 predicted proteins | sample 5400451 | NCBI WGS metagenome assembly WNFE01 (sample SAMN13153344, study PRJNA577476) | soil metagenome | isolation source: 200 cm saprolite under Douglas fir tree site 2 hole 2 | place: USA:California | collected 2015-04-18
CGCGGCCGCATGAAGGTGCTGTGAGATGAGTCTCACCTTTCCTGTCGACGCGAAACTCAAAGACGGTTCGCCGGTTCAGTTGGTACTGGCCGATCAGCAAGATGTCGAGCCGCTACGGGAGCTCTACCGGATCATTCTCGAAGAGGGGACGTCCTACCCGCATGACCGGTTTCTGGATGAGGATGGCTTCATGGACTATTGGTTTCGCGGCAAGAGCACGGTGGCGGCCTATGTGCCGGATCGTGCCTATGCGGCGGGCATGGTAGGGGCGTTCTACCTCAAGCCGAATTGGCCGGGGCGGGCTAGACAAGTGGCGAATGCCGGCTTCATCGTTGCACCAGACTGGCGCAATAAAGGCTTGGGTTGGCTGTTGGGCGCCACGATGCTGGCCTACGCCAAGCAACTCGGCTACCGTAGCGTGATCTTCAATCTTGTATTTTCTGAAAATGAGGTCGCGCGCCGTCTCTGGGACAAACTTGGCTTCAAAGAACTGGGTGTGATCCCCGGCGCGGTGCGGAAGAACGATGGGACTTATCAGGATGCGATGATTATGTTTCGATCGTTGCTTGAAAGTTAGATTCTTTCTTCTGACGAAAATGCTGCCGAACCAGCGTCTCGACTGAAGAGAAATGTCGGTCGGGGAGGTTTTTGAATCGCCGTTTGCAATCGAGGAGAGCTTCGTTGGCTGTGGCGAAGGACTCGATTACAGACATGAGGTGGCTGTGGTAGTCCATGAGCTTCAGTTCGACGGTTCTCAGATGGCTGGGATCGCCGGCAATGGCCAGTGCGGCTTTAGCCTGATCGCAATCAGCCTCGACCAGTGCTTGGAAGCAGAGGCCTTTCAATCGCTGCGTCACGGTGCTGCGGTCCCACCCCAACGTCTTTGCCGTCGCCTGCATGTCAAAGCCATGCTGCCTCAGACAATTCAACACCGCCGCATCGCTGGCCGGGTCCGGAAGAATCTGTGATGGCTGGGCTCGACCAGTGGGCGATGCGGATGCGCTACCGAGGCGCAATGATTCTTTGGTGAGCAAAGGCCCGTCGTTGAGTGCGATGGCCTGTTCCAAGCAATGCCGGAACTCCCGCACGTTGCCCTTCCACTCCTGCTCCACCAGGGCGCGAAGCGCCTCGTTCGAGAGCTTCAGCACTGGCTTGCTCATCTGACCGGCGATTTCGTTGAGAAAAATATCCGCGAGGATCGGCACGTCGCCGGTCCGTTCGCGCAGCGGCGACAACCGGAACACGAGACCTGTCAGGCGGAAATAGAGATCTTCACGGAACCAGCCTTCGGATACGCCGCGCTGCAGATCGCGATTCGTTGCGGCCACGATACGCACATCCACAGTCGTTGGGATCGTCGCGCCGACGCGATAGAAGGACTTCTCCTGTAAGACCCGCAGGAGCTTGCTCTGGTGGTTCAGGCGAAGATCGCCGATTTCGTCTAAAAAGATGGTCCCATGGTTAGCCAATTCAAAATAGCCCTTTCGGTCGGCGGTGGCACCGGTGAAGCTGCCTTTCGTATGGCCGAAGAGTTCGCTTTCGAAGAGCTCAGGGGAGATGGCCGCCATGCTGACGGCGATGAAGGTTTTGCCGGCCCGTGGACTGAGCCGGTGGACGGCGCGGGCGAACAGTTCTTTCCCTGTTCCCGGTTCGCCGAGCACAAGGACCGTCAGAGGCGACTTGGCCCCTTTCTTGAGATCCCGATAGAGGCGCAAGAGTCCGGCATCCTGGGTGATGATGCCTAGCTGCCGGCATTCGTCTCGGAGGCGATCGAGTTCCACGTCGCCTATTGCGATGGACTCGTTCGTGGCAGCACGCAGACTATGCAATTGCTGTTCGAGTCCTTCCAGTTTCCTGCGCGCTTCATCTTCCTGCGCCTGGGCGTCGGCGAGTTGGGAGCGAAGGACGTCTGCGGATCTGGTGAGTTCTTCCTGCTGACCTGTCGATTGCGTGATGGCGGCCCTCGCGACGGTGAGATCTTCCTGCAAGGTCTCCGCACGGGTTTCGCGGAGGACCAGGGCTTCGCGCACGGCGATGGCTTCCTGCTGCAGGCGGAGCATGTCCTGTTCCAAGAGCATCAGCCGCTGATGAGCGGTAAGGTGGCTCCAAATGGTTGTGCCGACGAGCACCAACAGGGCGGCCGTCAGGGGCATGGCGAGGGGAAGCACCAAGTGGGCTGCGACGAGCGCGAGGAGAATGAGTGCTCCATAGATGGCAATGGCTGTTCCGGCAAGGATCAGGCTCGTCGTGCCTCGGAACTGAAGTAAGAGCCAGGCGGCCAACCAGGCTACGAGCAGCGTCATCAATGATCGGCTGGTTGCGCCGAGTTGGTAAATCTGGTTGTCAGTCAGCAGCATATTCAAGACGTGGAGATGCGCGACTGAGCTGGTGACCGTCTGTCCAGTGGGCAAGAGCCAGCTTCCCCCCGCGATCGGGTTTGGAAGAAACACAACGACCTTGCCCTTGAACCATTCGGTGAGCCGATCGCTCTCGTGATGTTCGATGGCGTTCCAGACGGATGAAATAGGAACCGTTGGGAAGGCGTCGATCGTTCCGTTGCCGACATAGTTGACTAAGAGCGAGCCAGTGCCTCCGTCTGAAAGAGACGGCTTCGTTGGTGAGGTCTGTTGTTGAAATGCCCGGTACAGTGCAATCCCGAAGGCTGGGACGGATTGTCTGTCACCGGTTGTCGCTACAGGCACTGTTCGTGCGACATGATCGAAATCGGTCGTGACCAGCAGATGGCCTGCGATCGCTGCGTCCGAGGCCAGCGTCGCGTCAGAGCCCTGTACCACGACGATGGGGCCGGCGGTGTTCATGGCTTCCAGCAGCAGGGCATCGCTCGCTGCCCCGCCGAGCTGTGCTGGGCTGGCATGGTCGAGGCGATGATCGAGGCCGATCGCGAGAGCTCCGGATTCATGCGCGCTGATCAGTAGGCGTGCGAAGATGGCCCGGTCCCATGGCCCGGCGCCGAACTCTTCTTCACTGGCCGGATCCCGTGTGACGATGAGAAGGGACGGGCTTACTTGGATGGGTGCGCGATCGGTCAACCAGAAATCGTATGCGGTCCAGTCCAGAGCCGTGAATGTAGTTGAAGCTGCAGCCCACAGACCGACCGACAGGACAGTCGCGAGCAATCCCATGGCACCGGCTTGGAGCCAGGAAGAGCTGAGAAATTGTCGCCACAGGCGTGCTGCATCGAGCATGGATTGTTCCTACCGTCCCGCAATCTCGTCCAGGACCGCTTTCGCTTCCTGCTTGGATAGCCCCTTCAGCATCGACTTGGCTTTCTGCAAATCTGGCGTGACACCGAGACCTTTGCCATAGATGCGTGCCAGCGCTTTCTTTGAAGGGATGAAACCATCGGCAGCGGTGGTTGCAAAACACGTCAGGATGCGCTTATCGAATTGAGCGAGGCGGGTATCGAGGCCGGTTTCATACAGGCGCGCCAGTTCGTCGTGCGCAGTCTCGCCCAGTGCAAAGGCTTCGGCAAACAGAGCCGCGACTCCGTTGGAGGCTTGGCTGTTTTTGAGCAGGGCGATGCCCAATGATTCGCTCGGGTTGTTCCTGGCTACATCCGGGTAGTCAGCCCAGAGTTCGTCGCGATACTGTCTGAAGGCCTCGATCGCATCTTTTCGACGGCGCTCAGACTGATCAGGCGATAGCGCTTGGCGGCGAAGCTGTGAAAGGGATTCCGCCGCGCGCTGCTGGCCGAACTTGACGGCGTTGGTCCACCAGCGGATCGCCAGTGCCAGATTCTTTCCAACGCCCTGTCCGTTGCGATAGGCGTTCCCCATGAAGTACTGCGCTTGCGGAACCCCGCCGATCGCCGCGTCCTCCATAAATTGCACCGCTTCCTGATGCCGATTCGCCAGCTTCAAGACCAGCGCAAGACGATAGCGGGCGTCGGGAAAGTTCGGTTGCAGATCCAAGGCTCGGCGATAGGATTGGATCGCGGCTGTGAGGTTGCCCAGCGAGTACTGGACGCTGCCCAAGCTGTAATGCGCGTGTGTTAATTCAGGATCGAGCAGGATGGCTTCCATCAAGGCTATGGCAGCCGCATGTCCATCTTGTTTGGCCATCAGTGTGACACCGAGTTGCAGATAGGCTCTGGCGTTGTTTGATTCGAGCTTGAGCGCCACGCGGCTTTCATCGATGGCTGCGTCGAGATCGCCGATTCGGTAGAGCCCTTGTGCCAACTTCAGCCGGTCGTCCGCGCTGTACGGCGATACACGGACTGCGTTGCGCAACTCACCCAACACCATCACGGCATCCGCTCGCTCGTGCGGCAAGAGTTCGGGGAGCCGGTGCTCATCTGTAGGCACTGGAGCAGGCGAGGCTTCGGAAGAGGGCGGCGGAGACTCGATCACTGGGGGCGGTGCGTTCTCAGGCACTTGAGCGATCGATGAATGGATGGGGAACCTAGCGATGAAGGATACGAACAAGAGGGTCACGAGCACCAATCGGCGACGCATCGGAAACCTGTGATCCTCCGGATCTGTTGCAAAGACGGACTGTATTATAACACCGAATCGATGCCGGTGGGCCGGGTGTGGTTCATTGAGGGGAGCGGCGATTCGTGATTCAGCGAGCGTTCTGAATGGCCTGCTGCAGGCGCTGAACCGTGCTCTGGAGATCAGGCCCTGAACGGAGCATGGGCTCATGCTGTACCCGCCACACTGGTTCGAGGGGGGACGGGTCGCAGGCCAGTCGGGGAATGACATGCCAGTGGATGTGGGGAAGCTGGTTGCCGAGGAGTTCATAATTGAGTTTCCTGGCCTCATAGACCCGCGCGACGACCTTGGCGACCAGGTTCACTTCCTCCATCAGCATAATCCGTTCCGTGGGAGCCAGATGAAACAGCTCTGTCGCGTGGCGTTTGAAGACAACGACGGTCCAACCGCTGAAGAATTGATCGTCGTGCAGATAGGCCTTGGAGAGGCCGAGGTCAGCGATGAAATGGTCTTCTTTCGGCCAGCTGCCTTGGCAGGCGCTACAAGTATTATCTGTCATGGCTGGTTGGCCTTGCGCCATTCTTCTTCTGTCACCACTCCCTTTTTGATCAACAACTGAATCAGCTTGTCGACGGAGTTGCGACTGGGAGCTGTCGGAGTGGCGCCCGGCTGCACCGGGGCAGCCGGGGTTTGTTGGGCTTGTTTTGGCTCAGGCGGCGGACGTTTTTGCCCCAGCACTTTAAAGGAAGGCGTGAAGACCGAGAGATAGTCCTTGTTTCTGAGGCGGACGGTGACAGGGAGGCTGTCGGTGAGTGAGCCGAGGTCCGGGGTTGTGCCAACTGGAATCCGGAAAAAGGGTTTGCCATCTTCGGTTTCGCCGTCCTGCCCCAGCACGTCAAACCGTTTGAGGAAGGATTCGCCTGTCAACGCTTCTCGGTCTTCACCGGCAAGGTTGATAATCTTATCGAGGACGATCACCAGTGAGTCGGCGATCAGCACGTCAGACGTGTGATTCCTGACGCTGACGTCGTAGCGGTATTCGCTCGTAAAGTTGTCGCGGCCTTTGAGCGTGACGACGACTGAGGCCTTGCCGGTCAGCTCGGTGAGTTGATCCAGTGGCCCGGCACTGCTTTCGGGTACCATTGGCCACAACAGATCGAGTAGGATGACTGCGAAACTCAGTCGCCAGAGTGTCATATTTCTCGACATGGTTGCGTCCCCGGATTGTGAGAGGCGCCTCGCCCTCAATTGCTCTAAGAATAGCAAAGATCGTCGGGTTGAGCGAGCCCTCTGCGCGTTAGATCGCCTTGACAGTCTCTTTCCGCGAACGCTATTCTCGCCGCAGTTGGAGTTGTGCTCAACCCTTCCACTTAGACCACGAATGGCATCTAATTCACGACGTGCTCCGCTCCTGGTTTCACGTTCTCTCGTGACGCAGTTAATGGCACTCTACGACCATCCGCATCCCTCGCGTCGTGGGCGCATCATTCGCGGGTATGATCGGCCACATGCGGTGCGGACTGCGCGCATGTGCGCCGCTGTGGCAACGGCGCTGGGCCATGGAGCCGAACGGGTTCGCCAGTATCAGATTTCTTGTCTGTTGCATGACTTGGGCCGTGCCGGGCTCGATCGCCAACTCTTTGGGAAGATTTGGTCTTGGGCCAAGAAGCGCGGGATTCCAACGAGGCCACTGGAATGGAGAGCCCTACACCAAGATACCCCCTACGGACGCGAAACGGAGGCCTTTCTCCGGTGTTATCGAAAAGATCTTGAGGCCGACGATATTGCGATGACTGCCTGGGCGAAGGAACAGGTCGAAATGCGGCTGGGATATTCGCGCCGGCTTGCCCGTCGACTGCGTACGGTTCGACCCGCCATCAGGAAGATGGGGGTGACCTGGGCGCCTTGGATGCAGCAGGTGATGCTCTATTATTACTACCCGGAGAAGCTGGCGTCTGCCAAGCCCTGGGTCAGGCAGTTGGCGGAGATTCTTGTCGCCTGCGAACAGTTTGAAGCCTACAGCAATCAACGTCGTGGACGGGACTACTATGTGCGGAAGAAAGAAACGTTGGTCGATGCCTTTGCCTATTTGGAGACATTGCAGCAGGATGGCATTTTGAGTGGCGAGGTGATGGGAGCGTTGCGCCGGTTGACGGCGCAAGGAGAGTTTGATGCAATTCTGGAGGAGGCTCGTGGCTGTGCCTTTACGCGGGGGGAACGCCGAGCTCTCCGGGCGATGGAGTCATAAGATGGCGGTCAAGACGGTGTCGTTGCGTCTCACCATGCAGGGGAATACGCAGATCGAAAATATTACGAAGTCTGTGGTCGATGCCCTGGCGGGCACCGGGCTGTCGGCTGGGATCGTGACGGTGTTCGTCAAGCACACCACCGCGTCGGTGATGATCATCGAAGATGAACCGGGCATCAGGACCGATACCGTAACATTTTGGGATCGGGCCGTGCCGGCCGATCCTGCCTGGCAGCACAACACGAGAAATGCCGGTGAAGACAACGGCCACAGCCACTTGCGAGGTCAGCTGCAAGGACCATCAGTCACTATTCCCTTCCTAGACGGGGCGATGTTACTGGGGACCTGGCAACAGATTGTCGTCGTCGATTTCGATACCAGATCCCGGACAAGGGAACTCATTTTCCAAATCATGGGGGAATGACCAGGATGAAAGGGCGAGTCGTACTAGTCTTTCCTGTCGTTTCTGTGGGACTCTTGCTCCTCAGCCTCTGGCCTGGCTTGTCGATGGCAGAGTGGGGGAAGCCGCTGGGCGGGACTTACGACGGGCCTGAGGGGAAGCCGCGCGTCGTGATACCCTCGCCCGCCGAGTTGGGCGCAGATGAGCGGGCCACGATGGCCGTGTTCGAGCGGGCGACGAAGTCCGTAGTCTATATCGCGAATACGGCTATCCAGCGAGACCCCTGGTCGTTCAATCTCTTTGAGGTCCCGCAAGGGTCCGGATCGGGGTTTGTCTGGAACAAGCAGGGGCACATCGTCACCAATTTTCATGTCGTCTACGGGGCAAATTCGGTCACCGTCACGCTGGCAGACAGGACGGAGCATAAGGCCACGCTCATCGGCGCCGACCCCGATCACGATGTGGCGGTGCTGCAGATTCGTGCGCCAGAAGAGTCGCTCTCGCCTCTCACCGTCGGGTCGTCGCATGATCTGCACGTCGGGCAGAAAGTATTGGCGATCGGGAATCCGTTCGGCCTCGATCACACGCTGACGACCGGCGTGGTGAGTGCGTTGGGGCGGACGATCAAGTCCTTATCGAATCGGACGATTGAAGGGGTCATTCAGACCGATGCTGCCATCAATCCGGGAAATTCCGGCGGGCCATTGCTCGATAGCGCCGGTCGTTTGATCGGCGTGAATACCCAGATTGTGAGCCCGAGCGGGGCCTTCGCGGGAATCGGCTTTGCCGTGCCGGTCGACACTGTCAATCGCATCGTTCCAGAGGTAATCAAGTACGGCAAACTCATCCGCCCAGGGCTCGGAGTCTCGCTCGTTCCCGATGCGATGGCCAAGCGGTGGGGGATCAAGGGGTTAATTATCGGTAAGGTGTCGCGTGGCAGCGGGGCGGAGAAGGCCGGGTTGAAGGCCGCGCGCGAGACTGTCGTCGGGCGGGTGGAGTTGGGCGACATCATCACGGCGGTCGACGGCAAGCCGGTCGAAACCCTGGACGAACTGATGGATGTGATGGAACACCACAAAGTCAACGACCAGGTCATGGTCGAAATATTACGGGGGACCCACCAGGAACGTGTATCTGTGACCCTCCAAGCCGTCAATTGAGGGGTTGTGACTAGCCCGCATCATTCATGAACGTTCCTGCTGCAATCACGGAGACGGAAGTCAGAATCTAATGCGGTATTCTCTCTTCGCGCCACGATCATGCAAAGGGCGCTCGACCTCGCAAGCGCGGTGGCGACGCACCTGGACGCAGTTGGCACGGCGTCCGGGCAGGCGGGCTCGCCGCTCGGTCGGTCAACATACTGTTTCAAGTATGCCTCCTTCCCTCGCGGCTCCGCGCGCCTGTCTCGCGTGGCGACTGCGCGATTTCGCGACGAACCATCATGAATAATGTGGGCTAGCGGCAATCCATGAGGCCGCTATGGTAGGATCACCCATCTGTTCCGCATGGAGGACCACCGATGAGTGATCGCCGACCCATTGAACCACAGGACCAAGAACCCAACGGGAAGACGGAGGATGCCGCAAATCCGTCGATGCGCATGGGATCCGATCCGCTTGAGCTCATTGAGCAATGTCTCGCCTCATTTCCAGACAGTGATCCCCGGCAGAAGATTCTCTACAAGCTGCGCCATGCCGTGATCCTCAGGCAAGCGGCGCATCAGCAGCGCGAGGTCGAATTCAAGAAAGTCGCCGATGTTATCGCGAAGCTCACGGCGCCGGCCAATCGAGTCGGTACCCTGCTTGAGGTGCCGGGTGAAGGCCTCGCACGGATCCTGGTGGGGGGGGCCGAGTATTATGCCGCGGTCGATCCACGGGTGCAGGACGTCGAGTTAAAGATCGGTGCCCAGATTCTGGTCAACGAAGCCTACGCGGTGATCAAGATATTGGGCTATGACCGTAATGGACCCGTGTTGAAAGTGGCGGAAGCGCTGGCCGATGGGCGGCTTCGTTTCGAGCAAGAGATGGGGCGGCAGGTTTTGATTCTCCAACGATCGAGCGATCTTGTCGGCGTGGACCTGAAGGCAGGCGATGAGGTGCGTATCGAGCCTAGCCTCCATGTAGCGATCGAAAAATTGGAAGACCGGAAAGCCAAGTCCCACTTGCTCGACGAGGTTCCCACTGTCACATGGGAGCAGATCGGGGGGCAAACGGAGGCGATCGCGGCCATTCAGAAAGCGATCGAGTATCCCTTGCTCCATACGGACACGTTTCAGCGCTTCAAGTTCACTCAACCGAAGGGCTTCCTGCTCTATGGCCCTCCCGGCTGCGGAAAGACCTTGATCGGACAAGCGGCAGCCGCCAGTCTCTCAAAGCTGGTGGGGGAGTCAGGCCAGGGCGCGCCAGGTACGGGTACGAAGGGGGACAAGCTGCCGGTGACTCGCGGGGCCTTTCTCCACGTCAAGGGGCCCGAGATTCTGAATATGTGGTTGGGGGAATCGGAGCGGATGGTCCGGGATCTCTTCGCCCAGGCCCGCGCTCGTCGGAGCGAGGGGGCGTTGCCCTTTATATTCATTGACGAAGCAGAATCGATTCTCGGCACGAGACGGGCGTCTCGTTCATTCAACATCTCCAGCACCTTGGTACCGATGTTTTGTTCCGAGATGGACGGGATCGAGTCGTTGCGCGATGTGGTGATCATTCTGGCTTCGAACCGGCCGGATCTGATCGACCCGGCCGTGCTGCGGCCAGGGCGTATCGATCGCAAGATCAAAGTGAGCCGTCCGAATCGTGACTCGTCGGCAGCGATTCTCAACGTGTATCTGACAGATGACCTGCCTCTGGACCGACAATGGATTGACCAGCACGGCGGAGATCGGAAGAAGGCCTGTGCCGACCTCATCGAGCATGTGCTCTCTGCGATCTTTTCTCGCATCGATGAGAATCGACTCCTGTCGATTCGGCTCCGAAGCGGACAGAATAAGGTCCTCTATCGAGGCGATCTGATCAGCGGTGCGATCTTGGCTTCGATCGTTCAACGGGCGAAGGAACAGGCGATCGATCGCATGATTGCGGCCAGCGGGGCTGAGCAAGGCGGCATGACCTTGGACGATCTGGTGAACTCCGTTCACGCAGAATTCCTGGAGGGCGAGATGTTGCCGCCCGATGATGCGGCGGATGAATGGCTCAAGCTCCTCGATCACCATCCGGAGCAGGTCGTTGGAGTCTCCTCGTTCCGGAGGGGGCGGCAGTCCGAAGAGAGATTGATCAACCAAATTATCTGAAGACGTAAGGGGTGAGGGGTAAGGCGTGAGGGGTAGGAGAAAATGAAAAGGCTCTATTCAGGCTCGCCCTTTCCTTTTGCGCCTCACGTTTCACGCCTAACGGCATGATACGGTTATTCGGCATCGAAACAGAGTATGGGATTGCCAGGGAAGACCAGGACGCGGTCGATCCGGTTGTGGAGTCGATGGAACTGGTACGGGCCCACCTGACGGCCTCGTTCGAGCGGCGCTGGGACTATGGCGGTGAGGATCCGCACGAGGATGCGCGGGGATTCCGAGTGTCCGGTCTGCAGCAAGATAAAGAAGAGGACGAGTTCGCCAAGGTCGATGCCCATCGGCCGTTTTCGTTTCATGAGATGAAGAGCGATCTGGTTCTCCCGAACGGCGCACGCTTCTATAACGATCATACGCACCCTGAATATTCTACGCCTGAATGCCGAACCCTATTAGATATTCTTGCTCATGACCGTGCCGGTGAGCGCATTGTCCAGCGGGCGGCGGAGCGCCGTAACCATGCGCTCGGCGGGCCCCATGTGCAGCTCTACAAGAACAACACGGACTTTCACGGACACAGTTACGGCTGTCACGATAACTATCTTCTCTCGCGGTCGATTCCCTTCCCTTCGCTGACTGCGGGGCTGCTGCCGTTCCTTGTCAGCCGGCAGGTCATTGCTGGAGCCGGCAAGGTCGGTGTGGAAGGTCAAGAGAGCGGATTCGTGCCGGGCCACTATCAGCTGTCCCAACGAGCCGACTTTATGGAGACGGATCTGAGCGTCGACACGATGCACAACCGGCCGATTCTGAATACGAGGGACGAACCGCACGCGGTTCGGGGAAAATATCGACGGCTCCATCTCATTATCGGCGATGCCAATATGTGTGAGTACAGCACGGCGTTGAAAGTCGGGACGACGCAGTTGGCGCTGGAGTTGATCGCGCGCGACGCTGCCCCAGCTCTTGAATTGGAACACCCCGTCATTGCGGTGAAGCAGCTATCGCGCGATCAGAACCTGAAGGCGACGGTTCGTCAGAAGAACGGCAGCACCATCACGGGCCTCGACATTCAAGAGCAGTATTACCTTGCGGCCGAGAAGTATTTGGCCGGTACTGACCAGGAGACCGATTGGATCCTGCACGAATGGGCCTCCACGCTACGGTTACTCACCGGCGATCGACGACAACTAGTCGGGCGGCTTGATTGGGTCACCAAGCTCTGGCTGTTGGAAACCTTTATGCAGGAAGAGCGGATTGGATGGGATGATCCCTGGCTGGCGAGTTTGGATTTGGAGTACCATAATGTGAATCCGGATCGCGGGCTCTTCCTGGGACTCGAGGCCGAGGGGAAGGCCTGGCGGATGACGTCGGAGCATATCGTCGAATCGGCATTGGTGGTTGGTCCGGCTGATACCAGAGCAGGTATTCGCGGCCTCTGCATCAGACGGTTTCCGGATCAGATCAAGTCGATGCAGTGGGAACGTATTCAGTTCAGCGGTGGGCTGCTTCCGCGAACATTAGAAATGGGCGACCTCTTCGAGCCACAGGCGGTGCAAGCCTGCGCACAGATATTCGAGCACGCGGCATCCCCGATGGATGCGCTGAACGCATGGAACAGCAGAAAGGAATCACGATCATGACATACTGCACTATGCCGGAACGCCGTGAAGGGCCCGGCAATCCGATGCCGAAGGCACCGAGTCCGTCTGATGAGGGCGGTGGGCCGAAACGGCCAGAGACCGGGTCGCCCGATAAAGATAATTTGCTCAAGCGCATGCGCAAGGTCGATCCGAAACAGGCTGAGCGGTATCGGCAACGGACAGGAGAGTAAAGACGTTAGGGGTAAGGGGTTAGGCGTGAGGGGGTAGGTTCTGAGGTCCAATCGCCTGACGTTTCACGCTTCACGAGGGGTTTTCAAGATGGGGATGCAAGGGGATTTTCTTCAGCTGTTGAAGGAACAGGGCTACACACTCGGAGTACCGGCGGCGGTGGGGACTGGCCATGCACTCACGAATGCCACCACGATTCTGGCCTTCAAGTATCGCGATGGCGTACTGGTGGCCGGAGATCGTCGCGCGACCGCCGGTAACATAGTGATGTACGATCGCACGGACAAAGTGTTGGAGATCGATCGGCACAGTGTGATGGCGATTGCCGGGGTCCCGGCGACTGCCTATGAAATGGTACGCGTCTTGGAACATTCCTTCAAATACTACCGGAGAACGCAACTGCAAGAATTGAGTTTCGACGGCAAACTTCGCGCGGTTTCCAAGCTCTTGAAAGACAATGTGCCCGCGGCGCTGGCCGGGACGGGCGCTGTGGTCCCGGTGTTTGCCGGCTACGACGTGGAGCAGGGCTCGGCCAAGATCTATTTCTACGATATCCTCGGGGCGGAGTTTGAAGGCGTTGAGTATGCCGTGTCCGGGTCCGGTTCCCCCACGATCCGCGGGATCTTGCACTATCTGAATACGTGGGGCGAACAGCCCCTCAGTGCGCTACCAGAAGAACAGGCTATGGTTCAGGCTTTACGATTGCTCACGAGCGCGGCGGAGTTCGATTCGGCGACCGGCGGTGTCAACCGGGAGGCGAGTTTGTACCCTGTAATCAAGTTGATTACCGGGGCCGGTGTGCAGACGGTGCCGGATGCGACATTGAAACCCCTCTATGAATCACAGGTGGTGCGCTATGTATGAAGAGCCCTATCGCTGGGTGGAAGCAGTCGGCAATCGGCGACAGTATCTCGACGAACAGTTCAAGCAGGGGAGCCCGGTTGTCGCGCTGACCTATGATGGAGGCATTCTCTTGACGACGGTGAGCAAGGGAACACCGAAGCTTTACGAGATCTACGACCGGCTGGCATTGGGTGGGATGGGGCATCCCACGGATTTGGAAAAGCTTCGCTTCAGTCTGCTCGAAATGGCGCATGTCGAAGGCTTCAACCGCTCGCCGTCGGATGTGACGGGATCGAGACTGGTGAAGTACGGCATTGCTCCGGTGATTAAGCAGGCCTTCGAGGAAGTGTATAAGGCGCCGTTCATCGTGCGCATTCTGGTGGCCGAGTTGGGCCTGAAGCCGGAGAAGGACGCACTCCTGATGATCAACTACGATGGCACGTTTGAGGAAACGACGGGTCGTGCGGTCCTGGCTGCCACCCCGGCTGTTCAGATGAAGATGATGTCCTATCTCAAGGAGCAGATGCCCGCCACGCTGTCATTGGAGCAGGCGTTGGATCTGGCGTTGCGAACCTGGGCAATCGGCTCGTTAGCGCATCAACAGGAAGAGGCAGACCAACAGGCTGAGGCCAAGCCACCGACAAGTGGAGCGGGCTCATCGGCCGCCGCAATCCCAAGCAGTGACACCTTGATCGCACATGTACGGGGCATTGCCGGTGAACGGACGATCGAATGCGCAGTCCTCGATCGTCAGGCTCCCGGCACCTCCAAGTATCGGTTGCTCAAGCCGGCAGATCTTTCAAGCCTCCTGCCGAAGGCGTTTCAATCCGTCGTGGCGAACTGAGATGTTGAACCGTATTTTCGGACTTGAAACCGAATACGGACTCTTGGTGAATCAAGACCGGCCTGATCATTCCCCTACCTGGTTTGCCCACAAGATTCGAGACCATCTCTTTCACGTCCAGCGGCGAGGCGTTCTCGATCTGCACCACCGAGGACACGATGAACCGCCTGGCAACGGAGGATTTCTCACCAACGCTGGGCGCATGTACCTCGACATGGGACATCTGGAGTGGGCCTCGCCGGAGTGTGAATCGCTCAGTGATGTGGTGGCCGCCGACCGCGCCGGCGATCAGTTGCTGCAGGATGCGATTCAAGACCTCGGTCTGGCCGACACGGTTTCATTGATCAAGAACAATGTGGATCATGAAACCGATGCGACCTTTGGATCGCACGAGAACTATCTCGTCTCGCGACGCTTCCCCTTTACGCGGCGCGGCCTCGGGCCCTTTGTAACCTTTCTGGTCACCAGACAGATCTTTACGGGGGCCGGACGTGTCGGCACGGCGGGTCCCCAGGACGCCTGGATTCAGATGGACCGACTCATCGTCCCGCGAGGAGCGACCCATCGCCACGCGCAGCAGCCTGTCCTCCCGTTTCAGCTCTCTCAGCGCGCAGATTACATCGTGAATGACTTTTTCGAATGGGTGCAGCAGAATCGCGCCATCGTGAATACCAGAGATGAACCACTGGCCGATCCGAATCAATACCGCCGTATTCACCTCCTGCTGGGCGATTCAAACATGGCAGAGGTGGCGACGGCCTTGAAGTTGGGTACGACAGGGTTGGTCCTTCAACTGATCGAAGAGGGCCACGCGCCGCTCGATCTTGAGATACATGAACCGGTTGAGACTATGCAGGAACTGTCACAGGATCAGGACCGACAATGGATCGTTCGGCTGCAATCGGGGAAGACGATCTCTGCGATCGACATTCAGGAAGCGTTTCTCGCGGCGGCGCAAGCGCACTATCGGGGGCAAGACGACGAAACCGACTGGGTGCTCGATCAATGGGAAGCGGTCTTGCAGGATCTCCGCGGGGATTACACGACGCTGGTGGGCCGGGTCGATTGGGCCTCCAAGTTGTGGCTGCTCGAAACCTTTCGTGAGGCGGAACATACGACGTGGGCAGACCCGGCTATGAAGAGTCTAGATCTGGAGTATCACAATCTCCATCAAGGCAAGGGGCTCTATTATGGTCTCATGGAAGAAGGGCGGGTCCCACGACTCACCACGGACAAGGCGATTGCCTTGTCCATGGACCATCCACCGCGCAACACCAGGGCGTTTGGGCGGGGCGAGCTTGTTCGACATTTGCTGGCCTGTGGACCTCCGGATGAACCAGATGATCCCAAGCCGGAAGAACGGTTTTCTCCCTCGTATGTGATCAACTGGTCGATCTTCCAACTGCGTGGCCACGCGCCCTTTCCCATGCCGGATCCGTTCAAAACCTACGTGCAGGAAGTGCGTACCCATCTTCAAACAACCTGATCGGGTTTGCTTGCGCGCACCCTCTTCATGCCCGTACGTAACCAATTGATTAAACAGACGAGTTTCGGAGATGCTATGCTTTTCTATGGCTTTTCCGACTAAGATGATGCGGGAGACATTGAGAGGAGGATTGTGATGAACGCACGCAAGTGGATGATGGAATATGGGGTGGTAATGGTCCTTACGTTTCTGTTTGCCCTGATTCTGGGACACATCCCGCTTTTTCGTGAAACGACAATCGGGAAAATTCATGCCTCCGATCTGGTGCAGTTTATCGGCTATGGGGGCGTACTTGTGATTGCGTGGTTTGGGGCTCGTAAATTGGCGGCAGAACCGTCGGACGACTGGAAGTGGTTAATGCCCTATCGGGCATTGATTCTGCCGGTGACGACACTCGCAATCGTGGCGATTTCCTATGGCGTGTTGCTCTATGTCTGCGATCCGTTCCTGAGCAAGTCAGGGAAAGGGATCTATAACTGGATTTTCATCGCGGCGATTGTCGCCAGCAGCGTCTGGCTCATTCTGAGTTGGGTGCAGAAGTGCGCGCCACTTGTGGCTGCCATGGACTCTCGCAAGCTGCGCAAAGCGGCCTAGCCTCCAAGTTAACCGGCTGCGTCGAGCCCGACGCAGCCGGTTCTCCTCACGTTCGTTCTTGCAAGAAGTCCACGATCCGATTCTCTGCCCAGTAGGGATCTTCTCCGTTGTGTGCCCAGTGAAAGAACCCGCAGTGTCCTCCGTGGCGAGGCGCGATCACCCGAATCTTAGGTTGGCGCTGAATCAGCGGCACAGTAAACATTGAGTAGGGAATGAAGGGATCATCTTGTGCCGTGATGATGAGTGTGGGGACGGCGATGGAATCGAGCACATGGCGTGCGCCTGCGCGATCGTAGTAGTCGGCTCCGCTGGCGTATCCTCCGTCCGGGGCTGTATAGCGGTCGTCGAATTCGCTGATCCAGGCGGTGCCATCGAGTTCCTTTAGATCCCACTTGCCGGGGAAGAGATCGGCCTTTCGGCGCAGTCGTGCCTTCAAGCTCACGAGAAAGTGTCTGTGATAAATCCAATTGCGCGGCTGCTCCAAGGCCTCGACGCATAGCGGGGGGTCGATATTCGGACAGACTGCGATCGCGCCGGCCAACGCTGCTTCTGACGAGCCGGCTTCTCCAGCAGCTTTCAGGACGAGATTCCCTCCCATCGAATAGCCGACAAGCCAGATGCGATCTAGTCCATCCACGTGCGCCAATTCATGGACGATGGCTCGATAGTCCTGACTCAAGCCGCTGTTGTAGAGCGTCGGCGTCAGGTGCTCGGTCCCGCCACAGGTCCGTTGATTCATCCGGATGACATTGAATCCCGCGCGATAGGCTTTCGCTGCGATGCCGCGCATATAGTGAGACTCGCTGCAGCCTTCAAGGCCGTGCACGAGTACCACGGTTCGGCATGCTGTGCGGTTTGGCTGCCAGTGGCAGAAACCGAGTAACTGGGTGTGAGGCTCGGTGGTGAAGAGCCGCGAATCGGTCGGTACTCCGGCAAGGAGCCCTCGGCGAGGCCAATAGCCTGGGAACACGGTCATGAAATGTGGATTGCGGAGCCAGGTTGCCGGTGTAAAATCTCGCCATTCGGGTGACATGGACGTCATCATAAAGAAAAGTTCTATGGCTCCGCAGTATGAATTGCCAGAACGAGACAATTTGGAAGGGGAGGGTTTCCCACTGAAGACAACAAAGGCCTTCGAGAGAGGTCTCGAAGGTCTCGAGATGGTGGCTCCCCGGGCAGG
>WNFE01001447.1_pt1 | contig 17153 bp, 15 predicted proteins | sample 5400451 | NCBI WGS metagenome assembly WNFE01 (sample SAMN13153344, study PRJNA577476) | soil metagenome | isolation source: 200 cm saprolite under Douglas fir tree site 2 hole 2 | place: USA:California | collected 2015-04-18
GGGCTCGTCCGCAGGATCAAAAGTCGCGCTCGCGCGATGCGACTTCAGGTTTTCGTACAGGTAACAATTGTCGGAAGCCAGCACGTAGGGCGGCTCACCCCCGACCCGGATGTATTGCGACGCAAACGTGTGCCGCGCTCCCGTGTACGCGCGAATCCCGGGTAAAATCTCGACGTCGTCGCCATTTACAAACCGCATTTGCCCGCGCACATTTCGCTGCACCAGTTCCTGCACGTCGTCCGGATCGATTCCGCCATGCTGCCCGCCGGGCTGCCACGCCGCGCCGGTGTAGTATTCGAATTCCTGCTTCTGAATCCAGATCGTCGCGTTCGGAAACAGGTCAATGCCGCCCATATGGTCCCAGTGCGCATGGCTCACGATAATGTCCGTCACCGATGAACCCGGGATTCCCGCCTGCCCGACCGCTTCGTTCGGCGCCAGATAATCCGTGATGTGAAAATCCGCGAACCATTTCTCGCGATGAAACCCGCTGTCGAACAGAATCGTGTGCCCGCCCCCCTGAATCACCCAAAAGACCATGGCGATATCAATCACCTGATCTTTTGGCGCCCCCATCACCAACTCATCCAACGGAAACTTCGGCAACGTCGCATACCGTATTGCTCGTATCGTGTAGGTCGGTTAGCCGGCCGCCCCTCCCGTCGGATCGCTCGCCCGCTCCGACCGGCTTCATAGTAAGCAGCGGCCCCAACGCCAGCAGCAGAATCACCAGCCCCGCCGTTGCACACGCCGCCTTGATCGCACCCATCGTCTCGATCGCAACCTTCATCGCCCGTCTCCTCCGCCCGCGTATCCTACCAGCACCTCCTCAGCACAACCATGTCGCACCCAGCGCTGATGAAGCGAATGTCCACCGCGCGGTTCTATTGCTCTCCCTGTTTCCTCATGCAATGCTAACGACGGAGATTTTTCTCATGACGAGCGCGAAGAAACCTGAACGCAGGCGCCGACACGTGAGGCGGCCATTCGACTACACAGCGACCGTCTCGAAGTTTCTAAATCATGCTCCCAGCCTGCGGAAGGCGCAGAAAAGTCTAACCGCAACAGTGACCAATTCAAAAATCCAGCTAAGTTCAATGGAACGAGCACTTAGCCAATTTCTAACCGCAACAAAAAACACTGTTTTGGAATCATCCCTCACGGCGCGCGGGCCCTGCGTCGCGCGCCACCGCCCGACACAACGCATCGAAACCAGCTCAAATCAGTCAAAACAATCGCCGGGCCATGCGTCTAATCATCATAAAATGCGAGGGCTTCAAACTCGCCAACATCCATTGCGGGAGGCTAAATGAGATTGCTGCAACCGGCTGTGTGGTTTTCGATATCTGTCCTGATTCTATCGCTCGCATCGTCTGCACACGGCAACGACGCTCAGAGCCTCGACGCGCGGCGGCAACAGTTAAATAAACTGATCGCCGAAGAGTGGGAGTACGAGCTGCGCGAGTCGCCGGAGCTCGCAACCGTCATCGGCGACTACCGCTACAACGATCGCTGGAGCGATGGTTCGCTCGCGCACGTTGCCCAGACGAAAAAAGATCTTCAGGCCTGGCTCGCCCGCCTCGAAGCGGTTGACACCACCAGTTTTCCCGAGCAGGAAAAACTCAACCAGTCGCTGATGGTCCGCGATCTGAAGCTGCGCATCGAGGGCATTGCCCTGAAAAATTTCGAAATGCCTGTAGACCAGTTCTATGGCATCCATCTGCTACTCGCGCAGTTTGTCGCCCTGGTTCCATTCGATTCCACGAGACACTACGAAGATTATCTCGCTCGCTTGCACAAAGTCCCGCAAGTCTTGGATGAAATCATCGAAGTCCTGAAGCAGGGCGAGAAAGACCGCCTGATGCCGCCGCGATTCTTGCTCGAGAAAACCGTCACCCAGTGCAAATCCATTGCCGGGCCTGCAGGCGAGACCAGCGCCTTCGGCCAGCCAGCGGCGCATTTTGCAGACGGCGTGCTGGCCACAGATCGCACCCGCCTCCACAACGCAATTATTGCCGCGGTGGATAATGAAGTCCGCCCCGCCTACACCAAGCTCGCGAATTTCCTGGCCACGGAGTACGCGCCAAAGGGCCGCACCGATCCGGGCCTCTGGGCGCTGCCCGACGGCGACGCGCGCTATCGCTTCCGTATCCGCCAGCAAACCACCACCGGCATGGATCCGGAAGCGATCCATCAACTCGGGCTGCGGGAGGTGACGCTCATCGAGCGTGAGCAGCTGGTGATTGCTAAAAAGCTTGGCTTCGACGATCTCGCGAGTTTTCGCGTCTTCGTGAAAGCAGATCCCAAAATGTTTGCCACCTCGCGCGAGCAACTACTCGAAAAATACCGCCAGTACATCAAGCAGATGGAGCCGAAGCTGCCGAAAATTTTCGGTCTGTTGCCGAAGACGGGTGTGGAGGTGCGCCCGGTGGAGGAATTTCAGGAGAAAGAGGCAGCGTCGGCGTCCTACATCCAGGGCACTCCGGATGGCTCGCGGCCGGGAATCATCCGCGTGAACACCGGTAACTTTGCCCACCGCACGCTCGTGAATGTGGAATCCATTGCATATCACGAGGGCGTCCCCGGCCACCACTTGCAGATTTCCATCGCGCAGACTCTGCCCGGCCTGCCACCATTTCGCCAGCAAGCCGGCTACACCGGTTATATCGAAGGATGGGCGCTCTATTCCGAGCGCCTCGGAAAAGATGTCGGGTTCTACCAGGATCCCTACTCGGATTATGGCCGCCTCTCGGATGAAATGCTGCGCGCCATCCGCCTGGTGCTCGATACCGGCGTGCACTACAAGCATTGGACGCGCCAGCAGATGATTGATTTTTTCCACGCGCACTCGTCCGAAGACGAGCCGGGCGTGCAGGCCGAAACCGATCGCTACATCGCCATTCCTGCACAGGCGCTTGCGTACAAACTCGGCCAGCTCGAAATTTTGAAATTGCGCGACCGTGCGCAAGCCGAGCTTGGCAGCAAGTACGACATCCGCGCATTCCACGACGAAATTTTGAATGGTGGCGCGCTCCCGCTCGATGTGCTCGATGCCCGCGTCACCACTTGGATTGCCGCGCAAAAATCCGGCAGCGCAGGAACTGCGCCCAACACGCCGCCGAGCACAAAATGAAATCTCAAGTTGAAGATCAGCGCGTGCCACTCCCAAAAACCGTGCGGCGATTGCATTTCTGGTGGCATTGAATGTATTTTGGCTGTCGAAAAGCCGGACAGGAAATTCTGGCCAGGGAGGTACGTTCATGAACCGTCGTGATTTTTTGCGATCCGCCGGCCTCATGTCGGCGGGGCTCGCATTCTCGAAGGCCGAGCGCCTTTTTGCACTGGACACAACGCCCGCCGATTGGCGCACGTTTGAAGTGACTACACGCGTCGAAGTCCTGAAACTTTCCGGGACCACGCGCATATGGCTGCCGGCAGCGCTCATCGGCCAGGCGCCTTTCCAGAAAACGCTTGCCAATACGTTCAACGCTGAGGGCGGTAACGCGAAGCTTGTTCAAAGCCAGGCTGACTCTCTCGGAATCATCGCCGCAGAATTTCCTGCCGGCGCGAAGCCTGTCCTCGAGCTCACGAGCCGGATCGCGACTAAAAATTGTTCGGTTGACCTCTCTGCGCCCGGCACGGCGCCGAAAGAGGATCACGCGGAGTTGGAACATTTTCTGCGGCCTACAATACTAATCCCGACCGACGGTGTCGTGAAAACGACAGCCATCGAAATCACGCGCAGCGCGAAGACGGATCTCGAAAAAGCGCGCGCAATCTACGAGTGGATCGTGGACAACACTTTTCGGAATCCGAAAACTCGCGGCTGCGGCGTCGGCGACATTCGCTTCATGCTGGAATCAAAGGATCTGAGCGGCAAGTGCGCCGATCTCAACGCGCTCTACGTTGGCCTGGCTCGCTCGGTTGGCCTTCCTGCACGCGACGTCTACGGCATCCGCGTCGCCAAGTCGGACCTGGGATACAAGAGCCTCGGCACGTCATCGGGAAAAGTGACAAAAGCGCAACACTGCCGCGCCGAAGTTTACCTCACTGGCTACGGCTGGGTTCCGGTGGACCCCGCTGACGTGCGCAAGGTCATGCTCGAAGAACCGCCTGGAAATCTCCCGCTCAACAACGAAATGGTGACGAAGGCCCGCGCCCGGCTCTTCGGTTCCTGGGAGATGAACTGGATGGCCTACAACTTCGCTCACGATGTCGCTCTGCCAGGATCGAGTGGCGCACCGGTGGGATTCTTGATGTATCCGCAGGCGGAAACTGCCGATGGACGGCTCGATTGCCTCGATCCTGACGGCTTCAAGTACGAAATCACGTCGAAAGAAATTGCGCCCGCAAACGGGTGAGAAGCACGGATGTTCAGTCGCCGGTTTCGAGAGAAGTGATGGCACACTTACCCTTCGTCAATTCGCCGCAGGGCAGCATGCAATTTTTCGTGCCCACGTTCGATGGCAGCTCGTCAAAGTAATCATTAGCGGGTTCGATCGATCCAGCGCGCGACGGTGCCTTCGGGGCCGACGGCCCAGGCGTTGGCGTTATCGAGCACGGCGATGGCGTTGAGATCGAGATCGCCTGTCGGCGTCCAATGGGCGCCCTGATCGGTGCTGATGTCCTCGCCGCTGGTGCCGACAGCGATGAGTGTACTGCGATCGAGGAACGCGACGGCCGAGCGGAATCCGGCGGGCGGCTGCGCGGCGAGATTCCAGGTGACGCCGCGGTCGAGCGAAATTGCTGCGGTGCTATCCCCGCGATCCACGTCTTTGTAATCCCCGCCGACGACAACGACGACGCTTCCCATGCGGGCGATCGAGAAAGCTCCCGAAGACGCGTTGCCACTGAGGATTGGCGTTGCTGTGACCGTCCAAGTGCGTCCCAGGTCGGGCGAATGGAAGACGCGCGCGGCAGAGCCGCCGGTGACAAAGTAGATTTCGCGTTGGTCGTAGATGGCGAGACAAGTCCCGCTGGCTGCAAACGCGCCTTCGGCGGGGAGAGTGGGCGGCATGTTGTCGCGAGGAAGCTCACTCCAGTGGTCGCCGTCGCTGGTGTGGATAAGAAGGAACTTGCCATCCACTGGATCGCTGAGGGCGAAGCACTCTTTTTCGGAGATGCAGACGAGCGCGTCGAGGAAGAAAGCCGAACGCTTGTCGGAAAACTGGAGTTTCCAACCTTCGCCGCCGTTCGTGGTCTTATAGATGCCGGACTTTTTGCCTTCGCCGCTGGACATAGCGTAGGCGACCTTTTCATCGAAGGCTTGGATTCCGCGGAGATCGAGTGAGACGCCAGCATTGACGAGGAGGCGTCTAAAATGGGCGCCGCCATCCTTTGATTTCAGCATGCGGCTATTTGAGCCCGAAGCCCAGATGACCGGAGGGGAGGAGCGCTTCGAATCCCGGGCGTGAGTGGCGGAGACAGCGCGAAGATTTGTGTCGAAGCCGGTTGTCTCGATGGACCAGGATTGGGCGGCGGCGGGGGAGATGAAAAGAATGGTAAGCAGAAGGATTCGCACGGCGCGCATTCTAACAGCAAAACCAAAGGATTGGGTGTGAGTGAGCCCGCTGGCGCATTCCTTGACCGTTCTGCGTGGCTCCACTACACTAGCTGTTTCGCCTTTGGCCTGTGCGACTCACCGTGGCCGGAGCAAGTCATATTAAGGAGATCGTTCTTTGCCGAAACGCACTTTTCAACCTCATGTGCGCCGCCGTCACAAGAAACACGGCTTCCGCACACGCATGAAGGGCCAGGGTGGACGGAAAGTCCTTGCGCAACGCCGCAAGAAAGGGCGCCACAGTCTCACGCGCGTCTGACCCGCCGCGGATGGGATTTCCCCGCGATAGCCGCCTGGTGCGCCGCGCCGAATATGACGCAGTGTATCGAGAGGGGCGGCGCAGGTCGAGCCGGGAGTTCGCCGTTTTTCTTCGCCCCAATGGCATGGAGTTGAGCCGCTTCGGCTGGAGCATCAAGAAGGCGCTGGGCAGCGCAGTGAAGCGCAACCGCATGCGGCGCCGCATCCGCGAAATTATCAGATTGCGCCGACAGGAGATTGCCCCGGGATGGGACATTGTGATTCACCCACGCAGCACGGTCGCGACGGCGAATTTTTCGTCGCTCAGCGAGGAGCTGCTGAAGATGCTGCCGCGCGCGCCCGCCGCCGGGAACTCCACGGCATAAGCGCGAACATAAAATTTGCTGCCGTTTGGTTGCTGCTTGGATTCGTCCGCTGCTACCAGGTCTTTCTGGGGCCTTTCCTGGGAGGCGCGTGCAAATTCTATCCCTCCTGTTCGAATTATGCGTATCAAGCGATTGAGCGGCACGGCGCGCGTCGAGGAATTGTGCTGGCGATGAAAAGGCTGGGGCGCTGCCGCCCGTTTATGCAGGGCGGTTTCGATCCTGTGCCGGACACAATTGAGAAGAGCATGCCGGAAATGAACCAACGGAAACGTTTAGCTGAGCAAGGAAAATGTTTTTCTCAAGCCACCTAGGTTGAGCAGGAGCGCGCGCGTTGAAGGAAATGTCTGACCAGGCCCGTGGTGTAGTTTTCGTCATGGTGGCGATGCTGATCCTTTTCGCTTGGCAGCATTACTACAAGCCTCCAGTCTTGCCGCCGGCGCAGAAGTCGGCAGAATCCGGCCAGACCACGCCGCCACCGGCCGCACAGCAGACGGCAGCGCCCACCACGAAGGCTGCAGCGCCCGGCAGGGCGACCAGCCTGCCGGTAATCCGGGCGAACGAAGCGAAGACGGTAGTCGTGGAAAGCCCGCTCTATAGTGTGGAATTATCGAACCGCGGCGGAGTGGTGAAAAGCTGGAAACTGAAAAAATATTTCGATGACCAGAAACCGCCGCGCGAACTGGATCTCGTCGACGCGGATGTGGCGCAAGAACTTGGCTGGCCTTTCTCTGTTTTTCTCACCGACGCGCAACAGGAAGCGCAGGCGAATTCCGGGCTCTATCAAATCACGCCTGCGATGGATCATTTCGATGCGCCGGCGACGATCACTTTCCATTGGAGCGATGGCCACCTCGAAGTCACGAAAAAACTGACCTTCAACGAAAGCTACGAGATGTCTGTCCAGACGGCAGTCCAGTTCGACGGCAAGCCGGTGGAGGGATCCGCCGTGGCTTGGCGCGGCGGGTTCGGCGACAAAGCTGTTTACAAGGCTTCGACGCTCGTCAATGTTTTCTACAAGCTCAACGGGAAGCTCGAAATTCTCCCGCTCAAAAAGCTCGGCGTCCCAAACAACCAGATCCAGCCCGCGCTGCAGCCGGGCCCGCTGGAATTCACGGGCATCGAAGACCAATTCTTCACCGCTGCTTTTTTGCCCGACAGCACGGATCTCTCGCTCTCACTCTGGCACTGGACGCAGTTCCACCACATTACCGCTGGCGATAAGCCGGAGAGTGAACAGGTGGCGGAGGTGGCTGCAGGATCACCGCTGCCGCAGCCGCTGCAGATGCGCGTTTTCGTGGGACCGAAAGATTTGACGCTGCTGAGCAAGGAGAAGCCTCCGCTCGATGAGCTGGTGCAATTCGGATGGTGGGGTTTCATCGCCAAGCCGCTCTTCGAAATCCTCAAGTGGATCCACCGCTATATCCCCAACTACGGCTGGGCAATTGTGGTTCTCACGCTGGTGATCAACATTGCGATGTTCCCGCTGAAGATGAAAAGCTGGCGCTCGATGCAGCAGATGCAGAAGATAGCGCCGGAAATGCGCCAGATTCAGGACCGCTACAAGAAATATTCTTTCAACGATCCACGCAAGCGAAAAATGCAGGATGAAATGACGGAGCTTTATCAGCGCCACGGGATCAGTCCGATGACGCAGCTTGGCGGATGCTTGCCAATGTTGCTGCAGATGCCTATCTGGATCGCGCTGTGGCGCGTGCTGAACGGCGCAATCGAACTGCGCCATGCCCCCTGGATGGGATGGATCCGCGATCTTTCGGCGGCGGATCCTTACTACATCCTGCCGGTCAGCATGACCATCGCCATGTATCTGATGACAAAGATGACTCCGACACCTGCAGGGGTGGACCCGGCGCAACAGAAAATGATGGCGTTGATGCCGTTGATGATGCTTTTCTTCTTTTACAAGATGTCGAGCGGGCTGAATCTCTACATGTTCACCAGCAACCTGGTGGGCGTTGCACAACAATGGTATTTGAATCGCACGAACCCGCTGCCGACGAACTCGAAGTTCAAGAAGAAGAAAACGGAATGAGCGACGGACAAGCAGCACCCGGAAAAGGGCCCGCAGGGAAGAAGCCCTGGCCGCGGGAAAATCCGCAGGGCGAGGCGCGGCTGGACCGCGAGCGCGCCAACGTAGAACTGAAGCGCTTCCTTGATCTCGCGCTGCGCGAAATGGGCCTCGCCATCGAGTACGAAATTCAGGCGCAGAGCCTGCCGGCGAGTGGGACCACCGAGCCAGAGGTGGCGGTAGTTTTTCGCGGCGCCGACGAAGGGCTTTTGCTCGAACACAATGCTGAGTTGCTGCTTGCGCTGGAGCATGTGGCGCACCGCTGGCTGCGGCTCGATCCGCGGCTGCACGATCACGTGCGATTTGATTGCGGTGAATACCGCGCCACGCGTCTCGAGGAGCTGAAACTTTCTGCGCGAGTTGCGGCGCAGCGCGTGCGCGAAACGGGCCAGCCGTTTCGTTTCAATCCAATGTCGTCGCGTGAGCGGCGCATCATCCACCTGGAACTAAACGGCGCGGCCGGCGTGCGCACGGTCAGTGAAGGTGCGGGCGACCGCCGCCAGCTTGTGATTTATCCCGCCAGCAAGAAATAACCGCAGGCTCTTAGGATCGAGCCACTAAATTTCGAGCGTGTATCCCTGCTTGCCGACGTTAAAGCATTGCGTTGTTCCGATGTGGTCGCTGCGGCCGGCGCATTCGTGAATGTGGCCGCAGAAAAGATACACGGGCTGCGCACGCTCTACCCAGGTGCGGAGCGTTGGACTGCCTGCGTGTTTTCCGGGGGCGAACTCGTCGAGCGTGGTTCCTAGTGGGGGGAAATGAACAACGAGGTAGAGCGGCTTGACGCCTTCGAACGCGTTGAGAGCTTTTGAAATTTCGTCTTCAGAATATTCGCCGGGAGTATTGAATGGGGTGATGTTGCTGTAGCCCAGGCCCGCCCATTGCGTTGCGCCGGTCCCCGACGGGAGCGAGCGCACACGGCGATGAAAATCCACGAAGCCGAATCGCTCGCAAAAGGCGCGAGCTTCGTCGTACGTTTCGTGATTTCCGGGCAGCACCCAGAGACGTTCACCGAGCGGCTGCAGCACTTCGCCGCAGCGATCCAGAGCGCGTCCAAAATTTGAGAGGTCGCCCGCAGCGATGTAAATATCCGCCGGCTGCGCGACGATTCGCTTGAGCGAGCTCAAGTCGCCATGGATGTCGCTGAAGATAAGGACCTTCACTACTTTTCTCCAGTGTGCGCCGGCAACATGATTTTCTTCATGTTCCGCTGGAAAATTCCGTTTGATTGCCAGCCTTCTTCGATCACGTTGCCGGCCGCGTCGAAAACCACGCGATAAGTGAAGGGCTGCGGCCTGCTGCGGCGCGGATTTACGAAGCGGTGCTCGACGAATTCGACCACGCGATGGCCGTCCTCCGCCTCCGAGCGGATCACCGGAAATCGCGCGAAGTTCCAGTAGAGCTGAACTTCAGGCAGCTTCAGCGCGCGGGCGAGAAATTCGTCGGGAGGCGAATCGGCGATGAAACGGAACGACGGCGGCTGCGAATCGCGAAGATCTATGCGCGTTTGATAGACGCCGTCTACCGAGCGGATGAGGCCACCCCAACTGAGCAGGGACGACGGGAGCGGGATTGCAGCCAAGTGGTCCACGGCGATGTGGTTCTCCTCGGCGAAGCTAGATACGCGCTGCACGGCGGCATGATGCGCCACAGCGCAAAAGAAGAGGTAGCCGATGGTGGTGTAGATCCCTGCGCGGCACCATTCGGCTCGCGTAACGCGGAATCCCCAATCGCCGCGCGCGGGAAGTATAAACAGCGCAGCAATCGCGATGCTCGCGATGCCGGCGGTTAAAATGTGAAATGGATAGCCAACCGAACGCGCCAGCTCCCACACCGCGAGCGCGCCGAGCGTGAAGACGGCCCACATGCGAATGGCGCGGCCGCGGCTCTTTTCGCGGTCGCGATAAATCCACGCGGCTACCTGCGGCAGCAGGGCAAGCGCTGTGAAAATGAAATCAATGATGAAGAGCAAATCCCAGGCCACGCGCTGCTGCGAGACCGGCGCCCAGATGCGGGTGCCGAACGACGTCATGGCATCGAGCACGATGTGGCTGGCGATGGCGACGCCGTATACGAGAGTGAGGACGCCTTGCGACGGCGCTTCGATGCCGCGGCGGCGCGCGATCCAGCGGGTCAGCCAGGCGAGCGCGGCGGCGAAGAATGGCATGGCGACAAATGAATGCGTGATGCCGCGGTGATACTTGATGATCGAAAGTGGGTCACGGGAAACAATTTCGCCGACGACATCCACATCGGGAAACATGGCGCCAAGCGTGGCCGCGAATGTGGCCACACGCCCATGGCGTTCGGAAAAATACGCTTTGCTGAAAAGCGCGCCGACGATGCCGTGAGTTACGGTGTCCATGAAGGATTCGAAAAAGGGGAAGTGTACACGATTGGCGGAGGTTCAGGCGATTTCGATCAGCGGCGAGCGCTTAGCAACCACTTCTCCGATGAGCTGCGCTGAGACGCCACGGCGCTCGAGTGCAGCCTGCGCGGCTTTCGCAGATTCCGGCACGATCGCGACCAGCAGGCCGCCGGAAGTTTGCGGATCGTAGAATAGCGCTTGGAATTCCTCTGAAACGGACGGGAGGAACACGGCGCAGCCTTCGATGAATTCGCGATTGTTCTTCATGCCGCCGGAGAAGAATTTTCCGCGGGCTGCTTCGACGGCGCCGGGAAGATAGGCGACGCGGGTGTGATCTAATTTCAACGAGACGCCGCTGCCGATGGCCATTTCACGCGCGTGTCCGAGCAGGCCGAAGCCAGTCACGTCAGTGACGGCGTGGACGGACGATTCGCCATTTGCAGCGTCCTGGATTTCGTGCAGCGCTTCTGCCGCGTCGCGATTCAGCCGCGTCATCGAAGCGGTGGACGCAACGACCCAGGCGTCTTCCGCGCGGCCCTGCTTGAGCGCGGTTGAGATTACGCCCGTGCCGATGGGCTTTGTCAGCAAGAGCACGTCGCCGGGACGTGCGCCAACATTTTTCCAGATCCGTCCGGGATGAATCACACCGGTGACGGCGTAGCCGAATTTCAATTCGTCATCGCGGATGGAATGGCCGCCCACGACAGTGCAATTCGCTTCCGTCATTTTCGCCAGCCCGCCGCGCAAAATCTGTTCCAGAATTTCCGGCGAACTGGATGCGGGAAACGCAACGATGGTGAGTGCGGAAACCGGGCGGCCGCCCATGGCGTACACGTCGCTGAGCGCGTTGGTTGCAGCCACCTGGCCAAACAGCGAGGGGTCGTCAACGATGGGCGTGAAAAAATCCACGGTCTGAACGATGGCCAAATCATCTCGGAGGCGATAGACAGCTGCATCGTCGCTGGTCTCGAAGCCGACGATGAGATTCGGATCCGTTTGCGGAGGCAGGCGCTTCAGCACCGCATCGAGCACGCTGGGACTGAGTTTCGCGGCGCAGCCTGCCGTTTTCGCCGTGGTTGTTAAACGCACTGCCGTTTCTGCCAAGAGCGTGTCCTCCTCAAATCCGATGAGATGATTATAACGCCGCAACGATTCCGGGCCGCGGCAATCCAGAGGACGGCGGGGGCGGCGGTTGGGCTTGAAGGCCAATCGCGAAAGCGCCTGATCGTCTGTGTCTTGTAGTCACTATTACCCCTTTTGCATAGCGGCGCGAGTTTGCACCTGGCCTTTCGCAGCTCGCATTTACAATTGGAGATAGAGGCCTTGGCACTTTTCCGTAGTTGCGCGAAACACAGGGGAATCCCTTTCTCTGATGCTTCGGTGACAGGCAGGGCGCGCGGAGAGCGTTGCGATGATCATTCCGATTGCACATGAGGATCAGCGGGGCCGCCGGTGGCCCTATGTGACCATCGCGATCATCGCGCTCAACGTGGTGGTCTTCCTTTTCACGCACTCAAAGATGGAAGCGGAACAGCGTCAATTCGCCCAGGTGCAATTCCACATTCTGGCCCTCAGCGCGCGCTATCCGGACTTGCAGTTGCCGCCTGAGGCGACTGATATGGTCGAGGCCTTCAAGCGCGAACATGCAAGATTGTATCTCACGCTCGAGGTGCCGCATCGCCGGCCATACGATGACTGGGACGCGCATCTTCTCTCCGGCACCTGGACGGATATGATCCTGCAGGCTCAGTTAGCAACGCTCACAACTCAGCTCGACCAGTTTCATCACAATTCCCTCGCATGGAACTACGCGTTCCATCCCTATCACCCGACGGCCATCAGTTACATTTCAGCGAACTTCCTGCACGGCGGCTGGCTGCACCTGATCTTCAATATGTGGTTCCTGTGGCTGGCGGGAACGGTGCTCGAGGACGCTTGGGGCCGCATCGTGTATCCAATTTTTTATCTCGTTTGCGGGATGCTTGCGCTGGCGTTTCACGCTGGCATTTTTCGCGGGAGCTTTGTGCCTGTGGTGGGAGCATCGGGAGCCATCGCAGGATTGATGGGCGGGTTTCTGGCGCGCTTCCCGAAAACAAAAATCAAGCTGGCCTGGCTGTTCCTGTTCCGCTTCTATAAATTTTCTGTGCCCGCATACATCATTCTCCCACTATGGCTGGTGATTCAGGTCTTTTGGGGCGCGCTGACCGGCTCGGAAAGTGGCGTGGCCTACTGGGCGCACGTCGGCGGATTCGCATTCGGTGCGATTGGTGCGGTGCTCCTGCGCGTCACCGGCATCGAGCGAACTCTGGATCAAGCGATCGAAGCGAAGGTCACTTGGACGGCCGACGCACCCCTCGTGCAGGCGACTGATCTGCTCGGCGAAAACAAGGCGGATGCAGCCGTGACAACATTGCAACAACATGTGATGAACAAGCCGGACTCGATTGATGGGCACATGATGCTGCTAAAGGCCCAAGAACGGAAGTCGGACACCACGGGGCAGAGGGAAACTCTAACCAACCTGTGCCGCCTGTACTTGAGCGAAGGAGATCCGGAGACGGCCTGGAACTACTATGAACAATTCACGGCGCTCGGTGGCGATAGATTGCCGCGGGGTGTATGGCTGGAATTGTGCCGCTACCTTGAACGGAACCAGAACTGGGATCGCGCCGTGACTGAATATGAGCGGTTCGCCGAAAAGAACTCAACGGAGCGCGCCTCCGTCCCGGCGCTGGTGGCTGCCGCGCGCATCTGCTTGACGAAGCTCAACCGCGTGGCGGAGGCCGAACGCTTTTACCTTGCTGCTGCGGCATCGCCTGTGCCGCATCTTGATCTCGAGGGAGAGATTCAAGAAGGATTGAGAAATTGCGCTGCGACCGCGCAGCCTCCGGGGAGGTATGGCGGTGGCCGGTAGGCGGATAGTGCGCCGCGTGAACGCCTAGGCGCTGGCAGCCGATCGAATTGGGATGGTGATTGTCTTCGCGGCCTGGTTTGTCGCCAGCATGTGGCAACGGCCGTCGAACACAGCGCCAGGCTCGATAATCAGACAGGGTGTGTGGATCTCGCCGGTTACGATTGCCTTGGTCTGAATCTCAACTTTACCCTTTGCCTTAATCGTCCCATCGAACCGGCCTGCGATGATCACGTAGTTCCCTTCAATCTGACCCTCAATGCGGGCGTTTTCACCAATAATTAGTTTTTCGTTGGAAGTGAGAGTTCCCTTCATCGGCGAATCGATTCGAAAGGTGCCCGTAGTGTCGAGTTTTCCTTCGACGCTTACACCCTTCTCAAGAAAACCGCTCCACTCACCTGATTGGCGATCCTTGCGGTCCATCCAAGCAAACGGCATCTCTATCACCTATGTACGTAGCACTATTTTTGCATTAATTGGTCGTAAATGCGCACCAAATCACTATCGTCATAGTATTCAAAGATCAACTGTCCAGGCCTGCCTATCATCTTCGGCCGTATCAATACTCGGGTTCCAAAAGCGCGTTGCAGCTCCTCGATCGCAGCGGTGGTATTTGGGTCAGATGGGAGTGACGACACAGCGGTGCGAGGTTTCAAGGTCCGTGCAGCAAGGCGTTCGACCTGACGGACAGTCATCCCGCCGCGTGCAATTTTGTTGGCGAGCGCCAAGCGAAGCTTGGAGTCCGTGATGGCGAGCAGGGCGCGTCCGTGGCCGGCGGTCACGTGTCCTTCCTCGAGCAGATTTTGAATCGGTTCCTCGAGCTTGAGAAGGCGAAGCGCATTGGCAATTGTCGCGCGATCTTTTCCTGTGCGTTCTGCGGCCTGGTCTTGCGTGAGATGGAATTCACCGGTGAGCCGCTGAAACGCGTGCGCCTGTTCGATGGGGTTCAAATCTTCACGCTGGAGATTTTCCACCAGCGTCATCTCGAGCGCCATCTCTTCCGGCACGTCGCGAATGACGACGGGAACCCGCGACAGGCCGGCCCTTTGCGCGGCGCGCCAACGGCGTTCACCAGCGATCAATTGATATCGGCCGGCGACTCTCCGCACCACCAGCGGCTGAACGATTCCGCTCGATTGAATCGAGCGCGCCAACTCATCGAGCGCAGCCTCGCGAAAGCGCGTTCGGGGCTGGTAAGGGCTCGGGTCGATCAGATCGACGTCAATTTGCAGCAGACCGTCATTCAGCGCTGCTGCTGGGGCCATTGCCGCTGCTGCCCCCGCTCCCACTCCCACTGCTGTTGCTGGCGCCACCGGCTGCCGCGGCGGAGGCGGTGGTTGCTGTTGCGGCTCGGGCTCCCGGATCAGGGCGCTCAGTCCCCTGCCCAACGCGTTTCTGGGCATTGGCGATTACCTCCTTTGCGAGTTGGATGTAGCTTTCTGACCCTTTACTATGTATGTCGTATAAGATTACCGGCTTTCCATGACTTGGAGCTTCTGCAAGGCGCACGTTTCTTGGTATGACGGATTCGAATACTTGAGTTCCGAAGAAGCTTCTCAGATCGGCAGCAACTTGCTTGGAGAGAGTTGTCCTGTCGTCATACATGGTGAGAAGGATGCCCTCTATAGCAAGCGCTGGATTGATGGTCCGGCGCAGGCGCATCAGTGTGTCGAGAAGCTCGGAAACGCCTTCGAGAGCTAGGTACTCGCACTGGATAGGAACCAGCACGGAGTCACTGGCGGCCAGAGCATTTAGTGTCAGAAGGTCGAGCGCCGGGGGGGAGTCTATCAAAACGAAAGAGTACCGCTCGCGGATCTGCTGGAGAAGACCTTTCAGCCGGTATTCTCGATTCTCCATCGAGACGAGCTCAACAGCGGCACCTACGAGATTCTTGTCTGATGGGATGATGTCGAGTCCCTCCACCTGGGTTCGCAGAATGATGCGATCCAGCGGTTCATCCAGAATCAACGATTGATACAACGTACGGCGAGAAGGATCCTTTGGGAATCCAAGTGCACTTGTGCTGTTTGCCTGTGGATCGCAGTCTATGACGAGGGTACGCTGCTCAGCTACTGCGAGTGAAGCGCCGAGATTCACGGCTGTGGTCGTCTTGCCAACCCCGCCTTTTTGGTTGGCGATGGCTATAATGCGCGCCAAATCATCCCCCAGTAGAAGCAGGAATGTAGCAGATGTAAATGTTGCGGTGCAAGATGTTTCACGTGGAACAAGCTGAAGCTCGCCAATCTTTCATCGGTATTGTTCCACGTGGAACGATGTTTCAGTTTCAACTGCTAGCCTGGCGCGCCAGCCAGGACGAATCTACGCTTTGACCCAGGAATGAGAAGAGGATCGCTCCAAGTAAACGACGGATCGGCGGAGACTCTCCTGCATTCATCTTGGCCGAGCCAAAGCACTACTCGCCCTGTGTTGGAGAGTATTCCGCGGGACCAGCCTAATAAGTCCCCATAGTTCCCGAGGGCCCGAGCCGTTACATAGTCGAATTCGCCTAGTTTATCCGGAGCTTCCTCGAATCGGTGGCGGATTACCTCTACATGTCGTAAGTTCAATTCTCGAGCTACTTCGGCCAAAAATGCTGCCTTTTTAGAGTTAGATTCAATCAAGGTAATGGACAATCCTGGCAAGACAATCCCTAGAGCCAATCCAGGGAAGCCAGCTCCTGATCCAACGTCGGCGAGCCGACCTTTTTCGATGGGGACCGAAAATGCTGCGAAAATGCTCTCGCCAAAGTGGAAACGCAACATCTCCATCGGGTCCACCACGGTTGTCAGCGAAATCCTCTTATTCCACCGTAAAAGTAGGGAAATATATGCCCTGATTGCAGCGCGCTGCCCGCCATCCGGGGAGAAGCCATACGGGCGCAGCGTGTCCTGGATCTCTTTGTCGGAAATGACTGTCATGGACTGTATACCATCTATATAGTACTATGTTGATAGAATGTACTTGCGAATCAAGATACAGGCCTTTGCTGATCGTACGAAGCGAGTGCGGCACGCAGCTTTCGGGGAGCAAGTAACCCAGCGGCCAGATCCGCGACGAAATGTGCAACTAGCGGGGCGAGGAGGCTACCGGTCCATTCGCGAATCGCAGAAAACAATAGGCCGATGACGGATGTGGATAGCAGACCGCGCGGTCCCTGGTACAGATGAGCGAGGGCGAAAATGGCGGCAGAACCAACGATTCCGACCGTGACTGAGCCGCCGGACCACGATTGGAAGATCAATTGAACAAAACCACGATAGATGATTTCTTCGCAGACGGCGACAGTTGAGACGAGCGCAAAGAATGCCAGACGTTCGACATCGTCTTGCGGGAAAACTTTCAGCGCCAGTTGCGGAAGAATGCCCTTTATTTCAGTGGGACTGGCGGCGATGCGGCGCAGGCTGAAGATCTGATTGAGCAGGATAAGCGTGGAAAGCGCAATCGCTGCAGCAATGGTGATTCGCGAGCTGGGAATCGCGAGGCCGAGTTGCGCGGCGCGGATTCCGTGGGCGCTGGTGCGCCAAAGAATGACGCCTGCAGCAAGCCACTGAAATGCGATCGTGGAAGCGTACAGGCTGAGGCGGTCCATCTTGGTCGTTTGCGGC
>WNFE01001449.1_pt1 | contig 17148 bp, 15 predicted proteins | sample 5400451 | NCBI WGS metagenome assembly WNFE01 (sample SAMN13153344, study PRJNA577476) | soil metagenome | isolation source: 200 cm saprolite under Douglas fir tree site 2 hole 2 | place: USA:California | collected 2015-04-18
GAGCGTAATTACGGGGCATTTCCCCTTCTCGTGAACAAATGGGTGGCTGCGCAGCGAATAAAAGCTGTGGAAGCCTTCTCGTGCGGCTGAAGACGCCGTGGAAGAGCACCAAGAGCCACAACACCGAGCCGGGATCGCCCCAGTAGCTGCGTGATCCACTGAAAACCAGGGATTTCTTTCTACAAACAAACGCGAACAATCGTGCCAGCCCGGCAGTCGGTGAGAATCATGCAGCGATATGCCACCGGGCGCCTAGACTTCTTGTGAGTGTTGGCAGATTTGAACTCCGGAAATTCCCTCTATGGAATCGCCCGGTTCCTGTCGATCTTCTCAAATTTGCAGAAACGGTTTCTCCTCCCCTCCGCCATTTCTCCATATGTTTCGAGGACAGGAACATGTCTGTCGAACGCATCCCAGTCGGGGTCCCTGGCACATTCTCCAAGATTCAAGCTCTAAGCACGTGGCTGAGGGACCGACCGCACATCGCTACCGTCCTCGTCATCAGCAGCGTCTATCATCTGCCCCGTTTCCGCATCTGCTGCTGGGCGGGGATTCCCTCATCCGTGAAAATCTCGTTCTGTTCGTCTCCCTGCAACACCGCTCTCAGCCCCAGGAGACGTTTTTTTCGGATTGGTCCCTTCTCTGACCGATCACAGGTGAGCTCGTCAAATTTCCACTGTACTTAGTTTTCTTCCTTTTTGTTGCCGGCGCGGAGTCTCGCAGAGCCAAAAGGCATGCTCGCTCTTGATCTAGTTTCCCTATCCTGATCCCGCCTTGGTCATGCGGACGCGGGTGCTCCCGCGGCCGATCCCGGCGCGCAATACCTCTTCCACTTCAGCAGCGACTTCCTCCCACGAACGCGCGCGCGTTTCGCGCGATATTGATTCGTGGTCCCATTCTTTTGTTAGAGCCTTGTTAATTCCTTCGGCTACATCTTCCGCGGTCTGCTCGACGAGGACTCCGAGTTTAGATGAATGAAGAATCTCCGGAATCCCGCCGACGCGCGTCCCCACTACCGGCGTCCCGCAGGCGAGAGATTCTGTAACTACATTTGGCCAGCCCTCGCGTGAGCTTGTCAGGCAACTCACATCCGCTGCGCTGAACCAATACAGCAACTCTTCATTCGGCCGCTTGCCTGGCAAATGGATTCGATCGCCCAAATGTAGCTCTCGCGCGAGCTTTTCAAGCGCGCCGCGCAGCGGGCCTTCTCCCAGGATCCAGACTTGCAACCCCGGGTGCCTCCCAACTAGCTTCGCGACTGCGTGAATCAGGATTTGATGTTCTTTCGCATCTACAAGCGCGCCGGCAGAAATCACGACGGGAACTCCGTTGGGCATTCCAACTCGTCGCCGCGCTTCAAGAGGGGAGACCCGGTAAAAACGCGATGCATCCACGCCATTCGGGATCACTCTGATTTTTTCCGCTGCGATTCCCAGTGCAGTCATCGCCTCTTTCAAAGCTCCAGAGACCCCGATCACTCCTGCGGCTTGCCGGAGTGTCCACCGGATCATGGGTCGGATTAGCTTGAGCGCCTGGTACGTGTTTATGTCTGTTCCCCGTGCCGAGACTACAACTGGAATCTTTAAGAGTTTCCCAAGCAGAACTCCCGCCATCCCGTCGGGGTAGGCGAAGTGAGCGTCGATGCAATCAAATCTCTTCTGCCGGTTCAGTTTCCACACCAGCGGAAGGCATCCCAGGAACATTGAGAATCCATGAAAGGGCATGAATATCTTCGGTAAGAGAAAGTACCGCGGATGGTACACCGCAAGTCCTTGTACGGCTTCCTCGGACGGCACTTCCGTCGAAGTCTTCCAGCGCTCGATCTTCAGCCATCGCGGAAAATAGGGAATGGGAGACACCACAACAACTTCATTACCCGGTCTCTTTGCCAGGTGAGCGGAACGTTGGTATATGAAAATTCCGTAGGAACGATCAACTGGATTGGGAAACAGAGAGGTAAAAGTCAAGATTTGCAAAGATCAAACCTTTTCAATTCGTGGCCGCGGTGAGTTCCATCCAGCCAAGATCTCTTCACAATCCAGGACCCTCCGCAGCCGGAAACTTGTCCGCCCTGTTCAATCCTTTGGCTCACGACAATACCAAGGAAAACATCGCCCCGAAAGGCTTTTCATCTGGAACGCTCCAGACCCGCTTTCGGGGGTATGGTAAATCGTAACGGTTTGGCATTTTGTAGGCCCGCAGTATTCCAAAGCTCGCGGCGCTCAGTTAACATTGTATTTGGCAATGAAAAACGCTCTCACAATTGATCTAGAAGACTACTACCACGTCAGCGCCTTTCGTGAGAGCATCGCGCCAGGCCAATGGGTTTCGCAGCGGAGCCGCATCCAGCACAACACGGATTTGCTTTTGAGTTGGCTCGATGAGGCGGGATGCAAGGCCACTTTCTTTACGCTTGGGTGGGTGGCCGAGCAACATCCGCAAGTTGTTCGAAACGTCGCCCAGAATGGTCACGAGATCGCCTGCCACAGCTTGCGGCATCGAACCGTCTACGAGATGACGCCGGACGAATTCCACGAAGATACACGCAGGGCGAAACAACTGCTCGAGGATCTGAGCGGTTCTCCGGTTCAGGGTTACCGTGCCCCTAGTTTTTCTATTACTGAAAGCTCGCTTTGGGCACTTATGATTTTGGCTGAATTAGGCTTCACTTACGATTCGAGCATATTCCCGGTGAAGCATGCTAATTATGGCATGCCGAGAGCATCACGTGCTCCTTTCCGCGTTGAGACCCCTTCTGGACCAATCATCGAATTTCCCATGACTACTCTCGAATTTGCAGGTCACCGCTCTCCGTTCGCAGGCGGCGCGTATTTCCGTCTTCTGCCTTATTGGTATACACGTTGGGGTATACGTTTCCTTAATCTCAAGGAAAACAAGCCTGTCTGCGTTTATCTTCATCCATGGGAGTTGGACCCTGAGCAGCCGCGGATGCAAGGGAGGCTCACGGCTCGGCTGCGTCATTACCTGGGGTTACGGCATACTCCGGCGAAATTTCGGAGCCTGATCCGCGAATTTGAGTTTTGTCCATTGAATGTTCTCATCAAGAGTCTCTGAATCATCAGCTCCGAAGTTCGTCGAGGGCGATTCTTCCCGGGGATCACACCCTGCTGTTGACGGAAACCCGCCCCAACAACTGCCAGAACTTTCGATTGCACTTTTCGCGGTGAGTCGGATCCAAGCAGAGCTTCCAGTAGCCAGCCGCAGCAAGCGGTAGAACCAAGGCGACTTGAAGAAAGAAAACGATGAGGTGAGTCGCAGGCCAAAACCGTTCTATGGCGTAGGTTGACAACCCGAACGGTAGGATCGAGATAGCGGGCAAGACCCAGGCGGAAACGACGTAGTCGATCGGTCGAATCCCTAAAGTGCGACGGATGTACCAAGGCCAGAAAATCAAGCTTGACAATACGCTGGGCACCACTGTTCCCCAGGCAACGCCCAGAATTCCAAGGCTGCCCTGTACCCAAAGTATGCTCAGCGCAAGATTACATATTCCTTCCGCAAGCAACATGGGCACAAGCGGTCTATGCTTGCTCAATCCCAGAAGGCTCCCTGCTGTCACCGAGTTGGCAGCCCAGAAGAAGAGAGTTAAGGACAGAATCCAGAGCACTCGACCGGAAAGTTCCGCGTACTGCGGCCCCATCCATAATCCGATGAAGCTGCTTCCGCGAAGCATGAAAGTAAGAGCGATGGGCGTGACAACCATCGATCCTGCCTGACTGCTGAAGAGAACAATCCTCTGGAGTTGTTTGTGATCCTTTTTAGCCTCAATGGAACTTGTCAGAGGTGTCATCGTTTGCGATAGGCCGCTGACCAGTGAGCGAGTGTAGTCGGCTAGATTTCCGCCGATCACGTAATAGGTTACGGCCGAAATTGGCAGAAAAGCGCCGATCACAACGTTATCCGTAGCGTAGATCAGGCTGGAACTAACATGCAGCAAAAAAGAGAAAATACTGAACGAAAAAATCAGTCTTACCCCGGTCCAATTGGCCTCGCGGATGTGAATTCTCAGTTCTGGGTAGAGATGTCGCGCCAATCCAACATTCGCTCCCCAGCGAGCTAGCGTGAATCCCAGCTGAACGCAGGCCAGCATGATGATTCCGTACCCCAACTGCAACACCAGCACGACGGCCGCGGCGCGGAATACGTTGATCCCTATCTCGATACTGTTTGTTAGGTCGAAGCGTTGCAATCCCACAAGAATTCCGCCATAGACCCCACTTACGAGAGAAGTCGCAATATTGAATCCGATCAGGATTAACACGAGGCGAGCGGCCACCAAGTATTGGGGAGGGATATGCATCCGACCAACGACAAATACGGACAATATCAACGACAGAGCGATTGCCAACATACCGGCAGTCGAAAAGATCATCATCGCGGAAGACGCTACATTGCTGGCTTTCTTGTGATCCCCTTCGGTGTGGAATTTCGCTACATACCGCGTAACGGCGCCCCTGACTCCCAGGTCAAGCAATCCCAAATATCCTGTCAGAGATAGGAGCAGAGTCCACACGCCATAACCGGTGTTTCCCAGATGGCGCACTACATAAGGGGAAAGAAAGAAATTGACGCCCATCGCGAGAACATAGGCGCTCCAATTGGAGAAAACGTTGCGGAGAACTCCCGGTTTTCCGAAGGGTTGCTTAGCAGGGCTCTCTTTATTGATCGTTTGCGTGGGCATGCCCTTCTCGAGGAGTTCAGTTGAGTTCCAGGCACTTCAATAGCCAACGATGCGCTGAGATAAGTCTAATGAGGAATAAGACTTATGCTTAACTGCAAGGCTCCAACCTCAGCCTGAAACCTCAAGATCAAGGCAGCTGTGTAAACCAATACCATATTAGGGAAAACGACGGTATCGTTGATTGGCCTGAGACGTACGAGAGGCGCGTCGGTTCTATAGCTAAGTCATTTAGATTCAACAAGATGAATTCTGCTCGAGATTCCATATTTTGGCATTCATCTTGCCCTATAGGTTTCCGACCAAAACTTAACTTTCGAGGTCCCTCAAAGGCTTATAAACACTCCGGTCTATAATCGCTCGCATGATTGCCGAGTCCTATGGCCCAATCTTATCTCGCGCGGTCGGATCGGTACCCGGCAAGGATGGATATCCCCCGTGGCATGCGCAGAGTGGGAGGACTAGACTGGTCAGAGATTCCCAGGAGGACGAAGACAAATTGTCAACGCCCAAAAGAGTACCATCGATTGAAGATCAGCGTCAGTTCTGGGATTGGCACTGGCAGCATTGGGAAGACCGCAAAGTTCTGAATGCCTGGACGGAGCGGCGCGCCCACGAGATCCTCCGTTTGATCCAGCAGCTTCCCCTCAAGCAGCCTAGGATTCTTGATCTTGGCTGCGGCCGTGGATGGTTTACCGAGCGCTTGGCGGATCTGGGCGAGGCCCATGGGATTGACCTGTCTCCGGAAGGCGTTGCAACTGCGCAAGCCCGGCGCCCCGACATCAAATATCTCGCCGGGAACATTTATGAAGCTCCGCTTCCAAGAAACTACTTTGACGTAGTTGTCTCGCAGGAGGTAATCGCTCACGTCGAGGACCAGCCGAAGTACGTCACTTTGGCTGCTGAAGTTTTGAAGGCAGGGGGTTATTTCATTATTACTACCGGAAACAAATTCGTAATGGACCGCCTCGGAGAAGTCGGATGGAATGTGCAACCACCTCAGCACATTGCCAATCAACTCAGCCGTGGACAACTCAAACAGATGCTGGCTGCTCGCTACAAGGTTTTGAAATCTCTCACCATAATTCCTCACGGCAAGCTGGGCGTCCTTCGCCTGATCAACTCATACAAGCTCAACTTGGTGGCTCGCATCTTGCTATCTCAACAAAAGATTGACGAGTTGAAAGAAAAGGCTGGATTCGGCTGGCAGATGATTCTAGTAGCCCAAAAGAAGGCTTGATTCCTTCTCTTGTCTACGGTCGATCATTTGGAGAATGTCTTTAATGGCGGCGTCTGAAACCCATAAGAAAATCGGCGTTTTCAGCCACGGCGGCACGAAAAACCTCGGTGACGAGGCGCTCCTTGCCACTGTGATTCAGAACGCGCGCCTGCGCGTTCCCGGCGCTGAGGTCGTGGGATTCACGATTAATCCGCACGATACGCGGGAACGCCACAAGATTCCTTGTTTTCCGATCCGCTGGTCACGACAGTCCGATACACCTTCATCGGCTCACTCTTCTCTTTCCGTTCCTCCGTCGGCTGATTCGACGGCGAACGCGCACGTGAGGGCCGGCGCCTCGCACCAGCTCAAAAACGCCATCAAAAAAATCCCCGGTCTACCCACTTTGGTGCTGGGCCTGCGTCGCTTCCTCGAAGGATTAGCCGCCGTTCTCGCCGAACCGAAGTTCTTGCTTGATTCCTACCTGCGGCTGAAAGATGTCGACCTGCTGCTCATCGCAGGTTCTCAGCAACTGAACGATGGCTACGGCGGGGCGTGGGGCTTTCCTTTCACCCTATACAAGTGGACCCTCCTCTCCAAATTAACCGGTACGAAAGTGGCGATTCTTAGCGTCGGTGCAGGCCCGATCAGTTCGCCCTTGAGCAAGTTTTTCTTCAAGCGTGTTCTGAATCTGGTGAACTATCGCTCGTACCGAGACGCCATCTCCAGCCGCTTAATGGAGAGTCTCGGGATTAAGGGTAACCATCCGGTATTTCCTGATCTGGTGTACAGCTTTCAACTTCCAGCTCCCAAGCCGGCCTCGAAGGACACGGAACGCGTCGTAGTCGGGGCAAATCCAGTGCCGTTTTTTGACGGACGGTATTGGCCAACGTCCGATCCAGCCCGCTATGTGGAATACGTGCAAAAGTTTGCGATATTTGCAGATTGGCTTGGTAAGACCGGCCACGCTGTCTTGTTTTTTCCGACCCAGGTACGTGCGGACACGCTTACAATTCATGATATCCGTCAAACCATGAACGGCACGGCTCATTCACCAAACGTATTGGCAGGGCAGCAGATTCAAACAATCGAGGATTTGGTCTCCGAGATCTTCCGGGCCGACTTCGTTGTTGCCAACCGTTATCATGGGATTTTGATTTCGTTGATGATGAATAAGCCCGTATTGGGTGTTGCTTATCACGAAAAGAGTCGGGCACTGTTGGCTCAGGCCGGACAGGGGGATTATGTCCTTAATATTGCCGACTTCAAGCCCGAGGAGTTAATTGAGCGTTTCTCGGCGATGGAGGCCAATGGTCCAGCCATCAAGAAACAAATTGCCGAGCGCATGGCGCCGTTGCGGCAAGCTCTCGACCGACAATACGACGCGGTGTTCCGCTTGATCGGCATTGAGCCAGCCAGTTCGAAAGCCAGCTAAGACGTCGCGATGCGATTCACGGAAACCAATGTGAAAGGTGCTTATCTGATCGACCTCGAACGCCACGACGATAACCGCGGATTCTTCGCCCGCTCCTGGTGTGCGAAGGAATTCGGGGCTCTTGGTTTGAATTTCGGCGCCGTCCAGATCAATGTGGGGTACACGGCGAGAAAAGCCAGCCTCCGCGGATTGCATTATCAACTTGCGCCTCATGAGGAAGCGAAGACCGTCCGCTGCACGCAAGGTGCGGTTTTTGACGTCGTTGTAGACTTGCGCCCCGATTCCCCCACTCATAAGCGGTGGGACGGATTCGAACTGACAGGCGGCAATCATCGATCGCTCTATATTCCCGAAGGTTGTGCGCACGGGTATCAGACGCTGGTGGATGCGAGTGAGATCGAGTACCTGACCACGGCCTTCTATGCGCCTGAATCAGGGCGCGGCGTGCGCTTTGATGATCCCGGGTTCGCCATTAACTGGCCGCTACCAGTTGACATCATTTCTGATGCCGATCGGTCCTGGCCGAATTACCGTGGGTAATTGGATGAGGGTCAGAGTTTTGCCATGGAGACGTCATGTTCATCGTTGATACAGCATTGGAAAAACGGGAGAGGGAAGGGAAACCGATCCGCGTCGGCGTTGTTGGCGCCGGTTACATGGGGCGTGGTATCGCGACGCAACTCCTCAGGCCGCCGGTCGGAATACGGCTGGCCGCAATTTCGAACCGGACCATCGCAAAGGCCGAGCAAGCCCTTCAAGACGGCGGGTTGAATCATTTCCGCAAAGTAGTTTCCGCAGCAGAATTGGACGAAGCCTTACTGCGCGGCGAAGTTTCCGTTACAGATAATCCTTACGTTCTTTGTGATGCTTCAAAAATCGACGTCATCATTGACGCCACCAGCGATATGGAAACCGGCGCTCTCGTGGTGCTCCGCGCCCTCGAGCATCACAAGCACGTGGTCCTGCTCAACGCCATTCTTGACGCGACGGTCGGGCCCATCCTCAAGACCTACGCAGACCGCAACGACGTCGTCATTACCTACACCGACGGTGACGAGCCCGGTGTTGCCGTCAATCTTTTCCGCTTCGTCAAAACCATTGGCTTACGTCCCGTCGCTGCCGGCAATCTAAAGGGTTTGCTCGATCCCTATCGTACGCCGGAGACGCAAAGAGGGTTTGCAGAGCGAGTCAATCAATCTCCGCCGATGATTACATCTTTTGCCGACGGCACCAAGCTTTCCATGGAGTGCGCTATTTTGGCGAATTCCACTGGTCTCGGTGTTGGCAAGCGCGGTATGTATGGCCCGAAGTGCGCCCATGTGAAAGAAGCGCTTAGTCTTTTCCCAACTGACCAGCTCTTGAACGGGGGCATTGTTGATTTTCTTATCGGTGCCGAGCCGCACACCGGTGTGTTCGTCATCGGCTATAGCCCGGACCCGATAAACGCTCAATACATGAATTTTTTTAAGATGGGTGATGGTCCTTTCTACGTGTTCTACACGCCATTCCATCTTCCTCAGCTTCAAGTAATCTCGACGATCGCGCGTGCGGCTCTTTTCCACGATGCCACCACCTCGCCCATCGGCAAACCCGTTTGCGATGTCATCACCGTTGCCAAGCGCGATCTCAAAGCAGGAGAAACACTAGATGGCGTTGGCGGGTTCACCTGTTATGGCACGATCGACAATGCCGACGCAGCCCAAAAAGAAAATGCTCTCCCCATGGGCCTTTCTGAGAACTGCCGTCTGAAACGTGATATCCCGAAGGACCAGGTCATTACCTACTCTGATGTCCTCGTTCCCGCTGGCCGCCTCGGTGACAAATTGCGTGCGGAACAGAACCACTATTTTTATTCGGCGGTATCTGCTTGAAGGAAATGACGATTCCATGACCTCATCCGGCATTAGGGAACAAACCGAAAAGCTCGCCGCGCAGCAGGTGGTTCTGAACGACCTCGAATTCATCGCGACGAATCTTGCAGAGGAGTTTTCCCGGCTTGCAGGCCGCAATTTGCTCATCACGGGCGGCGCTGGTTTTCTCGGTTACTATCTTGTCCAATCCGCACTCTATTGGAACCGCACCAGGCCCGGCTCTCCGATCGACGTCACCGTCTTCGATAGCTACATTCGAGGCGTCCCTGATTGGCTTATACAGCTCGAAGGAAATCCGCATCTGCATCTGGAGAAACACAACCTGGCCGAACCGCTGCCGCCTGAAGTGGGCGAGTTCCATTACATCATTCACGCCGCTTCCATCGCTTCGCCTACCTACTACCGGAAAGATCCCATCGGCACCATGGATGCCAACGTGAATGGTTTGCGGAATCTTCTCGAATACGTCCGTGCGCGCATGAAAGCAGGAAAATTGTTTGAAGGCTTTCTCTTTTATTCCAGCAGCGAGATCTATGGTGATCCCTCGCCGGAAAACATTCCTACTCCGGAGACCTACCGTGGATTGGTTTCGTGCACCGGTCCGCGCGCCTGTTACGACGAAGCCAAACGCTTTGGCGAGACGTTATGCGTGAATTTTGCGCATCAGGCCGGCGTTCCCGTCAAGTCGGCGCGGCCATTCAATAATTACGGCCCGGGTTTGAAAATCACTGACCGGCGCGTCCTCCCCGACTATGCTCGAGATGTCTTGAATGGCCGGGATATCGTGATGCACTCTGACGGTTCTCCAAAGCGCACGTTCTGTTATGTCGCTGACGCCATTTGCGGTTACTACAAGATTCTCGTGAAGGGCCGGCCCGGCGAGGCTTATAACATCGGCATCGAAAAGCCGGAGATCTCAATGTGGGAACTGGCCGGCAAGGTTGCGGCGCTGGCTCGGGAACTTTTTTGTTACCAGGGTAAGATCGTCCGCCAGGATAGCGGCGATAAAGAATATCTGCTCGACAATCCCAGTCGCCGCTGCCCCATCATTGAGAAGGCGCGTCACGAGCTTGGCTATAACCCTAGCATCTCGATCGACGAGGGGCTTAAGCGCTCGCTCCTCTGGTACGGCGTGAACCGCATCGCGGAAGAGGCCTGATGAGAGTTTCCGTCATCGGAACCGGCTATGTTGGACTCGTCAGCGGAGTGTGTCTGGCCGAAAAGGGGCATGAAGTGGTTTGTGTTGACGCCGACGCTGGGAAGATCGATAAAATTCGCCAGGGCATCCCTCCCATCTTCGAGAGCGGCCTCGACTCGCTCTTGCACAAGCACATCGGCGGCCGTCTGCAGGCGACTACCGATCTGTGCCGCGCGGTGCTCGAAACGGAACTCTCGCTCATTGCGGTCGGTACTCCACTCTCGGGAGGTGAGATTGACCTGCGTTTTGTCAAAGAGGTCTCGCGCCAAATCGGAGAAACGCTTCGTAACAAGAATGACTATCACGTGGTCATCGTGAAAAGCACCGTTGTTCCGGGGACCACAGACACGGTTGTTCTCCCTATTCTCGAGCAGGCCTCGGGCAAAAAAGCCGGCGCGGATTTCGGCGTTGGGATGAATCCGGAATTCCTGACCGAGGGCCAGGCTGTCAATGACTTCATGAATCCAGACCGCATCGTTCTCGGGGGAATTGATGAAAAAACGATCGCTCTCCTCACGCAGCTTTATTCGAGATTTGAAAACGTAGAAAAACTGAGTACGAATTCGAAAACAGCGGAGATGATCAAATATGCTTCTAACGCCCTGCTGGCAACGATGATCTCCTTCTCCAATGAAATCGGTAATTTGGGCGCCGCTCTCGGCGGTATAGACGTTGTGGATGTGATGCACGGCGTGCACCTGAGCGACTATTTGAGCGTGCGCATGCCTGATGGGACTCGCAAAGAACCCGGAATCATTTCCTTTCTTGCCGCCGGTTGTGGCTTTGGTGGTAGCTGCCTGCCGAAGGATGTGACGGCCCTCGTGGCACATGGCCGCAAAGCTGGCGTGCCGATGAATCTTCTCGATTCTGTCATCCAGATTAACGAGCAGCAACCGCGCAAGGTGATTTCTTTATTGAAGAAGCACCATCCATCGCTGCGGGGCGTGTGCGTGGCTGTACTCGGGCTGTCTTTCAGGCCGGACACCACTGATATGCGGGAATCTCCCGCCATCCCGGTTCTTCGTGCGCTGGCTTCAGAAGGGGCGGATATCCGAGCTTACGATCCGGCGGCCGGGGAAGAAGCTCGTGAGATTTTCCGTGGCGATTCTGTGCGTGTATGCGCAGGTCTCGAGGAGGCCATCTCCGGGGCGGAAGCCATTGTCCTCTTGACCCGATGGGACGAGTTCCGGGAGTTGCCGGGGTTGCTGCGTCGGCGTGAGCCTCAACCAGTCTTCATCGACGGCCGCCGCATGCTCGATAAGAACAGCTTTGTGCGGTACGAGGGCATCGGACTGTGAGACGCAATTTTCACTCTTGTAGTAACGGACGTGTGAGGTAAGTTATGAAAGTTGTGCTTTTCTGCGGCGGCCTGGGCCTGCGGTTGCGGGATTATGCCGAAAATATTCCCAAACCCATGGCCACCATCGGCTACCGGCCGATTCTTTGGCACGTTATGAAATACTATGCTCACTACGGGCACAAGGACTTTATCCTTTGCCTGGGGCACCGAGCTGACACCATCAAGAATTATTTCGTCAATTACGACGAATACGTCTCCAACGATTTCGTTCTCTCTGCAGGCGGCAAGAACATCGACCTCATCAACCGCGACATCCACGACTGGAGAATCACTTTCGCGGATACCGGCATTACCTCCAATGTCGGTCAACGGTTGAAGGCGGTCGAAAAGTACCTGGAAGGCGAAGAGATCTTTCTCGCCAATTATAGTGACGGCCTCACCGATCTCCCGCTTCCCCAGCAGATCGACCATTTCTATCAACACGGAAAGATAGCCAGTTTCCTCTGCGTCCGCCCTAACCTGAGCTACCACCTCGTTTCGATTAACGGCGGCGACTTGGTCACAAACATCGAAGACGTAAATAAGAGTTCCCTGTACATCAATGGCGGCTTTTTCGTCTTCAAGAAAGACATTTTCAAGTACTTGAAGGAAGGAGAAGAGCTCGTTCATGAACCCTTCCGCCGGCTGATTGCGGAGGAACAGCTGGTCGCTTATCAGTACGGTGGCTTTTGGGCTAGCATGGATACCTTCAAAGATAAGCAGCACCTTGACGATCTATACGCCAAGGGCGATGCTCCTTGGCAGGTTTGGATGAACGGCCACTAAGTGACGCCGAATGCTTCGACTCCAGCTTGAAACGAGCGGCCGCAGACCTTATCGGATTCTTTGTCTCGGAGCGCACTCCGACGACATTGAAATTGGCTGTGGCGGCACGATTCTAAAGCTTCTGTCCAGCCGCCGTACCTTCGACTTTCACTGGGTGGTTTTTAGCTCCGGTGCCGAACGCGAGCGTGAAGCGCATCGCAGTGCGGAGCTCTACTTGAAAGGCGCTGCCAGGAAAAACATCTGCATCTTGAACTTCCGTAATGGTTTTTTTCCTTTTGAAGGCCTCAAAATCAAGGAGTGCTTCGAAGATTTGAAGCACCGTTGGTCGCCAGATTTGATCCTCACTCACAACCGCGAGGACTTACATCAGGACCATCGAGTCATCAATCAATTGACTTGGAATACTTGGCGGAATCACTTCATTCTCGAGTACGAAATCCCAAAATACGACGGAGACCTGGGAACGCCGAACTTCTTCGTGCCTTTGGACCGCAAGATTTGCGACCGGAAGATCCGTTATTTGATGGCTTGTTTCGTTACCCAGCGCAACAAGCATTGGTTTACCGAAGACATGTTCCAGGCATTGATGCGCATCCGTGGCATGGAAGCGAATTCTCCGGGTAGATTTGCGGAAGCCTTCTACTCGAGAAAGTTGGTTCTGGGTGCCTAACAGACCAGGCCCGCGGCAGCAAGTCGGAGAAGAGGCATGACCGGCGGAACCAGCAGACCACGTATCAGTATCGGCATGCCTGTTTATAACCGGGAGAAATACGTCGGTGCTGCCATCGAGGCCCACCTCTGCCAGACCTACTCCGACTTTGAGTTGGTTATCACCGACAATGCTTCCACCGACCGCAGTGAGGAGATTTGCCGGGCCTATGCCGCCAAGGATCCCCGCGTTAAGTACTATCGCAATGCGCAAAATTTTGGAGCCTCTGGGAATTACAACCGCTGTTTCGAGCTTTCCACTGGTGAATACTTTCGATGGACTCCCTCCGACGATCTGGTTAGCACGAATCTGTTGGAGCGCGCGGTCGAAGTATTGGACCGTGACCCTTCCGTGTTCGTGGCCTATCCCAAGACTAAGCTCATTGATGGAGAAGGTAAGATCATCGGAGAATTTGACGAAGCGCTCCATCTCATGGATGAGCGGCCAAGCGAGCGTTGGAAAGGGGTCCAAAGGCGCCTCCGTTTGGGCAATTTGCACTACGGCTTAAACCGTGCCGACAAGTTCCGCAAAACGGGATTGCTCAGGAATTACAATGGTGGGGACTTTCCGTTGATCGCAGAAATGTCGCTCTTTGGGAAGTTCTACGAGATTCCCGATGCATTTTTCTACCGCCGCATGCATGAAGGCGCTTCGAGTGCATTGAAAAATAGTGCCGACGTCATGGCTTTCTATGATCCCACAAAGCGTGACAAGCTCTTTCTCTATAACTGGGTCCACCTTGGCGCGAATCTCAGGTCTATCGCCCGAGCTCCCATATCATTGTCAGAGAAACTTCACGTTTACGCTTACGAAGGACGCCGCGTCATCTGGAACCGGAGCTTGTTTTTCCGCGAACTGACAGGTGCGGTGATGTTCTCCGGCCGAAAGCTCACTCATCCGAGATCCTGATTTCCGTTCAGCGGCTGAGGTGTACGCCGGCAAACCGAGGAGGCGCCTTCTTTCGGCTTCTTAACTACATTCTCTTCTGCATTCCCTTGCCTCCGCATGGCTCCTAATGGGGGACAATGGGGTTGCAGTCCACCATTCAATCCCCCCTTGGTCGAACTTGTCAACGCACGAAGAAGGAAGAATCTCGCTCACTTTTACCACTATCTTTCCCTTCCATTGTCCCTCCCCCGAGAGGTGCTATTGCAAGTGATTGTAAACAAAACCTTTACCTGGCTTGACCTTTGGCACCTTGACTGCCGCTACCTCCCGTATCATGGAAACCTTCTTGACGTTATTCGCTTCGCTTACTGAACCCGCGAGGCTGGCAGTGATGGGATCGAGTCTTATCCTCGGGGCGCTCCTCCTACGTAAACTCCTAATCCCGGGGCCGCGCGCTCTCGGTGCCGCGGCGAAAATCGATGCTCAGATGAAATAGTTAGACTTGCTTGAAGAGATAGTCACTTATACCAGTCCAGTTCTGCCCGATTCAAGACCACTCCTTCCCTCCCATGAATCGCTGAGCCACTAGGGTTTCCGTCCGGCTTCGTACATCTGGGACGCTCCCGTAGCTCTCGGTAGAAAGCCATTGATGAAGCGCAGCGCACTGTTCCTGGTAGCGGCTAGGAAATTCCCTGTTCTGCTACCTAGAGTTCTCGAATGCCCGATGCGCGGATCTATTCCGCCCGTCCACCACGATCGTCTTTGCGGCCCATGCGTTTGCACTACTGCTTACCCAGTTGAATCACTGCTATTCCTGCTTAAAACACGATAGAGTGTTGCGCGGTCGTTCTGGGGTTGATTCCTTTGCGAATTACGATCATCGGTTGCGGTCACGTGGGCCTGGTCACAGGTATTTGCCTTTCATCCATCGGACACCAAGTAACTCTTGTTGATCGAAATGCCGAACGTGTGCGTTCACTCCAGGAAGGCCAGCTTCCCATCTATGAGCTTTATCTCGACTCACTATTTCGGCGCAGCAGTGCGGAACGTACGCTCGTGATTTCCCACGATTGGGGGCAAGCGGCCGCAGACGCTGAGGCCATCTTTCTGTGCGTCGGCGTACCCCAGCTCGAGAGCGGCGATTCGGACTTCTCGGCGCTCGACTCTGCCGCTCGGCAAATTGCCCGGGGAGCGAATTCACCTATACTCATCGTCGTACGGAGCACAGTCCCCGTTCAAACCGGCAAGAAACTCAAACATCTCCTGACCGTCTACAGAGACAATCCCGGTTTCCGTCTCATCGTTGCTTCTAACCCTCAGTTTCTCAGAGAAGGCGCTGCTGTTGAAGATTTCCTACACCCGGACCACATACTTTTCGGGGTGGAAGACTCCTTATCAGAAAGGATTTTGCGTGATATATACGCTTCCGTGCTTGAGCGGAATTTCCGCTGCCCTGTGCACTCTCTGGGTTGTCCGCCGCGCAAGCTCCCCGAACTTATTATCACCAGCATTCAGAGCGCGGAACTGATCAAACACACTTCCAACGCTTTCCTGGCTGTGAAAATCTCATATGCCAATGTGCTTGCGGATTTGTGCGAACGACTGGGCGCAAATGTCTTGGAGGTGACCCGGGCTATTGGTCTTGATCCGCGAATTGGCCCTAGGTTTCTCAATCCAGGGATTGGCTTTGGCGGTTCCAAATTGCCCAAGGACCTTCGGGCATTCTGCCACTTGGCAGAGAGCGCGGGTGTGGAAGCGGGAATTCTCCATGCAGCTGAGGAAGTGAATCGCAACCGAGTTGACCATTTCTTTGAGAAAGTTCAGAGCTCATTGTGGGTGCTGAGGGACAAATGCATCGGCTTGCTTGGCTTGGCACACAAAGCCGATACGGACGACATTCGTGGTTCGCCGGCTATTGATCTTTTCAAACGCTTTGCTGCCGCCGGTGCGCGGGTGCGCGCCTATGATCCACGAGCTATGGATCAGGCTCGCTCCGCACACCCAGAGATGATCTTCGGAGCCGATGCTTACGATGTTGCCGAGCGCGCCGATGCCTTGGTGATCTCCACGGATTGGAGCGAATTCCGGGAGCTGGATTGGATGCGTGTCCACGATGTCATGGCGCGCCCATGCGTCTTCGATGGTCGCAATCTTCTGTCTCCCTCCCGCATGAAGGAGCTTGGATTTGAGTATTACTCAGTTGGCCGGCCGGGCTCCTGACCCGGGTTCTCCGTGTTCAAATGACTCACCGCCCTGCATGGCTATAGTGCGGGCTTGGGAAATGCAGCTGGGGCTGAGCCTACGGCGGAAACATCCGGGATTTCATTCTAATGTCTGGTGTCATTCAACACACTAATCCCATTCCATTGGAACGCAGGTCCCCTCAGTGCAACATCCAACCCCCATGTACCACCGCTACTCCACGCAGCTCAAAGACAACTAGCTCGCAAAGGGTGGCGGCTGGTCCTTTTCGTTGCTCTAAAAGTGCATCATCTTACCCTCCTCTCCTTGCCTCTCGCTCCCTGACTCAATTCAGTCCGACTAAGTTCCATTGATGTTATTGCAAGAAAACAACTTACGCGGTCTATGTTGCGGGGAGGCCTGGCTGTTGATGGCAGGCAACGTGCTAAGTATGGCGATATCTCGCTGAATCTTAGTGTGCCCTCTACCAAATTCTCACCGAATGGGAATCCTGTGATAAAAGCCTGTAGGCTTTTGACTGAGGCGGTTGCCTTCATTGGCATCTTTTTACTCACCGTTTTACTTTCTCCCACCGCTCCGGCACAGACTTTTGTCCAGGTAAACGCGGCATTACCGACATCGGCGTCGCAAGTAGCGGCGGTGTACACGGGGGCGCAAACAGCCGGAGACCTGAACGTCGTCATTGTGGGGTGGAACGACACGGCGGCGACTGTAACGTCGCTAACGGATACTAAGGGGAACATGTATGCGCTGGCCGTTGGGCCGACGCTACTGTCCGGTTCTTTAAGCCAGTCCATCTATT
>WNFE01002026.1_pt1 | contig 17143 bp, 11 predicted proteins | sample 5400451 | NCBI WGS metagenome assembly WNFE01 (sample SAMN13153344, study PRJNA577476) | soil metagenome | isolation source: 200 cm saprolite under Douglas fir tree site 2 hole 2 | place: USA:California | collected 2015-04-18
ATCACTGTCGCATCGTGGAGCGGAGTGCCTTTTTGTTTCAGCTCGACTTCGACGATTTTCTTGGCGTTGTCCCACGCGCCGCCGGCATTGGCCATAAAAATTGCTTGATACAAGCCGAAGATGGCGATGGAGATCAAATAGCCGATGAAGAAGAACGGTTCGAGAAACGCAAATGCAAGCGTGGCGAAAAATACGGCGATGAAAATGTTGATCATGCCTTTCTGCGCGTACTTGGTGCAGATCTCGACCACTTTCTTGCTGTCGGCGACGGAGGCTTTTTCCACGCCTTCAAGTTTGATATTGGCTTTGATGAATTCCACCGCGCGGTACGCGCCGGTAGTTACCGCCTGCGTGGATGCGCCAGTGAACCAGTAGATCATCGCGCCACCGGTGATTAATCCGAGCATGAACGGTGCGTGGAGCAGGGAAAGCTTGTCCACGTTTTCGGTGAGCCCCCCGGTGAGCGCCATGATGATGGAGAAAATCATGGTGGTCGCTCCGACGACCGCGGTGCCGATCAGCACGGGCTTCGCGGTGGCTTTGAAGGTGTTGCCGGAGCCGTCGTTGGCTTCCAGCATTTCCTTGGCTTTTTCAAAATTGGCGTCAATGTTGAAATCTTTTTTCAATTCGGCTTTGATGTTTGGAACGGATTCGATCAATGAGAGTTCATATACGGATTGTGCGTTGTCGGTCACGGGGCCGTAGGAATCGACAGCGATCGTGACCGGACCCATGCCAAGAAATCCGAATGCCACCAGGCCAAACGCAAAGACCGGCGCGGCGATCATGAGATTTGTCAGAGTCATGCCCGCTGCGTTCGGAACGCCGGTGATGAGATAGCCTGCGGCCATCAGGACCACCATGGTCATTCCAAGATAGTAGGCGGAGAAATTTCCGGCGACGAAGCCAGAGAGAATTCCCAGCGACGCTCCACCTTCCTCCGCGGAAGTGACAACTTCTTTTACGTGGCGTGATTCGGTAGAAGTAAAAACTTTTACCAGCTCGGGAATAATGGCGCCGGCGAGCGTGCCGCAGGAAATGATGGTCGCCAGTTTCCACCATTGCGTGGAATCGCCGCCAATGGTTGGAATAATCTGCGATGAAATCAGATAAGTGAAGGCAATCGAAACGATGGATGTGATCCACACCAGGGAAGTGAGCGGCGCTTCGTAATTCATTTCGTCTGCATTGCCGTACTTGGCCTTTGCGATAACGCCGTTGAGAAAATAGGCTGCAGCGCTGGCGATGAGCATCACGATGCGCATCACGAAAATCCACACGAGAAGTTGGACTTGCACAGTGGGATCTTTTACCGCAAGCAAGATGAAAGTGATGAGTGCGACGCCGGTCACGCCATAAGTTTCAAAGCCATCAGCGCTGGGACCAACGGAGTCGCCGGCATTGTCGCCGGTACAATCCGCGATGACGCCGGGATTGCGCGCGTCGTCCTCCTTAATCTTGAAGACAATTTTCATCAAATCGGAGCCGATGTCAGCGATTTTGGTGAAAATGCCGCCGGCGATACGCAACGCCGCCGCGCCGAGGGATTCACCGATGGCAAATCCGATGAAGCATGGACCCGCATAGTCGCCCGGAATGAACAAAAGGATAAAGAGCATCATCAAAAGCTCGACGCTGATGAGCATCATGCCAATGCTCATTCCGGCTTGCAGCGGCGTGTGATAAATGGCGTAAGGCTTGCCGCGCAATCCCGCGAAAGCTGTACGCGAATTGGCGAACGTATTTACGCGGATGCCAAACCACGCAACACCGTAGCTGCCGCCGATGCCGACAAGGCTGAAGAGCAAGATAATCGCGACGCGTGCGAAGTCATATTTGAGGAGCACGCCGAAATACAGAACGATGACCACGGCGATGAAAACTTCCAGGATCAGGATGAATTTTCCCTGAGTGATTAAATAGGTTTTGCAGGTTTCATAAATCAGTTCGGAAACTTCACGCATCGAGCGGTGCACCGGCATGTTTTTCAAGCGCGAATAAATCGTCAATCCAAAAATCAGTCCGAGGATGCAGATCAGAATTCCCCAGAGCAGCAGTTTGTGGCCATCGATGGCGCCGCCGAAGAAACGCACTGAGGAAAGTTCGGGCAACTTAAGGTTGGCTTCGCCTCCGGCTTCGCTGGCGGGGTGAGCTACGACGGCAATGGCTGCGAGGAGCGAAATCATTCCTCCCGTGGCAAATTTCATAGATCGTTGCAAGACTGCAGAACTACAGTTGGACCAGGCATTTTGTAGCCAGGTTCGCATGAACGCTTCCTCCAGAATAAAAGTCGATAATGAACTGCGCGCAGAGCCGGACAGTCTGCGTTGCTGCACACGAATCACGGGCGAAGATTCACGAATATTCGCCTTTTTTTGCGGGAGCATCAGCGCAGCCGCGGGCCTACTTTTTGAGTACGGCAAAGGCACTCTCCATGCCGATGCCAGGCGCGCTCGATGATGGCTCCTTTTCGATCCAGGGTTTGTAAGTACAAACCCTGGATCCCTGATCCTGAACGGAAAAGAGACCCGTGCCACGGCCGGGAACCCCTTCCCGGCACACCCGCAGTTTTGCCAGATGGCAGCAAAAGACAGGGCGTGGCGAAGGTCTGATTTATAACATTCCGAGCGCATATTTTCAAACGACGCGACAAAATGAAGAGTTTCTCGCCCAGGATGGCGGCACGCGAAAAGGCCTCGTCATTGAAGGGCAAACCTCTGGTAACATGCGTGACGATACTTCAGGGAGAATCGAGATTAATGAATCACAGTACCCTGGCTGCAGAAGCGGCGACGCCAGCGTTGCGGCACGACTGGCAACGCGGTGAAGTTGCATCGATTTATAGAACCCCATTGCCATCGCTGGTGTACCGCGCGCAAACAGTGCACAGACAATTTCATCCCGAAGACCGAGTGCAAACCTGTCAGTTGCTCTCGATCAAGACGGGAGGCTGCCCAGAGGATTGCGGATATTGCCCGCAGAGCGCGCACTACGATGCGGGCGTTGGACGCGAAGGCTTGCTCGACCCGCAGCATGTGATTTCCGTGGCGCGGGAAGCGGCTGGCCGAGGTGTCACGCGATTTTGCATGGGTGCGGCATGGCGACAAGCCCCGGAGGGCAGGGAATTTCAGAAAGTTCTGGAAATGGTGCGTGGCGTTTCGCAACTGGGCTTGGAAGTCTGCTGCACGCTGGGAATGTTGAATGAGCGGCAAGCCGAGCAATTGAAGGATGCAGGACTATCTGCGTATAATCACAATCTAGATACATCTCCAGAGTTTTACGGTTCGATAATCACTACACGGATATACGACGATCGTCTGAAGACTTTGGCGGCGGTGCGGAAAGCGGGAATCACTGTATGTTGCGGTGGGATTTTGGGAATGGGTGAGCGGGAGGAAGATCGTATCGGGCTGCTGCTGCAATTGGCTTCGCTCGATCCGCATCCGGAGAGCGTACCTATTAACATGCTGGTGCGGGTGGAAGGAACGCCTCTGGCGAAAATGCCGGCGCTCGATCCGCTAGAAATGGTGCGGGCGATTGCGACGGCGCGAATCCTGATGCCGACTTCGCGCGTGCGACTAGCGGCAGGCCGCAAACAATTGTCTCAGGAAGCGGTAACACTGTGCTTCCTGGCCGGCGCCAACTCGATATTCGTCGGCGAAAAACTTTTGACCACTCCAAATCCCGGGCGCGATGAAGATGAAGCATTGCTGGAGAATTTGGGAATGAAGCCGTTGGAACCGCATGCCGTCTGAACAGCAAAAGAAAATCGGAAGAGAGATGGAAGCCGCGCTGACGGAATTGAGGGAGCGCAGTCAGTTGCGCGAATTTGCACACTTGCAAGGTGTTAATTTCTGCTCGAATGATTATCTCGGACTCGCACAAGATGAGCGGCTGAAGAGCGCTGTATTGGGAGTGGTTGAAGGAAGCGCGCGCGTCGGTGGAACGGGATCAAGACTGCTTTCCGGCCACGATCCGGTCTGGAACGAACTGGAAGAGGAATTTGCGGCTTTTGCAGGAACCGAGGCCGCACTCTATTTTTCCAGCGGATTCGCGGCCAATGTAGGGTTGCTAACGACGGTGCTGGGAAAAGACGACGTGGTTTTTTCCGATGCGCTCAATCATGCCAGCTTGATTGATGGAATTCGATTGAGTGGAGCGCGGCGCGTAATTTATCCGCACCTCGATTTGAACGTACTGCAAGACGAATTGCGGGCACGCGAACGCGAAACGTGTCGCAAGATTATCGTGACTGAATCGGTGTTCAGCATGGATGGCGACATCGCTGACTTGCGAGCGATGCAGAATTTGGCGTCGCGGTATGGGGCAAGCCTTATTGTCGATGAGGCGCACGCAACGGCGGTTCACGGACCGGGCGGGGCGGGAATTGTTGCGCAGGCCGGGCTGACGGATGAAGTTCTAGCAGTGGTATGTACTTGCGGGAAAGCGCTGGCAGGCGCCGGCGGATTGGTTTGCGGATCGAAAGTGCTGCGCGATTATCTGGTGAATCATGCGCGTATGCTGATTTTCAGTACGGCGATGCCGCCGTACTTCGCGGGACAGATTCGCGCGGCACTAAAATTCGCAAAGCAAATGGATGATCAGCGGGAATCGCTGCTGCGCAAGGCTCGCGCGTTCGCTGGGGCGCTGCGCTCCGACGGATGGGATATATCCGGAACAGACTCGCAAATTATTCCAGTGATTATTGGTGCAAATAACGACGCGCTGGCTGCCGCACAATTCTTGCAACAACAAGGATTTGCGATTCGGGCACTTCGTCCGCCAACGGTTCCAGTGGGCAGCGCGCGCCTGCGGCTGTCGCTTACTGCGCCGATTACGGAAAACGAGTTACTGCGTTTGCGTGAATGCTTGAGAGCTTTGCAGCTGTCGCAGTTGGCCGAGGCTCCGCACAGCGAAGCGGTGGGGCAGGCATGAGGCATCATTTTTTTGTGACGGGAACCGATACCGGCGTCGGAAAGACCACGCTTTCTGCGTTGTTGTGCGCTGCGTTGGACGCGATGTATTGGAAACCGATTCAAACGGGCACGCTCGAAGGATCGGATCGCGCGACCGTGATGCGACTTGCGGGAATAGGAACGGACCGCACCATCGATGAAGTGTACAAATTTGTGCCACCCGTTTCGCCGGATTTGGCGGCACGCTGGGCGGGCGTGGAAATTGATTTGGCGCGCATTAATTTGCCAAATCATTTATCGAACGACTGGCTGGTGGTGGAGGGCGCGGGCGGCGTGCTGGTGCCGATCAATCAAAAGCAGTTTGTATTGGACCTGATGGTGAAACTGAAATTGCCGGTGATTCTTGCGGCGCGCAGTACGGTGGGAACGATCAATCACACGTTGCTGACGCTGGCGGCTTTGCATGCCGCGGAATTGCCGGTGCATGGCGTGGTATTGATTGGCGATCAAAATCGCGAAAACCGCGAGACCATCGAGCGCTTCGGGCATGTGCGAGTGATCGGTGAAGTGCCGCGACTCCCAAACCTGCATCGTACCGCGCTGATGCAAGTTTTTCTGAATCATTTCGACCGGGCGGCTTTCTCGCAATAAACTGGCCTGCATGCCTTCTCCCCTTAAGATCTGGCATCCATTTACGAACTCTAAGCTCGATCCAGCGCCGATTGAAATCGAACGCGCCGAGGGGGTGTGGCTGTATGCAAAAGACGGGCGCAAAATTATCGACGCGGTTTCTTCGTGGTGGGTGAATATTCATGGGCACGCGAATCCAAGGATTGCCGCGGCAATCGCGGAACAGGCGGGGAAGATGGAACACGTGATCCTCGCGGGGTTTACGCATGAGCCTGCGGAAGAGCTGGCAGCGCGATTGCGGAAGTGGGTTGCGCCGGAGCTGACACATTTATTTTTCTCGGATGACGGTTCGACTGCAGTCGAGGTGGCCCTGAAGCTGGCGGTGCAACATTTCAGCAACACGGGGCGACCGGAGAAGAGGCAAATTGTTGCGCTGCAGCATGGGTATCACGGCGATACGGCTGGCGCCATGTCGGTCAGTGATGATTCGCCGTTTACCGATCCGTTTCGCACGATGCGGTATGCGGTCCATCGAGTGCACTCGGCGTATTGCTATCGGTGCCCGGTGGGACTGCGTCGCGAGACTTGCCATATCGAGTGCGTTGGGCAATTGGAGACATTGCTTGAAGAACGAGGAGACAAGATCGCGGCGGTGATCGTCGAGCCGCTGCTGCAGGCTGCGGGCGGGATGATCATTCACCCACTGGAGTTTCTGCAAAGGGTGCGTGAGGCTTGTACGAAGTACGATGCTTTATTGATTGCTGATGAGGTGCTCACGGGGTTTGGACGCACGGGAAAAATGTTTGCATGTGATCTGGCGGGAATTGCTCCGGACCTGATGTGTTTGTCGAAGGGAATTACCGGCGGATTTTTGCCGATGGGAGTGACGTTGTGCAGCGATCGCGTGGAGACAGCATTTCGCAGCGAGAACCGGCTGCATACTTTTTATCATGGACATTCCTACACAGGGAACGCGCTGGCGTGCGCGGCAGCTAATGCGAGTCTGCAGATTTTTGATGATGAACCGGTTTTTGGACGAATTACTGCGATCGCAGAAATTACTTCCGAACGGCTGGCACAACTGAAGGATTTTGCATCAGTCGGAGATATTCGGCAGATGGGAACCATCGGCGCGATTGAATTGCGCGCGGATGACGCAGGGTACCTTTCGGCGATGCGGCCGAAGCTGTATCAATTCTTCTTGGAACGTGGCGTGCTGCTGCGGCCTCTGGGGAATGTCATTTACGTTTTGCCGCCCTATGTAATCTCGGAAGCCGAATTGAACCGTGTATACGACGTGATTCTGGATGCTATTCAGACGGTTTTCTGAGCGGGTGCGGCCGTTTGCTACACTGAACGCGCGGTTTCTACGGTGACTCCGATTTGGACGCAAAACTTAGCGGATGGAAACAGAAAATTGTGGCGTTCGCGGGGGCACTGGGGGCGCCGGGCCTATTTCTGATTTCGTTTTTGGATTCTTCGGTTCTCACTTTTCCCGTAATCAATGATTTGTTATTGATCGAGCTGTCCATGCAGCATCCCGCGCGCATGCCACTGTATGCGCTGATGGCTTCGCTGGGATCGGTCTTGGGATGTGTGCTGCTGTATTTTATTGCGCGCAAGGGCGGCGAAGCATATTTCCGGCGTAAAGCGGGAGCGCGCGCGGAAGTCATTAAGCACTGGGTGGAGAGGAATGGATTTGGCGGAATGCTGGTCGCGGCGCTTCTGCCGCCGCCGACACCGTTCAAGTTTTTTGTATTTGCTGCAGGGGTGTTTGAAGTGCCGTTGATAAGTTATGTCGCGGCGATTTCTCTAGCGCGGCTGATCCGGTATTTTGGCGTAGGGTATTTGGCCGTGAAATATGGAAATGATACCCTGCCTTTTCTGGCGCGGCACAAAGTCCAGGTGGTGATTTTCCTGGTGGTGTTTGTGGCGGTAGGTTATCTGGCTTCGCGGTGGATCTTGCGGGAACGCTCGCGGGACGGGAAAGCATAAGGGTGGGTGCTTGCGGTTTAGGCGAGATCCTTTCCGACCGGAGTCGGAATCTTCGATCGGACATTCTTATCGGATGTCGTCAGGATGACGCTGTCGCAGTGAGCGGAATGTAAATGAAGACCGTTGGGGGTGGACCATTTCGCTGTGAAAGCCGTTCGCTATGGCCGGGTCGAGATTTTCTGCCATTGTAATTCAGAGGAAATAACTTTTGCGGATTTGTCGAGAGTGATGTTTGCCAAGATGGCGTGGTTCGACGTTTGCATGGCTTGATCTTTCAAGTCGTTTATTTCCACGGAGTAGCCTTGCGATTCTTGCTCCACAATCGCTTTGGGAAAGCGTGCGGTTTTCAAAAATTCCACTGCGGCGGCCGAAGTTTGCGCGGCGCTGAGGATGGGCGACGGCTCCGGCTTGCGCAACGTGGTGATGCTGGAAGCGTAGCTGACTTCTCCACCCATGCTACGCATGGTTGAAAGATGCAGCGCCGATTCAGTTTCGACGACGCCGTGCCAGAGAAACGGCGAAACGGAGTCTGGAAATGCTGCGAAGCGTCGCGGCATTTCACCCGAAATGGTGCGCGATTCCAGCGCGGCAGTTACATTGGCATGAAATAACGTCCGGGTGCCCAAATAAATGAGGGCGACGGAAAGTCCGATGACGGCGCCGGTGCGGCCGCGGGGACGTTTGCTGTGCGAGCCAATTTCGTCTCCGACCAGCCGCAGCAGCTCGGGAAAGAGAATCGCCGAGGCCAGGACTACGATCAGCCACGGATCTATGGACGGGGAAACATCAAAAGAGAGACGTTTTGGAGAGAAGGGCCAAAGCAGACTCACGGGGTCGGTCTGAAGAAAATCCATAAGCAGATGGAGAAGCGCGGCTGCGGCGACGGCGGTCCAGGAGAGTCCCATCCACCTGGAGGAGCGTTGCGGATCGCGGAGCGTATGGGAGAAGAGAAAAGCCGCGATTGCGAGCAGGGCTACAAACGCCAGGGAATGCGTGGTGGTGCGGTTCCAACGTAAATACGCGGACGGGCCAAAGCGGGCGCTTAGAAAATCTACATCTGCGATGAGGCCGGCGAAAAGAATTGTGAGTGCGGCGCGCCAGGAGGCTTTTGGAAAAAATCCGCGCTGCAATGCGAGGCAGGCGAGACTGTGCGTGAGCGGGTCCACGTTGTTTATTTTTCAGCGCTGGCCGCGCCCGGCACCAGTAAGCGCAGTGCGCGCGGCACGATGCGGAATTCTACCGGTAAACGAGTGAGGGGCTCGCCGTCCACTTGCGCATAGATCGGATTGTTGTCTATTGCTTCGCAGACCAGCCGATCGGATTTCCAAAAATAGACGCCTTCCTCCTTGCGCAAATCACCCAGCCATAGAGTCGGCAGGTAGCTGAGATATTTGAGGCCACTTTGGGTAGTCAGGCCGAGAAATTCGAATTGGTCCTCGAACAAGTCAGCTTCGGTCGTGATTTTGAATGGGCCGCCGTAATGCTTGGTACGGCCCACGATGACCAGGGATACTTCACGAGATTGTCCTTCGCCGGTTACGCGGAAGTGGCGAAATTTATAGTTGATGACTTCGCGAGCGCCTTGCCACCAGTAGGCGAGAATCCCGAAACGCGCTTTTAGCTCGAGGTCCACGGCGTAGGTGATGCGGCCGTCGGGGCCAGCGCCAGCCACGCTAAGAAAGTAGCGGGCTTTCTCTGGCTGTTCGAGTGGAGTGGCCAGGCCGAGAGCAATCTCGCGCACTTCGCCGCGTGCGAGTTGTTCGGCTGCTTTTGGAATGTCCCAGGAGAGTTCCAATTCTTTGGCCAGAACATTTGCGGTGCCGGCGGGAAGCAACGCCAGAGGCACGCGGTGGCCATTTTTTGAGTTGGCGAGACCGTTGACGACTTCGTTGATGGTGCCGTCGCCGCCGCAGGCGATTACCAGTTGACGGCCATCCGTCGTGGCGCGTTTTGCGATTTCGGTAGCTTCGCCGGGGCCGGTAGTTTCCTGCAGATCGGCGCGGATGCCACGGGATTCGAGGATGCGGCGGGCTTCATCGAGTTTGTTACGGCGAGCATTGCCTCCGCCGCCGGCGTTGGGATTGTGGATCAGAAGAGCGTTATGGAGTTCGTTCATTGAAAAGTAAGCGGATCCTATTCGAAGCTTAACAGTCTTTTCGTATGGCATCATTCTATATGATACGGTTTGCAATCGGATGAACGTCACGCGGAGTCGCGATATGGCGAAGGCAGCCCCTGCATCGGTGAAAAAGGAAGTGGAAGAGCTGCGTGAAAAGCTCCGGCACCACGAATACCGGTATCACGTTTTGGACGATCCGGAAATTTCTGACGCTGCCTACGACCGCCTGATGGAGAAACTGAAGCAGCTTGAGGCAGCGTACCCGGAAATTGTTACTCCGGATTCGCCGACGTCCCGTGTAGGCGCGCCGCCGCGTGAGGGGCTGGAAACGGTTCGCCACACGCGGCCGATGTTGAGCCTGGACAATGCGTTTTCGTTTGATGCGTTGCGAAGTTTTGACCGGCGGGTGCGCGAAGGAATTGGCAGGGAGTCCATCGAATATATCGCGGAGCATAAGTTCGATGGCCTGAGCATTGCACTGATTTACCAAGATGGCGTGCTGGCACGCGGGATTACGCGTGGAGACGGAACTACCGGCGAAGATGTGACGCCGAACGTGCGGACCGTTCGGTCGATTCCGTTGCGAATTGACAAGGAGACACTGAAAAAAGCGAAAGTGCCGCCGTCGTTTGAAGTGCGAGGCGAAATTGTCATGACGCGCAAGTCCTTCGAGGCACTGAATCGCAGTCAGGAAGAGACGGGCGGAAAGATTTTTGCGAATGCCCGCAACGCGGCAGCAGGTGCGGTACGTATGCTGGATTCGAGCATCACTGCGCGGCGACGACTGGATTTTTTTGCGTATTATTTGCTGCTGGACGGAAGAGCCGCTTTCCCCAAACATTCCGAGTCTTTGCTGGCGCTGAAGCAACTGCGATTTCGTGCTTCCGATGACTGGAAATTGTGTGCTGGGATTGAAGAGGTGGTGGCCTATTGCGAGGCGTGGGATACGCGGCGCGAGAAGTTGCCGTACGAAATTGATGGCGTAGTGGTGAAGGTAAATTCCGTTGGTATTCAGAATGAACTCGGCTTTACATCAAAGTCGCCGCGGTGGGCGATTGCTTACAAATATCCCGCGCGGCAGGAAACTACGGTAGTGAACGACATTATCGTGCAAGTCGGGCGAACGGGAGCGCTGACGCCTGTGGCGGTGCTGGAACCGGTACAAATTGGTGGCGTGACTGTGAGCCGGTCCACTCTGCACAACATGGACGAAGTGGAGCGGCTCGGCGTGCAGATTGGCGACGCAGTGTTGGTGGAGCGCGCGGGCGAAGTGATTCCCCACGTCTTGAAGGTGGTGAAAGAAGGAAAGAGCCGCAAGCCGTTCCGCATGCCAAAGACCTGCCCGGAGTGCGGCAGCAAGATTCATCGCGTGGAAGGGGAAGTGGCGTATCGCTGCGTGAATGCAGCGTGTCCGGCGAAGCGGCGGGAATCGATTTTGCACTTTGCCGGGCGGCACGCGATGAATATCGACGGGTTGGGCGACAAAATCGTCGACCAGTTGGTGGAGAAAAATCTGGTGAAGGATGTAGCGGAGCTGTATTCACTGAAAACGGATGACGTTGCGGAACTTGATCGGATGGCGGAGAAGTCGGCGCAAAACCTAATCGATGAGATTGCAGCCAGCAAGAAGAATTCACTGGCGCGGCTGATCTACGCGCTGGGAATCATTTTTGTGGGAGAACGGACTGCGCAATTGCTGGCCGAACATTTTTCTTCGCTGCAGGAATTTGCCGCGGCCACCGAAGAACAATTGATCGAGGTGCCGGAAGTCGGGCCAAAGGTGGCGTCGAGCATCGTGGAATTCTTTTCAGAACCAGCGAACCGGCAACTGATTAAGAAACTGGAAAAGGCTGGAGTGCGGCCAACGGCAGAAAAGCGTGTGGCGAAGAGCGACAAGTTGGCGGGAAAGTCATTCGTGTTTACGGGCGGCCTGGCGAACCGGTCGCGAGAAGAAGCCGGCGAAATTGTGAAGCAGCACGGCGGACAAGTAGTGAGCTCGGTCAGCAAGAAAACTAGTTACGTCGTTGTTGGAACCGACCCCGGGTCGAAGTACGACAAGGCCAAGGAACTCGGCGTCCCGATCCTCTCGGAATCAGATTTTGAGAAACTGATTGCCGCCAAATAGCCAACCACTGCGGGAATTCTTCATGACGATCCGGCTGGCCACCGACGAAGACAAAGACGCCATCTGGGCGATCCTGGAACCGATGATTCGGCGCGGCGAAACGTACCCCCTTCCGCGCGAAATGAGTAAGTCACAAGCGCTTGAGTATTGGTTCACTCCGGAAAACGAAATATTTGTGTGGCATGACGGCGGCGCAATCCTCGGAACCTACTTCCTTCGCGCCAATCAGCGCGGCGGCGGGGCACACGTTGCGAACTGTGGCTATGTTACGGCGGCTGGCGCCGAGGGGCGGGGAATTGCGCGCGCGATGTGTCTACACTCTCTGCAACGTTCCAGGGAACGCGGCTTCCGCGCCATGCAATTCAACTTCGTGGTCAGCGCCAACAGCCGAGCGGTGAAACTGTGGAGCGACCTCGGCTTTAAGATTGTTGGCTGTTTGCCTGGCGCGTTTCAGCACCCCGAGCACGGTTTCGTCGATGCGCTGGTCATGTATAAGCAGCTCTCTTGAGCAAGGGAACAGAATGTCCTGGACCTGGACTGACGCGCTGGCATTGAATCTCCTCGGTGAAGCAGGTAGACATATACGACCATGCCAAGGATAAGAACAAAAAGTCCGATGCCGAGAACTTTCCAAAAGGTCGTTCCAAAAACCGCCGTGCTCGACCCGGCGCCAAGCAGTTGCCATTTGCCCGGACCATGGTCCAGCAGAACAAGTAGATAGTGGTCGCCTTTGTTGAGTTCCGCAACAGCTTCGTCCCAGGTACGGGCCGAGGAGGAGTTCTCTTTTTTTAGGCGAGCGTGAGCGGGTCGCATAAGCTCTGCGATTTTTGGCTCGTATTCTTCGGCGTTGTACTGCGCCTCAAACTCTTCATTGAGGGCAATCGGGCCCCGCCGCTGTCATCCCATTCGGTAAAATACATCGTCCGCTTTTCCAGCTCTGAAAGCGGAACCCCGTCGATGGCCGCTTGCTGCGCGGCTTGATCGACGAGGAAATCCTTCGCTTCACGGACATTCATGCGCGGGATTGTAGGACGCGAAGGGCAGCGCAACAAGCGCGAAATTTGGACCCATGTCGCGATATAATAGAGGCGGCGGGTGAGCTGGATGATCGCTGGCTTCGAGCAATCGGGGCGGGAGGAAAGTCCGGACACCGGTCTGCGTCAGCAGACAAATGGGCAACGCGCCTGGTAACGCCAGGGGAGCAGCAGCGCAGATGTTTTGTGCTGCAGGTTCACGGAAAGTGCCACAGAAAATAAACCGCCGCGAAGGGTAGCTGCTGTGACGGGCGGCAGGGAAACCTGCTCATCGTCGTTCAAAGGCGCTTTTGCTGGTAAGGGTGAAACGGTGGGGTAAGAGCCCACCGCTCGTCTGGCAACAGGCGAGGCAAGGAAAACCCCGCGTGGTGCAAGGCCAAATAGGAGGGGAGAGCCGGCCCGGCTCGCCGAGCGAAGCGAACGAAAGTTCGCCGAACTCCCTCGGAAGCGGAACGTCCTGCGTTAAGTAGGCGGGCCGTTGACGAGAGCAACCCTCGGGTAGGCTGCTGGAGCTGCAATGCGAATTGCAGCCTAGAGGAATGATCGTCAGGATACGCTTTGGCGTGTTCTACAGAATCCGGCTTACAGGCTCGCCCGCTTATTTTCAATAACTTACAGACGGTTTTGGCGGAATTGTGCCATAACTGTGACACGCAGTTTCGCCCTGTATTCGCCCTACTTGCTAGGGCGCTCTTATCCGAGGGACCCATATTCCGCTAAAAGTGTCTTGTTGTTCGCCATTTCTTCGCCATGGTGATAATCTTTACAAGAAGGAACGGATCGGCTAAGGGCTATGCTAGCTGGGCCTAGTGCTCTGTTAACATCTCATGCAAACGCATTCTGCGTTATTTAGAGATGGGTCATCCACTCATAACAGAGTATTCGGTGAGCCTTTCCGTCCTGAACGGAGATGACTTTCAGGATGAGGTCAGTGCGCGCCTGCAAGGGGTCATCATTGACTTCCAACCTGTTCCATCAAATCCGCAAGGCGACGCTGGTATCGATGGTTTCTCCCACCATGGAGAACGCGTGTATTGCTGTTACGGGCCAGAACAAGATGCGTTCAAGAAAAACAAGGACCGTGAGAAAGCAATTGTCGACAAATTTAAAGAGGATTTACTCAGGATTTTTGAACTAGAGCCAGAAAAAGGTAAGTTGAAGGAACGTTTCAACAGAGAAATGAAGACAATTTTGCCTGACGGCAAAAAGATTAAGCACGTCGAGTTAATCGTGAACTGGTTTGACAGCCACAGGGTCTTGAATCCAATTTTGAGCGCAGCTGCGGAGTATGCGGAGGCGAGTGGATGTAGATATGTGGAAAAGACTGTAACTATAAGAATTGTGGGGCCACGGGAACTTGCGAATCAATATGCCGTGGATGAAGTCACAATCGCAAGAGCAAGACAGCGTGTACTCGTTCAAAAAGTACAGAAGAAGGCAGAGCAAGTTGCCCTTGGCAGCACAGAGAAGTTCGAGAAGAAAATGGCGGACTTGAAAGAAATCTTGCCCGGAAAAGATGAAGCGATCGATTCCTTGCGAATTGAACTGCAAAATGCGTGGCGTAAGTCGTTGGCATTCGAACAGGAGCTAGGGGACACGCTACCCAGCTTACACAGGGAGTTAGAAGCGAATCGTGCACGGATCCTGACGAAAGTATCGATGGTGATGGTGGCGTCCGACAAACCGTGGACTGAACTGGAGCACGCAACAGAAATAGCGTCAGAACTGCTGAGGAAAGATTTCGACAAAATGTTTGGCTTGCTCATCGAAGACGTGAGCAGCGGTGAAATAGCTCGATTGATCGGAGAATGTCCGGTCGGTTGGGAAAAGCCGGTCAAGAATGGCTAAACTGTCGAAGAGGGACTGACCGCCTATGAACAGTTACTCGCAAAGCTGGCCGACGTACCGACCCCAGCAGGACCGACTCCCCGGCAACTCGGCCGAGAGCATCTCGTGCAAGTGGAGTCGAGTGAACAGTTGACACGATACAACCATGGGTAGGTCTTTCGCGAATTGTGGCGGTGATTTTAGGACTTCTCCGGTACCGCAAATGTGTATCCGTATCATTCCTATAGAACACCGATAGGAGATGTGACTTGAAGTCTGAACCGACAACGCTTTTGCAAGGGACTTTGGACATGCTGATTTTGAAAGCGCTTGTCGTTGGCGAGAGGCACGGCCTGGGAATCTCACACAGAATCCAGCAGATCACCGGCGGCACGTTTGTCGTTAAGCCGGGCTCGCTTTTCCCCGCTTTGCATCGAATGGAGGAAGAAGGCTGGATTTCCTCCTTTTGGGAAGACTCCGAAAACAATCGCCGCGCGAAATACTACCGTTTGACCAAGCATGGACGGAAGCACCTCGAAGTCGAAACCAAGCGATGGGGCCGCATTTCTTGGGCGATTGCGCAAGCCTTGGAAGCATCGTAGAGAGGTATTCGCCATGCGGCTCTTTGTGAAACTCCAAAGTTTCCTGCGGAATCTCTTTTTGTCTCGTCGTGTGGATGTAGACCTCGACAAGGAGGTTCATTCCCACCTCGAATTGCTGATAGCGGAGAACATTCGCGCGGGCATGCCGCCGGAGGAAGCACGACGGGCCGCGCGAATCGAATTGGGCGGCATCGAACAGGTTAAGGAACAGGTTCGTGAAAAGCGGCTTGGCAACTGGCTCCACTCCGTGCTCTCCGATTGCCGCTATGGTCTCCGCCAACTTCGAAAGAACCCCGGCGCCACCGCAGTCATGGTTTTTACCTTAGCGCTGGCCATCGGCGCGGCCACGGCAATCTTCAGCGTGGTATACGGCGTCTTGCTGAGCCCGCTGCCGTATACCGATTCGAGCCGCATCATGGCCGTCTTCGAAGTCAACTCTAACGGCGGTTGGTCACATCTTGCGGACCCGAACTTCGACGACTTTCGCGATCAAAACCGCAGCTTTCGGTCGATTGCGAAGTACAACTACGGCGTCGTGTCCGTCTCGGGTGCTTCACAGCCGACGCGCACGATGGTGGCCACCGTCTCCCCCGACTTTCTCAAGGTTTTCGGTATTCAGCCCATCCTCGGACGGGATTTCATCGCCAGCGACGCGAAAAAAGGCGCCGGCCGCACCGTTCTTGTCAGCTATGGATACTGGAGGCAGGATCTCGCATCGCCGCAGGATCTCTCGCAGTCGCACCTGAAGATTGATGGGGCGGTCTACTCTGTTATCGGCGTGCTGCCGGCGGGGTTTCACTTCCCGCCAGACGTGAGCCTGTGGCTGCCGACGGATTTGGAGGGCGAAAATCAAAGCAGGACGGCGCACAACTGTTTTGCGGTCGGGCGCCTCCGGTACGGCGTGACGGTCGAGCAAGCGAATCATGACATTAGCGCCATCGCGCGACGCATTCGCGATACCTCCAGTGAGCAAAACGATTATCTCCTCAAAGATGGCATTGTCGTCCCGCTACAGGACTCGATCACCGGCAAAGCTCGTCCGGCGCTGCTGGTCCTGCTCGGCGCGGTGGGATTTCTGCTGCTGGTGGCGTGCGCGAACGTGGCGAATTTGCTCCTGGCACAAGCGTCGGTGAGAGAGCGCGAGCTCGCCATTCGCAGCGCGCTTGGTGCGGCGCGCGGACGGCTGATCCGTCAATTTCTTACCGAGGCTTTCCTGCTTTCGCTGGCCGGCGGCAGCCTTGGCCTACTGGGAGCGTTCTGGGGCGTAGCGGGATTAGTTGCGCTGGCCCCACAAAATCTGCCGCGCCTTGAAAGCGTCTCGATCAGCATTCCAGTACTTCTGTTCGCGTTCCTTCTTTCCACCACGGTCGCCGCCGGCCTCGGGGTGTTCACCGCCGCACGCGCGACTTCCGGTGACTTGCGTGAGGGCCTCGTGGAAGGCGGGCGTGGACAAGCTGGTTCGCAAGGCAGCCAGCGCGTTGGCCGGATCCTCGTGGCGGCGCAGATCGCCATCACCTTGGTTCTCGTGGTCGGAGCGGGATTGCTCGGGCGCAGCCTGATGAAAGTGCTCGAAGTGAATCCCGGGTTCCGCGTGGACAAAATTGTCACGATGGATGTCTCGCTTCCGTCGGTGGACGATCCCAAAGCAAAGGCGAGCCAGGCGATTTTCTTCTCAAACCTGATTGACCGGCTCAAACAAATCCCCGGCGTGCGCAAGGTTGGCGCGACCAGCGGCCTGCCGATGAATGACAATGGCGGCCTTCCCGACGGAGGGTTTTTGCTGGTGTCGCAGAACGAGATGCCCAAGACCATGGATGGTCTTGCTGCGATGTTTCAGCAGAAAGAACGCATGGGCATTGCGGACTATTGCGTCGCCACGGACGGTTACTTCCAGG
>WNFE01002532.1_pt1 | contig 17129 bp, 12 predicted proteins | sample 5400451 | NCBI WGS metagenome assembly WNFE01 (sample SAMN13153344, study PRJNA577476) | soil metagenome | isolation source: 200 cm saprolite under Douglas fir tree site 2 hole 2 | place: USA:California | collected 2015-04-18
TCGAACTCCGTCGAGTTGGCGCCGTCGAGCCCGCACACGTGACGCGCGTACTCGATCACGGCGCACTGCATACCGAGGCAGATGCCGAAGTACGGCACCCCGTTCTCCCTCGCGTGGCGGATCGCCTGGATCTTTCCCTCGATGCCGCGGTCGCCAAACCCGCCCGGCACCAGAATGCCGTCGAGCCCCTCGACGTGGCCGGCCAGCCCCTCGCGCTCGAGCCGCTCGGCGTCGACCCATTCCAGATCCACCGCCACCTCGTGGGCGATCCCGCCGTGTGTCAGTGCCTCGCAGAGGCTCTTGTAGGAGTCCTTGACCTCGATGTACTTGCCGACGATCCCGATCCGCACCCGGCCGCGGGGCGACTTGACCCGCCGGACGATCTCCTCCCAGCGCGAGAGATCGGCCGGGCGCTGCGGCAAGCCGAGGAGCCGGCAGACGCTCTCGTCGAGCCCCTGCTCGTGAAAGGCCAGCGGCACCTCGTAGATCGTGTCCACGTCGCGGGCGGCGACAACCGCCTCTTCTTCGACATCGCAGAAGAGGGCGATCTTGGACTTGATGCCCGGCGTGAGGAGGTGCTCCTTGTCGGTCCGGCACAGCAGCACGTCCGGCTGGATACCGATCGCGCGCAGCTCCTTGACCGAGTGCTGGGTCGCCTTGGTCTTGAGCTCGCCCGCGGCCTGGATAAAGGGCACGAGCGTCAGGTGGACGTAGATGACGTTGTCCTTGCCGACATCCTTCTTGAACTGCCGGACGGCCTCGAGAAATGGCAGGCCTTCGATGTCGCCCACGGTGCCGCCGATTTCCACGATGACCACGTCCACGCCCGAGCTGACCTTGCGGATCGAGGCCTTAATCTGGTCCGTGATGTGCGGGATGACCTGCACGGTGCGGCCGAGGTAGTCGCCGCGCCGCTCTTTCTCGATGACCGTGCCGTACACCTTGCCCGTCGTGATGTTGTTGTCGCGCGTCGTCTGGGCCGAGGTGAAACGCTCGTAGTGGCCGAGGTCAAGGTCGGTCTCTCCCCCGTCGTCGGTGACGTAGACCTCGCCGTGCTGGTACGGGCTCATGGTGCCCGCGTCCACGTTGATATAGGGGTCCATCTTGAGGAGTGTCACGCGCAGGCCCCGGGCCTCGAGCAGCGCGGCGATCGAAGCGGCCGCCAGACCCTTGCCCAGGGACGACACGACGCCTCCGGTCACGAAAATGTATTTCGCGGTCAACGGGACTCTCCTTTCCTCGTCATCGTCCGGATCCATTCGCCCACCGCCGCGCGCTCATCGTCCCTCGTCCGCACGCGACCGTCGAGTTTGAGATCGCGCAGCGCGCCGAGCGCCTGCGCCACTTGCGGCCCGCGCGGCACGCCCGCCGCCACCACATCGTCGCCCGAAGAGAGCGGCCGCGCCCCGCGCCCCTGCTCGAGGAACCACTCGATCCTGCCGCGCGCCCGGCGTCCGCCGCAGAGCCACGCGCCCGCGAGGGTCGCCTCGCGCGCGGGCCGAAGCGCCTCGGCGACCTGGCTCGGCCGTCGAAGAGCCTTCGCCGCAACGCGCCGCGCGAGGGCGCGCGCGCCTGCCGTGTCGATCTGCGCGGCCTGGACGCCGGCCACGGCAAGCCGCCGCAAACACCGCTCGACCGCCGGGCGAGACTGGTCGAACAGGAGCGCAGTCAGGGCGAGTGCGCCCGCGTCGAAAGCGACGCCTGCACCGCGGGCCCATGCGGCAAAGGTCCGCGCCGCCTGCAGCCGGCCCCGGCTACGGCGGGTGAGGCGATAGCCGGGATCCCAGATTCTCAGCGCTCCCCAGCCGAGCAGGAGCCCAAGGGCCTTCCACGGCTCGGGCTCGTTCATGACCAGCTCCAGCTCAGCGTAAAGCCGCTGACCCGAGAGCGCCGGGTACCGGCCCAGCTTGCACGCCAGATCGAGCGCCCGCATGAAGGCGGCGTCGGGCTCGAGCCCGAGCCGCGCCGCATAGCGCGCGGCCCGGAAGATCCGAGTCGGATCCTCGACGAAAGAGAGCGGGTGCAGGATACGGAGTCGCCGCGCCTCCAGATCGCGCTGGCCGCCGTGCGGATCGAGCAGGCGCCCCCACGCGGAGGGGGACAGCGCGACCGACATCGCGTTGACTGCGAAGTCCCGCCGCCCGAGGTCTTCATCGATCCCGGCCGGGATCACCTCCGGAAGAGCGCCCGGCATGCTGTAGCGCTCGCGCCGGGCGGTCGCGATATCCACGCGGCCGATGCGCGTGCCGTCGGGTGTGGTGCCGCCTTCGAGCGAAGCCGAGCCGAATGACGCGTGGACCACCAGCTGGCCGCCGGTCTCCTCCGCGAGTCTCCGGCCAAACGCTATGCCGTCGCCCTCGACGACGAGATCGAGATCCGGCGAGCGTTCGGCTGCTCGCGCGAGAAGCAGATCCCGGACGAAGCCGCCAACGGCGTGGACCGCCTGTCCCTGCGCCTCGCCGAGCTTGCCGGCCGCGCGCAGCAGCCAGAGCCTCGCCTCTCCATCCGCGCCCGTGACGCGCTCGAGCCTCTGAGCCACGGACGACGCCGGGTGAGCCGATCGCTCGACGACACCCACGATCCTCCGGCCCTCCTTCACGAGCGCCGGGCCCGCGCCGGCCTGGAGGAGTCGCCTCACGGCGATCTCGGAGGCGCCGGCCGTCACCGCCGGCAGGCCGGGCGTGGCGAACTCGAGCCAGCGCCGACGGCCAAGACCCCATACGTCGGCGCGCGCCAGGTCGTCGCGCCGCGCCGCGGCGCGCGCGTGAGCCACGACGCGGGCGTCCGCTGACCGCGCCGCCTCGAGCGCCCGGCCCACGCTGGCCGAAGCCGCCACGTTCGCCACGCGGCGGTCCATGACGTCGGCCGCGCGCGCCTCGACCTGCGGATAGCGGTGTCCCCTCTTCGCCATGATCAGCCGGCTCGAAGGACGGCGCGGGGGTGGAACTTCCGGTACATGGCCCGCACGGCGGAGGACGGCAGGTGCGTGTAGATCTGCGTCGTCGCGATGTCGGCGTGGCCCAGCATGGCCTGGACCGACCGCAGGTCGGCGCCGCGCTCGAGGAGGTGGCTCGCGAAGGAGTGACGCAGGGTGTGCGGCGACACGGCGCTGCGCAACCGTGACCGCTTAGCAGCGCGCTTGATGACGGACCAGAGCGATTGCCGCGAGAGCGGGCGCCCGTAGCGATTGAGAAAGAGCGTGCCGGGATCGCCGCGCCTCAGGAAGGCGGGGCGGGACGTGGACGCGTAGCGCTGCACCCATCTAAGCGCCTGGGCGCCGACCGGCACCAGGCGCTGGCGGCTGCCCTTGCCGGTCGCCGTCACGTAGCCCGCTGTGACATTGAGGTCCTCGAGCCTGAGCGTCAGGCACTCCGAGGCCCGGAGCCCCGAGGCGTAGAGAAGCTCCAGCATGGCGCGGTCCCGGAGACCTTCTGGGGCGGAGAGATCCGGCGACTCGACGAGCGCGGCCGCGTCCTCGACCGAGAGCGTGCGCGGCAGCCTGCGCGGCGGCCGGGGCGCTTCGAGATGCTCGGTCGGGTCACGGCGTATCTCGCCCGAGGCCACGAGAAAGTGGTAGAAGGCCCGGACGGCGGAGAGGTGCCGCGCCGCGCTCCGGGCGCCCAGACCGCGGCGCCTCAGATCGGCCAGGTAGCCCGTCATCTCTTCGACGCGGGCAGTCGCCACGGTGCGTCCCTGGCGCTTGAGATACGCCGTGAAGCCGGCGAGGTCTCGCCGGTAGGCGTCTAGCGTATGGGGTGAGGCGCCCCGCTCTGTCTGCAGGGCGGCGAAAAACTCGCGCACCGCGTCCATCACGCCTTCCGGGGTCCGAACACAGCGACGCCCCGGTACCGGCTCTTTCGTACTACCGAGGCCGTGACCGGGGCGTACCCGACCCACCGCAAAAGCATGACGAAGTGTATCATCCGCTCCCCGCCCGCGGCAAGGTTTGCCCGCGGCGTCGCAGCAATCCGACAAGCTCACCGAGCTCCGGCGCGCGAATCGCGGCAGCCGCTCCCAGAAAGACGACGACACCGACGGCCAATGCGCCGGCAGTCCACACGCCGCCGTCGAAATCGCCGCCGAGCCGCATCGCGGCCCAGGCGCACCAGACGAGCAGCACCGCCGACGCGCCGACCGTGCGAAGAAGCGAGGCCGCCATGCGCCGCCCGCCGATGGGACCGAGCCGCCGCCGCAGGAGCCAGCCCAGCAGAGCCAGGTTGACGTAGGCCGACAGCGAGGAGGCCAGCGCAAGTCCCGCATGCTGGAGCGGCCACATGAGTACCAGGGCGAACACGCAGTTGGCCGCGACCGAGGCGAGGCCGGCCCAGACCGGCGTCCGCGTGTCGCCGAGCGCGTAGAAGCTCTGCGCGGCGATCCGTGTCGCGGAAAAGGCCGGCAGGCCGACGGCGTAGCCGGCGAGCGCCTGCGCGGTCGCCGCCGCGTCGACCGCGTTGAACTCGCCGCGCTCGAAGAGCAGTCTCACGATGGGATGGCCGAGCGCGACGAGCCCGACGGTCGCGGGAACGGTGACGAACGCCGAGAGCCGCAGCGAGAATCCCAGCATGTCGGTCAGCGCCCGGCGCTCCCCGCGCGTGGCGTGGCCCGCCATCGTGGGCAGGACCGCCGTCGCGAGCGCGATGCCGAAGACGCCCAGCGGAAACTCCATCACGCGATCCGCGTAGTAGAGGTAAGACACCGTGCCTGTGGGCAGCAGCGAGGCGAGGAGCGTGTTGACGAGCACCGTGACCTGCACCGCGGCCAGCGCGAAGACCGCCGGCCAGAGCCTGCCGGCGATCGTCTTGACGGCGGGGTGTGACCACTCCACTGAGGGCCGGAGCGGAACGCCGAGCTTCGCCAGCTCCGGGAGTTGAACGAGCAGCTGGCCCAAACCGCCGACGAGGACGCCCACCACGAGCGCCAGGACGGGCGGCGTCAGCCTGCTCGCCAGGACCAGGACGGAAGCGATCATCGCGATGTTCAGCACCGCCGGACCGAGAGCTGCCGTGAAGAACCTGTGTTGGGCATTGAGCGCGCCCATCGCCAGCGCGGCCAGGCCGACGAGGAGCAGGTACGGGAACATCAGGCTCGTCAGCCTCCCGGCCAAGCCGATCATGCCGGGATCGTCGGTCCAGCCCGGCGCCATGACGCGCACGATCCACGGCGCCAGCAGCATGCCGAGGCCGGAGACGACGCACAGGACCACCGTGACGACGCCCGTGACCGCGCGGACCATGCGCGTGAATTCGGCGCGGCCGCCTCCAGCCAGGTACTCGGTGAAGACGGGGATGATCGCGGTGGACAGGGCGCCCTCGGCCAGGAGCCTCCTCAAGAGATTCGGAATGCGGAAGGCCACGAAGAAGGCGTCCGTCACCGGCCCTGCGCCGAATGCCCGCGCCACCACCATGTCCCGCGCGAACCCGAGCACCCGGCTCACGAGCGTGGCGGCGCCGATGACGCCCACGGCGCGAAGGACTCCGCGCTGCGCGGCCCGGTGATCGTCGTTCACTGCGACAAAGTCCTTGACAGTCGCGGGGTTGGACGGTACCGTCTACTGTCGCTCGGTTCTCGCAGCGTCCTTGCATTAGTCACGCGGTTCGTCCACTCAAGCGCTACAGGAGGAAGGTCGTCGTGGCCAATACCCGCTCCGCCAAGAAGCGGATCAAGCAGAACCTGAAGCGACGCCTGCGCAACCGCGCGGTGCGGAGCAGCATCCGCTCGCTGGTGAAGACGGCGCGCGGCGCCGTGACGGACAAGACCCCCCAGGCCAAAGAGTCCGTGCACGAGGCTATCCGCCAGCTCGATCGGGCAGTGAGCCGCGGGATCATCCACCGCAACACCGCCGCGCGCAGGAAGTCGGCGCTGGCCCGCTCGATCGCGCGCTAGGCCACGCATCAGCGTCCGCTCCTCTGCGCCGCCAGCCGATCCAGGAGGTCCACGGCGGCGTCACGCACGATCTCCCCGCCCGTCTCTCCGTACAGGCTGCCGCACGCGACGTAGCTCGGGCGGTCGTAGTCCTGTCGCGTGAGGAAATATCCCAGGTAGTTATTGCTATAGCCGGCGACGAACGTTTCGTCGAAGCCGCGCCGCCCCGCCGCCTTGATGTCGAGACCGAGCCGCGTCTGGAGCTCGCCCGGGACCGTGACCCACGCGGTCCCGCCGACGCGCACGGCCGTGAGATCGGCGGCGGACGGCAGGGCCGCGCCGAGCCTGATACGCGCCGCCCGCGGCATCCACCGCCCCGTGCAGTTGCGTAGAGACAGGGCCGGAGCGGGCAGCGACACGTGGATCTGCGCGACGTCGAGAGTGGGATCGCGCCCGGCCGGCTGCGCGGCTCGCCACGCGCCCAGGGCGGCGGTTGCCAGCGCGGCGCCCGCGCTTTCCACTCCGGGCCACCCGCGCTCCTTCGGGCTGACATCCGCCGCCGCGCCGTTGACGAAGAGGACCGGCGCCCCGGTGTCTTTTTCGAGACGCGCGGACGCGTCGGCCATGAGGTCGCCCGAGAGCATGCTGTTGGAGCCGCCGAGCGCCGTCCCATGGATGGCGTAGTTCCACACCAGCGCGACCGGATGCCCATCCACGCCCATGACCTTGAGGAAGCCCAGCTCCGGATCGAGCGGCTGGTCGAGCCTGCTCGCAGCGACGCCGGTCACCGTGGTCTTGCCCCACGCGAGCCGCGCTGGGGCAAGGTGCCCCTGCGCTTCGCGCGCTGCTCTCTCCATTCCGTCGAGAACCGCCTGGCGCACCGGTCCCGCTTCCCGATCGGCAGCGACGAAGCCCCAGAAGGCGGAGGCCGCGAAAGCGCCGGGCCCGGAGTGCGTGTGCGACGCCGAGACGATGAGAACCGGCGGCGCGCCGCGCGGGCCTGAGAGACGCGCCCGGACGTCCGAGACCATGGTCGGGTCCACGGCGACCAGGTCCATCGACAGCCAGAAGATTCTCAAGCCGTCCGACTCGACAGCGAGCGCGCGTACGCGGAGAGGATCGTGGACGCCGGTCGACGGGCTGAACCAGAACGCGTTCGGATGGCGCCCGAAGACATCCGGAAGCCATGCTCGCCGCGGGAATCCGCCGTAGCCCGCGAGCGGCACCCCCACCGGCAGTCGGATCTCCACGGTCGAGGCCCCCGCGGTCAGACCCGCGGTCGGGGACGGCCTAAGCAGCGCCCCGGCGATGAGCGCGCAGGCCAGGGCGCGCCTGGTCACGCTCCGCACAGCTCTGCGACGAGGACCGACAACTCGGGGCGCGGCGGCGCGCCCAGCTTGAGCCGCCTCTCGACCTGCCAGCAGCGCTCCAGCCGGCGGGCGGCCGCGCGAGGCGGCGCGCGCCGGGACTGCCCGGAGAGGAGCGCCACGATACGCACCGGCTCTTCTCCTGCGACCAGAAGGCGCTCGAGCACGACGAGCGCAGCGGCCCCGTCCGCCCGCTCCACGGCCTGCGTCAGCTCGAAGATCTCGTGCGAGCGATGCTCCCCCACCACCGCGCGCACCTCCGCCGCTCCGACGCGCCGGTTCTCCGGACCGCCCGCAAGCGCGGCCTTGGCCATCTCGCCGGCGAGCGCGGCGGGATCCTCCCCTACGAGCGCGATGAGGATCTGCGCCGCGGCCGGCTCCAGCTCGATCCCATCGGCGGACGCGCGTGAGCGGAGCCAGTCTTCGAGCGTGCGCCCGGCGAGCTGGGGAAACTCGACCACGGCCGCCGCGGGCACCGAGGCGACGAGCCAGTGGGAGGAGGCGAGCTGCTGAGGGACCGCGACGGCCAGCACGGTGGTCGGATTCGGGGCGCGGATGTACTCGATCAGCGGCTCGGCCTGCTTCGGGCCGAGCGACTCGACGCCGCGGGCGACGACGAGCCGTCGCGGCGCCCCCCACGGAAGCGTCTCGGCGGCCCGGACGATGCCGTCCGCTCCCGCCTCGCGGGCCTCGAGAACTTCGCGGGACAGAACGAGCAGGCCGGGATCGGGACATACCGCGAGCGTCAGTCTCGCCAGGGCTTCTTCGAGGAGGAAGGCTTCCGGGCCGTGGAGCAGGACGACCGGCGCCGCCGGCCCCCGCGCGAGGCCCTCCCGCCAGGCGGCGTACCGCACTAGAAGCGGTCGACCGCGCGATTGACGATCTTGCGGCCGATCTGGAGAGCCGCCTGCTTGACGGCTCCCTCCTCGCGGCTGATCGTGTCCGAGACCTGGCCGGCGACGTCGAAGGTGACGTTTTCGACGAGTGCGTCCTGCTGCCAGATCAGCTCGGTGCGACGCAGGTCCCGGAAACGGACGTTCATCGTCACCGTCAGGCTATAGGACCGCAGGTTGAGCTTGCTGTCGTACGTCAGCGATTGCACCTGGTAGCCCGTCAGTTCTCCGTCGAGGATGCAGTCGGCCCGGTCGACCGAGACCACCTTCAGCCTGCCATTGGTGGTGAACGCGTTGATGACTGCCGCGGTGATCGTGTTCTCCGCCCCGGGTTCCGTCGTCCGGTTCTTGAACACGGGAACCGTCACGGTCTTGAGGTGGTCCGGCAGGTTGCCCTGGAGCGTGTAGCCGCAGCCGCCGGCGGCCACGGCGAGCGCGAGCGCGGCGAGCAGGATCGCGCGGGAGGCGCGGGGCGGGCGCATCAGCGCGTCACGATGTTGACGAGGCGGCCGGGCACGACCACGACCTTGGACACCTCGCGCCCGGCGAGCCACGGGCGGATCTTGTCCTCGGCGAGGGCCTGCTCGCGCACGGCCTGCTCGGGCGCCGAGACATCCACGGTGAGGCGGCTTCGGACCTTGCCGTCGACCTGGACCACGACCGTGACCTGCTCGCGCACGAGCGCGCCCGCGTCGGCCGCGGGCCACGGCTCCCGGAAGAGGCTTCCAGCGTGGCCGAGCGCCTGCCACAGCTCCTCCGTCATGTGCGGGCTCACGGGTCCCAGGAGCAGGAGGGTCGTCTCCGTCGCTTCGCGCAGCAGCGCGGCCCGCTCGGCCCCGGCGACGCGATCGAGCGAGTCCCGCTCGAAATCGTGGAGCGCGTTGACGAGCTCCATGACGGCGCTGATCGCCGTGTTGAAGTGGAAGTCCTTCTCGACGTCGGCGGTGACGCGCTCGATGGTCTCGTGGATCACGCGCCGGAAGGCCCGGCCCGCGTCGGACAGCGTGGCCGGAACGGCCGCTCCGGCCTTGATCTCGTCCATGTGGGCATGAACGAAGCGCCAGAGCCGGTTCAGGAACCGCGAGGCGCCCTCGACACCGCTCTCCGTCCACTCCAGGTCCCGCTCCGGCGGAGAGGCGAAGAGCGTGAAGAGGCGCGTCGCGTCCGCTCCGAACCGGCTGATCATGTCGTCCGGATCCACGACGTTGCCCTTGGACTTCGACATCTTGGCGCCGTCCTTGATCACCATGCCCTGCGAGAGCAGGGCCGCGAACGGCTCGTCCAGCTTGATCATCCCGAGGTCGCGAAGCACCTTGATGAAGAAGCGCGCGTAGAGGAGATGCAGCACGGCGTGCTCGATGCCGCCGATGTACAGGTCAACGGGCATCCAGTACTCGGCCGCTGCCCGCTCGAACATGCCCTGGTCGTAGCGCGGGGAGCAGTACCGGAGGAAATACCAGGAGGAGTCGACGAAGGTGTCCATCGTGTCGGTGTCCCGCCGCGCGCGGCCGCCGCACCTGGGACACGTCGTGTTCACGAACGACGCGACCTCGGCCAGCGGCGAGCCGCCCTTGCCGCTGATCTGCACGTCCTCCGGCAGCACGACCGGGAGGCGGTCTTCGCGCTCCGGCACCATGCCGCACTTCTCGCAGTACAGGATGGGAATGGGCGCGCCCCAGTAGCGCTGGCGGCTGATTCCCCAGTCGCGAAGGCGGTAGTTGATCTTCGACCGTCCGATCCCCTTCGAGACGAGCCAGTCGATGGCCTTGCGCTTGGCCTCTTCCACCGTGAGGCCGTCCAGGAAGCCCGAGTTGACCTTCACGCCGTCGCCCACGTACGCCTGCGTGTCCTGCCACCCATCGGGGCGCTTGACCGTGGCGACGATGTCCAGTCCGTGCTGCTTGGCGAAGTCCCAGTCGCGCTGGTCCTCGCCCGGGACGGCCATGATGGCGCCCGTGCCGTAGCCCATGAGGACGTAGTCGGCGACGAAGAGCGGGATTTCCTTCGCGGTGAATGGATTGACGGCGCGCGCGTTGAGCCTGATCCCGCGCTTCGGTCGGTCGGCCGCCATCCGCTCGATCTCGGATTCGCGCGCCACCTCCTGCCGGAACGCCGCCAGCCGCGCGCGCTCCTGGTCGTCCGTCGCCAGGTCGTCCACCAGCGGGTGCTCGGGCGCCAGCACCGCGTAGGTCATGCCGAACGAGGTGTCGGGTCGCGTCGTGAAGATGGTCACCGACAGGCCGGGGCGCCCGGCGATGAGCAGGTCGAACTCGGCGCCTTCGCTCTTGCCGATCCAGTTCTTCTGCATGGTCATCACGCGCTCGGGCCAGCCGGGCAGCCGCTCGCACCAGGCCAGGAGCTCCTCGGCATAGTCGGTGATCTTGAAGAACCAGCCCTCGATTTCCTTCACGGTCACGACAGAGTCGCAGCGCCAGCAGAGCCCGTTTTCGACCTGCTCGTTGGCGAGGACGGTCTGGCACGAGGGGCACCAGTTGACCTTGGACCGCCGCTTGTAGGCCAGGCCCCGTTCGAACATGCGGATGAAGACGAGCTGTTCCCAGCGGTAATAGGACGGATCGCACGAGGCGATCTCGCGGTCCCAGTCGTAGGACATGCCGAGACGCTTGAGCTGCGTCTTCATGTTGGCGATGTTCTCGTGCGTCCACACCGCGGGATGCACGCCGTTGTCGATCGCCGCGTTCTCGGCCGGCAGCCCGAAGGCGTCCCATCCCATCGGATGGAGCACGTTGTAGCCGCGCATCCACTTGAAGCGGGCCAGCAGGTCGCCGATCGTGTACACGCGCACGTGACCCATGTGGATGCGCCCGGACGGGTAGGGAAACATCTCGAGGCAGTAGTACTTCGGCCGGGAGGGATCCTCAGTGACGCGGAACTGCCCGCTGTCCTCCCAGGCCCGCTGCCACTTCGGCTCGATCTCTCGGAACGGATAGCGGTCTGCGCGATCTTCGCTGGCCATATTCCAATGGAGTTTCCCACACCTGGGAGAGAGGACGCAAGAAAGGCCCCCCGGGGGCGCGGGAACAACCCCCGGGGGAACGAGAGCCTACTGCTTCATCTTCAGATCCAGATTGATTGCCGCCGCGGCTTCCTTGGCCTTCGCCACGGACTCGGCGTGCTTGCCGGCCGCATGCAGCGCCTTGGCCTCGGCCGCCATCGCGGCCGCCTTCTTGGAAGCGTCGTCGGTCTTCCCGGCGGTCGCGTCCTCGATCTGCTTCACCAGCAACGGGCACTGATTCGCGACCGCCGCGCCGGCCGTCGCCAGTACCAGGACCAGAGCCATCATGATCTTCTTCATGTATTCACCCCCTTTCGTGTCGTACGGTATCCGTACAACGTCACACAGTCTAACCCCGATCGGCCCCGGACGGTTCCTCCGCTTGAGGGGCCGGGTGAAAGAAGTCGTAGATGCGCTGGGCGAGCTTCGGGGAGACCTTGGGCACGGCGGCCAACTGGCCGACCGAGGCCGCGCGTACCGCCCGCGCCGATCCAAGGGTCTTCAGCAGGCTCGTCCGCAGCGTGGGACCAACTCCCGGGATTTGGTCCAGCACGGAGCTGATCGTCCGCCGCGCGCGGAGCTTCTTGTGGTACGTGATGGCGAACCGGTGGGCCTCGTCCCGGATCTTCTGAAGCGCCTGCAGAGCGGGCGAGGTCAGGTCGAGGACGAGCGGCTCGAGCCGGTCCGGCGTGTAGACCTCCTCCGCCCGCTTGGCCAGCGAGGCCATCGGCACGTAGTCCAGGCCGAGGGCCTCGAGCGCCTTCAGCCCCGCGCCCAGCTGGCCTCGCCCCCCGTCGAGCAGGATCAGGTCGGGAAGCGCCCCATCCGTCTCCAGCACGCGGCCGTAGCGCCGGCTGACGACCTCGTGCATCGCGGCGAAGTCATCCGTGCCCACGACGGTCCGGATGCGATAGCGCTTGTAGTCGTTCTTCTTCATCTCACCATCCTGCCAGACCACCATGGATGCGACCGTCTCGCCGCCCTGGAAGGTCGAGATGTCGAAGGCTTCGATGCGGTGCGGGGACTCTGGCAGCCCGAGCGCGCGCTGAAGCTCGTCGAGCACGGCCTGCGTGCGGTTTCCGCGCGAGAGGAGATGGCTCTGCAGAGCCAGCGCCGCGTTCTCCTCCGCCATGGCCACGAGCTCGCGCTTCCTTCCCCGCTGGGGCGCGACGACGTCCACCCTTCCCCCGCGCCTCCCGGTCAACCATTCCGCGGTCAGTGCCGCCTCGGGCACCTCTTCGGACACGAGGATCTCCGGCGGTGGAACCACTTCGCGAGCATAAAACTGCCTGAGGAAGGCGGAGAGCACCTCCGCGTCGGTCGCCTCGGCGAGGCGGTCGAAGAAGAAGGACTCCCGGCCGAGCAGGCGGCCGCGGCGCACGAAAAAGAGCTGCACGCAGGCGTCCCTGCCCTGGCGGACCACGCCGACGATGTCCTGGTCGCTGTCCTCGGTCGAGATGATCTTCTGCCGCTCACGGACCGTATTGAGCGCCTGGACCCTGTCGCGCAGCCGGGCCGCCACCTCGAACTTCTCCTCGGTGGCCGCCGCCTCCATCTGCGCGGTCAGCTCCTGCGCCAGGCCGTCGTTCTTGCCCTCGAGAAAACGCTCCACGTCCTGCACCGTCCGGTCGTACCCCTCCCGCGTTTCGAGCCCCGTGCACGGCGCGTTGCAGCGGTGGATGTAGTACTGCAGGCACGGGCGGGCCTTCTTGCCGTCGATCTTGATCCTGCAGGTCCGGAGCGGGAAGAGCTGGCGGACCAGCCTCAGCGTCTCCCTCATGGCCGTCGCCGGGTAGAACGGCCCGAAGTACGCGGCGCCGTCGCGCTGGACGCGCCGCGCGACGACGAGGCGCGGGTATTCCTCGTCGGTCGTCAGCTTGAGGAACGGATAGTGCTTGTCGTCCCGCAGGATGATGTTGTAGCGCGGGTGGTGCTTCTTGACGAGATTGGACTCCAGGATGAGCGCCTCGAGCTCGTTGCCCGTGACGATGAACTCGAGATCGCGGATCTGCGTCACGAGGGCGTCCGTCTTCGCGTCGCGCGCCCGCGACTCCTGGAAGTAGGAGCGCACGCGGCTCCGGAGCGAGGCGGCCTTGCCGACGTAGACGATCTGCCCCTTGGCGTCCTTGTAGAGGTAGACGCCGGGCCGGTCGGGAAGCCGGGCGAGCTTGCCCGCGAGGTCGACCGCCGCCGCTACGGCGCGAGCCACAGCGTCACCACGAGGACGGCGAGCCCGACGGCCGCTGGAATCAGGACGCTCCACCGCAGCATGCGGTCGACGCGCCGCAGGAGCGGCGGGCGCGGGCGTCCGGGGCGCGGCGGGTTGAAGAACCTGAGCACCTTGGACAGCACGACGAGCGACTTGATCCTGTCGCGCAGCTCCGCGGCGCGCTCGAAGTCGAGCCGCCGCGCGGCCTCCTTCATGGCCGCCTCCAGCTCCGCGATGTGGCGCTGCAGCGCGGCGGGGCTCTCCCAGGCCGGCTCGATTTCCTTGGGCACCTCGACCGTGTAGTAGTCCCGCTCGGGAACGCTGTCGAGGAGGTCCTTCATTCCGCGCTTCACCGACTCGGGCGTGATCCCGTGCTCTCGATTGTACGCCTCCTGCACCAGCCGGCGCCTCTCGGTCTCGGCGATCGCCTCGCGCATCGAGCCCGTCACCGTGTCGGCGTACATGATGACCTCGCCGTTGACGTGGCGCGCCGCCCGGCCCGCCGTCTGGATGAGCGAGGTCGCTGAGCGCAGGTACCCCTCCTTGTCGGCGTCGAGGATGGCCACCAGCGAGACCTCGGGCAGATCGAGGCCTTCGCGCAGGAGGTTGATGCCCACCAGGGCGTCGTACTTGCCCATCCGGAGCTCTCGGATCACCGCCACGCGGTCCAGGGTGTCGATGTCGGAGTGGAGATACCGGACCCGGAGACCGTTCTGCTGGTAGTACTCCGTGAGGTCCTCGGCCATGCGCTTCGTCAGCGTCGTGATGAGCACCCGCTCGCCGCTCTCGGCGCGCGCGCGCACTTCGGCCATGAGGTCGTCGACCTGGACGCCCGCCGGCCGCACCGTGATCTTGGGGTCCATGAGCCCCGTCGGCCGGATGATCTGCTCGGCCACGGCCCCGCCCTCCCACGGCGTGCCCGGACCGCGCCGTCGCCCGCCGGCCCTGTCCAGCTCGTAGGGCCCCGGCGTGGCGGACACGTAGAGCGTCTGCGGCACCATCGCGGCAAACTCGTCGAAGTTGAGCGGCCGGTTGTCGAAGGCCGAGGGCAGGCGGAACCCGTACTCGACGAGGGCCTCCTTGCGCGACCGGTCGCCCGGGTACATGCCGCGTATCTGGGGCACGGTGACGTGAGACTCGTCGATGATCACGACGGCGTTCTTCGGCAGATAGTCCATGAGGGTCGGCGGGTTCTGCCCGGGCTTGCGCCCCGACAGGTGGCGCGAGTAGTTCTCGATCCCGTGGCAGTAGCCGATCTCGCGCAGCATCTCCATGTCGAAGAGCGTGCGCTGCTCGAGCCGCTGGGCCTCCAGCAGGCGGTTCTTCCCCTTGAGGAAGCGCAGCCGCTCGCCCAGCTCCTCCATGATCCCGGCCACCGCGCGCTCGAGCTGGTCGGCGGGCGTGACGTAGTGGCTCGCCGGATAGATCCGCGCGGCAGGCGCCCCACCCGTCGCGACTCCACGTAGCGGGTCGAGAGTGGACAGCTTTTCGACCGTGTCGCCCCACAGCTCCACGCGCAGCGCTTCCGCCTCCGCGGCTGCCGGGAAGATCTCCACGACATCCCCGCGGACCCGGAACGTCCCGCGCCGGAAATCGACGTCGTTCCGCTCGTACTGGATGGCGACCAGGCTGCGAATGAGCGCGTCGCGCTCGATCACCTGCCCGGCCTCGAGGGGAACGTGCATGCCCTGGTAGGTCTCCGGGGCGCCGATGCCGTAGATGCACGAGACCGACGCGACGACCACGACGTCCCGCCGCTCGAAGAGCGATGTCGTCGCCGAGTGCCGCATGCGGTCGATCTCGTCGTTCACGAGAGCGTCCTTCTCGATGTACGTGTCGGACTGCGGGATGTACGCCTCGGGCTGGTAGTAGTCGTAGTAGGAGACGAAATACTCGACGGCGCTCTTGGGGAAGAACGATTTGAACTCGCCGTAGAGCTGCGCCGCGAGCGTCTTGTTCGGGGAGATGACCAGCGCCGGCCTGCCGAGCCGCGAGATGACGTTGGCGAGCGTGAAGGTCTTGCCGCTGCCCGTGATGCCGAGGAGGACGCTGTGCGGGCGGCCGTCGACCAGCAGCTCGGCGAGGCGATCGATCGCGCGCGGCTGGTCGCCCGCGGGCTCGAACTCCGAGGACAGCCGGAACAAGGCGGTCAGGGGGACGACGGAACCGCGACGAGGTACTTCCGCCACGAGTCCAGGAAGCTCGTGGCGTGGGGATGCCGCATGAGGTGCACCGAGAACAGGAACTGCGGGTGCACCGGCTCGCGGATGAGCCGAAGGCGGGCCTCCTCCACCGTCCGGTTTCCCTTGAAGAGATTGCAGCGAAGGCAGGCGGCAACGACATTGGTCCACGTCGTCTGCCCGCCGCGGGAGCGCGGCATGACGTGGTCCACCGTCAGCTTCTCGCCTCGCCGGCTGCAGTACTGGCACGTGTACCCGTCGCGGCGGAGGATGTTCTTCTTGTTGAAGGCGACCCGCTCGAGAAACGGCTTGCGGATGTACGAGGCGAGCCTGATCACGGACGGCAGCGGGAAGGCCCGCGAGGGGGAGCGGATCACGCGGGGCGAGGACTCGACGCTCTCGGCCTTGCCGGCGAGCAGCAGCGTCACCGCACGCCTGGCGTTGGTGAAATGCAGCGGCTCATACGTGTAGTTGAGCACCAGGACCGCTATTTCATCCATGTCCGTCTGCCAAGGATAGTCAGCGCGCCGCGGCCTGTCAACTCCGGGCGCTCACACCAGCGCCCGCCAGAACGTCGGCGCGAAGCCCGTGAGCAGCAGAAACGCGGACACGAACCAGCGCCAGTCCCACACGACGAGAGCCAGGAGCGCGCAGAGGATGATGAAGCAGAGCGCGTAGAAGCGGACTTCGCGCCGGTCGGTCCACGCCCCCTTGCCCAGGATCATGGGCGCCTTGCCGGCGAGGTAGACCGGCGAGTAGATCAGGAAAAACGCGACGAGCAGGCCGGAGAAAGCCGTGATCCCGCCGAGGGCCCCAAGGAGCGCCCACGCGACCCACGCCACGGGCGTCGTCGCGCTCTCGGTGAAGAGGCGCGGAATGAACTCGGGCTTGTGGAAGACCACCAGGAGCGCCGTGGCGAACAGGGGCAGGATCATCTCGAGCCACGCCCACTTGGCGGAGCGCGGGCCCCACTTCGTGGATGCGTTCGCGGGGTCGGTAACCCTCCACTGCCCTGATCGGTTCGCCATGCCCGTCTCAGTCTTCGGCTAGTATCTCATAGAGGATGCCTTCCCGGAGACCCCGGTCGCTGACCACGAGGGCCTCGAAACCGAGCCTGTCGAAAGCGGCGAGGCAGATCGCCGAGCCCGGCACGATCAGATCGGCCCGTCCCGGCTCGAGGCACGGCAGGGCGGCGCGCTCGGCCAAGCCCAGAGCCGCCAGGCGGCGGCGCAGGCGCTCGACGGCAGGCCGCGTGAGGCGGTGGCCGTGCACGCGGGTGGCGTCATAGGCCTGGAGGCCGAGATCGAGCGCCGCCAGCGTGGTCACCGTCCCCGCGCTGCCCACGAGAGCCGACGCGCCGTGGCGCAAGGCAGGCTCCGTGAGCCCGGCCAGGAGCCGCGCGCCGACCTCGGATGCCATCGCATCGTAGGCCTCCGCATCCACCGGGCCCGGTCCCATGAAGCGCTCGGCGAACTCCACGACGCCGAGCCTCAGGCTCACGGCCCAGACCGCGCGCCCCGCGCGGGCCAGCACGAACTCGGTGCTGCCGCCTCCGATGTCGAAGAGTAGAAACTCGCCGCCGAGATGCGGCAGCCCCTCCGA
>WNFE01001455.1_pt1 | contig 17120 bp, 16 predicted proteins | sample 5400451 | NCBI WGS metagenome assembly WNFE01 (sample SAMN13153344, study PRJNA577476) | soil metagenome | isolation source: 200 cm saprolite under Douglas fir tree site 2 hole 2 | place: USA:California | collected 2015-04-18
TCCTTCGGCAGGCTGCCAACGTTGCGCGGATTATTGTAGTGATCTACGACTTTATCGCTGTATGCCATTGCTGCTCCTTAATCCTTAACTAGCCTTGGCTTTCGCAAGGTTGGTGCTGACCAAGCCCGCATCCTTGACGTCCTCTTCTTCCAGCGAAACGCTAGGAATCGACGCGGAACGCCCGGCGGCCAACTGCCGCAAAGCATCCGCCGAAATCTGCGTGTTCACTCCCAGGCTTTTCAGAAATGCACGCACTTGCTGAACTTCATGAAACGACCGCACTGCCGCGGTGCTCTCACCGTCCGTATCGTAGGGCACAAAGGAGACGCGAAACGCGGCACCGGTGCCTCCGATGGAGCGATGAATCCGAATTGTTCCTTCAATAGCCATTTGGTGTCCTTTTCATCCGTAAATTTCTTAGGCCGTTTGCCACTTCATCTTGGAGATGTCTATGCCTTCCTTAGCCATCTCATAGAGCGGCGAAAGCTCGCGGAGCTTGGTGACCACCTGAACCATCTTGTCCGTGACGTAATCGACCTCTTCTTCGGTGTTGAAGCGGCCCAGCCCGAAACGGATGGAGGTGTGCGCCAGGTCTTCGCCCACGCCTAGAGCTTTGAGTACATAACTGGGTTCCAGGGTTGCCGAAGTACACGCGGAACCGCTTGAAACCGCTACATCGTTTATGCCCATCAAGAGCGATTCGCCTTCCACGTAAGCGAAGCTCATGTTGAGATTGTTGGGTAGGCGGTGCTCCAGGGAGCCATTGATGTAGACCTCATCCAGCTTGGCCTCCAGGCCCGCCTTCAAGCGATCGCGCAAAGCACGAAGCCTCTTCGATTCTTCGGGCATCTCCTGCTGTGCGAGTTCGCAGGCTTTGCCGAGCCCGATGATGCCGGTCACGTTCAGCGTGCCGGAACGCATGCCGCGCTCGTGGCCGCCGCCATCAATGATGGCGGAAAGCTGCACGCGCGGGTTGCGCCGGCGAACGTAGAGAGCGCCCACACCCTTCGGTCCGTAAATCTTGTGCGCAGAAATGGACAGCAAATCGATGTTGTCCTTCTGCACGTCCACCGGAATCTTGCCGACGGCTTGCACGCCATCGACCGCAAAGATGATGCCGTGCTCCTTGGCGATTTTGCCGATTTCCGTCATGGGGTTGATGATGCCAATCTCGTTGTTGGCGTACATGATGGTGATTAAAATCGTCTTTGGCGTAATCGCCTTGCGTACGTCTTCGGGGTCAACCCGCCCATCGCGCTGCACCGGCAAGTACGTCACTTCGTAGCCGTATTTTTCCAGGCGCTTGCAGGTATCGAGCACCGCTTTGTGCTCAATGGCCTGCGTAATGATGTGGTTGCCCTTCTCGCGGTACATTTCCGCGACGCCCTTAATCATCAGGTTGTCGGACTCGGTGGCGCCGCTCGTAAAAATGATCTCCTTCGGCGTAGCGCCGATCAGCGAGGCCACTTGCGCGCGGGCATTTTCCACCGCTTCCTCGCCGGCCCAGCCGAAGGAATGGTTGCGGCTCGCGGCGTTCCCGAATTTCTCCGTGAAATACGGCAGCATTGCCTCGACTACGCGAGGGTCCACTGGCGTGGTCGCGTGATTGTCCATGTAAATCGGCAGCTTAACAGCCATGTCTTGTCTCCTAAGTCCGCAACTCGACGAGCGCCGGCTCTTGTGGCTCCTCGCTCATCTGAGAAATCGTTACCGTGCTGAGCACCTGCAAAATGCTTTCGTTCACTCGGCGCAGCGGTTCCCGCACCGAGCAGCGGTCCGTCGCATCGCAATTCCCGTGGCTGGTCACGCAAGAGGTGATCAGCACCGGGCCATCAATCGCGGAAATCACGTCCAACGCGCTGATTTGTCCGGGATCCTTGGCCAGTTGGTAGCCGCCGCTAGAGCCGTGCTTTGCGGCCACCACGCCGTGTCGCGCCAGCTTTTGCAGCACTTTGGCCATCAGCGTCGTGGAAATCCCGTATTCCTCGGAAATCTCATTGGCGCTGCAAGCATGGACGTCGCGGTGCGTCGCGAGATGCTTGACAGCAATCAAGCCGTAGTCTGCTTTTTTAGACAGCTTAAACATCGTTGGGCTTCCCGCCTCGAAGCCAGCTCATTCAATCCATATACGACTGATTTAGTCGCAAATACAACATAACCCAAAAACACCGAAAAGTCAAACCTGCTGAACAGTGGTAAACCCGGCAAACCCCCTGTTTGCTTCAGCTTAGATTAAGACTTTTTTGGTCGTAATTGGCCATCGATTTTCATTGAATGGGGCGAAAACGACATTGAATGGCAATTATCGCGGGTCGAACGGGGACTCTGCAGAATGCCAGCGTGCTAGGCTATTCGAACGGCGGAGGTCGCAATGCGATGACGGCAAGCTGTCCTAGGGGCTCTTTTGTCCGCGATCGGGCTTATTGCTCGGTGGCTGTTTTGGGCGGCACTGACTACTTCGGCGCGGCGCAGCTTCCGCCCGCGGCCACGGCTTCCACCAGCTTCTGTATCGCCGGCGCAGGCATGAGTAGAAGCTGCGCCTTGGGTTTCTGGACCTGCTCGATAACCGTAAGTTGCTGCGCTTTCCAGTCATCCGGCGCGGCTCCGCCTTTAGCAGCGAAGTCCAGCGCAGCCAAGCCGACTGCTGCCACGGCCGATAGGTCCTGTGAAGTTGCAGCGACCTCCTTCACCAGGAATGAGCGCTGGGCGAGCGGCTGCAGCCGGGCATCGTTGTCGCGCCATGCGGACAATTGCGCACGCAATTGTGCCGCCGCAGCGGCATCGCGGCAAGATGAAGAGGCAAGTCGATCCACTTGCTCGGCGAAGCGCCGCGCCACGTCGCTTTCCAGCGGGACGGCATCGACCACCCGATTCAGCGGAGTTGCACTGGTCGCCTCAGCTGGCGCAGTGGCCCCCCGCGTGTAGTCCTTTACCGGCTCAACCGCGTCCGCTAAGGTGCGCAGCGCTGTCAGTTGCTCCGGGTTGGCGCCGGGTCCGGCAATGCGCCGCAGCATCTGCGGGTAATACGTTCGATGCGTTAGCCCAAGCCATTCAAGCTGGGTGCTGACCGCGTGCAGCCGCGCGTACATGGAAGCAACATCTGTCACGTTTTGCGGCGACCACAAGCGCTCGGCGATAGCAACGTTGCGCGGCCAGATGCGCGAATCGATGTTTTCCGCATTCACATACTCGGCCCACATGCAGGATTCGCCGCCCAGAATCAACTGTTGTTGCTCGGGTGTGAGGCTTGCCGCCGGGCCGCTCATCGGGTCGCCCACGTAATGCCGCGCCGCCGACCAGCCCAGATCAAGATAGTAGCCATTGGAAAGAATGCCGTGATAGCCCAGCGCTGCCGCTCTTGCCAGCGATTCTTGTCCGCGCCAGGACTGAATCACGATGTCCTTCGGCACGCCGGGAATGAAAACCTCGTCCCAGCCGACCACGGCTTTGCCGTGCTTGGTGACGATCTTCTGGATGCGTTCACTGAAGTACGCCTGCAGCGCCTCGTTGGTTGCGAGATTGTGCGATTTCTTGAATTCCTGGATTTTCGGATTGGCGTCCCACTGCTTGCCGTTCACTTCGTCCCCGCCAATGTGGAAATAATGGTCGGGGAAGAGTTTGGTCATCTCTCCGACAAACTCATCTAGGAACTTATAAGTCTTCTCGTTGGTAGGATCCATCGCGGGGTCGAACACACCCCACTTGCGCTCAATCTCGTAGGGCCCGGGTCCGCTCGCCAGCTCAGGGTGGCCAACAAACCAGGCCGTGCTGTGGCCGGGCATGTCGAACTCCGGCACAACGCGAATTCCGCGGTCGTGCGCGTATGCTATCAGGTCACGAATTTCGTCCTGCGTGTAGTACAGCCCGTCTGAGCCCATAGTCTGCAGCTTCGGAAATTTCTTGCTCTCGACGCGGAAGCCTTGATTTTCCGAAAGATGCCAATGGAAAACGTTCATCTTCACCGCTTCCATGCCATCCAAATTGCGTTTGAGAACATCGAGCGGGATAAAGTGGCGAGCGACGTCGATCATCAGGCCGCGCCAGGGAAAGCGCGGCTTGTCTTGAATAGTGACTGCCGGAGCGGCGAAGCCGTCCGGCGAAACTTCCACTAATTGCAAAAACGTCTGCAACCCATGCATGGCGCCCAGCGGCGTTGGCGCTTCGATCTGCGCGCCATCGGCGGTAATCGAGAGCGCGTAGGACTCATCTTCGCCGAGCTCCTGGACCTCTTTGCTGGCCTGGTCTGTGTGCACGCTCAGCGTCGGCTTGGCGGACGCCCTGCCGGAAAGCGGAATTGCCGTTTGTCGCGATAGCTGCCGGAGAAAGCGTTGCGCCGCACGATCCAGTCGTGCTTCCGTGTGCCCGGTCAGCGCGACAGAAAAAGAGGAGTCAATGCGCAAGCTGCCGCTGCCAGTTTGCAGGTTGGCAGGCCATGGCATCAGATTGAGCCTGGGCTGCTCTTGCGCACTCGCTCCGGCAGCGCACAGCAGCACCGCAAACCCAACGACACACACCCGCTGTATCCAATGACCATTGCCCATTCCAGCCGACCTCCTAAGACGTTGCCGCTGCAATTCGCTCCGGCGGCGCAGGCCCGCATACTGGCATAACCCCAGGGCAACGCAAAACAGTTTCGCAGAGCCCGGCCCTGCACCGACGCTGTAGGAGTCGCGCTTCAGCCCGGCCATCGCAAGCGGCCAAATTGGTCGAAAAAAGTTTGCTGCCAGCGGCTTGGAAAGCCTGGGTTAGAATACAAACACCGTGCGGCTTGCATGAAAACGTCCATAGCCATCTATCCGGGTTCGTTTGATCCGGTGACCAACGGCCACCTCGACCTGATCGAGCGCGGCGAAAAGATGTTTGATTCCCTGATTGTGGCGGTATTGCGTAACGCGGAAAAGGCGCCGCTATTTTCGGTGGCTGAGCGTGTGGAGATGTTGCGCGAAGTAACCCGGCAATGGTCCGGCGTCGAAGTCGAAGTCTTCGACGGGCTGCTCGTTGACTATGCGCGCAAGCGCCACGCCGGGGTGATCCTGCGCGGCATTCGCGCCATTTCCGATTACGAGTACGAATTGCAAATGGCGCTGATGAATCGCAAACTCGAGCCGCGCCTGGAAACCGTATTCATGCTGCCCGGCGAAACTTATAGCTACTTGAGCTCGAAGCTTGTGCGAGAGATCGCGCAGCTCGGCGGCCCGCTGCAGGGATTGGTGCCTCCGGTGGTGGAGGAACGGCTGCGAGCAAAAGTTTCGTGAAGAATTTAAGCGACGCACGCCAGCGAATTGCTGGCGCCAACAACAAGAGGAGAACGCGTGCAACTGACTGAACGCATCAATCGCATCCAAATCTCGCCGACCGCGGCAGTGATCGCGGAAGCCGAAAAGCTGAAAGCGAAAGGGGTGGATATTGCCGACTTTGGCCCTGGCGAACCGGACTTTCCGACGCCGGAGCACATAAAGAAGGCCGCCATTCGCGCCATCGAGCAGAACTTCACGAAGTACACGGCCACCGGCGGCATCATGCCGCTGCGCGAAGCCATCTGCGCGTGGCACAAGCGCGAATTGAAATCGAATTACGAGCCGAAGGAATGCGTCGTCAATGTCGGTGGCAAGCATTCTATCTTCAACGCGGTCAGCGTGCTGGTGCAACAGGGCGATCAAGTCATTATCCCCGCCCCCTATTGGGTGAGCTATCCGGACATCGTGAAATACGCGGGCGGCACGCCCGTTCATGTGGCGACGCGGCCGGAAGACGGCTTCAGCGTGAAAGCGAGCGTGATCGAGAAAGCCATCGGCCCCAAGACGCGCATGGTGATTTTGAGCTCGCCGAACAATCCCACCGGTGGCGTCGTCCCTCCTGATGAGTACGAGCGAATTCTCGCCGCCTGCAAGAAACATAGAGTGTGGCTGATGAGCGACGAGTGCTATTCTCACTTCACCTACGATCCGCACAAGCCCTATTCCATCGCCAGCGTGGCGGACTCCAAGGAACACATCATCATCATCGGTTCGATGTCCAAAACCTTCGCTATGACCGGGTGGCGCATCGGCTACACGCTAGCGCCCGAAGCGCTGGTGCAGGCTTCGGTGAAGCTGCAGAGCCAATCGACCTCGAATCCCACTTCCATTGCACAGTACGCGGCGCTCGAAGCCATGCGGAGCTCGATGGATTCCGTTCCCGTGATGCTCGCGGAATACGCCAGGCGGCGCCGCCGCATCGTCGACGGTTTGCGCGCCATTCCAGGCGTGACTTGCGAGGACCCGGGCGGCGCGTTTTACGCGTTCCCGAACGTTGCGGCGCATCTTGCCAGCGGCGGCGCCGGCGAGGCACTCGCCAAAAACACCACCGATCTGGCCAAGCTGCTGCTCGATAAAGCGCGCGTCGCGCTTGTGCCCGGCGATGCCTTCGGCGCTCCGGGATACCTGCGGCTGTCATATGCGACGTCCATCGAGCGCATCGAGGAAGGCTTGCGCCGCCTCGAACACTTCTTTAGCCGCGCCGAGGCCGCCGCCTGATTCGCCCCTGGATTCCGTGCGACCTGAGCCAACACGCATTGAGCCAATCTTCAGCCCGCGCCTCTGGGGATCTCGTTCTCTCGCGCCCCTCTACCCCGAAAAATCCAATTTAGTCGAGCCGCTCGGTGAAGCCTGGCTCACCGGCGTCGATTGTAAAATCGCTTCTGGCGCGTTCGCAGGAAAGAGTTTGGGTGAAGCGTGGAGCACAATGCCCGTGGACTGGCGCGGTACTCGGTTGGCCTCTTGCAAGGGATTCCCTATTCTCGTGAAATTTATCTTTCCGCACGACAAGCTCTCCATCCAGGTGCATCCGGACGACGCCTATGCCGCGGCTCACGAACAAGCTGCCGGCGGCAAAGGAAAAACAGAAATGTGGTACGCGGTTTCCTCTGAGCCGGGCGCGAGCCTCCTCTTGGGCCTGAAGCCAGGTACGGACAAGCAAAAGTTCCTGGCGGCCCTGAAGGAGAACAGGCTGGAGGACATTCTCCAGTCCTATCTCGTAAGTCCGGGCGACATTTTCTTTGTGGCTGCGGGAACGCCGCACACCATCGGGCCACGCATGATCTTGTGCGAGGTCCAGGAATATTCAGACTTGACCTATCGCGTCTACGATTATGGCCGCGTCGATGGCAAGGGGAAACCCCGCGAATTGCACATCGACAAAGCGCTGGAGGTAATGAATTTCAACGCTGCAGCTCCGGCCAAAGTGGCGCCCCTGCCGTTGCCCAACGAGCGCGTCCACAAGACTTTGCTGGCGGCGTGTTCCTATTTCGCTGCGGAGCGGTGGGAATTTCAGGCCACCGTCCAAGCGGAATCCCGACACGACCACTTTGACCTATTCGTTGTCCTCGATGGAAGTGGCTACATTCACTGGCAAGGGGCGCCCCTGCCGTACCAACGCGGCCAATGCTGGTTCATCCCGGCGTCGCTCGAAAAGTTTTCTTTACAGCCGGAACAAAGCACCTCTGTAATTCGCACGTACGTCCCGGATCTGCCGCGCCTTTGTGCGGAACTCCGCCAAGCCGCCATTCCCGAAACCCAGCTTGCTCAAACGGTTTTTGCTTAGTACAAGAGACGCATGGCAACCGAAGCACTGACAGTGCACGCGGTAATCCTGGCTGGGGGTCGCGGCACGCGCTTCTGGCCGCGCAGCCGTACCCGCATGCCCAAGCAGTTGCTCAATATCGTCGGCAAGCAAACCATGTTGGAGCAGACCGTCGCGCGGCTGCGGCCGTTGATTCCCGCCGAGCGCATCTGGACGGTCACCAATAGCGAGCAAGCTTCCGAAGTGAAAAAGCAGTTGCCCCCCGCCGCGCGCAAACGTGTCCTCACCGAGCCAGTCGGTCGCAACACCGCCGCTGCCATTGCGCTGGCCGCCCTGCATGTCCGCCGTGCCGCGCGCGGAGACGCACTCCTCGCCGTTCTCCCCGCCGATCATTACATCGCTAATCCCGAGCGCTATCGCATCATCGTGCGCGCCGCCTTGGAAGTCGCTCGCCGCAAGGGCCGCATGGTCGTCCTTGGCATTCCGCCGACTCGGCCGGAAACGGGTTTCGGCTACATTGAGCGCATGGGCGAACCCCTCGATTCCAAAGGGTTTCCCGTGTATGCGGTGCGTCGCTTCACCGAAAAGCCCGCGCTTTCCGTCGCGAAAGTGTACGCCGGCTCCGGCGACTATCACTGGAACGCCGGAATGTTTTTCTGGCGCGCATCCACCTTTCTCGAAAATCTCGACAGACATCTGCCGAAAACCTTCGCGGCGCTGGAATCGCTCGGGGAAAGCATCGGAAAGAGCAGCTACGAGCGAAAACTTCGCGCCATCTATCCCAAGCTCCAAAACATCTCCGTGGATTATTCGATTCTCGAGCCTGCGACCCGCCAGCCCGTGCCTTCTGTCTTCGTTATTCCCGCCGAAATCGGCTGGAGCGACATCGGCTCTTGGGCCGCCGTTTACGAACTGCTCGCGAAACATCCCGGCGACAATATCTTGCCTCGCGACGGATACGCCCTGGACTCCAGCGGCAATCTTTTCTGGAGCGCTTCGAAATTCGTGGCCGCCGTCGGCATCAACGATCTCGTCGTGGTCGAAACCCCCGACGCGCTGCTGATTTGCCCGCGCGAGCGCGCCCAGGACGCCGGAAAAGTCGTGAAATGGCTGGAAGAAAATCGCCGTAAAGATTTGCTGTAGGCGGGCCAATCCGGCGTGTTTGCGAAACTTGCCCTTCGCGTATACTCAAACCCCATGCAAGCGATCCTTTTTGGCACCGACGGCTGGCGCGCCATCATCGCGGAAGAATTCACCTTCGCCAACGCGCGGATCGTCGCACACGCCATCGCGCGCTACGTAGTGCGCGGCGAAGACGCACGAAAGGGCGTGCTCGTTGGTTATGACCATCGCTTTGCGTCAGACACCATCGCCGCCGCGGTTGCCGATGTCATCAGCGCCACCGGCACTTCCGTCTGGCTAGCCGACAAGCCCTGCCCCACACCGGCGATTTCGCTGCTGGTTCGCCAGCACAAAGCAGCCGGCGGCATCGTCATCACCGCCAGCCACAATCCCTACCGCTGGAACGGCATCAAGTACAAAGCCAGCTATGGAAGCAGCGCGTTGCCGTCGATCGTCGCGCAAATTGAAAGCGAGCTCGCAAAAGTTCTGCGCGATGGCGTCCCGCCGCTTCCGCCACGGAAGGATTTAATTCAGCCGCTCGAGCCGCGCGCCCCCTACCTCGAAACCATCGAAAAATTGGTTGATTGGCAGCGCCTCCGCTCCGCCAAGTTCCGCTTCCTCTGCGATCCCATGCACGGCTCGGCCGCGGGACTGCTTCGCGAACTGTTCACTCGCAACGGCGTCGCATGCGACGAAATTCGAGGGACGCGCGATCCGCGCTTCGCGGGAATTAATCCTGAGCCTATCGAGCCGCACATCGAAGCCGCCAGACAAGCGGTTCGCGCGGGAAAATACGACGCGGCGCTCTGCGCTGATGGCGACGGCGACCGCATCGGCGCCATCGATCGTGACGGCGCGTTCATAAACCCGCACCAAATCTTTGCCCTGCTCGTTTGGCATCTTGCCGGCACGCGCAAGCTTCCCGGCGACATTGCCAAAACTTTTTCGGTCACCAAGCTGATCGACAAGCTCGCCGCAAAGTTTGGCCGCAAGCTGTACGAAGTTCCCATCGGCTTCAAATACATTTGCGAGCTGATGCTCGAGCAGAATATTTTGATTGGCGGCGAGGAAAGCGGCGGAATCGGCACCAGCCTCTATATTCCCGAGCGCGACGCCACCGTGGCGGCATTGCTGCTCGCGGAATTAATGGCCTGGCACGGCAAATCGCTCGGCGAGCTGGTCGGCGCGCTGCATGCGGAATTTGGCGAATATCATTACGGCCGCGTCGATCTCGAAGTAAAGCCCGGCCAAAAGGAAAAAGCCGTCGCGTATTTCTCCGGTGGCAAGCTGAAAAAACTGCTGGATTGGCCGGTAATCCGCCGCGAAGACATGGACGGCATCAAACTCTATCTCGGCGAAATCGGCTGGGTGCTGGTCCGCGCTTCCGGCACGGAAAATCTTCTGCGCGTGTACTCGGAAACGTCCAAGCCGGAAACCACGCAGCGTGTTCTCGCCGCCGTAACCGAGACTGTGCATGGTCTGTAGCCAATTCGAGGTATGCAATGGAAACCATCAATCTGAAGGAAAAATTCAGCCGCTTCTCTGATTACACGAATCCACGGGTCATCGGCGAAATCAATGACATGCAGGTCAAAGCCGTCAAGCTCAAAGGCGAGTTCATTTGGCATCACCACGAGGTGGAAGACGAGCTATTTCTCGTCGTCAAAGGCACGCTGCGCATGAAATTCCGCGACCGCGAAGCCATCGTTCGCGAAGGCGAGTTCGTGATTGTCCCTAAGGGCGTCGAGCATTGCCCCGCTGCCGACGAAGAAGTCCACATCGTACTAATCGAACGCAAATCCACCCTGAATACGGGTAATATCGTTAACGAAAGGACCGTCGCCCAGCCCGAGCGCATTTGACTCGCCCAGCAATTCGCTCGCGTCGAAGACAAATCCCCATGGAACGCCGCTTCTACACCCTTGACGTGTTCACCACCACGCGCTTCGAAGGCAATCCACTCGCGGTCATTACCGACGGCGATGGTCTCTCCAATGACGCCATGCTCGCCGTCGCGCGCGAGATGAATCTTTCAGAAACCGTCTTCGTTCAGAAGCCCACCGAAGATCAAGCATTGGCGCGCCTGCGCATTTTCACCACGCGCGAAGAGCTGAAGCTGGCCGGCCATCCGGTCATCGGCACTTGGTTCTTGCTGGCGGAGTTGGGCGTGGTGCCCGCGCAGGAAGGCGGCGTGCACGTTCTGCAGCAAACTGGCGCGGGAGTGCTTCCCGTCGAAATCCGTTTCAAGGATGGCCGCCCGCAGCGCGTCACCATGACGCAAAAGGACGCCTCGTTCCATCCCGCAAAGCTCAACAAAAAAGCGCTTGCATCGGCGCTCGGTTTGTCGCCAAAGGATTTCGATCCCAAGCTCGAGCCCGAATATGTCTCCACCGGCATTTTTAACTTGATGGTTCCCCTTCGCAACCGCGGCGCGCTTGGGAGAATCGTCATGAACATGGTCGGGCTGCGCAAGTTGCTAGGCAGGAACGGCACCATGGCCTACTGCTTTGCATGTGGCGATAACGGCAAAGCTTTCTCGCGCGGCATGCTTCCCTGGGAGCTCTACGAAGATGCCGCGACTGGTTCCGCCGCCGGCGCGCTAGGCGCGTATCTCGTCAAGCATGGCAGGCTTTCTCCTGCCCACACGCTCAACATCCTGCAAGGCGAAGAAATGGGCCGGCCCAGCCACATCGAAGTGGAAGTAACACAAAACGGCAGAAAGCTGGTGCCCCGCGTCAGCGGCGCCGCCGTAAAAGTTTTCGAAGGCACCATCCAGATCTAATCGCGCGGACCGCTATCCCTCCGCGAGCACGCTCGCCAGCGCCGAACTCAAATCACGGTCGCCGAATCGATGCCCAAGCTGTTCCAGTCGTGAGGGAGCCACCCGTTGGCTGGCTAGCAGCAGCGCCCCTGCCATTTCACCGAGCGCAAGCTTCAGCGCAAACGCCGGCGTCGGCAGAATTGCCAGCCGGTGCATCGCGCGTCCTAGCGTTTGCGCAAAATCCACGTTGCGCACCGCCTGCGGACCCACCACATTCACGGCGCCGTGGATCGCTCTATTTTCCAGAACTTTGCGAATCACCGCGACCGTGTCCTGCAGCGTAATCCACGACATCCATTGCTGCCCCGAACCTATTCTTCCGCCAACGCCAAACTTGAACGGCCGCATCATCTGCGGCAGCGCACCGCCCTGCTTCGCCAAAATAATCCCAAAGCGCAGGCGCGCCACTCGCATCCCCAGCGCCTCCGCCTTCACCGCTTCCGCTTCCCACTCCTGGGCCAGGCGCGCCAAAAAGTCGTCGCCCGGCTTGCTCGCCTCCGTCAACACTTCGTCACCGCGATTGCCGTAGTATCCGATCGCCGATGCGGAGATCAGCGTCTTCGGTCCATCCTCGAGCTTTTCCAGCGCGCAGACCAGCTCACGCGTAATGTGCACGCGGCTCGACCGCAAAACTGCCTTGCGCTCTTCGCTCCAACTTTCCCCCGCGATCGATGCGCCCGCCAAGTTCACCACCGCATCCGCGCCCTCAATTTTTTCCCCGTCAGCGCCGAATGGCTCGCCTTCCAGGTCGCACGTATTCGGATTCCACGCGACGTTGACAATCCTTCCCGCATCGCTCTTCTGCCCTGATCTTCCGTTCTCCTCTTGGCGCAGTTCGCTGCCGCTCTTGCTGTCCTCTTTCTTCGCGCCGGTGCGTACCAGCCGGACCACTGTGTGCCCATCACGCACCAGCGAATTCGTCAGCGCGGTGCCCACGAGCCCGCTCGATCCGGCAATCACAACTTTCATGGATTCTCCGTCAATTTCAGGACAGCTTCCGCCGTTTCCCGCGGCGATGCCCTGCCCTGACTTCCCGCGGGCCTTCAGACCCCTTGCAGCGTGGTGCTGGACGCTGCCTACCAAGCACGCTACGCACTCCGCCCGGCGGGGTCAAGACGGGGCAACCCAAGGTGTGGTTGAACGCCGGCCACTAGCGCTGGCCGCGCGCCGCGCCGCAGGTTACAATTCCTCCGTGAGCAGCGTAACGCGGTCCATCCAGGTGAAGGTTCTGTTCTTCGGCCGCCTCAAGGAAGTCGCGGGTGGAGCGGAGGAACTGGTCGAACTCAGTCCCGGTTCGCGCATCGAGGAACTTTTCGCCAGCTTCGTTGCGCGCCGGCCGGAGTTCGCCCGCTACCGCAGCTCTCTGGTGGCCTCTCGCAATCAGGAATTCGCCGCCTGGAGCACCCCGCTGCAACCTGGCGACGAAATCGCTTTTCTTCCACCGGTAAGCGGCGGCTGACGCCAACTCGATGTCCACTCCCCCCAGCAGCGACCTTATCTTGCTCGCCCACAACCCCATCGACGCAGACGCTCTGATCCGCCATGTCCGCACTGGTGCGGACGGCGCCATCGTCACCTTCGACGGATGCGTGCGCAATCAATCCCACGGCCGCCGTACTCTCTACCTCGACTACGAAGCCTACGAATCCATGGCCCTGACGAAAATGCGCGAGATTGCCGCCGAACTTCACGCCAAGTTCCCGATTGACCGCGTAGCCGTAGCCCACCGACTCGGCCGCCTCGAAATCGGCGAGACCAGCGTGTTCATCGCGGTCAGCGCCCCGCATCGGGCAGCGGCGTTCGATGCCTGCCGTTTTGCCATCGACACTCTCAAACGCTCGGTTCCGATCTGGAAGAAGGAATATTTCGAAGACGGCGCCGTCTGGGCCGACGGTGAACTTCCTCCCATCCCTCAAGATACGCAGAGCCGGAAACGTGCATCCTAACTAGCGATGCGCGCGACCCTTAATCCAGCCCACTTGCTTGCATTCTTCCTCTGCGCGGTGTTGCTCGCCGGCAATTTGCCTCAGGGCGGTGCGAGCTTCGCGCAAGACAAGCCCAACCGTCCTCCATGGGCGCAGAAATCCAAGAGCGCTAGCGCCGAAAAAAGCCAGCCCGGCGAAACCGATAATTCGCAGGACAGCACCGCGCAGCGCGGCCGCATTCGCGTCAACGTCAATCTTGTCAACGTGCTCGTCAGCGTGCTCGACGAACACAATCGCCCCGCGCCCGATTTGCCGCGCGAATCCTTCCGGCTTTTCGAAGAAGGCGTCGAGCAGAAGATTGACGTCTTCGAGTCCGAAACGCAATTGCCCCTCGACCTTGCGCTGATGATCGATTCCAGCCTCAGCGCCCACAAGGAAATCGCCTTTGAGCAGGAAGCCGCCGCCCATTTCATCCGCCAAGTCCTCCGCCCCGGGGATCGTCTCGCCGTTTTCGCTGTCGGTGAAAGTGTTACCGAGTTGGCGGGCTTTTCGGACAACGTGGCCACTCTGCAGGCCGCGGTGCACAGAATGCCCAGCGACGCCGGCACTTCCATCTACGACGCCATCCTGCTCGCCTCTCGCTCCCTTGAGCACCGCGGCGAAGATCGCCGCCGCGTCATCATTCTGGTCACCGACGCCGGTGAAACCACCAGCACCTCCGATTTCGACGCCGCCCGAAAAGCGGCCGTGCGCTCCGGCTCGCTGCTGTACACCATTGTCATTCGCCCGGTAAAAAACGAAAGCGGCCGCAACACCGCCGGCGAGCACGCCCTGGAGACTATTACGGACACCATGGGCGGCGCTATGTTCTTCCCCGATGCCGCCAGCGAACTCGACGGCATCTTCGACCGCATCGATCGCGAGCTGCGCACCCAATACCGCCTCGGCTACTACCCCAATCCCCGCGGCCCCGCAAACACCTATCGCCAACTCGAAGTCAAAGTCCCCGGCAAATACCAGGTCCGCCACCGCAAGTCCTACCTCACTGGTCCACAGTAGGCAGTTCCGCCGGTAGCGCGAAACGGAATGTGTTTGCTTAACAGGAGTTTACTGCCCGGCGGCGGCGTGCCTGGATTCTGTGGCCACAATTCTCTGTCGCTTCATCGAGTAAAGTGCCGAATCTGCTTCGCACAAGAGGCTCTCGATGGTGTTGCCGTTTTCAGGATAGACGGCAACTCCGACGCTGACAGAAAGCTTTGGTCCTTTGCCGTCATTGGCAACGCTTTCACAGACACGTCGTGCCACCCGGTTGGCCGCCCCTGCGGCAGTCTCCGGTAAGACCAGAGCAAACTCGTCTCCGCCGAAGCGCGCAGGAGTATCGATGTCTCGGCAACAAGAGCACAAAACATCGGCCAATCGGCAAATCGCTTGGCTCCCTATCAAATGTCCGTGGCGGTCGTTGATCAGCTTCAATCCGTCCAGGTCAACGAACAACAACGCAAATTCCCGGCTCGTGCGCTTGCTACGCTTAATCTCCAAATCGAGCACATCCACCAGGCGGCGATAGTTGGCCAGACCGGTCAGCGGGTCGCTGGCTGCCAGTCGACGCAGGTGATCCTCCAGCTCTCGCTGCCTGGTAACGTCTTCGGCGATAACCTCATAGGCTTCCAACTCGCCCTCTTCGCTGAGGACTTCTCGTCCACTGAGCCGGACCTTCAGGGTCGCATGGTCCTTCCGCTTCCATTCTATTTCGATGGGATCGACGGAAGCATCCGCTGTGGATTGACCCAGCAATTGCACTCGTCTTCCGGGGTCTTGAATAATTTCGCGCGCAAGGTCTAGGGCCAAGAGTTCTTCTCTTGACTCATAACCGAGCATCCTCATCATCGCCTCGTTCACTTCCAGAAACCTGCCGTCGAGACTGCAGCGGCAAATCCCGTAGCATAGATTTCCTGCCAGTGCGCGGTAACGTGCTTCCGACCGTCGCAAATCCTTTTCGGCGCGATCGCGTTGGTTGCGCAACACTTTCTCATCGAGAGCTCGATGAACGGCCACAGGTAGATGGCCAATGCTATCCATCTCAAGACAATCAGCAGCGCCTTTCAGGATGAACTCCGCGGCGGTTTCGCGTTGCAAGCCGTGGACCAAAAATATGAGGGGGATGTCCTTCTTCATCTGGCCCAAGAGGTCCAGCACCTGCGTTTCTTGCCAGTTTGGGCTGGGGTACTCGGCCACGACAAGGTCAAAGAGCTGCGAACGCAGCCGTTCGGCGAACTGCTTGGGAGTGACAACTACATCTGAGCTGACCGTGAATCGCACCCTCTTGAGTTCATGCAAGCAACGCTCAACATCTGCTGGGGAACGATGAACAAAGAGGATTCGCAGGAGATTTCGTGCGTGCCTGGGCGCGTCGCGGGCAGAAGCTCGTTCCACTTGCTCGAGGTTGCGTTCAGCTTTCGAAGACATGGCCGGCCTGGCTAAAATCCCGGGGCGGCAGTTCCCTTCAAGGTCCAACTGCCCCCCGCTCCTAGTCGGGGTCAAGTAATAAAGCTAGCGAGAGAGGACTGTTGCTGTCCAGCGATATATGAGTACTAGTACAGTAATAACCGTTAACCGCTGCGGCACATTTCCGGCGGGCTCCGGTCCCGGAAATTTATAGCATTTCTCTTTAGGAGGCCGGGGCTTCAGCCCCGGCGTAATGCTGTCATCCCGAACCCGCTCGCGCCTTCTGCGAGCGGTGTGAGGGATCTGCTTTCGCGTCCCGTAGCGGCCATCTTTAGATGGGCGCGGCTTGGCTGCGCCAAGACGGAGACCAGCAGTTTCCTAAAACAGTGTTATCGACTCTCTGCACGAAGGGCTCCGACACAAACCCCCGCCACCCTCCCCCATTGTCATCCCGAACTCGCTCGCGCCTTCTGCGAGCGGTGTGAGGGATCTGCTTTCGCGTTCCGTAGCGGCGGGCTTCAGTCTGCGGCGCCTTTCCTATCTTCTAAGGTAGAATTATCGCGTGGGGCTGTAGCTCAGATGGATAGAGCAGCAGTTTCCTAAACTGCGTGTCGCGAGTTCGACTCTCGCCAGCCCCACCATCATCCCGACCAAAGCCCAACTAGCCCAAGCCGCATCCCACCAAGGCGGTTTCTCGGACAACACAGCAAGGAGGAATCCCATTGCGCCGAGAGGCTATAACACAATTACGCAGCGCGTACGGTATCAGAGCGTAGTAATATTTCCCGCCTTAGAACTCATCCGGGTGACGCCACGCGAGCAAACCGTCCTCCGCGCTTTTGCGATTCGAGGCTCCTGAGCTGGCCAGGCGCCAGCGCCGTGAAGGAATGCCGGGTGCCCCAGGCGTCGTTTTTACGCCTGGGCCCCCCCAGCGCAAAGCCTCAAAGCCCGCTTGCGCAAAGTCCTGGTCACAGCGCCTGGAGACTGTCCGTCCTCAACAGCATTTCTGCGGTGCCATGCTAAGATTCGTTCGCGGCACGACGGCAGAATTTACGGTTGTTTGACGGGAGGGCGCCATGATTCGAGAACGAGCACTAAAGGCCGTGTTGATACTGGTAGGGCTGCTCTTTTCAGCTGGCGTTTATCCCTTGACGATGTTTCTATCGCGAGAGCCTGCGTTGGCGATGATGCTCAGCCTTTATGTCACGCTAGGGATTTTCTTGCTGCTGGCAGTGCGTAACCCGTCA
>WNFE01001458.1_pt1 | contig 17117 bp, 15 predicted proteins | sample 5400451 | NCBI WGS metagenome assembly WNFE01 (sample SAMN13153344, study PRJNA577476) | soil metagenome | isolation source: 200 cm saprolite under Douglas fir tree site 2 hole 2 | place: USA:California | collected 2015-04-18
ACACCGACGCTCTTCCCCGCCGGCTCCATCCGATCTGGACCAGCTTATTCACGAGCGCCTCCGCCTGGGAATTGTGTGCACGCTGGCCATGCATGACTCGCTGACCTTCACCGAGCTGCGCGACCTGCTGCAGACCACCGACGGCAACCTCAGCGTACAAGCCCGCCGGTTGGAAGAGGCGGGATATATCACCTGCGTCAAACGCTTTGAGGGCCGCAAACCCAAGACCACCTATAAGCTCACGGCACGCGGGCGCGCAGCGCTAGAAGACTATCTGGAAGTCTTGTCAGAAATGCTGCCGCATTCTTCGCAGCACAGCAAATCTGCGGCAAACGCGCGGCTTTCCCTGCGCACTTTAACGGCTGAAAGTTAGACTGCAATTGCAATGCAATAAAACGGCGCGATAGTTTGGCTATCGTACTTTACATTGTAAAGTACTCCTGAGAGAACTTATGATAATACGACGCATCCTGGCTTTGATCTTAATCTTTGTCTGCACCACGATTGCATGGATGATTTTGGGCGCCACAATTTTTTATCGCACCGATGATGTTGATAAGCGGCTGCAAGAGCAGGTTGCCTCCACCTGGGGCAGTCCACAGGAGCAGACGCCGCCAACGGCCGTATACACAGTCCTGACGACTAAGAAGGTACAAACCACATTGCCCGATGGCAAAATCGCGGAGCACACCGAGACCGTACCCTCAGAGGTCTCCCTTCCCCTCAATGGCACCGACGCTGACGTCAACTTGAACCTTGAATACCGGCAGAAAGGGCTGCTCTGGTACAGCCTCTACAAGGTCACCTTCGGCGGAACGTTTGACTTTCACAACCCCAGCAGCCAGACAGAAGCTGTACTCTTTCGCGTCAAATTTCCCGCGCAGCAGGCCATCTATGACGATTTTGTGATGTCCATCAATGACGTCCCGGCGTCTGTAACCAATGAGGAAGGCGTCGCCACGGCGACCGCCTCTGTCCCTGCCGGGAGCGATGCCCGCCTGCGTGTGAGTTATCGCTCGCAGGGCCTGACGAGCTGGTACTACAGCTTTGGCGGCAGTGTGGCGCAGGTGCGAAAGTTTCGGCTGCACATGACCACCGACTTCAAAGAGATAGATTTTCCCGAGAACACTCTTTCTCCCACCGAGAAGCAGGCTACAGACAAAGGCTGGAACCTGACCTGGGCTTACAACAACCTGGTCTCCGGGTTCAATATCGGCATGCCCATGCCGCAAAAGCTGCAGCCCGGACCGCTGGCCGGACAGATCAGCTTGTTTGCACCGGTGTCACTGTTCTTCTTCTTTTTCCTGATGTTCATTATTACCACCATGCGCGGGATTGATCTGCATCCCATGAATTATTTCTTCCTCGCCGGCGCTTTCTTTGCCTTTCATCTGCTGCTGGCCTACACGGCGGACCTGATCTCATTGCACCTGGCGTTTATTATCTGTTCACTGGTCTCCATGTTTCTGGTCATCAGTTATCTGCGGCTGGCAGTTGGAATTCGTTTTGCTGCGGTGGAAGCCGGACTGGCACAGTTTGTCTATCTCATCCTGTTTTCCTATGCCTTCTTCTTCAAAGGACTCACAGGATTGACCATCACCATCGGCGCTATCGTGACGCTTTTTGTTGTGATGCAGATGACGGGAAGGATCCGCTGGTCGGAGAAATTCGCGGAGCAGAAGCCGGTGGCGAGAACGCTTTAGCCTTTGTAAACCAGGTCCACCACCGTGCAATCATCCTCGAAGGCCGACTCGGCGCAGAACTGGATGACGCTTTGCAAAAGATTTTCCACCGGCGAATGTGAAGTAGCGGCGGCCTGCAGGCGTTCATCACCGTAGAATTCGCCCTTGGCATTCTGCGCTTCGGTGATTCCATCGCTAAAGAGCACAATGCGGTCGCCGGGTTGAAGCTTCAACGTAGCGCTGGCATAGACCGCATCGGGCATCAGACCAACCGGCACCGAAGCATCCTCCAGCCGCGAAGCGCCATTGCTTCTTACCAGGATCGGCGAAACATGCCCGCAGTTCATGTATTCCAAACTGCCCTCGCGGGTAAGGCGGGTCAGGATCACGGTTGCGAACTTGCCATCCAGGTTTTTCTGGCACAAGTAGCTGTTGGTCGCTTTCATAATTTCGGGGAGCGTGACGTTATTGGTGAGCTGGGAGTAGATCATGCCCTGCAAGATCGAGGCCAGCAGGGCGGCGGAAATTCCCTTTCCGCAAACATCCGCCACGATCACCGCCAGGCCGTCGCGGGTCATGATCACATCAAAAAAGTCTCCGCCGATCTCTTTGCAGGGGATGCTGCGCGCGCGCACCGTAGCAAAGCCCAATTCAGGAATGTTCACCGCCATCAGGCGTTGCTGGATGGAAGACGCAATGTTCAGTTCTTGCTGCACCTTACGCGTCTCTTCTTCCGCCTGCACCAGCTTGGCGTTTTCCAATAATGAAGCCGCTTCCGTAGCGATGGCGCGCAGAACATCGCCGTTCGTAGCGGAGAAATCGGTGCCGATCGTGCGGCTGTCGAGATAAAGCACTCCCGCACACTCTTCGGATACGTTGGCCTGAGAAGCTTTCTTTTCACGGAGCTTGGATTTGCGCAAGGGAATGCAGATGATAGTACGCAGCTCGTTGGCCACAATGCTGCTCCGCTGCGTCAACTGGCTGGATTTGAGCGCATCCTGTACCAGAAATTCGGAGGTCGTGTTGGCCGCCTCTTCCAGCAACGAACGCGAGATGGTACCGTCGTCCGTTAAGGGAACGCCCTGCGCATTCTGTCCTACCGCCAGCTTGACCTGGCCTTCTTCATCCAATAGAAATACGTATCCACGCTCGGCGCGCGTCAGCTTAAGCGTGGTGTCAATCAAGGTCAAGAGCACATCTTTCAGTACACCGGCGGTGTTGAGCTTGCGGGCGGCCTCCAGGAAGAACGTCAACATTTCCAGATCAGATTTCGGGGCCTGTCCGGGAAGCGCCGTCACCTGGTTGAGGAATTCGCGGGTGGTAGACGTGGGTTTATCAGGGCTGAAGATCAGGAAGCCGGCAGCAGGCACTCCGAACTCCAAACGGTCATTCGGTTCCAGACGCCTGCGCTGAATGCGCTCCCCATTGATGTAGGTCCCATGCTTGCTGTCGTGGTCTATGAGGTAGTAGTCATTCAGCTCCTGCACGATGGTGGCGTGATCGCGCGAGACGTGGGGGTTCTTCAACACAATATGGTTGTTCGCCCTTCTGCCGATGGAGATGGGCGTGCCCTCAATGGGAACGGTCTGCTGTTTGCCATCCCTGATCAACAGCAGATAGGGCCGTGCACCCGCAGACGATGTAGGTTGTGAAACAGCGCCACTGGAGGACATCTTGCTTATTCTCTGGAAAAAGGCCTTTGGCGAGAGCTTATCACAACCGCCAGCAGGATTTTGTTGCTTTATTCTTTTTGAACCTAGTAGATGCCAATAAGGGTAACTGGCGGAGATAGAACGCAGTTCGGGCAGATGAATAATTCTTAATCATTGCTTTCGTATGAACCGTTATTGCGATGACGAATCTGCGCTTGGACGTTCTTTCTGGCGGCATTTGGAACACACTCCGCCAAATTCCAGCCGGCCGGTCTTGATGCCGAAATCGCACTCCTGTTCCACTTGCTTGCAGAGTTTTGTGAAAAGTGGGGTCTGAAATTCCTGAATTTCTCCGCAACGAAAGCAGGCCAGATGAATATGACTGCGCAGGCGCGTGACCTCGTAGTAATGCTTTTCTCCCTCGATGTGCATCAGGTCAAGCTCATCCACCAAGCCAAAGCGCTTGAGTAACGTAAGCGTACGGTAAATCGTCGCCAGATTGATGCGTGGGTCTTTGCGCACGGCCAGCTTCCACAACGATTCAGCGTCGAGATGGCGTGAGGATGCCTGGATCAGCTCCAGCACAATCTCGCGCTGGTGCGTCATACGCACGCCCCGGTCGGTCAATTCATCGCGCAGGTTCTTCCGAGGGGACAGTTGTTCCATGGCAAGCACCTAAAAATACAACTTTAACTGCAAAGCTGGGATCAACTCACGCGTGCACTGCCGACAGCTCTTTCACAATACTGGTGAGGAACGCCTTGGCGTCGCCGAAGAGCATTAGCGTCTTATCCAGGTAATAGAGTTCGTTATCAATACCGGCGAAGCCTGGGTTCATGCTACGCTTGATGACCATGACGGTGCGCGCCTGATCGGTGTTGAGAATAGGCATGCCGTAAATGGGACTGCCCTTGTCGTGGCGCGCGGCGGGGTTGGTGACATCGTTGGCGCCAATCACCAGCGCGATATCTGCCTGCGGGAACTCTCCGTTAATGTCATCCATTTCGAACAGCTTCTCGTAAGGAATATCGGCCTCGGCCAGCAGAACGTTCATATGGCCTGGCATGCGTCCGGCGACCGGATGGATGGCAAAGCGCACGTCCACGCCCCGCTTAGTGAGTAAATCGTATAGTTCGCGCAGCTTGTGCTGCGCCTGCGCCACCGCCAATCCATATCCGGGAACTACAATCACCAACTGGGAAGAATTGAGCATCTCCGCAGCTTCCTCCGGGCTAGCCGAGCGCACCGGCTTCTGCTCGACCTTGGCAGCGGAAACCTGCAGTTGCCCGAAGGCGCCGAACAACACATTGGTAAACGACCGGTTCATGGCCTTGCACATGATGACCGACAGAATGAAACCCGAGGCGCCATCGAGAGCACCGGCAACGACCAGCACTTTGCTGTTGAGCACGAGGCCCAGCAGGGCGGCCGAGAAGCCCGCATACGAGTTCAAAAGCGAAATGACCGTGGGCATGTCGGCGCCGCCAATGGGAGTGACCAGCATGATTCCGAAGACCAGAGCAACGACCACCATGGCGTTGAAGACGTGCGTGTATTCCGGATGGATGATGAGAATCAGCATCAGGATAACCGCCGTACCGAGCACAGAGAGGCTGACGAAGTTCTGTCCTTTATACGTAATGGGGCGCTGCGGCAAGATCTCCTGCAGCTTGCCTGCGGCGATCAAGCTGCCGGTGACGGTGAGCGAACCAATGATGACTTCCAGGCCGATCTCCACCATCTGAAACCGGCTGAGATTGTGAGCACCGATACCCACGTAATACTCCGCGATGCCAATAATCGCGGCGGACAAGGCGCCGAAGGCGTGGCTTAAGGCTGTCCGTTGCGGTACGGCAGTCGTCTTCACCATGCCCAGAGGCACACCGACAGCCGCGCCGATGATCAAAGCGATGATGATCCACTTGTAATGGGAGACCTGGGGATCGAAGAGCGTGGCTACGACAGCCAGGCCGGAGGCAATCTCGCCAATGAGAACGCCGCGCATGGCGGAGGCGGGGGAATTCAGCCATTTGAGCGCGAGAATAAACCCCACGACCGCGACGATGTAGGTGATATCAATGAGCTGCTGCGTCGCCACAGGATTCATTGCTTCTTCGCCTTTCCCGTCTTGAACATGTGCAGCATGCGGTCGGTGATGATGAAACCGCCGACCATGTTGCTGAAAGAAGCCGCTATAGCAATCAATCCAAGGGTGGTCGAAAGGCTGGTTTCATGGCGGCCGGCGATGATGATGGCGGCAACCACAACGATAGCATCGAGCGCATTGGTCAGCGACATCAGCGGAGTGTGCAGGAGCGGAGAGACCCGCTTGATCAGCTCAAAGCCCAAAAATCCTGACAAGATGAAAACAATGATTAACGATAGATCAAGATGTTCCACCGGATGACTCCTCCTATGACGGTTGTTTTGCCTGCCCCAGCAACTCGCGCACACGCGGATTCACCACTTCCCCACCGTGTGTCACCAGCGTCTCGCGCGTGATCTCATCCTGCTGATCAATGTTCACGGCGCCATCTTTAATAAGGTGGCGCAGGACTGTGGCGACGTTGCGGGCATACATCTGACTGGCATGAAACGGTATGGAAGAAGGAACATTGAGCGGACCCATGATGCTCACTCCACCTTCGACGATGGTGCGGCCGGGCTGCGTAAGCTCGCAATTCCCGCCACGCTCCGCGGCCAGGTCCACGATGACCGACCCCGGGGTCATGCTGGCCACCATGTCGCGCGTAATGAGAATCGGCGCCTTCTTGCCGGGAACCGCGGCGGTGGAGATGACCACATCCTGCTGACGCACGACCTCGGTAAGAAGCTCGCGCTGCTTGCGATAGAACTCTTCGCCCAGCTCCTTGGCGTAACCGCCTTTGTCTTCCGCCTGGGCGGCATCCAGTTCAACGGCGACAAACTTCGCGCCTAAACTTTCAATCTGCTCCCGCACAGCGCTACGCACATCGTAAGCGTGTACGACTGCTCCCAGCCGCCGGGCCGTAGCAATGGCCTGCAATCCGGCGACACCGGCGCCCAGCACAAAGGCCCGCGCCGAGGTGATCGTACCGGCAGCAGTCATCAGCATGGGAAACATGCGCGGAAGAGCATCCGCGGCCATGATGACTGCCTTATAGCCGGCAATGGTAGCCATGGATGAAAGCACGTCCATGCTTTGCGCACGGGTGATGCGCGGGATAAGCTCCATGGCAAAGCTGGTAACGCCTCGCGTGGCCAGCTCGGCATATGCCGTTCCAGCGCTAAGCGGCTCTCCAAAGCCAATCAGCACATGGCCAGAGCGCAACAGAGGCAGGTCAGCACGACCGGCTTCAGGACTGGCTCCCGGAGTGCGTACTTGTAAGACCACGGCGGAGGAAGCGAACACCTCGGCGCGGTCTTTGGCTATACGTGCACCCTTCTGTTGGTAATCCGAATCGGGAAACCCGGCAGGAACGCCGGCGCCTGACTGAATAAGGAACTCGACACTGCTCTTGGCCAGAGTCTCCATGGCGCGTGGCGTCATTGCCACCCGACGCTCACCCGGAAAAGTCTCGGCAGGCACACCAATCGTTAGCGCCACCGGAAGTGTTCCTCCTTTATTTGCAGCAAACTATTCATCATACCTGAGTCATACACCGCCGATGTGACGCGAATCACAAAGTATAAAGGTGAGGTCTCATTACCCCCACTGTTAAATTTTATCGGAATGGATTGTATCAGAAGGCCTATTGTGTAAAGCTTGCGGCCTGGAAACATGCTCGGGAAAGCGGACATAAAAAGAATCCAGGGTTCGTGTGATGCAAAGACTCGAACCCTGGATTCCCAAAAAGCGGTTTAAATATCGAAATACAGAGCAAACTCCCACGGGTGAGGACGCAACCGCACAGGATCAAGCTCTTTCTTGCGCTTGTACTCGATCCAGGTTTCGATCAGGTCTTTGGTAAATACACCACCTTCGAGCAGAAATTCGTGGTCTGCTTCCAGGGCATTCAGCACCTCGTCCAGAGATCCCGGCACAGCCTTGACTTTGGCCTTCTCAGCCGGCTCAAGTTCGTACAGGTCTTTGTCAATGGGCGTGGGTGGCACGATCTTTTTCTTGATGCCGTCCAATCCAGCCATGAGCAAAGCGGGCAGTGCCAGATACGGATTTGCTGAAGGATCGGGCGAGCGGAACTCAAGACGCTTTGCCTTCTCACTCTTCGAGTACACCGGAATGCGGACGCAGGCGCTGCGGTTGCGCTGCGAGTACATCAGGTTGATAGGAGCCTCGTAGCCGGGCACCAGGCGACGATACGAGTTCGTCGTCGGCGCGCAGAAGGCCAACAACGCCGGGGCATGGGCCAACAGGCCGCCGATGTAGTGGATGGCCATCTCGCTCAGGTCCGCGTAGCCTCCTTTGCCGTAGAACAGGTTCTTGCCCGCCTTCCACAGGCTCTGGTGGACGTGCATGCCGGAACCGTTGTCCTGGAACAGTGGCTTGGGCATGAAGGTAACGGTCTTACCATGCTTGTGGGCAACGTTCTTGGCGACGTACTTATACTTCAGCACGTTGTCCGCCATCTTGGTCAAGGTATCGAACTTCATGTCAATTTCCGTCTGGCCTGCGGTGCCGACTTCATGGTGGTGCACTTCAACCGTAATGCCGATTTTCTCCATGGTCAGCATCATGTCGGAACGGACGTCCTGCAATTTGTCCATAGGCGGAACCGGGAAGTAGCCTTCCTTGTAGCGCACCTTGTATCCCAGATTTTTGCCGTCCGCGCCTTCCTTGCCGCTGTTCCAGAATCCTTCTTCGGAATCAATGTGGTAGTAACCGAAGTTGTAAGACTGGTCGAAGCGCACGCTGTCGAGAATGTAGAACTCTGCTTCGGGCCCGAAATAGCATGTATCGGCAAGGCCGATGGCCTTGAGATGTGCTTCGGCTTTCAGCGCAACGTGGCGAGGATCACGGGTATAAGGTTTATTGTGGATTGGTTCGGCGACGTTACAGATGATGCTCAGCGTAGGCGCTGCCGTGAATGGATCTATGAAGATTGTGTCCGGGTCCGGGTACAGGAGCATGTCGCTTTCATGGATCTCCTGGAAACCACGAATGCTGGATCCGTCAAAGCCAACGCCCTCGGTAAAGGCGCTTTCATCAAACTCTTTCGCTGAAACTGAGAAGTGCTGCCAGAGACCGGGAAGATCTATAAACTTCAGGTCAATGACCTGGATTCCTTTGTCTTTAATGAATTTTATGACCTCACTAGGTGTCATTCCATTCGCCCCCGTATCAATAGTTTTGAATTTTGGAATTCAGACGCTTGCGCGCCGGGATAAGACTATTATTTCAAGACTTCGAAATCAAATCGTACGCATCAGCCCGGCAAGAGATATTTGCCGGGCTGATACGTCACATTACTATTTCAAATCTTTGAAATCAAATACGTAGATCAAACCACCAATAACCTGGCTCTGGTGTTTTTCGGGTGTAGTGTTTTCGGCAAACACAGCGTTGTTGGAGAGATCATAACGGTACTCCCACCGCGTAATCAGGTTGCCGGCGATCTTGCGTTCCAGGGTTGCTGTGAATTCATGGTAGTGCCCCGCCACCCCGGTGGTGAAACCGGCATGATCGTCATAGTACTCGTAGCGGGCTATGGCTGCCCATTTCGGGTCTATCTGATACTTCGCATAACCGGCCACTCCCGCCCACCAGCTCGGCTTCGCTACAACCAGCGGGTGGTCACGGCCATAGTCGCCGTTAGCCATCAACGACAGCTTGGGGGTCGCGGTCCAGGTTACAACCGTATCGCTCAGTTGACGCCAGTGGCTGCCGGCGCTGTGGGTGATGCCCGGCTGCTCCGGCCCTGCATAGTAGTTCTGCACAATGCTGACTGTCTTGGTGGGGTTCACTCCCAGGCTCAGGCCGTAGGTCTTGCCGGTGTTGTTGTCAACAATGTTGTTCCATCCGTTCACTATGTAGCCCGTCAAGTTGACCTTGTCGTTGAAGGTGTACTTGGCGCGAGCGCCGTAGTGATAGAACGGGATGGCGTAGGTAAACAGGATGCTGTGAGTGTAGTTCCAGTTCGTCATGCTCTCAATGACCTCGGCGCCGTTCGAGGTCACGAACTTTCCGAAATCTATTTGCAGGCCCTTACCAATCGGAGCGTTATAGGAGAGATAGCCTTCCTTGAGATATTGCGAGAATGCCAAAGTTCCGGGTTCAGTGGTATTGACCACATTCATGGCATTGCCGAAGCCAAAGGTCAGATTGAACCCCAGGCGGTTATCGGCATCAGGAGCCTTGTTGATAATCAGCTCGGCCAAGTTAAAACCAAACTGTCTATCAGGACTTGTGAAGGCCCTTAAACCGGAAACCAAGGTTGCCGGGGCTCCAGAGAAACCTGTGGTTGCTAACGGGAAAGTGGTCGGGTTTCCGAATGTTGTGCTGGGTACGTTGGTGGTTGGGTGCCCGAAGGTATAGGCGTAATAGCCATCGAAAAATCCGGTCACGTTGATCGCACCCAGCGCGGTTGCCATGGCTGAGGGCGGCGGCGGTGCCGGGGCTGCAGCGGCGGCCGGGGTTCCAGTTTGTGGTGCAGCAGCATCCTGTACCAATGCGGCTGAGGTCAGTGGCTGCGGCGTGGCGCTTAGTTGCTGGCGAAGCTGAATCACCTCACTCTTCAAACGCTCAATTTCGCTTACCTCGTTTCGCAAGCGTTCTATCTCACTCTGCATGTCGTCCACCCGCTCTGAAACCTCGGCAGTGGTGGGGTTGGCGGCTGGCGCTGCTGCCGGTGCGGCAGCAGGTGTAGCACTTGCAGGGGCGGCGGCTGGCTCACCGCTCCCTCCCGCGCCAAACGCCAGAAGCGTACAGCACGATAGAAGAAAGCACAGTGCCATAACCATTAAAACCGTCCTCTTTTGAGTCCTCATTGAATTGACTCTCCCTTCTTAATTTTTATTTAAATTTGAGTTCTTGTTGACCCTTTCCCTGTTTCCCTCAAGGTCAGGCACTCCCCCCTGCTTGCTGAGGAGTGCTGACCTCAAAGATTGACCAGGGTCTTGTCAAAGTAGTGGAGCTACAAAATTTCGTCAAAGAGATAATTTTTCTGGGCCGCATAAGTTATTCATATAGGGAAAATCCCGATACAGGAATTTCAACCCTGAAATCACTGAATCCCTCAAAAGGCTCATCCAACGGTAAGCCTCAGGCCCTAAGGCAGGCATAAACAATTCGTGAACAAGTTATAAAGGGCAGGAAAATCAAGGGAACAAAGTTGCTCTGGCAGGAGGGATCTCGTGGGCCAGGCCGCCTCTTGGTTTCTAGTCTTGACTGGAAAACCTTAAGGCGGCCCTGACCATACCGGCCGGCGTTATGCCGGAAGCACTGCGCTCACGAGTTACGGGTTGAAGCATGGTGCATCAGCTTGGAGCGGCGGAGACTAACATCCGATTTTCACGCCCTACTTGGCTTCTGTCACCGAATCCACAGCGATCCTGTCTCCGTTGACCATTCCTGTGACCGTGGCACGTCCTCCGCCAACTTTATCGAGTTCAGCCCTGTGGCCTTCCAGGGTGTACACCTTTGGGCCGACAACGAGGATATAATCTGCGCCTCGGGCTACGCAGTTCCGAGTACACGAGGACCGGGTCTGGCCCCTGTAGACATTCAGTCCTTTGCACCAGGAATTGCCGACCGTTCCGGTTAGTTGCTGTCCTGCCATGGAATCCTGGTTAGGATTCGCTGCGGAGCTTGTTTGCCCAAAGGCCAGGCCAGCCAGCAGAATTACTTCAGAAATATAGGTTACGATCTTCAGGGTTTTCATGTGAGTTCTCCTTAATTTTGTTGGTTCTTGCTTTTACTTGGTTATTGCCTGCTGAGAGCGCGGACGCCACGATGCTTCTCTCTGAACATTCGGAGAGATCATTGGTTCCACGGCAACGGCGTGAATAAAGACACAGCCGGGCGGATGCACTAAGGCGTTAGCGCAAGGAAGGAAAGGCGATCAGATTCTCAAAACGGTTGTTGTTACCGACTCTAGCCCGGGTGGGCTATGGATATGGGAAACGTCAAACGCAACCGGCGCGAATAAAAGATGTGTGCTGGGTTGCGCCGAAGTGTGTAGACCGTGAAAAACGGCGAGGTCAAAATGACCAAACTGTGAGGAAGTTGCCTTCAGGGCCTGGAAGTTGTCTGGTGAGAGTACCGATTGGCAACAGTTATGCGAGTTCGCCATACCTGCCTGCCCGCACTGCTCAGCCATTTTCTTACAACATTCCATCTCGGCTGGTGTGGCAACCACACATGCCATGACCGGCAGTGCGGCAAAGACCAGTGCTAAAAGCCAAACACCGCTTTTGCTCACTTGGTTCATTTGCTCAACCGCCTAAAACGATTCAACATCACTAGTTTACCTCCAAGTTAGACGCAAGAAACACAAAAAGGTTTCAGATTGCGATTCATTACCCTACGGGCTACAGTCGGAGGATGAACCACGAAAGCGCCATACGCCTGGGCCGCCGTCTGGAGATTCTGACAGTAAGCTGGAATTCGTTGGAGGCAGCCCTGGCTGTGCTCGCCGGTATTATGGCCGGAAGTATCGCTCTCATGAGTTTTGGACTCGATTCTGTCATCGAAGTATTCTCGGGCTTCGTTTTGCTTTGGAGGCTTGGCGCTAATCTCAGTACGAAGGAAAGCGAGCAAGCCGAGAGAAAGGCGTTGCGTCTCGTGGGAATAAGCTTTATTGCTCTCGCTGTCTATGTGGCGGCTGATTCTATTCACTCTTTAGTTGTTCGCAAAACGACGGAGAGCAGCATTCTCGGAATAGCAGTCACCGGCACAGCAATCATCGTGATGCCGCTGCTGGCTCGCGCCAAACGCAGCGCAGCGCGGATCATTAACAGCGAAGCTTTGTATGCGGATTCCAAACAAACGAGTTTGTGTGCTTATCTTTCGGCGATCACTCTCGCCGGACTGCTGCTTAACGCTCTATTCGGTTGGTGGTGGGCGGACCCTGTTGCTGCTCTAGCAATGGTGCCCATTATTGCTAAAGAGGCCCGCGAGTCGTTGCAGGAAAAGAGATGTTGCCGTTCTTGCTAGCTGCGTGAGGGCCTCATACATGCCGCGCGACGTAAAACATCAGCGCGAAAATGACGATGGGGATCAGCGCCAGCATGATGTAAAACAGGATTCTTTTCAGCCAGGGCGAACGCCGCTGCCTCCAGTCACGCAATTCTGGGCGCTCCGCTACTCCTACCTGGTCTTGATGCTCAAGGTCCCAGGCAAATTCATGGGCGCTGACGTAACGCTTCTTGGGATCGCGCTCCAGGGCGCGATAAATGATTTCCTGCAATTGCGGAGAGATTTCTGGGTTGACCTCACGCGGCGGCACAGGATTGTTCAGCAGCCGGTCATTCATGATGGCGAACGGATTAGGCCCCTGAAACGGCACCTTCCCTGTCAACATTTCGTAGAGCATGACGCCCAAGGCATATAAATCGCTGCGCGCATCGCCGCGCTTGCCTTTCACCTGCTCAGGTGAGATATAGTCGGGCGTTCCCATCGTCGCCGAGAGTTTGGCAAAGGTCAGCCGCCGCGCGCCTGCGTTGGCGGCAATGCCGAAGTCAATGATCTTGATGTTATCGCTGGCGTCAATCATGACGTTTTCCGGCTTCAGATCGCGGTGCACCACGCCATTGCGATGGATATAGTCCAGTGCACGCGCAATTCCCAGCGCGATCTTGACTGCTCGTTCGGGGGGAAGCTTCTTTTGCTCATTGAGGAGCTGGCGCAGCAACCTTCCCTCCACCCACTCCATGACCATGTAAATTTGGCTGCGGTCATCATCGGCGATCACTTTCATTACACCCGGATGATCGAGTTTTGTGCCGATATCCTGCTCGCGGTGAAAGCGCTCGTAGAACACCGGGTCGCTTTCCATTTCGGGATGTGGGATTTTGATCGCAACCGGCTTACCCGTGCGCACGTCCGTACCACGAAAGATGGAGGCCATGCCGCTGCGCGCAACGACGTTTTCAATACGATAGTGGTCGAGTTGGTCGCCAGTGTGAAGAGAAATCATTAAAGTCTTGTTATGCTGAAACATCCATCAATCAAGCATACGATCTCCATAAAAACTATTTAGTCTCAAAATGGAATCTTGATGAGGGATGCAGTGGAGTCATCGCAGCGCAAAATCAAGGCGAAAATCCGCAGTTGTACACTCCCTTTTAGAGTAGTTTGTAGGGCCGCCCGCGGTACATGCCTATGCGCTCGACGCTGCGAACGCGGATGAGCTGCACGCTGATATTATCGCTGCCATCCTTCTGGTTGGCAACTTCCACCAGCTTTTTCGCTGCGCTCTGCAAGTCGTCGGTGTGGCTGATGATGTGCGCCATCTCGGAGGGTGTCACTGCGCCGTGCAGTCCGTCTGAGCAAAGCACCAGCACATCTCCGGCCAGGACCTGGTGCTCGCTGGTCTCGGGGTTGACGAACAGGTCGTTTCCCAGCGAGCGGCTGAGTACGTGGCGGGTACGCACAGTGGCCGCTTCCCGTGCGGAAAGCAGCCCCATACTGAACTGCTCGTTGGCCACGGTATGATCTCGGGTAAGCGCGTTGGCCCCGCCGCGCCGTATGAGATAACAACGCGAATCGCCCACGTGGGCCACCACCGCGCGATCAAAACGCAGGGCGCAGGCCACCAGCGTGGTGGCGATGGTCACAATATTTTTCCCGGGCTCCATTGCGGCCTCCTGCACATGCGTATTGGCCGCCTGCACCAGGCGTGGCAAAAGCGACGAATGCAGCTCACCAGGGTCGGCATCGAGAAATCCGGCCAGCAGGCTTTCTACAGCCGTACGGGAGGCCACCTCGCCCCGGTCTTGCCCGCCTACCCCATCAGCCAGCGCAAACAGCCAGCCACGGCTGCGAGCCAGCTCTGGTGTCTCAGGCACGACGTGGCCAATGTAATCCTCGTTGTGCTCGCGTCTGCGTCCGGTATCGGAAAGTTGAGAGAATTCCACTTGCAGCATAGAACTTTGCGGTGAACGGCTCCGGCGGGCGAAAACTCCCGTGGGGCCTCCAGGATATGATCCCCTATGACCAGCGTACATTATGCCTCATACCTCGTAAAAAACGGGCGGACATAAGTCCGCCCGTGGTTCTGTAGTTTTTATTTTCAGGCGAGCTTAATCATGCCGTACCGGCATTGGCACGTTCTCGCACTAGTGTGGTCCGCCCTGAGGCCTTGCTGGAGCGGACAAAGTAAATCCACCCATAGACGGCCCAGATCAGCGCGATAGCCAATGCTGTAAACGGCTCCAGCTTCGTGCCATAGCCCATGAACGGCAAGACCAGATAAGCAGCCATGCAGAGCAAATTCGCCACCAATCCAAACACTGGGATAATGAAGTGACGTATCGGCTTAAAGTTGGGATGCTTATGGTAAGCCACCAAACAAATGATGCAGCTCAAACCGTACAGCAGGAAGGTACCGAAGTTGGAAGCCAGAGCTACCGCGATCAAGGTATTGGGCAACTTGGCCATCGTGTCATGCGATGGATACCCAAAGCTCGACCAGAAGCCGTGTGGCAGAGCCTGAATGGTCGCGTCAGAGAGAGCAGAGGTATCGCCAAATGGCATGGCTACAACAACGCAGCCGATCACAGCAGAAATTGCAGCCAAGACCCAGATGGCGCGATGTGGCGTCAGGTTCTTGCCGTGCAACATGCCAAAGTGCTCGGGCACTTCTTCGTCTTTGCCCATGGCGTAGGTAACACGCGCCCCGGTGTTGATACAGGAGAGCGTAGTACCAATCAGAGCCAGGAACACGGTGAACGCCTGAATGAGCATGAAGGTTCGTCCGCGGCCTGGACCTAGAATGGCATCGCCCACCATGATCATCATGTCCCCGATGGGAGCGCTCGAGCCCTGGGCAGTTGCCATGGGATAGCCGCTATTCAGGAAGTAGTTCGCGGCAAAATACTCGAAGAGATAACAGAAGGCCCCCTGCACCAGCAGCGACGTAATAACGGCTATGGGCACGTCGCGTTTAGGGTTCTTCGCTTCACCGCCCATAGCTGTTACCGATTCAAATCCCACCAGAATCAGAATAGCGACCGTAGCCTGTACAAAAACCCAACCCCACTTATGAGGAGCTATAACAGATTTGGCATTGGGATGGGCGACGAAATTGCCGCTACCGTCATCCGAGGGATAGGTGACTTGATAGGGCACCGGCTTGCCTTGAGCATCCAATAGAGGCTGAGGAACGCCGTTGGAGTCACGGACAATGGTATCCGTGGTTTGGCCGTTGGCGGTCGTCTTTTCCGTCTTGAACTGGAAGTTGTAACTCGCGCCCGAAGTAGCATCCCACTGCAGGCCAGTGCTGCCAGGGGCGTGGTTCAAACGGTAGGCCAAAGCCATCACAGAGAACACGATCAGTGCAGAGATCTGAATGATGTTGATAGCAATGCTGACTCCTGTTGAACCGACCACGCCTCGATAGGCAATATAGGCGACAGCAAACGAAGCGATAATGGCGCACAGCCCCATAAACATCGGGCCGGGATTGGAAGCACTCATGAAGTTCGGCCACAGTGTGCCCACAATGTAACCGCAGAAAATTCCGATAACGCCGACCATCACTCCGGGATAAATCCAGTAATACAGATGCGAGGCCCAACCAACGATGAACTTCGAAAGCCGGGCAAAACGCCATGCCTTATCGTGGTTGAGAAAAGATTGTTCTGCGAAATAATACGAACTGCCGGTTCCTGGATACAATTTCGCCATTTCCGCGTAACAGACGGCCGTGGCCAGACAAAGTAACAAGGCGACAAAGATGCCCAGCCACATGCCTGGTGCGGTCGCGCCTTCTGCAGCCTGGGGTTGGAAAGTAAGCCAGAGAAAGGCTCCGGGGGCGATGAGTGCCATTGCATTCATCGTCAACCCGGTCAATCCCAGGGTTGGTTTCATTTCACTTGCGCTGGTGGCGCTGGTGTTCTCCTCCATGTACATTCTCCTTTGCAACAATCGTCGTTGTTTTTTGCCGAACAAGTCGTCGTTCGTGCCCAAAGTCTGTTCCGAGGGTTCTGTATGATGCCGTGCGACTCGTGGAAAGTAAAATGTAAATTTTCTATAAAGGGAATAAGTCTTTTATATAGAGGCCTGGCTGAGAGTTTCTAAGCGCGATAAAAAAAATCAATTGGACAAAAACCGTTTTTGCCAATAACCTTCCAAGCCGCAATCCACAAAAACTGCCGCTGGGCTGTTGAAGATCAACGTTTCCTCGTAGTTTGGGAGTGCCCATCCTGGGTTCCAGCGGCGATGTTGTATCATTAATTCCCAATTTATGACCAAGTTGGAAAAGATCACAGACACCATGCTCGATGTGGAGTTCATGGCATGAGGCTCGCAGGATTTTTGTTATTACTCACCGGATGGATTATCGTTCTGGCCGCGATTGTGCTCTTCCCTTCGGCCACACCACGGGGTTGGTTTGTGTCTGCAGGCGTTGCTGTAGAACTGCTGGGATTGGCGCTGGTATTCCGCTCACACCTGGAGCTGCGAAAGGAACGAGGATAATCGTATGCCCGCTCCTTTCCTCTCCGAAACTACGATGATCATCTGTATTTTTTCTATTCTTCTCGTGCCCTTTGCCGGCGCGGGACTTGCACTCATTAATACCGGGTTAGGCCGTTCACGCAGCGCGGCCCACGCGATGATGGCTGCTCTGTGCGTGATTGCCGTCGCAGCCGGTGTGTATTTTATATGTGGATTTGCCTGGCAGGG